>Ga0081539_10000331_pt1 | contig 104820 bp, 102 predicted proteins | sample TabmetS4T2R2_FD_71023 | JGI IMG/M metagenome (GOLD analysis project Ga0081539, IMG submission 71023) | Tabebuia heterophylla rhizosphere microbial communities from the University of Puerto Rico - S4T2R2 | ecosystem: Host-associated > Plants > Roots > Rhizosphere ... | reverse complement strand
TCTTCTTGATTGTCAATGCGCTTTCGCCTTTATCTGCCATGCCAGGACAAGGAAGTTTTTCGTTGATCTCTCGGCAAGTCATCGACGAGTACCTTCGCATCGTGGACGTTCATAGTCATTACCTCTCAGTCCTGCATTGGCTCGGGTTTCGCTCGACCTGCGTAGAGCTTGCCCAAGCAGAGCGCTTTGCCGGTACAAGTTCCTATTCCCTGAGTAAATTGGTTTCCCACGCCTTGAATGGCATAACGTCTCACTCAACCCGCTTGTTGCATATTAGTACTGGTATGGGGTTGCTCTTCGCCATTCTTGCTTTCGCGCAGATTCTGTATCTGCTCTACCGCAAATGGATGCACTCGATTGGTGTTGATGGATGGGCGAGTCTAATGGTGGTCCTTTGGTTTGTCAGCGGTGTCATGCTCTTTGCACTGGGTGTGATTGGACTCTATCTTGGACGTATGTTTGAGCATACTCGTCACCGTCCATTGTTTGTTGTACGGGAACAGATCAACGGCAAGAGAGAACGTGTTGCTGAGCCTGAGAAGCGAAAGTGAACATACAAGGTGTTATGGAGGGGTGCGGCTCGTTTTTTCTGAGAGCTAAAGCATGGCCGTTTCTGTTGGCTGTCCCATAAACACGCGACCGGTCATCTCGTAGACCGGCGCGCTGAGGATAGCATGTTGGGTAACAACGTGTACGTCACGAAAGTGGCGCTGGAGCGGACTGTGCGCCCAAATCGCGCTGCTGCCGGCGGCATGATACATAAGATCGATCGCCTGCGCGGCATGAGTCGCAGCTTGGGTTGCGGCTAACCGTAGTAGAGCCCGTTGTTCAAGCGACGAGGTTTCTTGTGCAAGCAGATCGTTCCATACTTGTTGCGCCGTCTCGAACAGAAACGCACGACCAGAGCGCAATAGACCTTCTGCTTGCGCAACTTGCATTTGCACTACCTCGCGTTCTGCCATGCGTTTGCGTGTCGTGGTGAGACGTTTCTTGGGTGCCAGGTCCCGTAACGTATTGATTGCGCCTCGCGCCATACCTAAAGCGACACTCGCAACGGAGGCAGCAAGTAGACCAAACATGGGAAACCGGTACAGTGGACCATGATGAAATGGGCGGTCAGAGATAAGCGAGGCGTGATAGCCATCGGGAACAAAGATATCGTCGGCTACGATGTCATGACTTCCGCTTCCTCGTAAGCCGGACACTACCCAGGTATCAATGATCTCTACGTCGGTGGCTGGAAAGATCATCATGGTTGCTATCGGTTCACCGTTCTTGCCTTTACGCGGAGTGTCGCCATCAAAGATGATACAAGTACCCATCAACCACGAACAATGCTGACAGCCACTATTAAATTGCCAGCGTCCGGTCACGCGATAGCCGCCGTCAACAGCCATTGCTTTTCCCGTCGGTGCCAAGGCTCCACCGGTGATGACGTGTGGGTCGCTAGCGTAGATCGTTCGTGCGATGGGATCCGGCAAATAGGCACTCACCAGCCCGCCAGTCGCGCCGATCATCGTGCACCAGCCGACCGAACCATCGACTTTCGCCATCTCTTCAAAAACCTCAAGCATCGTAATAGCATCGATTTCTAACCCGCCCAAGGATTGCGGAATCAGCATGCGAAACAGACCTGCATTAGCCAAAGATTTGACTAATGCAGGAGGCAGTCTGCGGTCAGCCTCAATCTGTTCATAGACTAGGCGAATACGCGGAGCAAAGCTTTGTGCAACCTTAAGGAGAGAGGAGGACGTAGCGGAAGCAGAAGATAGGAGAAGAGATGTGTCTGAAGCGGGCATGATAAGCTCCTTTACTACAACACTGCACGAGGGTGCCATGACGGACAACGAAGTCAAGCAAGTGAATAAACCGAATTTCCCCTCCTGCCCCTTCTATAGTATAAATGCGCCCGACAGGGGGAGTATGAACTAGGCAGAGATGCCGCATCATGCGGCAGAGACACTACAGATGAGTTGGGTCTCACCCGGAGGAAGCAATGAAAGGGCAACAGACTTATCCCGAGTACATTGGCGTCAGTGATGTCACAACTCGTTCTTTTGAACTCATGCACGTCGAGGGGTATATGGACAGGCAGGGGTCGATTTTGTTCGATGAGCCGAAGGGCTTTAACATTGGCAACCCGCCGGAGTTGCAAAGCCAAAGTCGTGGATAGACCCGATGCACGCACAACTCGGTGCGCTCTCAGCCTGCACGTCAATTACGATCGCTGTCGCGGCACGAGACCTCAACGTAAAAGGGTTACGCACAAAGATCCGTTCGCTCATCGATGTTCGCGGATTCATGGCAGATTTTGATCGACAGCCTGAATATTGCAAGTCAACTATGATCTGTATCTTGATACTGAGCAAACGAAAGAGCGGATTGAGGCCCTCGCTAAGGAGACTGACCGGCGCTGTCCGCAATTGGGGTTGTTTCGCCGCGCAGGTATCCCAATGATTATTTCATGGTAGCGCGAAGGTGAGGACACACCGCAAGTCGTGCAGCAACTGTACATTCCTGAGGGGGAAAGACCCCGGAAGAAATATTCGTTGCAGCCGCAAAGGTGACCCCATAGAACTATCTAAGCAGACACAAGAGTATTTTTATGCCAACAGCGGGCAAACGCCGCCCTCGGACTCGTACCGATCTGTTGCTTACTACGCAAACGAAATCTTAGCGCTGTTGCGCCAAGACGTTGCCGAGTGGCAACGCTCTGGTGAACGCTTTGACCGCCAGCATCGCGCGACTCTGCAAGCGCTAGCCGCAATTGCTCGTGGCCAACAAGATATCGCTCGTGGTCAAAAGGACATCGCGGAGATGCAAAAATTTGCCTGCAGAGTCAAGAAAGAATCACTGCTATCCTACGTGAAGTCCAAGCCATTACCGCTCGCGTGCTGGAGCAAAGTAACCAAGTGTTACTTCGCCTCGGCAGCAATGGGAGTTCGCACTAATACTGTAGCGGGTTTTGATGGCCGATACGCCCAACTCTCCTTATTGTTTCCGTCAATAGCGTTCAAGAGGCGTTGCGCTGCTGGCATGCCGGCGGTACTGCCGTGCATTGATCACTTCTTGCCGGCATTCAATGAGCAAGCACTTCGTGTGCTCGTGCGAGAATTGGCGAAGGTATAAGCACAAACTCGCTGTGCTAAGCGCTCGTAGCAACTACGCGCGAAACGCCAGGCGAATCGGTCGCACCTCGATGTCGACCCACACTTTACCAGTTACATAGGGATCACTTGCCAACCACTGATCAAGCGCTGCACGTGAAGGAAAGTCCATATATAGTGTTGAGCCGATCATTTCGCCGTGGTCGTCAAGGATGGCTCCGCCGTTAATGAACGTGCCCGACTTCTTCATCTCCTGTATCCCATCGAGGTGTGCCTGGCGCACGCGTAAGCGGCGCGCTTTTGCTTCTGGGTCGTTCCCATCATACGCGATAATCAAAAATTCCATTGTGTCTCTCCTCAGAAGAGGGATAAAAGGGATATGGTCAGGTGATACAGAGAGGAAGACTCTGCTGCAAGTCCTACCCCTCGACCGTGAACTGCACTTCGCGTGCATAGCAAATTTCTGATAAAGCTAGGCGAAGGACGTAATAACTCTGGCGTTCACCCTTCGACAAATTTGTCCTGAGCTCGTCGAAGGAGGTTCAGGGCGAACGGGGTGGTGAAATCGCTAAGGGATTTTCCGTTCGTGCTGAGCCTATCGAAGCACGAAGATAGTTATTCATCAGCGTTGTCAGAATATTGATATGCACCGCCGCGCTTCTCGTGCGCCGGTGGCTAGTGTACGATACGGTTATGAAATTGCTCAATCTTGACCACTTCGGTCTTGATGTTGCCGACCTCGACCGCGCCGAACGTTTCTATACTGAGGTTCTTGGCTTAACTGTGGTACAGAGATTTGGCCGTCACCAAGTGTTACTTCAATGTGGCAGCGTGAATCTCGCCTTATTCGAGCGGCCGGATCTGCCACCGCGTGTTACCGAGCGGATCGAGAATCCGTTGGGGAAAGGACATCACGCATTCAAGATCAATCGCCGCGATTGGCAAACTGCCCATGAGCGGTTTGCAGCGCACGGTGTTCCCACCTACGGACCCATCGATTGGGGGGACCACGATTGTCTCTATTTTCTTGACCCAGACGGCAATTTGCTCGAAATCGTTTCCTACCGGTAAGCGCCTATGCCAGCCCGTTACGTTGCTGCGATCGATCAAGGCACTACGAGTACCCGCTTTATGGTGTTTGATCACACTGGGCAAGTGGTGACGACTGCGCAGAAAGAGCATCGACAAATCTATCCGCGGCCGGGGTGGGTTGAACACGACCCGCGAGAAATCTGGCGTTGTGTTGAAGAGGTGATTGCCGCTGGCCTTCAGCAGGAGCGCGTGACTGTAGAAGATATTGCTGCACTGGGTGTTACCAATCAACGGGAAACGACTATCGTCTGGGACCGCAGAACTGGTGAGCCAGTTTACAACGCGATTGTCTGGCAGGATACGCGGACGCTCGATCTCTGCAAACGGTTCCAAGCGCAAGGAGCGGAAACCTGGCTGCGTTTGCGGGTGGGTTTGCCGCTTGCGACTTATTTTTCCGGCCCGAAGTTGACTTGGGTTCTTGAAAATCTTCCTGACGTTCGTGCACGGGCAGAACGTGGGGACGTCCTTTTTGGCACGATCGATACCTGGCTGATTTGGCATCTCACTGGTGGTGTCAATGGTGGACTACATGTCACCGACGTGACCAATGCCAGTCGCACCATGCTCATGGACTTAGAAACCTTAGAGTGGGATCCCGAGGCTTTGCGCCTGTTTGGTGTGCCGCGGGCAATGCTCCCAGAAATTCTCTCGTCGAGTGAGACTTATGGTCTCTGTGGTTCTCCACTTCCTCAGATTCCCATTGCAGGAGATCTGGGCGACCAACAAGCGGCACTCTTTGGCCAGGCCTGTTTCAATCCAGGAGAAGCAAAGAATACGTATGGCACTGGCTGTTTCATGCTGATGAATACCGGACAGACAATTGTCCCCTCGTCCGCGGGTCTTTTGACGACGGTCGCCTACCAACTTGGTCGGACGCCACCGGTCTATGCACTGGAAGGGTCGATTGCGATGGCGGGAGCGCTCGTTCACTGGCTACGCGACAACCTGGGGCTAATTGCGCAATCGCGCGATATCGAAGCGTTGGCACGGACCGTCACCGATAATGGCGGCATCTTTTTTGTGCCAGCCTTTGCCGGCTTGTTTGCGCCGTATTGGAAAAACGATGCGCGGGGGGTTATCGTTGGCTTGACCGGCTACGTGACAAAAGGGCACATTGCCCGTGCCGTACTGGAGGCGACGGCATGGCAAACGCGCGAGGTATTGGACGCGATGAACGTCGATGCTGGTATTCCGCTAACAGCCATGAAGGTTGATGGCGGGATGGTACACAACGAGTTACTTATGCAGTTTCAGGCTGACATTCTTGGGGTGCCAGTGATTCGTTCGATCTGTACGGAAACGACGGCACTGGGAGCAGCCTATGCTGCCGGGCTCACTGTCGGTGTGTGGCGCAATATAGAGGAACTCTGCGCGAATTGGGAAAAAGATAAAGAATGGACTCCGAATTTAGACCCAGAGGTGCGAGAGAAAGGTTACCGCGACTGGAAACGTGCGGTGAGGCGGACCTTTGGGTGGATCGAGGATTGACGCGTGCATGCGTCAGTAAAGGAGGAAAGGGCGTGGGTAAGAAAAGAGAGCAAGTAGGAATGGGAGTACATCTCACTCGGCGTGAGTTTGTTTTGACCTCGTTAGCGGCCGGCTTTGCGTTGGCGGTCCGGCCTGTGTCGGCACAAACGATGATTGTGACGGATACCACGGGACTTGACGCCGGAGAGGTAAAAATTCCAGTTTCGGGTGGGCAAATACCAGCGTATCGTGCGATGCCGGCAAAAGGCGGGCCATTTCCTGTGGTGTTGGTTGTGCAAGAAATCTTTGGCGTGCACGAACACATCAAAGATGTCTGCCGCCGTTTCGCCAAACTCGGTTATCTCGCGATTGCGCCAGAACTGTATGCACGACAAGGAGACGTATCGCAGATGGCCGATAGCAGCGAGATAATGAGTAAGGTCGTATCGAAAGTCCCGGATGCACAGGTGATGTCCGATCTTGATGCGACCGTAACCTGGGCAGAGCAATCAGGGAAAGGCGATGTGAACAAGCTAGGGATCACGGGGTTTTGTTGGGGCGGGCGCGTCGTGTGGCTTTACGCGGCCCACAGTGCACGCCTGAAAGCAGGCGTGGCCTGGTACGGGCGGTTGGTCGGACAAGCCAGCGATCTCGCTCCAAAGCATCCCCTGGATGTGGCAGCTTCCCTCAAAGCGCCAGTGCTGGGCTTATATGGTGGAGCTGATACAGGAATTCCTACCGACACGGTAGAGCAGATGCAAAAGGCTCTGCAAGCCGCACAGAGCCCCTCACAGATTGTGCTCTATCCCGATACTCCGCATGGGTTTCATGCCGATTACCGTCCGAGCTACCGCAAGGACCAAGCACAAGACGGATGGAAACGCCTCCAAGAGTGGTTCAAAAAATATGGCGTGGCGTGAGGGGTGGGGGCGGAGGGGTGTAGGAGTATACCCAGTACCTTGTAAAAGGCGACTAGTGGACTGGCCCTCACCCTCACTCCCTCTCCCGCTGAGCGGGAGAGGGAAGCCGTAGGGCAGGGTGAGAGCCATGAGAGGTTCGCAAAAAAGCGGAAAAAAACTCCGGACAATATTGGAACAAGTCGCCGGTGGCACCCACTCCAGCGATTACCAATTTTGATCACTGAACTTCATCAGCAGCACATTAGCGCCGAGCAGTGCTGTGGGCACGTTCGAGTGCTTCGACACGTGCGGCTAGGGCAGCCAAGGCGTCCTGCTGCGCTTTGTTTGCTTGCCGTAACGCAGTAATTGTCTTGGTTTGCGTGGTAATCGTCTTTCCTTGATCTTGAATCGTATCTTCTTGTTGCAAGGTGTAGAGGGTCAGTTCTTCGACTTTCTGCAAAAGATTCATCTGCAACGTACTGAGATTGACTCCCCCTTGCTGGTGAACCTCTTTTTCTGAAGCAACTCCCGGTAAATGCCCCTCTTTGGCGATATACGCGCTTAATTGTGGCAACGACATCAACTTGTAGTCCGGTTTAAAGACATAATCGGGGTACGTGGTGGTGTTAGAGATAAAAGCGGCAGCTTTCACGTTCCCCTGCACCTCCAGTTTTTGGCTAGGGCTAGAGCCGGGGCTAGCGCCGACCACGGCGCCAAACTGGCCGATGCCGACATTGCCATTGCGATCAATGATCATAGCTTGGACGTTTTGCACCAGGAAGCGCACTGAGGGGTTAGGGGCGGCAGCGGAAGCGTCGGGGCGAATGTTGAAGAAGCCCGAGCTGCGCCCAAAACTAAAGCCGGAGTAGCCGAAGTTAAAAGCCGGACCGTTGTTCGGGTTAGGGCCAATGCCGGAGAACACATCCGCAGTAGCTGGCCCGGAAATATGAATGCTAGTGCCGTTACCGATGGGATTATCGGTACCAAATCCGACCGCGTTCGGCCCGATGTAGAGAGAATTGTCTGGAGCAGTAGTTTCGACGGCAAACGGGAACCTGAAGGTGGATGCACCTTGATGTTCATAGATGGACAGCGTATCGCGGGCAGGGGTTCGCCCGACATTACCGATCAGGCCCCAAGAGGTGTGGCTGCCAAGTGGTGCAGTTGCGTCTTCAAGTTTGAACCGCGGTTGCGAATCTTTCAGTTTCAAGCCCACAGTCGGAAAAAAGTTTTCTCCGGTAGCGCAGCCTCCGCTGCCAACGCAGGTGGGCCCTTGGACGATTAAGGGTGCATTTCCCGGAAGGATCGTTTGCACATCCGGGAGCGTAGTTGGGCCGATGACGTCTGTGGCATGAGCTGAGGACCCCATGCCCACACCAAGCCATACTGCTACAAATGTCAGATGCCGCAGGAACACAAGGCGAGAAGAACAGAAACTACGCATAATTCCTCCTAAACAAAGTAGCGGCAAAAGTAGGTCGACTACTTTTGCCAAATATAGCTATCATGGCGTGCTTAGAAAAGGGAAACAAGGGGGAGCGGCGCGTTTTTTTAGAGATGGTGAGTGTGACATGCTACTGTTGCCAACGAGCGCCTTGATTTCCTTTTCGTTCTGCCTTGACAGGGATAAAGGAGGAACGTACAAACGGGCCAACGCATAGGTTTGCTGTGATCACCAAAGGGATTATTCTTGCCGGCGGGTCCGGCACTCGTTTATATCCACTCACACACGTTGTGAGCAAGCAGTTAATGCCGGTCTACGACAAACCGCTGATCTATTATCCACTGTGTACCCTTATGGAGGCCGGGATTAGGCAAATCCTCGTCATTACAACCCCGCAAGAGAGGGGGATGTTTCAAGCCCTCTTAAAGGATGGGGCACAATGGGGAATCCATATTGGTTACGCTGTGCAACCCAGTCCTGACGGCCTTGCCCAAGCGTTTATCATTGGGCGCGAGTTTGTTGCGGATGACGGCTGTGCACTCATCCTTGGCGATAATATCTTTTATGGACAAGGACTCACAGGTCGCTTGCGCCATGCTGCGGCCTATGAGTATGGCGCCACCGTGTTTGGCTACTGGGTTCACGACCCTCAACGCTATGGCGTCGCCGAATTCGATGCGCAGGGTAATGTGCTACATATTGAAGAGAAACCGACCCAGCCACGATCGAACTACGCGGTGACAGGACTCTATTTTTACGATAAGCAGGTAGTCGACATTGCTGCGCGGCTGAAGCCCTCGGCGCGCGGAGAGTTAGAAATTACCGACGTGAACAAGCAGTACCTCAACCAACGGAAACTCCGTGTAGAACGACTCGGACGTGGAGTTGCATGGTTAGATACCGGAACCCCGACGTCGCTTTTGCAAGCCGCGAATTTCATCGAGACGATTGAGCAACGCCAAGGCCTCAAGATTGCGTGCCCTGAAGAAGTTGCCCATAGCCTCGGGCTCATTAACGATAGGCAATTGGAAGCGTTAGCTTTGCCACTGCAGAAAAGTGGCTATGGTCAGTATTTGCTCGATTTGCTACGTACCGGGCGTCCCCATGCACGTGAGTAAGACTTCCCTGCCTGGTGTTCTGCTCATCGAGCCGCGCGTATTCGCTGATGCGCGCGGATTTTTCTTGGAAACGTGGCACCACGAGCGCTATCGCGAGTTCGGACTTCCCTTTAAGTTTGTGCAGGACAATCTTTCCTACTCTTCGCACGCGACGCTGCGCGGCCTGCACTTTCAGTATCCGCACGCGCAAGGGAAGTTGGTCTACGTCGTACAAGGTACAGTAGTCGATGTGGCAGTGGATATCCGCGTGGGTTCGCCCACGTTTGGTCGCTGGTATGGCGTTGAGCTGTCAGGTGAAAATAAGCGACAACTCTACGTGCCTGAAGGTTGCGCGCATGGATTTTGTGTGACCAGTGAGCACGCGATCGTCGTGTACAAATGTACCGACGTTTATACCCCTGCCGCAGAAGGGGGGGTCTTGTGGAGTGACCCTGATTTGGCGATTAACTGGCCAGTCCACACTCCGACGCTCTCGGACAAAGATCGCCGCTATCCGCCGCTGGGGGAAATCCCCACTGACCGCTTGCCACACTACAACGAGGAAGAGGCCTAATGGCGGTTACGGTTCAGTCGTCGATGCGTCAGAGCGAGCCTTCTCCTCGTCCCGGCGTGGCACCCCTGAGGGGCCGTCGTTCTCGGGTAGCGGATCATTCTGCCGGTCTTCATCCCCTCTCACCGCTTGTTCTCGTGTGGCGCCACCGTGAGTTGTTTTGGCAAATGACCAAGCGCGAGGTGATAGGCCGCTATCGTGGATCAGTCTTGGGCGTCCTGTGGTCGTTTTTGACCCCGCTTGTGACCTTGGCCATCTACTCCTTTGTCTTCGGCTTTGTGCTGCACGTGCGCTGGCGAGCGGAATCGCCGAGCCAGATCGAGTCGTCTCTCATCTTGTTTGCCGGATTGGTCGTTTATGGGCTGTTCGCCGAGTGTGTCACGCGGGCACCAGGACTGATTGTGAGCAACACAAACTATGTGAAGAAAGTGATTTTTCCCCTCGAAATCTTACCGTGGGTGACTGTAGGCGCGGCTTTATTCCACGCACTGATGAGTCTCCTCGTGGTCTTTGTCTTCACTATTGGTGTCTACGGAGCACTCCCGTGGACGATTGTGACACTACCGGTGACCATATTCCCGTTTGTGTTGCTCATAGTTGGTCTCTGCTGGTTTCTGGCCTCACTTGGAGTGTTTCTCCGTGACATTCAGCAGACAGTCGGCCTTGTGACGAACGCCCTGTTGTTTCTCAGTCCAGTGCTCTATCCGAGTTCGTCTGTGCCAGCGTCTGTTCAGGTACTGCTCTTCATGAATCCGCTCACCTTTATAGTTGAACAAGTCCGTGAGGGGTTGCTGTGGGGGCACGTACCGCATTGGTCGGGCCTGGCCTACTATTTCATGGGGAGTATGCTGATCGCGTGGCTTGGATTGTGGTGGTTCCAGAAGACTCGTCGGGGGTTTGCGGATGTCCTCTGAGGTAATTATCTCCGCGTCAGGGCTCAGTAAGCGGTACACCATCTATGAGCAACCGCAAGATCGCCTCAAGCACAGCTTGTTTGGCCGCTGGCGACAATACCATCGAGAGTTCTGGGCGCTGAAAGATATTTCGTTCTCAATCCATGCTGGAGAGGTAGTGGGGATTGTTGGCCGTAATGGCTCAGGGAAGAGCACGTTGTTGCAATTGATTGCCGGCACGCTGACGCCGACTACTGGGAACCTGGTTGTCGACGGCCAGGTCGCAGCGCTGCTGGAACTAGGCAGCGGTTTCAATCCAGAATTCACTGGGAGTGAGAATATTTTTATCAATGGCGCAATTCTGGGTTTGAGCCAGCACGAAGTGGCGCGCTATTTTCAGGACATCGTCACGTTCGCGGACATCGGCGACTTCCTTGATCAGCCGGTGAAAACTTACTCCAGCGGCATGGTGGTGCGGCTGGCGTTCGCAGTCCAGGCCTTCGTTCCCAAAGACATTCTCATCGTCGATGAAGCACTGGCAGTGGGCGACGAGTTGTTTCAACGTAAATGCTTTGCCAAGATCGAAGAATTCAAACGCCAAGGGGGAACGATACTGCTCGTCTCTCATGCCAGTTCCGCGGTGGTTCAACTCTGTGACCGGGCGTTCTTATTACACGCCGGAGAGTTAGTGCTATCAGGATCGAGTAAACACGTTGTGAACATGTATCATAAATTTTTGTACGCGGCGCCTGAGCGACAACCCGCCTTGCTGACGGAAATGAAGCAAGAGCGCGATGGTTGGCATGCTGCACCGGAAGAACAAAGACGCTGGCAAAGGCACGATCATCTGACGACGGATCTGCCGCCGGAATTACCAGGACAGCGGCTAGCGAAACGCGACGGTCATGCCAAAGCCTTTTACGACCCGACATTACAATCTGTGAGTACCGTACACTATGAATCGAGGGGTGCACGGATCGGCGAGGCAATGATCGTGACCCCAGAGCAAGAGCGGGTCAATGTGCTCGTTGCCCGTGAGCTTTATGTCTGGCGCTATCACGTGCAGTTTGACCGTGATTGTTTTAATGTGCGCTGCGGTATGTTGATTAAGACGCTGAGCGGGCTAGAGCTTGGGGGAGCAACAACCGCCCCGGCATACTCCGGTATTCCGCACGTTCCTGCGGGTACGGTCATCACTGTCGAGTTTCGTTTTGCGGCTAATCTGGCAGCTGGGATTTATTTTCTCAATTCTGGCGTGTTAGCAGTGGTTGACGAAACCGAGGTCTACATAGATCGCAAAGTTGATCTCGGAGTCTTTAAGATCCTGCCAGATGACACAACCCTGATGACGGCAGTAGTCGATTTTCACATCACTCCGTTTGTCCACGGGTCGCCTCAGAACTAGCCACAGAGTCAAACGCTAATGTCTAACAATAGGTCGTGAAGAGATGAGTGGACCCCGACAAACTGCCGTTGGCGTTCTGGGCATGCACCGGAGTGGTACCTCCGCTGTTGCTTGTGCACTCAATCTGCTGGAGGCCTACCTCGGGCCGCCAGAGAAAATGATGCCGCCGCAAAAGGACAACAATCCAGAAGGCTCCTGGGAACATGTAGAGATCGTCGATTTTCACGATCGTCTATTACGGACGTTTGGGTTGTCTTGGGACAGTGTGACTCCCCTGCCAGAGCGCTGGTGGGAGCAACCGGAGGCTGACCCATACCGGCAAGAACTCGTGACATTAATCGAGTCTGAATTTGGGCAACATCCCCTCTGGATGTGGAAAGACCCGCGTACGGCACTCTTTCTCCCGCGCTGGACCGAGTTGCAAAAATGAGAACTCAGGAGGCGGAGCTGACACTGAAGAAGAAACGGGGGAGAGGTCTCGAGGAGGAACTTGACCGCCAACATGGGTTCACCGGGTACCTCAGACGACTCTTTCGCCGACCACGCCTCCACCGTATGCGGCTCGAGCCGACGCATGAGATTGAGGTGGGGGATGGGTTTTTTCGCAGTGCTGGGACCGACCCACGCTTTATGCTTCATTCATCGCGAGGGCAGCTGCCGACTGGCTGGGTGGAGGTTTCCTATCTGGCGCAATCGACCGAGCGGTGGATTACTCCCACTTTATGCGTCGACGTTGGATACGGGTTTATAGAGGACCAAAAGATTGTTCTTCATCGCCCGGTCAGCGTACAAGCGGTGAAAGAGCAAACCAAAAGAGCCGAAGCCACCTTTTCTTCAACGCCCGATGTTCGGGTGCGATTTGTCGTGTGTCTTCCGAATAGAGTTCGTACCCTCCGGTTGGATCCATTATCCCTTCCTGGACCGTTTGTTTTGCAAGAGGTTACTATGCGGGAGGTTGGGGTAGTCTGGGTCTTTCTAACCATGTTGTGGAGCCATCTTCGGCCGCTGCTCTTTCGGCCGCTGTTATTTTGGCGGATGCTAGGGTGGGTATTAAGTACCATGCGGGTAGAGGGCATTGGCTCGCTGCGGCGCCATTTCTTACTGCGGGGACGATCGGACCCGGCTGACTATGAACGATGGGTAAAGGTATACGACACGTTTATAGATGATGATCGGATCGCTATTCGCAACCATATCGAGCAGTTGAGAGTAAAGCCCCTCATTAGCGTAGTTATGCCAGTCTATAATACCCCTGAAAATATATTACGGCAGACGATCGAATCCGTCCGCGCCCAATTATATACACATTGGGAGCTGTGCGTTGCTGACGATGCCTCGACTGCCCCGCACGTCCGAACTGTTCTCGAAAATTATCGTGCTGTCGACGCGCGCATTAAGGTCGTCTACCGTGAGAGTAATGGTCATATTTCTGCGGCGTCTAACAGTGCCCTTGCGCTCGCCACTGGGGAGTGGGTTGCCCTTCTGGATCACGATGATGAGCTGGCGGAGCATGCGTTGTACATGGTTGCGGTTGAATTGAATACCCACCCAGATGCGGCAATCGTCTATAGCGACGAAGATAATATCACCGAACAAGGAGTCCGGCGTGAGCCATATTTTAAACCAGACTGGAACCCCGACTTGTTCCTCTCTCAAAACATGGTAAGTCATCTAGGGGTGTATCGGACCGAATTACTACGTGCTGTTGGTGGATTCCGCAGAGGTTACGAAGGGGCCCAGGACTGGGACTTAGTGTTGCGGCTTTCCGAGCAGATACCGGCAAATCTCATTCGCCATATTCCGTATGTGTTGTATCATTGGCGAGCGATTCCTGGCTCAACGGCACGAGCTGGAAACGGAAAGCGTTACATCAAAGACATACAGCTGAAAGCGCTGCAGTCGCATTTTGATCGAATCGGGCAAAAGGTTGAAATCGTCTCATCGGCAGAGCTCTACTGGCGTGCGAAATATCCGCTTCCTCAGCCATTCCCCAAGATAACCTTGATTATTCCTACCCGGAATGGCTTCGAGATCTTACAGCGGTGTATTGAGAGTATTTACGAAAAGACTACGTACGCTAACTATGAGATTCTTATTGTCGATAATCAATCGAACGATGAACAGGCACTTGCTTACATGCGAAGTCTCTCTCGGGAACGGGGAGTGAAGATATTGCGGTATGATGCGCCCTTTAACTACTCTGCCATTAACAACTTTGCTGTGCGCCAGACGCAGGGAGAGGTCCTTGGTTTTATTAACAACGATATTGAGGTCATTACGCCTGAATGGCTTGAAGAAATGGTAAGCCACGCGCTACGGCGGGAGATTGGGGCCGTAGGTGCTATGCTCTATTATCCGGATGACAGAATTCAACATGCTGGAGTTATGCTTGGGCTCGGCGGCGTGGCAGGGCATGTCTATACGCGGAGCCCGCGGGGCCATGCTGGTCACGGAGTTCGTGCGCGATTGACTCAGAATCTCTCAGCAGTAACGGCTGCGTGCCTTGTCGTGCGGCGGGCCGTATTTGAGGAAGTTGGCGGATTTGATGAAAAGAACTTGGGAATAGCCTTCAATGATGTTGATCTGTGCCTGCGGATCCGTGAGCGAGGATATCGAAACCTCTGGACACCCTATGCGGAACTCTATCATTGGGAATCCGCAAGCCGTGGCTCCGAAGATACTCTGGAAAAGCAGGTGCGGTTTGGGAAGGAAATTCTCTATATGCAGCAACGATGGGGCGAAGCTCTCTTCAGTGATCCGGCTTATAACGTCAACCTAACGCTTGAGAACATAGATTCGTCGCTCGCGCTTCCGCCACGCAGTAAGAAGCCGTGGCTTGAGTAAGAAGCAGGCTTTGCTACAAGAGTTCGGAACAGAAGAGGATTAGCCATGCCTCCTGGGATTCATCGACAAGAAGCCGTGCTGTTATTGCCTGGTAGGTACGGTCTAGAGATCGGAGCTATGCATAACCCATTCGCTGTGCCTCCAGAGTATCAAGTGGAATATCTTGATGTTGAAGGCTCACAGGCTTTGCATCGGCTGTTTCCCGAATTACACGACGCTCCTATGGTGCCCCTGGATTATATCGGTGATATCGGGAAGGATTCTGTTGCTGCTATCACGGGCAAAGTCTATGATTTCGTTATTCTCAGCCACGTTCTTGAGCATGTGGCGAATCCTATTCAGGTTATCCAGAACGTATGGGCAGGTATTCGCGAGGGTGGAGACTTTGTTCTGGCAGTGCCAGACAAGGACTTTACTTTTGATCACAATCGTCCCCTCACTCCTTACGAGCATTTGCTTGCCGACTATTTTTGTGGCGAGAAAACTGTAAGTGACGACCATTACACAGACTTTCTTACCCACGTCCACCCAGAAGTCTTTCGTAGCAAAGAGGTGTTCATACAAGCGCTTGGGAATGTTCGTAAGCGTAGGGAGCATGTGCATGTCTGGAACTCCGAGAGCTTCAGAGCTTCGCTGGTGAAGATCTTTGCGTTGATTGGTGCAAAAGCACAGTTTGTCTACGAATCCCAAGGTAAAGAGAATCAACTTGAGTATTTTGCCCTTATAAAGAAAAAAGGCGAAGACGATGACGTAGGAGACGCTTTACAGACATTGCTCTCAATCTATCAAGACCGTCCTGACTTGCAACGTGCATTTCCTGCTGTTCAAGGAGACCATATCGGTCATTTACTCCAGTGGGTGATATCTTCAGGCCTCACCAGCGATGGCGCGAAGATAGTCTTAAGCAGATATGAGGTTGCCTATCGAGAACTCGCCAGTAACTACCAGACTGACCATCGTCTGAGGGCCAAATGGGACAGCATTCTTGCTGAGCAACCTCAGGTATCAAAGAGATGACTCTATAGAACTCCCCCGCTGCCGTCACTCCTCGTCGTTCCAGAGAAAGTCCAGATGTTGCAGAGACACAGAGTCCCTCCCTTCGCCTCGTTTTGGTTGATGATCTCTCTTGGCTCTTGTCTTTGCTTTGTTGCCTTTCTTTGCTGGTACTGGCGAATGGATTTTTACTACTACTTCTTTGATGACATTGCGATGTTACAAGAGTTTCACGCAGGGAATGGGTGGTGGGATATCTGGCGACCACAGAATGAACATTTTGCTCCCCTCCATAAATTGCTGCTCTTTTCGTATGCCAAACTGTTCGGCAACAATGCCTCTTGGCTTCATACGCTAACCTCGATTTCACATGGAGTTACTTCCTTGCTGGCAGCCCTCCTCATCTATTTCGCCACTCGCAGTTGGTTTCTTACGGGGCTGACGCTGTTGCATTTTGGACTCGACCCCTTGATCTGGCAGATCATGTACTATCAAGGCGGCATCGGAGGCATCATGGCCGTGGCGAGCTGGTTAGGTGCAGTCTTGTTCTTTTATCTGTGGCGAGAGTCACATTCTCGTAGCTATCTTTTTCTGTCCCTGTCTTTTCTTGTTGTCCAGTCATACACAGCTGGGAGCAATTTCTTCCATCCATTCTTGTACTTGTTCTTGGTCGTTCTCTATCACGAATACACGCACGGTAAACTTATTGTCTTTGCGGCAGTCCTACAATGCATCAATCTTGCGGTTTTTGTTCTTGTGGGGTCTTGGGAGCGGGCGCAAGTGTATCAGCAGAATTTTGGCGAAGCCTCCATTGTCGAGATCCTCAAGTATTTTCTCTTTGCAAGTTATGCCAATTTTGCCAGGATTATAATGTTGTGGGACTTCCCTGCACCGCCTCCCGCAGATGTATTCCTGTGGCCGCTTTTATTGGTGTTTTGTATAGCCGTAGGACTATCGGTGCTCGTTTGTCTCCGTTCACACCAATACCGTCCTTTGGTGCTGTTTGGCTGGGCACAGTATGCCTTGTTTACGGCTCTCATCGCGATTGCGCGCCATACTTTCTCGCCAGGACAGAGTCTGTCTTCTCGCTATGTATACTTTCTCGTGCCGGGAGTCCTTTTTGTGTTTGCGGGGATCTATCGGTTTTTTGCTGACTCGTTTCCAAGACAGACGTTTGCTATGCAGTGCTCTATTGTTGTTACTTGTTTCTTTCTACTGATTCGCGCGAATCCCGAAGCGCGAAGGATGAGAGAGGACGCAGAGCAACGTCATGCAAAGCACTATCAGTTAATTCAGTATGGGTTACGACAACCGCAGCGTGAGTTAGATCTGAGCTCAATTCCTAGCCCTATTCCTTGGCATGACGTTCGAGACCTCTATCTATGGCTTCAAGATGGGGCCATACTTGCTGGCTTCCGGAACCCGCCACCACTCGTTCCGCGCTTACAGATGAAGCCCGAAGATATGCTGCCGTCTATAAAGTCGGTAGGGAGCTAACTGCTGAGAGCGGAGGCACGAAGGCCGCCTAGGTCATGAATCAGCAAGATAATGAGGCCCCAGTGACAGCGCTGGTGAATTTCCCTATTATGGCGCGCATCCACCCGTAAGGTGCTCACCTTATTTATATTAACCAAGAGTGCAGTGACAGCGGCAGACAGTAGCAGATGAATCGTATCAGACAACAGGCTATCTGTGTTCTCGGCATGCATCGCAGTGGCACCTCCGCAGTGGCGCGGGCCTTGAATCTTCTAGGGGCGTATATCGGACCGCACGAGAAGCTGATGCCGCCGCAACCGGACAACCCAGAAGGATTTTGGGAGCACGCCACGATTGTCAATTTTCATGACAGGCTCCTGTGCACGTTAGCGCGTTTTTGGGATACTGTAACCCCCTTACCAGAGCGTTGGTGGGAGCGCCCTGAGGTGGGCCCCTATCGGCAAGAGCTTATCGACTTTATTCACAATGAATTTGGCGCGCAGTCCCTGTGGATGTGGAAGGATCCTCGTACAGCGTTGTTTCTTCCGCTCTGGAAGCAGGTGTTACAGAAACTCGATATTGAGACGCATTATGTCCTCTGTCTGCGTCATCCGCTCGATGTTGCGGCGTCCCTCAAGCGACGTGACTGTTTCTCGCAAGGAAAGTCTCTGGCGTTATGGCAATACTACACTGTGTCTGCTGTATTCTGGACACATAACGCTCGGCGGGTTGTGGTCAGCTACGACCAACTCTTGGATGATTGGGAGTCTTCCCTCACGCGGCTCACTACAGCGCTTGCCATTGAATGGCCGTCTTCCGTGGAAGCACAGCGTGAGACGTTAACCACGTTTTTTCGTCGTGATCTTCGCCATAGTCACTCAGAGCTTGCTGAGCTCTCAACACTTGGGGCGGCGGGAGAAATGGTTGCGTGTACATACTCGATGCTTCTGGAAACGGAAACTGCGCCGTTCAAGTTACACTCATACGATTTCGCTAGCGCTATTATTCGTGCATACAGCGCGTACTGTGCCCATGCGACTCTTCTTGGTGAAGACGGATTGATTGACGTTCGAGAACCTGGGCCCCGACCAGTATTGGAAGTGTTTTGGCGAATGCAAGGAGAATTATCCCCAGAACAATCCGCGTCGGTCGCCGTGCATGTCGATAGAGAATCGCATATCTACGAGATCTCGATGCCTTTGCCGACTGAAGGTCTTTTACGCCTCGACCCAGTAAACTTCTCCGCTGCCGTGACAATCCACTCGATTGAACTCGGCATCGGTCATCCCTCGTCGCCTCAGTGGAGAGTGCTCCATTCGTGGGGACCAGAGGACGGCTTTCGTGACCTGACTACTGGACCAGAAGTGACGTTGCTGAGTGATCGCTCCGAGGGCCTGCAATTAATTTTTTCGAGTGCTGATCCACAACTGTTCTTGTCCAACATCCCGACTGGAGAACACTGTGAGGATGGCATGAGTGCCGTCTTACGCGTAGCTATGTGTATTAAGAGTGTTATCTCCCAGGATGTAGCGGAGACGTTAGTGCGATGGTGTGAGAGGCAAGAGCAGGCCGTGGGGGCAAGCTTACAGGCGGCTCTGGGGTTGAAGGATAACCATATTCGCAATTTGGAGGCTTCAATAGACCAAATGCGAGAGGCACAGAGGCAAGAGCAGGCCGTGGGGGCAAGCTTACAGGCAGCTCTGGAGTTGAAGGATAGCCATATTCGCAATTTGGAGGCTGGCGCTCGGCAAAAGGAGGTTCTCATCAAGGACTTGCAAAGGCAACGGCACAGTCAAGAAGAGATCATAGCTCATCATGCTCAGCATATCGAAAAGATAGAAGAAGAAAATCGCGACCAACGAGCCCTTAATGCCAAACTAAAAATTGAAAACACGAGTCTCGCCCGCCATCTGCATGTAATGACAAAAACGAAAGAAGCCCTTGAGCAATCGTGGCCCTGGCGCCTGACGGCTCCCCTGCGGATGTGTGCTGCTATTGTCCTCTACCTTTGGAAGTTCATCCGCTGGCCCCGACTCCACCGTATGTGCCTTGAGCTCGGTCAAGAACTTGTAGTAGAGGATGACGGCTTTCGCAGTACTGGGGATGACCCCTACTTCATCCTCCAGTCTTCGCGTGGCCGCCTGCCCGTCGGGTGGGTGACCATGTCATACCGTGTGAAGTCACCAGAGCGGTGGCTACAGCCTATTTTATACTTTGATAGTGGCGCCGGATTCTTTGAGCATCAGAAGCTCGTTCTCCGACGCCCTCTCCGGGTGTCTTCTCTCGCATCTGCCAGCGAAGATACGGGGGACAGCGCTGCGTCCACTCCGGCTGCAGTGGATGCAGTATTGCAGTTTCTCTTTTGCCTCCCGAATCCGATACTCGGGTTACGATTAGATCCAATGGTGTCTCCTGGCTCGTTTTCGTTAACTGAGGTCACTATTCGTGAGATTAGTATCCTGTCCGTCCTGAGGACAATTCTTGCGTATCATCTCAAGCCGCTGCTATGGCAACCGGGACGCATCCTTCGTTTGACGCAAGGATTGCTGAGAACGACGCGGACGGAAGGGTTCAAAGTGGCTCGTCGTCGCCTGCTCCTCCAAGAGCAAACCGACGCCACAGACTATGTCCAGTGGGTCAAACTGTACGATACGTTAACGGCGAACGATCACAGCGGCATTCGCCATCATATTGATCGTCTGGCCAGCAAGCCGCTGATCAGCATCATCATGCCGACCTATAACACGCCGGAGGAATGGCTTGTAGCAGCGATCGAGTCTGTCTGTCAGCAACTGTATCCTCATTGGGAACTCTGCGTCGCTGATGATGCATCGACAAAGCCGCATGTCAGAACAGTGCTGGAGCAGTATCAGCAGAAAGACCCGCGTATCAAGGTGGTCTATCGCGAGCGCAACGGACATATTTCGGCGGCATCGAACAGTGCGTTAGAGCTGGCGACCGGGGAGTTTGTCGCTTTCCTGGATCACGATGATCTCCTTGCTGAGCATGCGTTGTATATGGTGGCAGCGGAGGTGAATGTCCGTCCAGAGGCGGACCTGTTCTATAGCGACGAAGATAAAATTGATGAAGAGGGAGAGCGTTATCATCCCTATTTCAAACCCGACTGGAATCCAGATCTTTTTCTCTCGCAAAATTTGGTCACCCATCTGTGTGTGTGTCGATCACGTTTAGTGAGAGAGATTAACGGCTTCCGTGAAGGATACGAGGGCGCGCAGGATTGGGACCTGGTAATGCGGATTGTGGAGCGAGTCCCGGCAACCCATATTCATCATATTCCGTACGTTCTGTATCACTGGCGCGCGATTCCGGGTTCGACCGCTTTAGGTGGGAACGAGAAGCGCTACATCACTGAGGCGCAGCGCAAAACGCTCCAGTCTCACTTCGAGCGTACTCAGGAGGCTGTCGAGATTGTCCGAACTGGAGAGCTGTATTGGCGTGTGAAGTACCCCATACCTCAGCCTGCTCCGCTCGTTTCGCTGATCATTCCTACGCGCAATGGCTATGAATTGTTACATCGAGCAGTTGAAAGTATTTTTGCCAGAACTCGCTATGCCAACCTCGAAGTACTGATTATTGACAACCAATCCACTGACCGGCGGACCATCGACTATATGCAACGCTTGTCCCAGGAACGACGCGTGCGAGTACTACCCTATAATGCGCCATTTAATTTCTCTGCCATCAATAACTTTGCCGTACGACAAGCCCGAGGCGAGGTTGTCGGCTTTGTGAATAATGATATTGAGGTGATTGCTCCTGAATGGCTTGAGGAGATGGTGGGACATGCGCTCCGGCCAGAAATCGGTGCAGTTGGAGCGATGTTGTATTATCCCAATGAGACAATTCAGCATGCCGGAGTGATCCTTGGACTTGGCGGGGTGGCAGGCCATCTCTATACCCAATGTCCACGTGGGCATCACGGCCAAGGGGCTCGAGCCATATTAGCCCAGAACCTTTCGGCAGTAACGGCAGCCTGTTTGGTGGTCCGGCGATCAGTATTTGAGGAAGTAGGAGGGTTCGACGAAGAGAATTTCGCTGTTGCCTTTAATGATGTCGATTTGTGTCTGCGTATTCGTGAACGTGGATATCGCACCCTATGGACGCCACATGCAGAACTTTATCATTGGGAGTCTGCAAGCCGGGGATACGAAGACACCCCAGAGAAACTCACGCGCTTTAAAAAAGAGCTTGCCAATATGCAGGAACGGTGGGGTGAGGCTCTCTTCAGTGATCCGGCTTATAACGTCAACCTGACCCTTGAGAACATGGATTCATCGCTTGCGTTTCCGCCGCGACGGAAACGACCGTGGCAAAACCAATAATAAGCCTTGGATGGAGGAACAGGAGCTCTGGAGTATGGCCCTTTGGGTTGGTCGCGTGAAACGATTAGCTCTCATGGCTTTCACGGCAGCGTGGCTAGCAGGTATAAGTGTCTTCCTATTGTCTAACGGGTCTTCTCGAAATATTCCACGGTTCGCTTTTGAAGTGAATCTGCGCTCGTCGGTCAATGGCACCGCGCAGCTCTTCTATGATATCGGTCAGGGTATTCGTGAAGAGGATTCTAGTCGGGTGGTGGTGAGGAAGAGCGATACTCTTCAGCTCTATCACTTTCCGCTGCCTGCTGGACGATACCGATCATTCCGTTTTGATCCACTTGATAAAGAAGGAAAGGTCTTGCTGTCTGGGGCAAAGATTATTGATAGCGCAGGTGTCACAATAAGGGAACTTCCTGCTGCTCAGATTATCCCACTGCAGCAGATTCAGATTTTTAATCTTGTGGGCGAGGCTGCGCATATAGAGACCACTTCCGATGCCAATGACCCTATGCTCCAAATTCGCTTCGATACTCCTCTTGTCCTAAGCCTTCCAGGACAGCCGAGCGCACTTCAAAGATCTCTTCTACAGCTTTTGTTGTGCTTCCTTGTGATTTCGGGTGGGCTATGGCTTGGGGAGGAGTTGTGGGTTCGTCACCAACGGCAAGTAGTGACGTGGTGGCGACGAATGCTGCTGCGCCAGCAGCAGCATTCGTCTCGATTCATTATCGGAGTAGCAGTCATTGCCGTAGTAATGAGCTGTTATCCAGTCGTCTTTTGTGGCAGGAGTTTTGTGTCGCCAAACTTTAGTGACGGGACGCTTTTGCTCTATGACCATTTCCCTACGCTTCCTGGCTATACAGATACGGCAACCGAGTCCGCAGCGGGCTCTGATGTCGGTGCAATGGCATGGGCACACCGACCGTACTCGGTGATCGAAAGTCGAGCGTTATTTCAAGATCACGAACTCCCTTTGTGGAATCGTTATAACTCTGGCGGGGAAGCGTTGTTGGGACAAGGGCAGTCAATGTTTGGTGATCCGTTGCATGCACTCGTCCTACTGAGTGGAGGAGCAGCGTGGGCTTGGGATGTAAAATATGTGTCAGCAAAGATCTTCTTTGTATGTGGGCTTGGGCTGATTGTTTATGCAGTAACCAATCATCTACCAGCGTCACTCGCTATTACCTTTGCCTCGGCGTTTATCGGTTTCTTTTCGTTTCGTTTCAATCATCCCGCGTTCTTTAGTATGAGTTATGCCCCGTGGCTGCTCTACTGTTGGATAAAAATATCACAAGCGAGGACTACCTCTAAAAGCACCGTATGGATTGGAGGGCTAATCGCAGGTAATTGGGCAGAGATGAGTAGCGGCACGGTGAAAGAAGCTTATATGCTCCTCCTCTGTCTAAACTGGAGCGGCTTACTGTTCTTTCTGCTCATAACTGACGATCTCCGCCTCAAGCGAAGAAAACTGCGGCAACTACTCGGAGCGGGAGTGCTGTTTATTTTGATCGGTGTGCCGTTATGGCTCACCCTCTTGCATACGTTACAGCAGGCGTATACGGCGTATGATCGGCCTCATGCTTGGCAGATCCAACCAGGATTATTGATTGGTTTGTTCGATGACATTTTCTATCGTCAACTGAATGAAGGGGAGACAGTATTCGAACCCTCAGCGAACTTCTTTATTCTATTCGGCCTCCTCTGGTCAGTTGTGCGACTCAGGGAAAACCTGATCAACCGTTCGTATCTAGCAGTGAGTTGTGCAGCAGTCTTACCCTTTGTTTTTGCTTTTGGTGTCATCCCGCAGAGTATTATTGTTCAGATACCCTTTTTAGGAAATGTTGCCCATATTGGCAATACGTTTTCATGTGTCCTGATTGTTCACCTGATCGTGCTAGCGGGAATAGGAATGCAGCAGTGCTGGGATCGGCGAACGGAAAAAGACTGGATGCTCGACACGGTTCTTGTGATTTTACTTCTCAGTGGGTTGATAGCACTGTATTTTGGGACTACCCAAGCACAGCAACGCAGTTCTATTAATCTTCTGCATCTTGGCAAAGCTGTCCCCAAAAGTCTTTTTTTTTATATATATGTACTCTCTCTGGTGGTTGCGACAATCGCTCTGCCGTTTCTCCTGCGGCTATGCACTACTAGGCGGGTACGTTCGCTTTCCTTAGTATTTCTACTGTTTCTCTGTTTCGGACTTCTTCTGTGGCGGTATGGAATGTACTACTCGGGGGGATTATTAGGGTGGACATTTGACTACTATGTAATGAATCCCCAAGTACGAGTAGATCTTAATGCGACATCTCCTGCTGTCGAATTTATCAAGGCGCACATACCACAGACCTTCCGGACGGTAGGCGTTGAGAACATCCTAATGCCGGGGTACAGCCCAGTGCTTGGGATTGAAGGACCGAGTGGGCCGGACGCGGTCCGGAATCGCTACATGCATGAATTTTTGACTGAGTCCTCACTCGATGTTGTGTGGGCTTGGCGTTTGGTTGTACACCAGAAAACGATAGCCCGGTTGCAGCGCATTTACGACTTTCTCAATATCAAGTATTATCTCGCCACCCGCGAAGAGCCGCCCGAAAATATACCAGGACTGAGCCTGATTGGGCGATTTGATCTGGATGTCTATGCGAGTGATTCGGTGTGGCCACGCGCCTTTTTTACCGATACGCTAGCAACGTATGAGTCGACCAAAGAATTTGTGAACCTCCTAAATATCGGAGATGGCCAACCGTTTGCGGCAATCAGCAAGACTGACCTGCAAGCGAATCCTACACTTGCACAGTTTGTGCACGACATCACGTCCCGCCAGGTTGTTGCCGCCCGCGATTACCATCTCACGACTAATACCACGACCTTTACGATCGATGCGCCACAGGCGGGAATTATCGTGCTCAGCGAGGCGTATCTAGATAAGGATTTTCAGGTTACCGTGAACGGGCACCCGGCGGCGTATTTCCGCGTGAATCATGCTTTTAAGGGCGTTCGCATAGATGGGCCCGACATCTACACGATCACTTACAGTTATTGGCCGCGCTATTTGACCCTCTCGTTGTGGAGTTGGATGGTGGGAACGGGCATCCTGCTGCTCTGGCTCGGGCTCGTATGGTGGAAGCAGACAAGAGGAGCCGAGGAACGAGAGCCTCAGCAAGTGGAGTTTGCTCGTGCGAGGAGGCATGATGCCTCGCGATGATCTGCAACTCCGCTACCCTTAGTGCACTACAGGCACGAAGGGGAAGGGGGTGTCGCAGGCGGAAGGATGATACATAGCAAGTTGTCAGTTAAATTCTCTGCAACGGGTGGTGTACATGAATTATGGCCGGGTCTTTATTTCTGGTGGCGCGGGTTTCATCGGCGGTCATCTTGTGAACCGTCTATTGACACAAGCCGAGGCTGATGTGGTTGTTGTATATGATAACTTTTCATCCGGACAACAATGGCATCTCGCTCCTCATAGCGCTGATAAACGATTGCGTGTCGTTACAGGAGACATTAAAGCCCTGCCTTGCTTGACGGAGGCGATGGCAGGCTGTGATGTGGTTTTTCACCTGGCAGCCAACCCAGACATCGCTAAAGCTGTTACCCAGCCGGATATCGATTTTTGGGAGGGGACCTACCTGACGCAGAATATTCTTGAAGCGATGCGTGTAAATGGCGTAAAGCAGATCTTTTACACCTCTGGGAGCGGAGTGTACGGGGAAAATCCGCAGGTGCAGTTTGCTGAAAGCTACGGGCCGTGTTTTCCCATCTCTACTTATGGCGCGAGTAAGCTTGCCTGTGAGGCATTGATTTGCTCGTACTGTCACATGTTCGAGGTCAAGGGGCTTGCCTTTCGCTTTGCTAATGTGGTTGGGCCGCGCCAAACTCATGGGGTGGGGTACGACTTTGTGCGGCGACTCCAACAAGAGCCGACGCGGCTACAAATTCTAGGGGATGGCAGCCAAAGCAAATCTTATATTCACGTAGAAGATATCCTTGCCGCCGTGTTTACGGCAGCGGTCCGCTGCGATAAAAAGTTCGACGTCTTTAATGTGGCGACTGACGATTACCTGACCGTAAAAGAAATTGCTGACTTGGCTGTGGTGGAGTGTGGTCTTAATACTGCCCAGGTGCGTTATGAGTTTACCGGCGGAGACCGGGGGTGGAAGGGAGACGTTCCGATCGTACGGTTTGATGTGAGTCGCATCCACGCGCTCGGTTGGCAAGCGGCGAGAAACTCGCACGAAGCCGTGCGAGATGCAATAAGAGCAATGCGCCAAGAGATTGCTCGACAATGAGGACTATCGGAGAATGTTTGCATACGACCGGTTTGTTCCGCTAAGTGCAGGAAGACTGGGGACGGTCCGGAGCGGAAGTAAGGACAAGACAGGAGCAGAAGAGGAAGTCGAACATGACGATGATAGCAACACTAGCAAGTGAATATCCCAGCCATGGGCATGAGCCGACCATCGCGCCAACGACGACGGACCTTGGTCAGGAGCAACATATCGAGCTCCTCTTCCCCGCCGGGTACACGCCAGTGTCAGCGCCGGAGATGAGCATCGTCATTCCTGCACTCAACGAAGAGATCACCATTGGTGATTTTGTCGAATGGTGTAAGGAAGGGTTAGCCAAGGCTGGAGTCACTGGACAGATCCTTATCGTTGACAGTTCGACCGATCAGACCGCAACGATTGCGTTGCGCCACGGTGCGGAAGTGTTGAAAGTACCAAAACGCGGGTTAGGACGGGCGTATATTGATGCGCTTCCCTTTATCCGAGGCAAGTACATACTGATGGGCGATGCTGACCTGACCTATGATTTCCGCAATATCGCCCCGTTTATTGAGAAGTTTCGCTCAGGGTATGAGTTCGTAATGGGGTCACGCTTCAAAGGAACGATCGAAAAAGGAGCAATGCCTCCCTTGCATCAGTACTTTGGTACTCCGTTGACCACGTGGATCTTAAACCGCATTTATCACAGCCGTTTCTCTGATATCCATTGTGGGATGCGCGGGATCTCACGTGAGGCATTACAGCGGCTGCGTCTGCAATCGCAATCGTGGGAGTATGCCTCAGAGATGGTACTGAAAGCAGCGCGGCTCAAATTCACAATAGCTGAAGTTCCGGTGGTGTTTTATAAAGATCGCGAGGGGCGCGAAAGCCACCACCGACGGATGGGGTTTCTCTCTCCATGGATCGCGGGCTGGCTGAATCTCAAAGTGATGCTGGTTTACTCGCCCGACTCGTTCTTGCTCAAGCCCGGCCTGGCACTTTTTCTTTTCGGGTTTTTCTTGAGTCTGAGTCTACTCGGAGGGCCGTATTCTATTGGACAGGTGGGAATTAATCTTCACTGGATGTTGTTGGGTGTCACGTGTACGACCCTTGGCTATAGTTGCCTCCAGATTGGTGTCCTGGCGCGGATGCTGCACAACTTGCGTCCACAGCTTGGGGAGAAAGTCCAACACTCATTTACCTATGATCGCGGTATGGCAGTAACTGGCTTGTTCTTGAGTGGAGGCTTGGGGTTGAGTGGAGTATTGTTGTGGCAATATCTTGCGAGCGGGCTGCGACTCGAACATCTCTCGTATCCTGGGATCTTCGGACTGCTGTTCATTATCATCGGGTTTCAAACGTTTTGCTTCACCCTACTTATTGAAATGATGCGGCGCACTGTTCTAGGGCGGTGAGTGTGACTACGCCATGTTGAGGAAGGTAGAACCACGTGACTCCTATGGCCGACACGGCGCAACATGGGTTGACCGCGTCGGCGTCTGGCTCTCGCAACGCGCGATTCGAAAATACCTGCCTGCTCCGCAAGGATTGGAGGTGCTTGATCTTGGATGCGGCTACCGGGCTACACTCTTGCAGTCTTTTAATGGTGTACAGAAAAGACTATTGGGAGTTGATTTTCAAATCGCGCCGGAGCTTAAAGCTGATCCGCGATTGACATTTGTCGAAGCAGCAGTTGAACATACAGTGACGACCTTTGCTTCGGCGACGTTTGACGTCGTGCTACTGATATCAGTCTTGGAACATCTATGGGAGCCCGGAGAGGTGTTGAAGCAGTGTCATCGTATACTCAGACCCAGAGGGGTACTCCTCGTGAATGTTCCGACGTGGAGGGGGAAATTTTTTCTCGAATTTTCCGCGTTCACTCTTGGCACGAGTCCAAAGCTCGAGATGGATGATCACAAAATGTACTACGACAAACGCGACCTGTGGCCGTTGCTTGTCGCGGCGGGTTTTAAGCCGAGTCAGATCGTGCTGCATTATCACAAGCTTGGTCTGAATCTCTTCGCCCGGGTACAAAAAGAGAAGGAAGCGCCTTACCTCTAGGCGTAGTGAGGACGTATCAGTATGGAGGATAGCCGGGACAACTGGCTGCATCATTGGCAGCAGTTTGCTGAGGCAGCCAGTGCCAACCCTGCCCAACGTATGCGACACCGTCTTATCCTCACCTTACTGCAACGTCTCTTGCAGAATAGAAACCATATCAAGTTACTTGATATTGGCAGTGGGCAAGGAGATTTACTCTTCCAAGTGCATCAGTGGCGGGCTGACGCTGACCTGCTCGGGATCGAACTCAGCGAAAGTGGTGTTGCTATTGCGCGACAAAAAGTACCACGAGCGACGTTCGTCGCTGCCAACCTCTTTGCCCCACCACCGGGACTGACTCACTATATGCGGTGGGCCACGCACGCGACCTGTTCGGAAGTCCTTGAGCATGTGGATGATCCGGTAGCGTTTCTGCGCCAGGCGAGACAGTATCTCGCTGAGGAGGCGGTGACGATTGTGACTGTTCCCGGTGGGTATGTGTCCGCATTTGATCGCCACATTGGCCACCGCCGACATTTCTCTGCGCCGTTGCTCCGCGCAGTTTTGCATCAAGCAGGCTTTCAGGTTGAGCGGATTTTTCGTGCGGGGTTCCCGTTTTTCAACCTGTATCGCTTGTTAGTGATCGCGCGTGGCGAACGATTGGTCGATGACGCCACGGCTGAGGCGCACGGAGCGACTACCCGCTTGCTGGGAGTAGCTATGTCGGTGTTCGACTGGTTATTGCGTTTCAATGTGAGTGACTCGCCCTTTGGTTGGCAGCTTGTTGCTGTGGCATATAATCCAAGGATGGAGTAGGAATGATCATTACCCGCAGCCCGTTACGCATTTCATTAGGAGGGGGAGGGACTGATTTGCCCTCGTACTATCAAGAGCACAGCGGATTCTTGGTGGCGGCGGCAATTGATAAATATGTCTATATTACGCTGCACCGTCGTTTCGTCGAGAGTTTTTTGTTGAAATATTCTCACCTCGAAGAAGCTGCGACGGTGGCAGACATCAAGCATCCACTCATTCGTGAAGCCCTCACCTTGGTTGAAGTGGCTGAGCGCAATTTAGAAATCACCAGCATGGCCGACATTCCTGCCGGTACTGGCCTCGGCTCCTCGGGCAGCTTTACCACTGCATTGCTGAAAGGACTGCACGCGCTGAAAAAGAATCTGGTACACCCACAAGAATTAGCCGAACAGGCATGTCATATCGAGATTGACCTGCTCAAAGAACCGGTGGGGAAACAAGACCAGTACATCGCTGCCTACGGCGGAATCACCTGCTTCCGTTTCTTGCCGAACCATCAAGTCGAAGCCTGGCCGCTCAAAGTCGATACCGATACGCTGTATAATCTTGAAGATAACCTCTTGTTATTTTTTACTGGCTATTCACGGTTGGCGTCGGTCGTGCTCAAGGAGCAAGATGACAAGAGTAAACAGAATGACAAAGAGATAATTGCCAACCTCCACTTCATCAAAGAACTAGGGCGCGAAAGCAAAGACGCGCTGGAGGCCGGAGACTTGGAGCGATTCGCTGAGCTGATGAACGTCCACTGGGACCATAAGAAACAACGCTCCGCGGGTATGAGCAATGACCGTATTGATCAGTGCTATCAACTGGCGCGACAGAATGGTGCGCTTGGCGGCAAATTAATTGGTGCAGGCGGTGGTGGATTTTTGATGTTCTACGCCGGAGATAAGATCCGACTGCGGCGGGCGATGCGCGAAGCGGGATTACAAGAAGTGCGCTTCCGTTTCGATTTTGAAGGTACGAAAGTGGTCGCTCAATCATGAAGAAAAAAATGCTGCCAGTGGTGATCCTCGCTGGTGGGCTCGCAACACGCCTGCGACCCCTGACCGAGAAGATTCCTAAAGCACTGTTGGATGTCAATGGCGAACCCTTCATTGCCCACCAGCTTCGCCTCCTTCGTGCCAATGATATTGAACGGGTCATCGTCTGTGCCGGATTTCTTGGCGAGTTGATTCAGCAGTACGTCGCAAATGGTTCTCGGTTTGGCTTGCAGGTCGAGTGCGTGTTTGATGGCCCTTGGTTACTTGGGACAGCGGGAGCTATCCGACAGGTGTTGCCACAAATCGGCGGGGCATTTTTCGTTTTGTATGGGGATTCTTATTTACCGTGCGATTATTATGCTGTTCAACACGCGTTCATCGCGTGCGGAAAATCCGCCCTTATGACAGTATGTCACAACCAGGGACAATGGGATGTGAGTAACGTGGAGTATGACGACGGACGGATTGTTGCCTATGATAAGCGACATCCGACCCCACATATGCAGTACATCGACTATGGACTTGGCGTGTTCGCCCCATCTGCGTTTGCACGCCTGCCGAATGGCCATCCTGCCGATCTAGCGGTATTGTATCAGGAATTACTTGTCGCCGGACAACTCGCTGGCTACGATGTGCAACAAAGATTCTATGAGATTGGTTCTGTCGCGGGCCTGGCAGAGACCTGTGAATATCTGGCTAGGCATCCAGTGCCGGGGAGAGAAGGAAAGGAATGAGTTTCACTCGACAATATCTTGCTGAGGCCACACGGGTCATTACGGCGTTAGATCCCGATGCGATCGAACGCGTCGTTGCTCTACTGGGAGAGACCCGAACCCGCGGCGCACGGCTGTTTATTTTGGGTGTGGGCGGGAGTGCAGCCAATGCCTCACATGCAGTGAATGACTTTCGTAAGATCGTTGGGATCGAGGCGTATGCTCCGACGGACAACGTCTCTGAGCTTACGGCACGGACGAACGACGAAGGGTGGACGAGTGTATTTGCCGAATGGTTGCGTGTCAGTCGTTTGCGGCCAGATGATCTGGTGATGATATTTTCGGTCGGTGGCGGCAACGTGGAGAAAAATGTGAGCCTAAACTTGGTAGCCGCGTTACAGCATGCTAAGCAGGTGGGTGCTCGTGTAATCGGGGTAGTCGGACGAGACGGGGGGTATACAGCTCAAGTTGCCGATGCTTGTGTGATTATTCCTACTGTCAACCCAGACCACGTGACGCCTCATACTGAAGCATTCCAGGCTGTGGTATGGCATTTGTTGGTCTCGCACCCGAGTCTGAAAACTGCAGCGACGAAATGGGAGTCGGTCCGATGACTGGGGCTTCGGTGCGAGCAGTGTTCCTTGATCGGGACGGTGTGCTGAATCGCGCTGTGATTAAGGATGGCAAACCATACCCGCCGGCATCGTTGACGGAGCTGCAAGTGCTGCCAGAGGCTCCAGCAGCGTTGAGAACGCTGCACGCTGCCGGGTTTCTGCTTATTGGCGTGACTAACCAACCTGATGTCACCCGTGGTGCACAGAGCCGAGAAATAGTCGAAGCGATCAACGCGACGTTGCTTGTTGCACTACCACTCGTAGAGATTCTCGTTTGTTATCACGACGATCGCGATGGCTGTTCCTGTCGCAAACCGCAACCTGGGTTGCTGCTGCAAGCCGCGACCCGCTACGATATACAGCTATCTGATAGCTTCCTGATTGGGGACCGATGGCGGGATGTTGAAGCTGGTCAGCGTGCAGGTTGTAAGACGGTCCTACTCGACTATGGATATAACGAGCGAAAAGCTGAGCAACCTGCTGACTGTGTCGTTTCGTCGCTTGCTGATGCGGTCACGTGGATTATGCGGCACTTGAGAAAAGGAGGAGGCGAATGAATGCGCTCTCAACACTCAAAGTGAAAATTTTCGCTGATGGCGCCGACAAAGTCGGCATGCTGGACATGTACCGTAACCCGTTGATCAAGGGATTTACGACCAATCCAACCCTCATGCGCAAAGCAGGGGTCTCAGATTATCAATCCTTTGCACTTGACGTGCTCCGTGCAATTCCTGATCGCCCAATTTCCTTTGAAGTCTTTTCTGATGATTTTACCGAGATGAAACGTCAGGCGCGGATCATCTCCGCCTGGGGTAAGAACGTCTATGTGAAGATCCCGGTGACGAATACCTTAGGGGAATCATCAACCCCGATTGTTCACGAGCTAGCGCAAAAGGGAGTAAAACTCAATGTGACTGCACTACTGACGCTTGATCAAGTACGCAAAGTCAGCGTTGCTTTGGCAGGAGGCCCGGCGGCGTGCATTTCGGTATTTGCGGGAAGGATAGCTGACACCGGGCGTGACCCGGTGCCGTTGATGGCGGCGGCGGTGGAACTCGTGCGTATGTACGGCAATATTGAGTTGATCTGGGCTAGTCCGCGTGAACTGCTTAATGTCTTCCAAGCTGACGCCGTTGGCTGTCATATTCTCACCGCGACGAATGATATTTTGCAAAAGTTAGCGTTAGTGGGAAAGGACTTACCTCAGTACTCGCTGGAGACGGTCAAGATGTTCCGCGATGATGCGGTGAAGGCAGGGTATGCGCTCTAACCTTCCCTCTCTACATCAAGCTTCACAACCAGACACTGTCCGGTAGGCAAACACAGGGGGACTTCAGGTAGTGCGAGAAATGCTTCATCCACTGCGCGGCGCGCGCTGGCGCAGCTTGGGAATCCGTAGTCATCGAAAATCAGATAGCCACCTGGTACCAGACGCGGATAGATGTAGTCGATGCAATCCCGTACACTTTGATAGAGGTCGACATCGACGTGCGCCCATGCCACGTGCTTGATCTGGAGATCAGCGAACGTTTTTGGAATAAAGCCGGCATGGATGTGTGCGTACGGATAGGGAGCAAGTAGGCGTCTGACGGCCTCGGCTGATGTATGAGAGAAGTCACCTATCTCAAAGCGGTCGACGCCTGCAGTTGTCTGTAACATCCCTTGGAAACTGTCGAACAGGTGGAAGAGCCGTTCATGACTGTGCCCTTCGAGAGTTTTTGCTGCCAACAATGCTGTGCCGCCGCGGAAAACTCCACATTCGATGATGTCGCCGCGTAGCTGTAGTGCTTGTTGAAGCGTCTTCCACAATACGTAACAGCGATCCCGACTGACCAGAGTGAACGGTTGAATTTGGCGGTAAAGCTGCTCAAAAGGCGGATCGCCTTCCCACGGTGAGTAGAGTGGCTGGTAAAGCTGGATGTCAGGGACGACCCCCCCGTGTGCAGCTACCCACGTGCGCAAACGAAAATAGCCAAGTTTTGCTAATAGCAAACGAGGAAAATATGTCGGAGGCTGAAAATCAACCCGTAACAGGCGACGAAAAATGAATTTTCGCACTCTTAGAATTTCTCCCTAAGAGAAGACATCATGCTGGGATAAGAGAGCAGTAAAGTCAAAAATATGCTCCGAGCGAACGCTCCAAATAGTAACGTGCACATGCACAGGGATCGCTGAAACATCACTCACCACCATGAGGGTATCTTGGGCATCGCCTGCTGTGCGAGCCGGATCCACCTTAAAGAAAGGGAACAGTAGAGTTGCTGCAGGAACATCATCGGGGATTCCTACGACCGCTTGTGCCGTGCTGCCTGAACCATTCAGCGTGACTGCTACCGCCAGGACTGCGAGTCCTTTCCACAATCGTTTCATACGCTCCTCTCCTTACCGCAGAAGTTGACAAATTTGTGGGACTCTGCGTTAATTCGCCTCCCGAGCTGTTGCACGTTGTTCTGGGCTCCCCACTAGCCCGCTAAATTAACATGACACTCCGTGAAGAATCAAGATGTGAGCTAGCTGTGAGTGTTGTGTTGATGTCACTAGCCGAGCGCGCTACGGTCTGCGTGACTCTGGTGAGCGTAACGGTAAAAGGGACTCACTGGACGTGACCACAAAAGGAGAAGAATCGCGTGACTGTGCAAACTGTGAGAGGGTGACTGTTCGCGGTGAGCCTGAGCACCGCCTCGGGGTTCGCGGGGTGTACCCCCGAATCGCAAAACACACTCGGTCGTTCGATTCAGAACTGGACTGGGACAAATGGATTCTTGGTTAGTGTTCCCTCCATGCTGGCAAACGCTGTGACAGTGATCTTGAGCTTTTCGCGATGGGACTGACGACCCCTTGACCTGGTGTGACTTTTCAGACAGTTTGCGGACAGCTCGCCATTAAGGCTGAGGCTACGTTTCATGCTCTCACTGATTATTCCTGTACATAAAAGTGAGGCATCATTGCCTGAGCTGTTGCGGCGACTTGAAAGAGTGGCGGACGCGCTGCCAGCGAAGCTTGAAGTCGTTTGTGTTGTTGATGGAAGTCCGGACGGGTCCCTCTCGTATCTTGAGGAGCACCTCAGAGGCAGAAATTTTCACTATCAACTGCTCGAACTCAGCCGGAATTTTGGTTCGTTTGCCGCGATTGTAGCCGGGCTTCAGACTGGGCGTGGGGATTTGTTTGCGGTGCTCGCAGCCGATTTGCAAGAACCTCCCGAGCTTGTCCTCGACTTCTATAATCTTCTATCCAGCGCCTCTGAGGGCGTAGATGTTGTCTTCGGTCAGCGGAAGGAAAGAGAAGACCCGTGGCTGAGCAAGCTGTCCGCAAACTTGTTTTGGCAACTCTATACACGTTTAGTCAATGACCAAATTCCGCCTGGCGGGGTTGACGTTTTTGCTTGTACGCGCAGGGTCAGAGACGAGATCTTGCAACTTCCGGAAAGAAATACCTCCCTTGTTGGACTCCTCTTTTGGGTCGGTTTCAAGCGAGCCTTTGTCGCTTACACGCGGCGTGCGCGAAAAGAAGGAAAAAGTGCATGGTCATTTCGTCGCAAAGTCAAATATTTCCTCGATAGCTTTTTTTCCTTTACTGACCTGCCAATCAAATTGCTTTCTCTTTTGGGTCTGTTTGGGATGGTCAGTTCAGTAACGATCGGTGTGATCGTTCTATTCTGTAAACTCTTTGGTGCAATTGAGGTGCCGGGCTATACTGCAACCGTTCTAACCGTTACCTTCTTCGGCGGGTTGAATTCTTTGGGACTGGGAATCATTGGCGAGTATGTTTGGCGCACATTCCAAAATTCTCAGCAGCGTCCAAATTACATCGTGCGTAGTCGCTGGGACGATTCTCGTGAGAGCCAGACTTTCGTCCGGTTAAGCGGGGGAAGGGAGGGTATACAATGAAATCTGCCGAGACAATCGCGCATCCTCTTATCCACCCTCAAGCGATTGTCGAAACGTCAACGATCGGCGCGAATACTCGTGTATGGGCGTTCGCGCATATTCTTCCCGGTGCACGGATTGGCAAGGACTGCAATATCTGTGATCTAACATTTATCGAGAATGATGTCACTCTTGGTGATCGTATTACCGTGAAGTGTGGGGTACAACTATGGGATGGTGTTGTCCTTGAGGATGATGTTTTTGTGGGCCCTAATGCTACTTTTACCAACGATCACTTTCCGAGAAGTAAGCAGTATTTGTCAGAGCCAGACAGAACCATCGTTCGGCGCGGTGCATCCATCGGAGCCAACGCAACGATTCTTTCTGGAGTAACTATTGGTGAACACGCTATGGTAGGAGCAGGGGCGGTGGTGACTAAATCTGTTCCTCCGTATGCGATTGTCGTTGGAAATCCGGCCCGTATTACGGGGTACGCTAAGATACCTTCTGCTTCCGAAGGAATGAAATTACGAACAGAGCCAGGCGTTCCTGGTGTCGTCAATTTACGCGTACAAGGAGTACAGCTTCACCGTCTTCCGACAGTGACCGACCTACGTGGTGAACTCAGCTTTGGCGAATTTGGACGCCACATTCCATTCCCAGTGCAACGATACTTTCTCATCTATGGTGTTCCCACCAAAGAGGTTCGTGGCGAGCATGCTCATCGGCAAAACCACCAATTCCTCATTTGTGTAAAAGGCTCAGTACGAGCAGTGATCAACGACGGAGAGATCCACGAGGAAGTCCAGCTGGATGTGCCCCATCTTGGGCTCCTGATCCCAGCGATGGTGTGGGGAACCCAGTATCATTACTCAGCAGATGCTGTGCTTCTGGTGTTTTGTTCGCGCCACTATGAGGCGGACGATTATATTCGTGATTATTCGGAATTTCTGACGGCTGTGAAGAGAGTGGCCGTGTAACGTGTGATTCTCGAACTCAAAAGAAATCGTTTGATCGTTGCTGTCCCTATCAGCTCATCTCTTTCAATGGCTACGCGACCACTCTTGCAAATCAACCGCCGTCAATTCCGTGGACATAGATATACGGGCGCAATTCTGATGTCCCTCTGTTATTGCTACAAGCATGCGATGGCTCGGATTTAAAGGAATAGGCGATGAACAGGCATATCCCGTTTCTTGATCTCAGGGAATCCTACCGAGAGATACAGACGCAACTCTTAGCGAGCTGCGAACGGGTGCTCGAATCTGGACAGTGGGTGTTGGGGCAGGAGGTGCGATATTTTGAGGAAGAGTATGCCGCGTTCTGCCAGGCTCAATATTGCGTTGGTGTAGCCAGTGGCCTAGATGCGCTTGTCTTAGGCTTGCGAGGGCTGTCGATCGGCCCCGGAGATGAGGTCATCGTTCCATCGAATACGTATATCGCAACTTGGCTGGCTGTTTCTCATGTCGGTGCAATTCCCGTCCCGGTTGAGCCCGATTCTCGGACATATAATCTCGATCCCTCGAAGATAGAAGCTGCTCTTACTCCACAAACGAAGGCGATCTTGCCTGTCCATTTATACGGGCAGCCAGCCGATCTCGATCCTATTCTTGCTATCGCTAAAACAAACAATCTCAAGGTTATTGATGACTGTGCTCAGGCACATGGTGCCATCTACAAGGGGAAACGAGTGGGGAGTTTAGCTGATGTGTCGGCGTTTAGTTTTTATCCAACTAAGAATCTTGGGGCGATTGGTGATGGTGGAGCAGTAATGACGAATGATCCAGTTGTTGCTGATAAAGTTCGGGTCCTCAGAAACTACGGCTCTCGGGCGAAGCACATCAATGAGGTCAAAGGGATAAATTCTCGCCTGGATGAGCTACAGGCGGCGTTACTCCGGGAGAAGCTTCTATACTTGCAAGAATGGACTGGTCGTCGCGAGAAGATCGCTTCGTTGTACCTTTCCGCTCTTGCTGACGTTCCTTCCATTACGCTTCCCGCAATACTTACCCATACCTCTCCTGTGTGGCATCTTTTCGTGATTCGGCACGAACAGCGAGGCCGGCTAGCTTATCGTTTACACGAGCTAGGAATAGAGACGCTTATCCACTATCCCATTCCACCGCATAAGTCAGAAGCGTACCAAGAGTATGCTTCCTATAACCTACCAATTGCTTCACGACTTGCCGCCTCTGTGCTCAGTTTGCCTATTAGCCCCCAACTGTCACTTTCTTTAGCTGAGCAAGTAGCTGAGTGTGTACGAACTGCCGTGAGTTCACTGTAGCAATATTAAATCAATTGGGCCGTAGAAAGGAGAAAGAGAATTTGCCAACCCTAACTGCCGATGTCGACAGAGACATCACTCGCCCACAAAAGGATCAGGCGACGTGGCTCTATGCTAGATTCTCTTGTGCGTCGACAGTTGCCTTCATCATTCTCTATATCGTCTTTCTCTGCTGGTATTGGCGAATGGATTTTTATTATTACTTCTTTGATGAAGTGGACATGTTAAATGTCTTTCGGGCGAGAGATGGATGGTGGGAGGTGTGGCGACCGCGAAATGAACATTTTGTACCGCTATATAAATTCCTTCTTTTTCTCTACGCGAAGTTTTTTGGAAACAATGCCCATTGGCTCCATACGCTGACGATTCTCGTGCACGGAGTGACTGTTTCTCTTGCGTCTTTTCTCGTTTATTACTTGTCGCGGCAGCGTTTTCTGACGGGAATGACATTGTTGTTTTTTGGACTCAATCCGTTGATTGGGGAAACGACATACATGCAAGCCGGACTTGCCACCGTTATAGCTGTTGCAAGTTGGCTCTGTACGCTGCTGTTGTTTTTTCTTTGGATCGAGAAACGTTCCGGCTGTTACCTCTACCTGTCTCTGTTCTTCCTGGTTTTTCAGTCATATACGTTTGGCAACAACCTTTTTTACCCTTTGTTATATCTCTTTTTGCTCTGGGTTTATCGCGAACGCGTTACTTGGAAAACCTTTGTTTTTGTCCTGACTCTTCAGGTTCTCAATATCATAGTTTTTTTTCGACTCGGGGTGTGGTTGAATGCCCAGAAGTATCAGCAAAATTTCGGGCTAGAAGCAGTAGGTGAGATCGTTAAGTATTTTCTCTTTGCAAGTTATGCCAATTTTGCCAGGATTATCCTGCTGTGGAATTTCCCAGTGCCCTTTCCACATTTGTTCCTGTGGCCGCTTTTATTGGTGTTTTGTATAGCCGTAGGACTATCGGTGCTCGTTTGTCTCCGTTCACACCAATACCGTCCTTTGGTGCTGTTTGGCTGGGCACAGTATGCCTTGTTTACGGCTCTCATCGCGATTGCGCGCCATACTTTCTCGCCAGGACAGAGTCTGTCTTCTCGCTATGTATACTTTCTCGTGCCGGGAGTCCTTTTTGTGTTTGCGGGGATCTATCGGTTTTTTGCTGACTCGTTTCCAAGACAGACGTTTGCTATGCAGTGCTCTATTGTTGTTACTTGTTTCTTTCTACTGATTCGCGCGAATCCCGAAGCGCGAAGGATGAGAGAGGACGCAGAGCAACGTCATGCAAAGCACTATCAGTTAATTCAGTATGGGTTACGACAACCGCAGCGTGAGTTAGATCTGAGCTCAATTCCTAGCCCTATTCCTTGGCATGACGTTCGAGACCTCTATCTATGGCTTCAAGATGGGGCCATACTTGCTGGCTTCCGGAACCCGCCACCACTCGTTCCGCGCTTACAGATGAAGCCCGAAGATATGCTGCTATATTTTTCGCCTCAACCTGATGTCAGACAGGACGGGAGACGATGATGGTTGCTATGCTTTCTTGAGGGTCTTTTTGTTCTTATTAAGGTGGGATGCTCGCATCGAGAAACATGAGTTAAAGCCTCTGGAAGAACCGGCAAGGAGATTCACGACACTCTGTGAAGAATCAAGATGCGCGCTACCTGTGAGTGTGGGTTGATGTCACTGGCCGAGCGCGCTACGGTCTGAGTGATTCCGGCGTGCGCGCAAGTCAGAAAGGACGTGCTAGCCGTGACCATAAAAGAAGGAGAATAGCATGACTGTGCAAACCGTGAGAGGCGGACTGTCCGCGTTGGGCCTGATCACCGCACTGTGCCTCACTGGGTGTACGCAAGAATCGCAAAACGAACTTGGTCGCTCAATCCAGAACTGGACTGGGACAAATGGTGTGCTCGATGTCTACGCCGGTGATAAGCTGGTCATGCGCATCATTAAGATCGACAAGCTCTCGACCGCACACGGGACCAAGGACAATCTGCCGCGACCCTACCGGTTCGGGTATGGATATGTTGATGTCAACTTCAACTATCGGGTTGATGAAGGTGAGAAGAAAATCTATTTCGAAATTAGCGACTACTCGACGAATTATATTTTTTACGAAAACTATAGAGACTAAATCAGGTTGTCGCACGATACGCGTTCCTAAATTGTCACCTTTGGTGACCTCTACAAGCTGCCTCATATTGCGCAGGTCAGCTCTCGACCAACGCGCTGACTGTGCAGCGAGGGCGTTGTCTAGAGACGTTAGATGTGTACCCTGCCTGGGAGGTTTACTTTCCGCAGCGGTGGAGTCATCCTACGAGTTAATAGGTGAGAACTACCCTGTCACATGAGCGATTTACGGGAGAACAGGATTATGGAATATCGATCATTCGGAAATACTGGTATGTACGTCTCTGCTATCGGATTTGGCTGCTGGGAAATCGGTGGTGGCTATGGATCAATCGAAGAAGAACAGTTCATTCAGGCGGTCCATCGTGCACTCGATATGGGGATTACCTGCTTTGATACCGCAGAAGCCTACGGGTTTGGCGCGTCAGAGCGGTCGCTGGCCAAGGCGCTTGGCGTCCGCCGTAAGGAAGCTGTGGTCGTGACCAAGTTTGGGATTGGGTATAAAGAAGCGCCCAACTTTCGCGACAGTGGCCGTCAACGGGCGATGGCCTCAATCGAGAAAAGTTTACAAAACCTCAACACTGATTATGTCGATGTGTATATGGTCCACTGGCCAGATCAGAACACCCCGTTAGATGAGACCATGCGCGCGCTTGATGACATCGTGAAGCAGGGGAAGGCCCGCGCGGTGGGAATTTCCAACTTCCGGCTTGAGCAGGTCAAGACCAGCATGACCATGCGTCGTGTCGATGTCGCGCAGTATTGCTGGAATATCTTTGACCAGCGTATGCAAAAAGAGATTTTTCCCTATTGTAAGGAACAAAATATCGGAGTCATGGCGTACGGCTCGCTGGCGTATGGTCTGTTGACCGGAACGTTGTCTGAGAACACAGACTTTGGCGGTGATGACTGGCGCGCACGTCGTGGTCGCATGGGCGCGATTAACCTCTTTCAACATCTCTTCGGACCAGAGTATTTTCCCAAAAACCTCATAGTCGTAGAAGATCTGAAAGTCCTTGCTGCGAAGTATGGAAAGACGCTACCGCAGTTCGCTTTACGTTGGACATTATCGAACCCCGTGATAAGCACAGCCCTGGTTGGTTGTCGTAACGTGAATGAGGTCAATGACAACCTGGGCGCGCTCGGCTGGTCGATTAGTGGAACCGATATGCAGGCCATCACTGAGAGTTTTATCCGGCATGGGGTCGATCCGATGCCGGACGTGTGGCTGGAGAGAGACTAGGAAGAACACGTAATACGTCGCGTGATGTGTAAAACATAATGCGTGATACGTAAGCTATAGAAACGTCATAGCAAGATATCGACCCCCGTCCTTTCCTTCCCCCTTGACAGGGGGAAGGGAGAAGATGTCGGAACCTACATCTTGGTATGTTCGGCATAAAGATGTGGAGTCGCACTTATGGGTTCCTTCCTCCCGTCAGGAGAGAAGGTCAGAAAGAGGGTAACAACCTTCCCTGTAATTACCTCTGGGCCGCCTCTTGCAATAATTCCCACACCCGCGCTACATGCTCATGCGCGGTTGCCTGGTTGCCAATCGCGACGCGGATAGCGTATTGCCCGTTCAACTTTGTGTGAGAGAGGAACGCTTTCCCACTGGCGTTGACCGCGTCAATGATTGCGGTGTTATGGACCTCAAGATCCGTTTTTCCACAAGGAAGATAACGAAAGCACACCGTCGAGAATGGGACCGGGGCAAGTCGCTCCCAGCCAGGCGTCGTGTCAATCTGTGAGGCCAGCCATCGCGCTTCTTTGATATGGCCAGAAATGATTTCTGCCAATCCATCGCGTCCATACGCGCGAATCACCATCCATAACTTTAATGAGCGGAATCGCCGTCCCAGCGATAAGCCGTAGTCCATAAGATTGATGACGTCGAACTCATCAGTCCGCAGATACTCGGCAACTAGAGAAAACGCGCGTTTGAGGTCATTGGGGTGGCGGGTGTAGAGCAGACTACAATCAATCGGTGTCAGTAACCATTTGTGTGGATTGACGACAAAGGAGTCTGCTCGGTCGCAGCCAGCAAGAACATGGCGGTGGGAGGGGACGACCGCAGCCGCGCCCCCATATGCCGCATCGACGTGCAGCCATAAGCCGTACCGTTGACAGATGTCAGCGATCGCTGGTACTGGATCAACACTTGTTGTTGATGTTGTTCCTACAGTCGCAACTACTGCCAGCGGCTTCACTCCAGCAGTAAGATCTGCTTGGATCGCCTGTTCAAGAAGATCAGGGCGCATGCGGAACTCTGCATCAGTGTCGACGTGCCGCGTCCATTGACGGCCGAAGCCCAAGGCGATGGCCGCTTTGTCAACCGAACTGTGCGTTTGGGTGGAGCAATAGATTGCCAAGGGAGGAAGGTCAGGGCGCCCAGCCATCCCCCGCTCGCGAATGTCGAGGTCCACGGCCTCACGAGCTGCCGCTAATGCATAAAGCGTTGAGGCTGAGGCTGTGTCGGTAATTTCGCCAAACCATGTTGTTGGTAACCCCAACATTTCGGCGACCCATTGTAATGTCCGTTGTTCGAGTTCGGTAGCTGCCGGCGAAGTTCGCCACAGCATCGCGTTGATATTGAGCGCGGCAGCGATCAGCTCACCGACAATGCCTGGGCCTGAGCCGCTAATGCCGAAATACGCAAAGAACGCCGGATGATTCCAATGGGTGATCCCTGGAAGAATAAGTCGATCAATGTCTTTGAGAATCGTCTCAAGTGGCTCGCCTTGGGTCGGAGCTGACTGTGGCAGCGCGGCGGCGATTTCACCTGGAGTGATACGAGATAAAACTGGCAAGTTATCAACGCGTTCAAGATACGAAGCAACCCAATCGCTCGCTTCATGAAAGGCGTGGCGCAGTTCCTGTGTAGTAGGACCAATTTGACGCATAAGCCCTCTGTGGCTGTCAGGGAATTGCGAAGCTCTATACCACAGAGAGTAAATGTAGAGGAGTCCTACGAGGATGTAGTCAGGAGAACGGGACAATCGGAGTTGGGTAGAGACGCCCCGGCAGGGCGTCTCTACACAGTTAGTTGGCCGAGATCGCAATGCGTCGCGGTTTAGCTTTCTCGGCTTTCGGCAGTTCGAGTTCGAGTACGCCGTTTTTCATCCGCGCACTAATGCGCTCAGCGTCGATGGTATTGGCAAGCGTGAAGCGACGAGCATAATTGCCAACGTTGTATTCTGTATAGACAGGCATTAAGTTCTCGTAATCCTTGACTTCTACCTGTCCCTCGATTGACAACACCCCATCGTTGACGTTGATCTCAATTGACTGTTCGTCGACACCCGGCATATCCGCTCGTAACCACAAGCTGTCAGCGGTTTCGTAGATATCAACATCTGGAACATAGGTCCGCCCTGGACGGGTAAGTTCATTGCCAGTGAGTTCTTGCTTCTTGTAAGTCGTTAGTTCTTTGTCCGCCATAGTTTTGCTACCTCCTACTTCTAGGCTGTTTGCTCGTTAGGCAGCCTTGATTTCGATCTGTCGCGGCTTGGCTTCTTCTTTCTTTGGAATGCGAACAGTAAGCATACCGTGCTTACAGGTTGCCTCTGCCTTTGTCAGGTCAAGGTCTGTAGAGAGCTGCAGAGAGCGGGAAAACTCGCCACTACTACGCTCGTGCCGATGGAAGCTAGCTCCTTCAGGAGCGGGAGTCTCGCGTTTGCCACTAATGGTGAGCGTCCGACCCTGACCCTCGATAGCTAACGACTCAGGCGCAACTCCTGGGACTTCCATGCGAACGATGTACCCATCTTTATCGCTAAAAACATTGGTCGGCGGAAACACTCCGCGTCCGGAAAGACCGAGGTCAAATCCCTGCGTTGGACTTTCAAACACCCGGTCGAGCTCATGCTGCAAGCTCAGCAACGCGTCGATAGGGTTGAAGCGTGGGGCGAAACGAATAAGTGCCATATGAAAACCTCCTCAATTTTTTGTTCTGCCCGGCGCCGGCGCTCATTATTTCTGCAGGAAATGTAAGATCGATTGACGAAACGTCAAGGGAAAAGAAAAAAAGTCAAACGAAAAATTTCGTCACGTATTCCTGAGTGCTCTGTCAGTAGAACCCTATTAAGAAAGTCACTGCGGAAGATCACAAGGATGAGACTGTTGTCTCTCTGCTCTATATCTCTATATGTTACAAGCCATCCCAAACGTTGCTACTGGATGCCCGCTCCCCTAGAAGACCGGGGACAAGTCCCCTAGAAGCCCGGGACAGGCTACGCGGGCATGATACGCTAGCGTCGCATTTGCCGTCATTCCCGCGGAAGCGGGAATCCAGACTCTTGGGTGGAGGAGGTGCGGGGATGAATTCTATTCTCAAGCACTGCCAGTCTGCCAGAACGCGGTAATACCCCAATCCTCCGCAATCTTTCCATCGACAAAGCGATACGTACTGATGGTGACCGCAACACAACGCTCTCCTGGAGTGGGAACATCTGGCCTGGCTTCTCCTTGGTAGGTATCGCGAAAGGTCCAGCGCACGGCGACTTTGTCCCCTTCAGCGAAGAGATCCTCCACAGTCGCGTGCACATCAGGGAGGATCGTGCGTAGCTGAGTGAGCATTTTTCGTGCACCTTCAAGTCCGCGCGGCCAGTTCGGAGAAGTAGGCGAATAGAACGCAAAGTTCGGCGAGAACACGTCGTCGATAAAACCGAGGTTGCCTTTGTTGAGTTCGTCGATCGCATGTAAGAGCGTCGCTTTATTTTCTTCAGCGGACATAGAACTTCTCCTTTCTGAGGAACTCTTACACCCTACCGCAGCATACCACCAAAGATGAGTAGAGTGGGCTGTGGCCGCCCGTGATTCTGGGTAAGCAACGCGAGACCCAGAATTCAGGAGTGGAAGATTGCATTCCCGCTGCGCAGAAATGACGGAACGTGTGGTTTCTGCTGTTACGCTTAGCAGCCTGCGCTTGAATAACTCACAATGACAGGGAGTACGTCATTGTGAGCGCAGCGAAGCAATCTCGTCGAGCCACCAACCCTTCACCTCTCAAAACTTTGTAGTCAGCTACTAGGCGACGTTGCGATAGTCTGGCGCAATCAGAGTAGCCTGCGGTATGAGCCGAACCCGTTATGACAAGTAGTGGCGGAATGCGCTCAGTGCGGTCATCGCTCCTGAGACGCTCACGAGCCCGGCAAGACCAATCAGCAGCGGTGACATAGAGCAACATACCCGACGTTACGAGACAAAGAAGTGCCGAAGTGCTAGGGAAGAGGTGAACGGGTAGATGGATTCACACCAGACAGTGTCAAATTTTGTTGACTGTCAAAGAGAGACGACACTGCAAAGACAAACGCTTTTCCCTGTGGTTGCGTTCACAGTCCGGTAAGGAATGTCTAAAAAATTTTACGGCTTTCTGCTGCTCAAAATGAAGACTGTGAGGGAAGAGGGAAGAAAATAAATGATTTATGACGCCTCTACTTGTGGTACTGATTTTGCGATAGCTTGCCCGCACTACAAGTTACGAGCGTGATGGTACTGCGCCAGCGTCAAAACAACGATATGATGGCGAGCGCAAAATATGAGGCGAAGGTGAACCGGCTTTTCTATAAGGTACAACAAAGTACTGTAGGCAAACGAACTCCGAGGGCATAAGGGATTCGTGGTACGAAACCAAAGATGAGGGAAAAAGGCCAGGTGTGATTTGTAACTTTGAGTGATACCACTCGATCAACGTCATTCGCACTTGTGCACCTGATTCGATCCTACTTATAGGAGAGATTTTACATGGCGACGTTCGATGAATGGCTCGCATTGGCGCCTCAGCCACAGAAACTTACGGACAATCAGCGGTGGCATATCTTTCTCAGTTATCGCTCTGTCCATCGTCCGTGGGTGGTCCAACTCTACGATATTCTCCGCCATTTGAACTTTGAAGTCTTCCTCGATCAATATGTTCTTGCTGCGTCTGATACTCTCGTTGGCGGACTCGCAGAAGGGCTGGAGAAAAGTGCCGCTGGAGTATTGATTTGGTCAGCCGCAACCCAGGATTCAGTCTGGTGTAAAAAAGAATGCGACTCAATGGAAGCACGCGCGACAAGCGACCAAGGGTTTCACTACGTGGTTACGACCCTCGATCGGGTTGATCTTCCCCATTGGGCCCAACAACGGATTTATATCGACTTCGCGGATTTCCGCGAGGGCCCACGGGGAACGGGTCTGCTCAAGCTTCTGTACGGCATTGCCGGGAAACCGCTGCCAGCTCCAGCCGTGCGCTTAGCCACTGAGGTAGATGAAGAAGTTCGTAAGGCGCTTATGTCGATCACAGGGGCACTCAACACAGGTGATGTGCAGCGTCTGCTCGATTTGAGTATGACGGAGACCCTCGCCTGGATCACCTCTCCGCTATTAGGATGCAACACAGTCGATGCATTGATTAAGCTGAAACGCTACGATGAAGCGGTAAAGCTGTTAATATCACTCCGAACACGCTTTCCGAAAGCCATTCGAACTCAACAACTACACGGTTTGGTGCTTGCTCGTATGGGAGAATGGCGCGCAGCACAGGCCATCCTGAGTGATTTAGAAGCCGCTGGCGAACAGGACCCAGAAACGCTCGGCATTTACGCTCGGACGTGGATGGATCGTTACCAGGAAAGCAAAATGATCAATCATCTGCGACGTTCGCGTGATCTCTATGCGAGGGCATTTCAGAATGCGCCGCACGATTACTATACAGGTATCAATGCTGCTTCCAAGAGTGTATTCCTCAACGAAATTCCCGCAGCAACAGACTATGCCAACAAAGTTGAAACGATTGTGGGAACCAAGAAAGTTGATCAGGACTACTGGAAGACAGCGACTGTTGCTGAGGTCCAACTGATCAAACAGAATTATCGTAACGCGGCGGAGCTGTACGAGGCTGCGGTGACGATGGAGCCTGAGTCGCTCGGCTCTCATGAATCAACCTGGCTGCAAGCCAGGCGGTTGATGGACGTCTTAAAACCCTCGGGCGACGACCGAGCGTTAGTTTCCAAAGCATTCGCCCATCTTCCTGTTCCTTAACGAGTACATGTCCGTTGTGAAGAGGCAGAGCTCTATTGCACATATCGTGCACATGCTTGGCTTTGCGAACCAACCGGAGCTGGATTACTGGGAGATAGGGAAAAAGGGGACTTTCCCGTTCGGGACCTTCCGATTCGTTGATTTTGATCAGCAAGGAGAACGATATGTCGACTACTGCAGAACAGGCACGTGCGTATCTCAGAGGTGCGGCGTTTCTCAACGATCTCCTCGCTTCACTGGAGAACGATCCGGATGCCCGCCGCAAGAAGGCAACCACCCTGCGCGAGAGCATTGTGCGAGACTTGCCGGCTACCGCCTCGTGGTGGAACGTGGCGAGCCGCGCCGAGGCTTTGGTCGGGCTCCGTAGATAAGCCACTGACGTCATCGCGAACGTCGAAAAGCCGTTGCCGTGGCAACTGCAAATCACTGCGCTGCAACTTGGGCAACTCGCGCATTTATGTGAAGATGCGCCGTTGTCGGTACCGGAGATCAAAGCATTCTTCGAGGCCTTGCTTCCCGGAGCGGCTGATGCCATTCGCTCGACCATTAACGGCAAGGTAGGACTCGCACTCTCGGGCGGCGGCTTCCGGGCCTCATTCTATCATCTGGGGGTCCTCGCGCACCTCGCAGAAGTCGATGTGTTACGCCACATAGAAGTGCTCTCCTGCGTTTCGGGTGGGAGCATCGTCGGTGCGTGCTACTGGCTCGCGCTGCGCCGCCGCCTACGTGAGCGATGCTTGTGGACAGCTCATGCTGGAGAAGGCACTAACACCAGGGCTCAAGGGACTCGCGAAGTATGCCCAGCGGGCAATGGACATGCTAATGGAACGTGTCCGACTTGCTAACTTCGCAGATCTGTCCGCCCGCAAACTATCTGGCCTCCTGCGCGGATTAATGTTTCTCCACATGAAGGCAGGACTTGATGCTGACACCATCCGGCGGACGTCCTCACAAGAAGGATACAGGCTGGAACGTGTGCCACTCTCGCGGTCTGGGGTACGAAAGGAATTTCAGCAGGTGCTTGCAGAGCTGCGCACCGATCTTGATGACTTTACGCAGGATGAATCGTTAGGGTTAATGGCCTGCGGCTACCAGATGGCGGCCAAGACGTTCGAAACGGAGCTGGCCACGCTGCGCGAACTATGGACGAAGCCCACATCTCAGGCCCAACAGTGGCCATTTCACGAGATGCTTGCTGAGATTACGTCAACAAAAGAACATACTCCCAATCGCGAGCGGCTCTTATCTGATGCTTCACCGTTTCAAGTCAGTACTGCTTTTGCCGAAACGGCAGATCTCGTCGTTCTCATCGTTGCAGAGTCATACGGTAGTATTGTCCCTGATCGGGGATTTTCCTTCACTGAAGCTGAATTGAACATCGTACTACGCGATAAGGTGCCCTGCCTTGTTTACATAAAGACAGCAGATGAATCGAAACTCGACGGAGTCAGTGAGCGATTGAAAGACGGTGCTCCTCGATGACCCAATGAGGCAATCACTCAATAAGACCATAGCCCAATCACTCGATCACCCGATAACTTAATCCTCTGAGGGCGCGACGATGCAACGATCTAGGGCAATAGCAGCCCGATAAAAACGCTACAAGCTCATCTCTCCGGATTGCACTTCCTTGAAGATGCCTATACTCATGTACACAAAAGTGTACGGAGCGGAAAACCTATGGATCGTTACTTGAATGTGACTGAAGCACGGCGAGAGCTACTCGACCTGGTTGAGCACCTTCAGGGTGCTGATCGTGTGGTCATCACCAAACATGGTCAGCCCCGTGCCGTGCTCGTCAACTGCGAACGCTATGAACTGCTCGAAGATTTAGCCTGGGTGCTGCAAGATCCCGGACGCCGTGCTGCGCTGCAACAAGGTTGGGGCGAATTGCAGCAAGGGCAGGTGGTACGGCCTTCCCCACCGACGACTCCCTCTACTGCTTCGCTACGAACCGTCGCCCGCCAATCTGCACGGCGAAAGAAAAAGGCATGAGTTCGTATATCCTCACGCCGCAGTTTATCCGCGACTTTCAAGCGTTGGAGCCAGACCTGAGCCCAGCGGATACCGAAATTTTCGATACCTTGCTTGCCGCCATTGTCCGTAATCCGCAGAGGGTGCAACGGGTCCAGAGCTTCTACGATCCTCAGCGTCCAAGCTGGTTGTCTCGTTCTGGACCGTTTGTGATTCACTACGCGTTTGATGCGCAGGCTGATGAAGTGGCCTTTATCAACCTCTTTCGTCGCCGCTAGAAAGCAATTTGCGTTTGTTGGTCACAGCGGGCTCAATTAGTTGAACCGCACATACTCAAAATCGACTGGCTTGCCTTTGATGCCGTTTGCCGGCGGAGCGATCCAGTTGGCGAACTTGCCCGGCTCGATGACACGTCCCATCAAGGACGCAACAAACGCGCGATCTTCAACTGTGGGCAACCAGTTACCAATGCTTGCATTCCACTCGGCGTCAGAAACAACCCGACCCTCAGGCGAGAGACGCAGGGAGGAAAAACTGCCAATCTTGCGATTGAAGGCTTTGTGCGGAACCTGAAGCCGTTGTGGAATGCCGTTCCGTTCTAACACTTTGTTCCAACGGCTGATGCCACGAATCGAATCCTTGATAAAATCATCACGCAGGCGTTCGTTGAGTGACACCAAAGCCGGGACCTGTTTCTCAACCAGTTTGCCATCGACGACATCGAGAATCGGATAGGTGGCATCTTTGAGCAGATGATCATCATTGATCTTGGTCTCGTCATAGCGTCCTTTAATCCCGGTGCTGTAAAAGGTGGCCGCATTTGAGGATTGGTCAGCGCCGAACAGATCGAGCGTGACGCTGTAGTGGAAGTTGAGGTAACGCTGGAGCGTTTCGAGATCGATCACCCCAAGTGCCCGGAGCTTCTCGGGCGAGTCCGTATTATGCTCACGCATCACTTCGGCGGTGCGCTGAACGACCCGTGCCACGCCGGATTCGCCAACGAACATGTGGTGGGCTTCTTCGGTCAACATAAACTGCGTAGTTCGCGCCAGCGGATCAAACCCTGATTCTGCCAATGCACAGAGCTGGAACTTGCCATCACGATCGGTGAAGTAGGTAAACATGTAAAAGGCTAACCAATCCGGCGTTTTTTCGTTGAATGCGCCAAGAATACGAGGATTGTCTGGATCACCAGAGCGACGCTCCAGCAGTGCTTCAGCCTCTTCACGTCCATCACGTCCAAAGTAACGGTGGAGTAAATAAACCATCGCCCACAAATGACGACCCTCTTCGACGTTGACCTGAAAGAGATTGCGCAGGTCATACAGTGACGGCGCGGTGAGGCCGAGGTAGCGCTGTTGCTCGACCGATGCCGGTTCGGTATCACCTTGAGTGACAATGATACGCCGCAGGGTTGCGCGATGTTCACCAGGCACGTCTTGCCAAGCAGGCTCCCCTTTGTGTTCGCCAAAATTGACGATGCGTCCCGCCTCTTGAGGTGAGAGAAAGATGCCCCAGCGATATTCGGGCATCTTCACGTAGTCGAAATGCGCCCACCCAGAGGCATCGGCACTGACCGCCGTGCGCAAATAAATGTCATCCTGTTGCGCGCCTTCCGGACCAACCTCATTCCACCAGGTGAGGTAGTTTGGTAACCAACGCTCCAACGCGCGTTGCAACGTTTTGTCGGTTGAGAGATTAACGTTGTTGGGGATTTTTTCGTTGTAGTCGATGCTCATAGTTGGCTCCTGTTGTGAGGACGTGTTGCGTGGTAGGTGAAAACAAAGGGGTTAGGGGCTGGGAGCTAGGGACTCATTCCTTCCTCCCACAAGCCCCTAATCTCTAGCCCCAAAGGCGCTACCTTCGGCACTTTCAGGTTCATTACTCGCTTCTCATTACTCATTGCTGTTTTATACCCGTTCCCAACTAAACTTTGCTTTATTTCCAGTGCCGTAAACTTTCAAGGCTCCACGTTCTCCGATGGCATTGGGACGAATAAAAATCCAATTCTGCCACGCAGAAAGGCGACCGAAAATGCGTGACTCCATAGTCTCTGTTCCACCAAAGCGAAGATTAGCTTCCATTCCCGTCAGCGCATCAGGCGAGAGACTGGCCCGCTCTTCGAGGGCGATACGAACCTCGTCATCCCAGTCGAGCTCGTCCGGGGTGGCAGTTACGAGTCCGAAGTCCAGAGCTTCTGCCGCATCGAGTGGGCGACCAATCGCGTTACCGATTTGCTCAAGTGCGGCATGATCCTGGCTGAAACGCCGATCAAGGCGCGAGATTGCGGTCACCATCGGATAGGTGCCGAAATTGAGTGACGAGAGATGCAGTCGTGGCGCTGCATCTTGATCTTCGGCCTGTAACATGTAGATACGGTCAGCGGCGAGAGCCAGTTCGAGCAACGTTCCTGCGAAACAAGAACCTGATTCGATGAGCGCAAACAACGTGCGAGAAGAGACATCAAGACGCGCCAAGGTGCGTCGCAACATGCCGATCACTTCACGGACAAACCAATTGTGTTGATGTTGTACTAAAGTTGCATCAGCGGCGAGTACAAGGCTGGCGTCGCCTTGGGTTTTGAGGAGCCAGGTACCAATGTCGAGTTCATTGGTGCGAAGCATTAAAATAGCGTCCTCTAGCTCACGTGCCATTTGCAGCGGCCACCACCGTGCTTGCAGCGCAAGAATACCTGCAAGATCAGTTGGTTGTAGTTGATGAGGTGCACTCACAGTGACGATTGCTCGTCGTGTGGCCCGGTCGATCTGCACGTCAACAAACTCGTAGTGAAGCTCATCCGCATCAATCCTACGCGAAAGTGGAGAGAGCGTGACCCCCTTTGTGTCGCTTGGGCGATCACTCGCGGTTGCCAACTCTAGCGCTCGACGTTTTACGGCTTCAGTGAATTGCGCTGGTTTTGCTAGATGATCTACAAGATGCCACTCCTTAGCGCGCTGACCGCGAATACCTTCTGATGTGGTACAAAAGATATCCGCGTGATCATGCCGCACTTTGCGTTTGTCGATCAGTCGGGTCAGTCCTCCAGTACCCGGCAGCACGCCCAACAGCGGGACTTCGGGTAAGCTTACTGCCGATGAGCGATCATCAACCAAAAGAATTTCGTCACACGCTAAGGCTAACTCATAGCCACCGCCTGCGGTCGTGCCGTTGCATGCGGCAAAGAATTTGAGCCCTGAGTACCGACTTGAATCTTCGATGCCATTGCGTGTTTCATTGGTGAACTTACAAAAGTTGACCTTCCATGCATGTGATGACTGTCCCAACATGAAGATGTTTGCGCCAGAACAGAAGATGCGATCTCGCGCACTCGTCATGACCACTGTGCGCACTTCGGGATGCTCGAAGCGAATGCGTTGCAGAGCATCGTGTAACTCAATATCAACGCCCAGGTCGTAGGAATTCAATTTCAATGTATAACCGGGACGCAGGCCGCCATCTTCCTGGACGTCCATCGTCAGGGTTGCGATCGGCCCATCAAAGCTCAGTCGCCAATGGCGATAGCAATCTGGTTGGGTTTGGTAATCAACCCAGCTAGGAGACAAGCTCGACACTGCTTCTGTTTCTGTACGTCCCATCTGTTCCCTCCTCTGTGAACCTGCCAAGTGGAAAGTGTGGTTTCAAGATTTTTCTTCTTCGTTTTGTCGCTGGGCTCTATGCTACCGTCATTTTTTTCTCGATCACGTTCTGTAACACCGCAAGACTGTCTTTCTGGTTTTGTCTTGATGTGTCGATAATTACATCGGCTTTTCGGTAGAGAGGCTCACGAGTGGTGAGAATCCGTTTGAGGTCTGCCATTGCTTCCGTGTTGCCTGCCATAGGCCGAAGATCCCCCTGGGCAATGACTCGTGCCATGTGTTCTTCTGGTGTGGCTTTTAACCACACCGTGTAACAGCGTGTCAGCAAGAGGTGAAAAGTCTCATCTTCTGAGACGACTCCACCGCCGATAGCAATCACTGCTCGCTTGTATGCGGCTAATACTCGTTCTAAGCATCGACGTTCGATTCTTCGATAGCCAGCTTGCCCATAAAGGGTAAAAATTTCGCCTATTGGTAACCCTGCCTCTCGTTCAATTTCTTGATCGAGCTCAATGAAGGGTACAGACAGATGAGTGGCTAGCATGCTCCCGAGGGTAGTTTTACCGGCTCCTCGTAAACCAATAAGCACAATACGCTGAAGACGAGTGTCGGGAACAGCTCGCTCGACGGGAAAAAGTGAGGCAAGCGGAACGTGAAGTGCAACGGCAATACGACGAAGGAGAACAATAGAGATGTTGCCTTCTCCAGATTCGAGCTGGCCAAGATAGCGCTCGGAGACATTCGCTTTTTGGGCAAGGATTTTACGTGTCAGGTTCTGGTTTTCGCGTAACTCACGAACATATCTCCCGAGCGCGGCAAGGAATTGACCCTCAGCTGCGGCCAACCCACTTGTCTGTGATGCGAGGGGTGGTCGCACCAGGGGAAGCCGTTTTGCGCTAGATGGAACGGTTGACATAAAGAAAACTGTAGGAAAGAAATATCCAGGAATTATATTTCCTTTTAGATTATTGTCAAGCAATATAATTCTTTTCCTTTGTTTATGATTCCCTCGGCTTCGTGCGCATGAGGTCAGACCTCTAGGCAAGAACAAGTACGGAGTGTGCGCGACTCGATGGGAGTATCGCTTGTGGAGTTGAGCTTTTTCTACCCCTTGTCTAAAGAAAGAGGACCAAGGCGAAATATGGGGTTAGGTTCTATGAATGAGAATCACACAGGAGGAAAGAGTGCCTATCCCAGAGACTCCAGAATCATTTAATGCTGCGACAGTGTTCATTGATCGACATTTGTACGAAGGACGAGGAAGCCGAGTTGCTTTGCGAAGTGATGCTCAGGAAGTGACGTATGTGCAACTTACTGAGCACGTCAATCAGGCCGGGAACGTTTTTCGCCGGCTCAGGGTGCGACCAGAAGAACGGATTCTCTTAGTGGTACTGGACTCGCCAGAATTCGTTTATGCCTTCTGGGGAGCGATCAAAATCGGCGCTGTGCCCGTGCCGGTCAATACCTTCATGCGCACCGATGAATACGCTTATATGCTCGACGATAGTCGGGCGTCGGTGGTGATTGTATCTGCAGAAGCCTGGCCAGCCGTCGTTCCGGCTACAACACGATCGCGGTGGCTACGGCATTGCCTCGTGGTCGGGAGTGAAGTGTCTCAGGCGCGATCATTTGCTAATCTTCTTGCCGATGCATCAACAATCCTAGAAGCAGAAGTCACTCATCGTGATGATCCAGCTTTATGGCTTTATAGTTCAGGGTCGACCGGAACACCGAAAGGAGTTATTCATCATCATCGTGACCTCGTGTACTGCTGTGAAACCTACGGGCGAGAAGTGCTGACTCTTACCCCTGATGACGTAACCTTTGCTGCTCCACGACTTTTCTTCGCCTATGGACTTGGCGGGGGAATGTACTTTGCCCTCTACGCAGGGGCGACGGCAGTCCTTGTGCCTGATCGTCCGACACCTGAAAGTGTATTTGCCGCTATCAATCGTTACCGCCCAACGCTTTTCTTTGGTGTACCGACCTTGTATGCCGCGATGCTTCAGGTCAAAGACCCTGAACGAAAGTATGACTTCTCCAGTGTACGGCTATGTCTTTCTGCTGGTGAGCCTTTGCCAGGAGAACTTTTTTTCCGCTGGCGCGAGCAGTTCGGCGTTGAAATTCTCGACGGTATCGGTTCGACCGAACTACTCCATATTTTCCTGTCGAACCGTGCTGGGCGGGTGCGGCCAGGGAGTTCTGGCACCCCAGTACCAGGATACGAGATGCGGATCACTGATGAACAGGGGCTCGATGTCGTACAAGGAGCGATCGGCGACCTCCTTGTCAAAGGGGGAAGTATCACATCTGGTTATTGGCATAAGCGTGAAGCGACGCAGCATGCACTCCAGGGTGAGTGGATTCGTACCGGCGACAAATACTATTGCGACGCCGAAGGAGTATTTTGGTATTGTGGTCGTTCAGATGACATGCTGAAGGTGTCGGGACAGTGGGTGTCTCCGGCAGAAGTCGAAGGAATTTTGTTTCAGCATCCAGCGGTGCTGGAAGCGGCAGTGGTTGGTTGGGCAGACGAGCATCGGTTACTGAAACCGAAGGCCTTTGTGGTATTGAAACAAGGGCAGGTTGCGTCGCCTGCCCTGGCGCAGGAGTTGCAAACTTTCGTCCGTGAACGAACGCTGCCACACAAATACCCACGCTGGATCGAGTTTGTCCCTGATCTGCCAAAGACAGCGACGGGAAAAATTCAACGCTACAAGCTTCGGTCGGCATAAGGGCGGTTATATGAGAATGATACATCAATGTCACAGATGGAGAGTTCTTATTCTTTTGTCACTGAGTCTGATCGTTACCAGTTGTTGGGCGCTTAGTGTGTCTGCCCAAGTGGGGCTGTCTGACGAGGAGCGGCAAAAGGTGCAAGCGCATGCTGCCATGCTCACCGCAGAAGAACTGTATGATCATCAAGACTATGACAAAGCGATCGACCAGTGGCGTGAAGCGATTCGCTTGGACCCGAGTCTCGCGCGTGCCCATCATGACTTAGGAATCGCACTGCGCGGCAAAGGGCAATTGCCAGAAGCGATTACTGCGTTGCGTGAGGCCGTACGGCTCGACTCGAAGGATGCAACTGCACAAGCAGATCTTGGGGATGCCTTGCAGGAACAAGGAGACCTTGATGGGGCACTGAGCGCCTATCAAGCAGCGCTCGTGCTCGTACCAAAATCGGCACCGCTGCGGAATAATCTTGGGTACGTACTGGTGCGGAAAAATAACCTTGATGGCGCGATTGCGGAGTGGCGTACCGCAGCGCAGCTCGATCCTCAATATCCACCGGCACAGATCAACTTGGCTGAAGCGTTAGAAACAAAAGGTGATATGCCAGGAGCTATTGCTGCGTACGAGAAGTTCCTCACCCTCGTGTCGACTGGCGCAGACGCGGATGAAGTGCGAAAACATCTTGTTGTGTTGAAGTCTGGAGCGAAACCGCAGGCAGAACAAAAGAAGCAGTGAGACCTATCTTTCACGTGTTGAGTATTGAGGTAAATTTAGCCCAGCAGAGATTATTGAGCTGGGGATGATGACTGGTTTGTTTATCGGCTATGGTCGGTTGCTGGCAGTACTGGATTTGGAAACGCAACCAGCGCTAAGACCGAAGTGACAGCAGGGCTATGACGCTCTTTCCAATACCTGCAACAGCATCCCTTCGTGCAAATCCTCCGGTCCGGAAAGCACGACGGCTTCGCCACCGTCCAGACCGCTGACAATCTGCAAAGTGTCGCCAAAATCTTCCCCGACACGCACAGGGACCCGCGTGGCATGCTCATTACGCACGGTCCAAACAAACACCTGCTCGCCGCTGCCACGAACTGCAACTTTTGGTACCGTAATGCGAGGCGTCGCGCCATTATTCTTGGGTGACTCGGCCAAGAAGTTAATCCGTATTGACATGTCAGGACGCAGATGGTCATCAGTTTTCATGAGCTTCACTTCAACCTTGAGCGTGCCTTTCTGGCGATTAGCTTGTGGATAGATTTTCACTACTTGTGCTGGATATTTGCGGTCGGGATAGGCATCCGGCACGATCTCAGTTTTCTGTCCCATATGGATGTGACGAAAATCAACCTCGTTAATATCCACTTCACCGCGCAGATCATGCAAATTAGCAATACGAATCAAGTCTCCTGCTCCGGCAAAACCGCCCGGCACGGCGATTTCTCCGACTTCTTTGAGTTTGGCTAAGACAACTCCGTTGGTTGGTGCGATCAATTTGGTGTAATCCAGGTTGACTTGCGCGGACGTGACTTCCGCTTCGTTCTGATGAACTGTGGCTTGGGCTACCGCTAGTTCGTTTTCCGCAACATCCAGTGATTGGGTCGCGATCAGCCCGCGCTCGTGCAGATCTTTCATACGCTGGGCTTGCTTGCGCTTGAGCGCGAGGTTAGCTTGCGCTAACTCCAAGTTAGCCGTGGCTCGACGTAACGCTGCTTGGTAGTCTCGGTCGTCGAGACGGACAAGGACCTGGCCTTTCCTGACGAAGTCGCCCTCCTGGACGTCGTAGGCATCAATGCGACCAGGAACCCGGACGCCTATTGAGATGTAACGATCTCCAGTCACAATGTACCCGGCTCCAGAGAGCACCGGACCCGAGACTGGAACGTTGGCGCCGGTCAGCTGCGCGTAGGTAACTCGTACTTGCGGTGGCTGACCAAGAGTCAGGTGATACAACCACCATGTCGCAGTACCAAGAATCAAAGCGAGCAGTGGAACAATAATGAGCCACCACAGCCACGCCCGTGAGTGTGACTGCCGTGCTGATGGATCGATGCGAAGGCTTTGCAGCTCTGCGTCGGTGCGAGAGGAAGATTCCATAGTTACAATAATGAAAAATCAAGAATTAAAAATTAAGAATAAGGAACCAGAAAAGAGGAATGCAGGAGTCAGGAGACAAAATCCAGAAGGAGAGATCGATAACAAGAATTTCCTTTTTAACTTCTTCTTTTTGTCTTCACCATTCTTCATTTTTAATTCTTCATTATCTTAGCCTCGTCGTAACGCTTCGATGACGCGCAGCCGCGCCGCTCGGTGTGCAGGGAAAAAGCCGCCGATGATTCCCATAACGATTGCGAGGCCGAAAGCGACCAGTAACGCAAGAGGAGAAACACGGAGTGTGACCACAGCGGTGGAAAATGACGGCAGTTGGAATGCGACTCCCTGCATGAGTCGGTTTACCAACACGACTGCTCCGATACCAAGAAGCGCTCCAAGAGTATAACCGATGAGTGCCAAACACAGCGATTCACTGACGAACGACATCAAGATCGACCCTCGGCTGAAGCCGAGCGCCCGCAAGGTGCCGATCTCGGTCGTCCGATGGGTTACGGCAGCAAACATGGTGTTCATCGCGCCAAAGACCGCTCCAGTTCCCATAATTACTGCCAGCAAAATCGTCAGCAAGTATAGGGCTTTGGCTCCTTCGGCTTGCTCTTCATAGTAGGAGATTTCCGATTTGGCGGCGAGCGAAATACGCGGATCTTCAGCGATGCGGCGAATCAGAGCGTCATGGTCCGCTCCTGGAGCAGTGACCAAACGCACCCCTGAGCAGCCCGCAGCATTACCGTCCTTGAATAAATCGCCAACATCGATCCACACTTCTGACTCGAAGGCCGAGCCATCAGCCGCGAAAAGCCCCACGATCGTCCACGAACGATCCCGAAAACTGAGGGTCTCACCGAGACCGAGGCCCTGGTAACGTTGTGAGGCCGCTACGCCAACGACTGCTTCACGCACTGCCGGATGCGGAGCCCGACCTGCGACAATGCGCAAGTCGTCATGAACTAGAAAGCCGACAGGGGTCACTCCCCGCACCAAGACCATTTCTTTCCTGCCTTGTTTGGTCGCAAGTTGTGGTTGAGAAATGAATTCGGGAGATACTAATGGTTCTCCTGCTGAAGTTTGGGCAACTCCAGGGAGATAGCGTAGTGCTTGTACGGCATCGCGCGGAACAAAACTCATCACGTCACTAGTAGCACCCTTGCGCATCGCAATCAGTTTGTTTGGACTGCCGGCTGAGATCAGCATTTGCCGGAGTCCAGAGACCAGCGACAAGAGCAAAATGGTTACCAGCACGACCAGCGCAATCCCGCCCGCCGTTGCCAGCGTCGTCATTTTGCGCACCAGCAAGTTGCGCAGGTTGTATTTGAGAGGAACGCTCATCGCTTCGCTAATTAAAAATGAAAAATTAAGAATGAAAAATTGAGAACATTGAGCGAGAGAAACCCCTCTTTGTTCGATAATTTTACATTTTGCATTCTACATTTTTCATTATCTTCACGTGATTTGCCGCAACGCACTTGCCACATTCAATCGTGCAGCACCACGAGAAGGAATGACGCCTGCTAACATCCCAACAAACAGTGCAATAAAGACACCCTGAATCATGACCGACACTGGCATCAGAAACAAGGAGAGGGGCCCAAGAAATGGAGACCAGGAACTCTTGCCAGCATTCAAAATGAGATAGGCAGGGATCGCCCCGAGCAAACCACCCAAGACCGCGATGAGGAGTGCTTCGCTCAAGAGCAAGGAAAAAATTGTGCGCCGACGAAAGCCGATCGTTTTGAGCACTGCGACTTCACTAATCCGTTCGCGCACACTCATGGCAGCAGTGTTGGCGGCAATCAGGATGATGGCTGCAACGACGAGAAAACCAACGAGCATAATAACGTGAATGATGCCGTCGAAAGAGCTCAGGTACTGGGCTGTGAACTCATACTGCGTGCCGGTCAGCGTAGGATGCGACGAATTGCGAAACTGCTCGTCAATCGCGCTCATGACCGTACCGAGATTTTCCAGCTTATCCACCATGACCATCATCATGCTGATTTGGCTTGTGGCGCCGAGATTTTCATACGGACGCAGCGCTTCTTCGAAATATGCACGGGGAAAGAAGAAGAGAGTTGAAGCCATAGGATTGACATCAGGAACCTCGCCGATGATTTTGAAGGTCAAGCTGACATTAAACCACACGCTGTTACGGAGCGTGACCTCATCGCCAATTTTCCAACCAAACTTCTGCATGGTGCGTACGCCAACCAGCGCGCCGTTACGGATTTTCTTAAACTGATCCAACGTCTTCGGGTCAAATTGATATTCCCCGAGCACTTCACCAAGAGTCTCACTATCGACCGCATAGTTGGGAAAAAAGTCTTTCGCCTCACTGTAAATACCGCCAAACCAAGTGAGATGAGTGACCCCGGTCACGTGGGGAACGGCGCGTACTTTCTGCACGTAAGCTAAAGGGAGGCTATCAAAAGCGACACCATATTTGTGAGTGACGACTAAGCGCAAATTGCTCGAGATGCGCTCCAGAATGGAACTCCGCACGGAGGGGAGGGTCATCACCGCGCAGACGAGAAAGATAGAGAACGCAACCGCAAGAGTGGTCAGGATGGTCCGTGTGCGATTGCGCCCGAGATTCCGTCGAATGAGAGTCCAAGTGCTCATGACTAAGAAATGAAGAATTATGAATGAAGAATGAAGAATTAAAAAAGGACAATGGAACTTATCCTTCTTTCTGTTTCTCCTTCCTGCATTCGTAATTATTAATTCTTAATTTTTTCGTCCCCGTTCACCAACACTCCTTTATCCAGGTGAAACGTCTGGTCCACATAGCGTTCGGCCCTTGGGTCATGCGTGACCATGACCACGGTTTTGTGAAATTCGTTCTTCAATCGTTGCAAGAGCGTCAGAATGTCATCCGCGTTCTTCGCGTCTAAATCGCCAGTCGGCTCGTCTGCCACAAGGAGAGTGGGATCAACGACAATAGCGCGCGCGATTGCCACACGTTGCTGCTCACCGCCAGATAACTGGTTGGGGCGATGATCTTTCCGTTCGGCTAAGCCGACGATGCGCAGCGCTGTCCCGACATGTGTACGACGATCAGCTTTCGAGAGCCGGGTGAGCAAGAGTGGCACCTCAACGTTTTCTGCCGCGCTGAGCACAGGAATCAAATTATAGAACTGAAAAACAAAACCCACGTGTGCTGCACGCCACGCCGCGAGTTGGTCTTCGCTGAGTCCGCTCAGGTTCTGGCCGTTAACGATAATATTCCCAGAAGACGGTTGATCAAGTCCTGCGATCAGATTGAGAAGGGTCGATTTCCCTGAACCGGATGGTCCCATCAGTGCCGCAAAGGTTCCGTCGGGGATTTGCAGGTTGACGCCTTCCAGCGCATGCACTTCATCAGCACCCCGGCGATAAACGCGCGAAACCTGATTGATCGCGATCATCCTCTCCCCCTCCTCTCATCACTGCTATATGCGCGCGTCTCTAGAGAGTCAACGCTGTTTCTCATTAAGCCCTTATCCGAGAATGGGAGAACTCTATTGACCCCAGGCTCCCGTTTATCTAGATAAACGGGAATGACCTCCCGATTATCCAGCTATTCGCGGACCCTGAACATCGATCTTGGTAATCATAATGCTGCGTTTTTATGGGGGCCACGTAAGGTCGGCAAGACAACGCTTCTTCGTCAGCAGTTTCCTACGGCTACATTTTATGACTTGCTTAATACTGAACGGTTGCCCGCGATTGCGGTGTGAGCGCTAAGACAGTCCGAGAATACTATCAAATTCTCGAAGACACGCTGCTCGGCCACACCCTGGACCCGTGGCGTAAACGCAAGAAGCGACGATTAATCGAGACGGCCAAATTCTATCTGTTTGACCCTGGTGTTGTTCGCGCTCTATCTGGGATGCGGCGCATACAGCCTGCAACCGAGGAATTTGGTCGGACCTTCGAGCATTTTCTCATTGAGGAGATACGCGCCTATCTCAATTACCGTGAACGGTATCTGCCGCTCTCCTATTGGCGCACGAGTACCGGCTTAGAAGTAGACCTGATTGCCGGCGACCTCGACTTGGCCATTGAATGTAAAGCCGTCCCTGCAGTCGACGAACGCCACACCAAAGGCTTACGGGCGCTGATAGAAGACCAACGCGTGCGGCAGGCGATTGTCGTCAGCCTTGATCGCGCCCCACGCCAACTCATCGACGGTATCATTGTCTATCCGTGGCAAATGTTTTGTCAGAAGCTGTGGGCCGACGAGTTTAGATTGTAATCTCACGCTGTTTCTATCGTATATAGGTCTCTTGAATCATTTGTTCCGTCTACCGTTCATGCTTCGACTTCACCCTTTGGGTTACGCTCAGCACGAACGGGGACAGATACCGCTCGTCCTGAGCGTAGCAGAGCGAAGTCGAAGGGCGAGTAAGGCCGTAGGACGACCCATTTCATTTAGGTTCCCTATAGTTGGAAGTCTTGGGAAAAAGTCTTCGTTGCAACCGCTTGAAAACATCCACAGCTATAGCTGGCTATAGCTCCTGTCCGGCAGATTGTGCTACAAGCCAAGGCTTGTGGACACTCAAAGTGATAGTCTTTTTCCTGATCTGACTGTGTATCGGTTTCTTTTGGCCTTGCAACTCGGTCCGGGTCGAGAGTCACTGCCGCTCTATCTCGGTTCGACCTTCCGCGGCGTGTTTGCCTCTTCATTTCGTCGCATTGTCTGTGTGACAGGAGCACCAGAATGTCACGGCTGTCTCCTCATCCACCGCTGCGCATACCCGTACATTTTTGAAACCCCACCGCCCCCTGACAGTCCTGAGGTGCTACAGAAGCGCTTTCGTCAGGCTCCACGACCCTACGTATTGCAGGTTCCTGGAACTTATGATGCTGGCACAGAATTAGAACTAGGGCTCGTGGTTATCGGCAAAGCCATCGATTTCTTGCCGTACTTTATCTACGTCTTGCAAGAGATGGGTAAGCAAGGACTTGGACGGACGCGAGTGCCATACCGGCTACTCACTGTGAGAGACGGAAGTACAGAGAATGGACCGGTAGTATTTCAGGCGGACAGACAAGTCTTGAGTGAGAGCTTTCGCCCAATCCGTTTGGCGGCCTTGAAGCGGGAGGGGGATAAGCAGGTCACAGACCTCACGCTGGAATTCCTCACGCCCCTGCGGATCAAGAAGTACGGTGGGTACGGCCAGGCCGAGGAACAGCTTGACTTCTCTCAGCTAGTGGATCTTTTGCTTGGGCGCATCGAAGCCCTGGCCTTTTTTCATTGTGGAGAGCCGTGGGGACACGATGAGCAGGTACGCGAGGAGGCGCGCAAGGTCCAGGTGGTATCTAGAAATCTCTCATTCTACTCCCTAGAGCGTTACTCCAACCGGCAACAACAAAAGCTGCCGCTGCATGGGTACGTTGGAACTATCACGGTAGAGGGTCCATTAGGAACGTTTCTTCCCCTTTTACGCCTGGGAGAGTACCTTCACCTCGGTGCTGGCACGGCCTTCGGCCTGGGGCAGTATCGGCTACATGTGTCAGGCAGAGAATAGCAGTCAGCTCTTAACGAGTGAACTTAATAATGGTCTGTGACTATGAGTGTACATATTCCTTTGTCTTTCTCTTGACAAAGTGTTTCTTCTATGGGAGACGCCTTCCATCTCTCCACAACATTTGAGGGGAGGATTGTGACTCCAAATAAAAATCAAGACTTTGCTCTCGCTGTTGCTTATTGCCTTGCATATGACCATTTTGGGATAGCCCCAGACTGGGAAGTGTTGCTTCGTTTCCGCAATGGCAAGGAACCGCAAACAGACAGAGAGCATTTACTCACTCAGATACTAGAGGCAGCGGACTTTGCGTTTCATATCCCGGCGTCAAATGTATCCCCTCTAGAGCATCTCCAGCAGATCCAGGAAAAAGCGGCGGCGCTGGGCGATCTGAAGGTCGCTCTTATCGCTGGTGGGGCGACGAAGATCAAGCAGTATGTCTTTGAATCGTCGAAACTGCCGGAAATCCGAGGTGCGAGTGCACTACTCGATGACATTAATCTCGTTGATCTACCAGCACTCTTCAGCCGTTTTTTACCTGATCTTGGTCAAGAAGAGCAGGATCGAGTACAGACAGTACGAGGGCAATTCCTCAGGCGGTATGGTGGGCAGTTACTCGACTGCCCGAAATGTGTGGTCTACGCCAACGGAGGCGAGATTCTGGCATTCGCTCCCACTTGTTTGGCTCAAGCGCTCGCTGACGAAATCGAGTTCCTTTATACATCTGTGACACTGATTGCCAATAGTGTAGCCGTTTGGCGACCTTTTCGCTTGGTGGAATTAGCCGGAGGAGTACAACCATTAGAAATTTGGCAACGCCTTCTAGCTGACGAAGAATACAAGAGGGCGCTGCTACAAGAGATGAAGCTTCAGAGCATTGATGAACTAAAAGAAAAGAAACGCTTTGGAGAGTTAGCTGCTGCTTTGGCTGTGGAAAAGTTCCGGCGGCGAGAAGGAAACCCAAATTGCGGGGATGATGGGATTATCATTCGCGCCTCCAAATCAACCGTACAGTGGGAGACCTTTGCTTATGGCCGCCGCTGTCGTTCGTGTGAACGGCGAGTCGCCTCCCATGAATATTCAATGGGTGAGGAAGACCCACAGCTTGTATGCCAGGTCTGCCTGCAAAAATTACAAGTAGGGTGGAAAAGCAAACGTGCTTGGGCAGTGAGTTTTGAGGACTTCTTGCGGGACAAGAAACAAGAAGCGAACTACTACTTAGTTGATCCCGGTCGGTTAAAAGAAGATTTGCAGGGAAAATACTCTCAGCGTTGGTGGGATAAACAATCCTTGCCAGACCGCCCCAAAGACTTGGGAGAAATTGGTCAGGCTTCTAAGCCGGAAGGATACATTGGCGTCATCTACGCAGACGGTAACAACATGGGAGCACTGCTAGAACGATTGCATACGCCTGAGATGTATCGTCACTTTGCCGACGCCGTCTATGAGGCAACGAAAAAGGCCGTATTTCAGGCCCTGACAAATTCCCTACACCCTGTTCGAATTGATCGTGAGGAAATGAGGAAGAAGAGGAAAATCACCCGTAAACTGGAGATTCACCCTTTTGAGGTGTTAAGTATTGGCGGTGACGATCTCTTTCTCATCGTTCCTGCTAACAAAGCGCTTGCTATTGGTATCGATATCGCCCAACGAGTTGAGAACACACTTCGTGACGACTCTTTTTTCCGAATTGAAAACCCTGATAGCTATAAACCCTCGCAGGTTCACCGTTGCGTTTTGAATAGCGACCAGGAACAAGAAAGCCGTCTCCCGCAGTCAAAGGTGAGCCTGTCTGTCGGCGTACTTCTCGCCGATGCCCACACGCCAATTTTCTTCCTCCAAGACCTGGTTGAACAACTCTTGAAAACAGCGAAGGGAAAAGCAAAACGTCTAAAGAAAGAGCGGAATTACTTTGGCGGTACGATTGACTTCATGGCGCTTAAGTCTGTGACTATGCTTACAGGTAAATTAGGACAATTTCGCGAAGACACTCTGCGTCTTGAAGATGGCTCACATCTGACCGCCCGTCCGTACACACTGCAAGAGATGCGGCGCCTTATTGATACGGTTCAGCAGTTCAAAATGGCAGGTTTTCCTCGTTCTCAGCTCTATGCTCTTCGACAATCTCTCTGGGCAGGGCGGTTGCCTTCAACTGTGAATTATCTCTACTTCACCGAACGACTGGGAGAGAAGGACCGGAATCAAATCCGTGACGTACTTGACAACCGTTGGTGCGAAGGAGCCCCCGCTCCGTGGCGGCGCATTTCTTCAAATGATGAGTGGGAGACCATCCTTTTTGATGTGTTGGAGCTGTACGACTTTGTAGCGGAGTAATTGATGTCCAAGCCGTTTCGTCTGAGCCTAATCGTTCGTTTGTTCACCCCCTTGAGTAGTGGGGCTGTTGGGACTGTTGGACCGGTCTTAGCTGATAAGGTAGTCGTACGCAACGGACTGGGTGAATACATCATCCCCGCCTCTCAAGTGAAAGGAGTTCTACGCCATGCGTGTGAACGGCTGTTGCGGGCAATGGGTAGAAAGGTCTGTAGCGGCCCTCGTCCAGAATTGATGTGCCCACAGTCGGAGAATCTTGATATCCCTAAGAGCCCTGATCCTTTTAATCCCGGCCATGAGGTTTCTCGTTGTGCGCTATGTGAGATTTTTGGATCGCCGTATTTCCCTTCATTGCTACAGTTTCACGACCTTCTGTGTGAGAATCCGTTCCGTCAAAAGGATGAGCAACTGTATGCTACTCCCCGAGAAGCTCGCCTTGGAACAGAAACGATACGATCAATGGTCAGCATCAATCGTTATCGTCGAGTAGCAGAACCACAGCGGCTCTTCTTCATCGAAACGACCCCAGCCCAGCCACAGGTGTCGTTTGAGAATGCTGAAGCTATCATCGGAGTTTTGGCAAGCGAGGCCCAAGCGAAGTTGCTACTTGCCGGACTGAAGACCGTTCTTGCTCTGGGTGGGGGAAGGTCGCGAGGGCTTGGGTGGGTCGAGATTGAGTCAATTGCTTGGCTAGATGGTCAGCAAATCACACCGAGTGATTGGAAGGCCTTGAGCGATCTATGAAGCACCTGAAAATACAAATCAGGGCCAAATCTCCTCTGTGCTTTAGTGAGAGGCGTCCAAGCGGGCAGTTTCGCCAGAGTGCCGGCTTTGTTCCGGGAGCCGTGCTGAGAGGAGCAGTGGCGACCACAATGCTACGCCAGGGCCAAGAACACACGGCCGCTTTTCGTCGTCTGCTTGGTATTGGACAGTCGCCCGCGGCTTTGTTCCACCACGCGTATCCTGGAGATTGCGTTCTGCCTCATACCGCACTCTCCTGCAAAGACAACCCAGGCTTCTTCGGTCGGTCTGAGCAGAATCACGGAGTCTTTGATGCGCTAATAGATCGGCTGTGTTTTGAGCAACTACGGCCACCGGGAGTGCTCTACCTGCCGCGGTGCCCAAGCCCAAACTGCCAGCCTGGTCGTGCAGAGTCCTTCGCAGGATTCTATAGCAAGCAGGGTGCAGCGTACCAAGAGAGGAAGATTCCACAGCGTTTGCTGACGCGGGTCGGTATCAACCGACAGCGGATGGCAGCAGAAAGCGAGTTGCTCTATTCACCACTTGTGCTCAGTGAGAGTTGGTGGGGGAAGGAAGGCAATGATTTGAGAATCCAATACGCCACCTTTAACGGAGAGGTTCTGGTGGAAGACGACCTTGCCGACGACTTGACTAACGCGTTGCAGCAGATCTCGCACCTCGGTAGCGGGGCAGCACGGGGACTAGGACAAGTCAAGGTGACTCGTCTACCAAAGACCAACGAGGATAAGGAAGAAGATACTCAAGCTGTTGCGCAGCGCATAGCCCGTTTCAATGCGGCGTTACACACACGGTGGGAGGAGCTTAGCCAACTCTGCGGGGAGAACCTTCCGGCCCGCCCCCAGGTCTTCACGGTCAACCTACGCTCAGATGCGATCTTGAAAGAAAAAGGTTGGCTATCGACGATGGTCTTAACCGCAGAAATGCTCTGTGAGGCTGCTGGAATCAATGACTCCAGCCTGAGACTACTCCGCTCCTACGCAAGCTATGACTATAGAGGCGGGTGGAGTACCGGACAGCGACTACCAAAGGATACAGAGTTAGCGACACGCGCGGGTAGTGTCTTTGTCTTCTGCACCGATGATACAAACCGCTGGCTCCAGCCGTTGGCTGACCTGGAAGTTTTTGGGGTTGGTGGCCGAACTGCAGAAGGGTTTGGAGCGGTTCTAGCTTGTGATGATTTTCATGTCGAAGGGAGAGAAGCACGGTGACTGCTGAAGAAATACGGGAGCAAGAACAACAAACGATTCGGCGTGAGGTGTTCCTTCGCCGCGCGATCGAGCGAGAAGTGAGCAAGTTGATAGAAGTGGGGGCAGCAACTGTACGAAGATTGAAGCCCCAAGGAGGACGGAGTCTAATGGAAGAAAATCAAATCCGTAATCTCCTCAATGTTGCCATGGAAACTTCCTGTGTCGATGTCGTGACTAACTTCATTCGCTATCAAATCGGCCGGTCACCCGGAGTGTGGGGTGACGACGAGAACAAGTTCGGACCGACATTAATTCGAGATATTGAGACGGGGGCAATCCTCCAAGCAGCGGAGCAAGTGAAAAAGTCGGTCAGTGATGCAGTAGGAGAAGAACACGTTGGGGATACGTTTGATCGTGCGTATCTCCAGTTGACTCGTCTCTATTTGGGATATGCGACCCGCATGTTCTATTACGCAAAGAAACGAGAAGATGCGAAGGACGCAAAAGCGTGGGAAAATCTTTTCCGTGCTCAAGAGGGAGGGAAGCGTGTTACATGAGGTATTTCACAATCAGTTAGTTTTGCAAGGTAAACTTGTCTGTGACACCGCTGTTCGAATCGGGACAGGTGAATCTCATGAACCTGCTGGCACTGGTCTGCCGGTTATTAAGGACGCCTTTGGTTATCCGTTCATTCCTGGATCCAGCTTAAAAGGAGTGCTGCGTTCGCGAATTGAGAGCTTTGTCAGAGCTGCTCTGCAGGGTCGAAGAGGAGCATGTAATCCGGTCGGTGGAAAAGTGGATTGGTGTGTCAGCGAGATGAAAAGCGAGATGCGTCCTGAGGACCTCTATGAACAGACCTGCCTTGTCTGTCGTGCCTTTGGTTCTCCGTGGTTGGCATCGAAGATTCAGATTTGCGACGCTATGCTGGCAGATCGTGAGCTCTGGTTTGGTCAGTACCAAGTCCGCAACGGTGTTGCTATTGACCGAGATACACAAACAGTGAGTGGAAAACAGCTCTATGACTATGAAGTTGTTCCAGCCCAGACGCGCTTTGCTTTACAGCTTGTTGCCGAAAACCTGAGAGACGCACAAATCGGCATGCTTTTTATTGGCTTGCGTCCCTTCGTGCGGAGAGAGATTGCAATCGGTGGTGGCCGCAGTCGCGGGTTAGGCATGGTAGAGTTGCAGTGGCGAGAACGGAAGTTGTTTGCCGTTAACGGGGAACTCGACCGCCTCTTTCGTTTTCTTGATGACGACCAAGGGGCAGAAACCTGGACGTCACTGAGCGATGAGGTAATTCGTCAGACGTATCTGCCTGCCTTCCGTAAAGAATTGGAAGACATGGTCAAAGAAGGGAGTGAGCCTCATGCATAAGCGGCTCCTGAACGAAGCGCTCATCGAGGTGACCCTTCAGCCCGATGGCCCGATCCTCGTCAAAGCTGGGGATAAAGGCGCAGATCCGACCTTACCGGACATGGAGTTTGTCCGAACCAACGGCAAACCTTATTTACCAGGAAGTAGCCTGAAAGGAGTTATTCGCTCACATTGTGAGCGGCTCGCGCGTACGGTTGGAGGCACGGAGCTTTCGTGCGATCCCCTGCATCCGAAGCACTCGTGTAGTGCAGAACTGCAAAAAGGAGGATTAAGTTCGGAGGTGATTCATGCACGGTCATGTTTCGTGTGCCGCTTATTCGGAAATACCGCGCTCGCAAGTCGTATATATTTTACCGACGCCCAACCAAAAGGTGCCGACCCAAAGACGGAAGAGCGGAACGGAGTCGCAATTGATCGAGTGTTCGGTTCGGTAGCAGTAGGGCCGTTTAACTATGAAACTGTCATCGAAGGAATATTTCGCGGGACATTTTTCGTACGGAACTTTGGGCTAGCTCAGTTGGGGCTCCTCGCACTTGCCCTGCGCGATGTGCAACAGCAACGGGTGCGCGTTGGTTTTGGCAAGTCGCGTGGCTTGGGAATAGTCACATTGACAGTAGAGTCCTTAACCATACGCTATCCCACCTGTGAGTTGAAAAATGGAGAAATTCGTATGCTAGGAGTTGGGCGTATAAGTGATAGTCCAGTAGTACTTGGCACTGGCGCTTTCACTGGAGGTGAGGGATATGATTTTGCTCCCCATGACATTGCCTCGCTCCCAGATGGAGTGCATTACGGTATAGATAATTGGGACACACCGGAGGTGTGTTTGAAGGAGAGCCACGTCCCTGCCTTCTGGCGCACCTGCGTCGGATGCTGGCGTGAGGAGGCCGAAAGATGGACTCAACGCGAACGCCGGGCTTCGTAGCCTGCTCCACTGTGCCAGATACTTATGCACTTGCCCATTGTGTGGCCTCTACACTCGATGCATCAGGCTATGTAGTGACTGTAAGAGCTAATGATGTCAAGTTTCGACGATTCACTGACATCAGTAATCTAGAAGCTGAAGTGTCATTATGGGAGGAAGGCCGCGTATTCTCTCGTGTTGCTGAGCTGCGGTGGAAGCGTACCGCTCATGGTGGTTTTGTATTGTTGCTGCTGACTGAAGACAAACAGAGAGTGTCTCCTAGCTGGGACGCTATAGGTGCTGAATGGTCTGCCGTCTCACATGATGGCGAAGAAAGTATGCGCTTGTGGGGCGAGAGAAAGGAGAAGTCCTCATCTTTATTCTGGATTGAGACACGGATTCCAAGAATCCTGGAGTATCCAGTTGCTGAAACTACAGAGACTGTTCAGGTCGGTTGGGTTGAATATCGAGATAGTCAAGACAGCCCACGCTTGATGCGGTTGAAGGAGGTCGGTGATGCCTCGCGTTGACCAACAGGGCCGCTTTGGGAAGCAACCTCCTGGCGAGAAACCTTATGCGTTCGTTCCCATTCCCTCTGGAGACCCACATCGAGAGCGCCCGGTCGGGCATCATCGGTACGTAGGGGATCTGCTCACAGGAAGATTGGAAGGAACTATTATTGCTCGTTCTCCAATTCATGTGGCTTCCGGACAAATCGAATTGACTGGTAGGCAGCCCTCGCTGGTGAAGGCGCATTTCAAGCGGAACGGCAAGTTAACGATTCCTGGGTCCTCGTTAAAGGGAGCAGTCCGCAGCATCGTTGAAGCGATTTCTGATCCCCCCTCGTGCCTCCGTATCGCTCGCGCTCGGTTTGACGAGCAGCCACAGAATGTACGGGCGTGTAATCGTAAAGAAAGTCTCTGCGTTGCCTGCCGCATGTTTGGAGCGATGGGCTACCTGGGACAAGTACATTGTCACGATGCTGTCCTTATCGAGGGGAGCAGCACCATTATTCAGACGCCGTCACTATTCGCCCCTCGGACCAGAGAGCGGGTCTACTTTGAAGCGGGTAAAGTGAAGGGACGTAAGTTTTACCGACATGGAGAACTAGCGCGCGGGAACGTTCCGCTCGAAGCGTGCTCGGTTGGCTCACGCTTCACTTTCAGTGTGGACTTCGAAAATCTCAGCGATGCGCAACTGGGATTGCTGCTGGTTGCGTTAGGACAAGGTACCCCGAAACTCCATCCGAAGCTGGGCGGTGGGAAACCAGCATGCTGTGGTTCGGTGGAAATTCAAGTCTCAAAGGTTGCGACCGTTTCTCCGCAATCCAGTGCGTTGGACTATGATTCAGTACCACAGCAGATAGATGTGGCTTCCTTTAGTGGAATTACTCGTTTGGTTAATCAGGCTTCCCTCGCACGGCTAGCTACGATTCTCGCGTATCCAGGGCGAGGGGGCTGTCCTACGGGCATCTATTAACAGGGGGTTAAAAGGCGGGCTTTCCCTCTGGGCTCGGAGAGAGGTTATGGATGCCCCTTCTGGTTGGGTTAGTTTTGTTCTGTCGACACTTGCAGTCCTTATTTCTCTTTCCAGTGCACTGTTTCAGCGACGCCAGACGGTTCTCCAAAGGCGACAAACTGTTCTGCAAGAAAGAACAAGCCAAGCTGAAGCGATAGGTCATTTTATTGAAGGGGAAGAAGTGTTAACAGAGGCACATAGGCTTCGAGATGAGAGGCGCAAACTTGCAAGCACGCTAAAAACCCTTGAGTCTGACAGTGTTAATTCAGTAGCAATAATGATGTTGGATGATCCACGACAGCGAGAACTGCTGTCAAATCGTGAGTACGAGAAGGAGTTAGAGCAGCAGAAGCTTGGTGAAAAGATTCTGACGATAGAGGAACAAGAAAAAAAGCTTATGCGAAAGGCCTGTAATAAACTTTGGCAGGCAATCAACAAAGGGTCCGAAAAATCATGGGTAGCAAGCCAGTGCCTCATACTTGGAGATCTTTGTTACCGGGAATTAGAAGATAGGGAAAATGCACGAACTGCCTACCAGATAGGGTTACAGTACAATGAGCAAGATTGGAAGCTGCACTTCTCTTTTGGGATTTTACTTGAGGAAGAAAATGCGAATTTACGACAAGCTCTCCGACACTTTAGGAGGGCAGCCAAGTTAGCTCCTTCGCGCGACCAGGAAAAGTGCAAAGGGGCGGTTAGTCGGATCGAAGAAGCGGTAGGCGGCTTATGGTGGGCAAGATTCTAATGTAGCTGCCTAGTGTGATTCGCTGAACTGGAGTTAGGCATTTATACCGCTTTGCGGCTGAACAGACAAACAGGAGCTGCCACTTAAAATCAGTGTTTTCCGTAGGTTGCAAAACAGCTCCTTGGGGGGATCGTGAATAAAGAACTCTTTCTGCTTCCCCAGAAAGTGGCGACGGAACTTGCACACCGCGACACTGACCTTAACGAATTTGCAAAAGTCGCTACCTACCTCCATACCCATCTCAACGGAGCCCAGTTTTTTCGCTTGCTGGACACAATGGTGAAAGATGGTCGCTATCTGGTACGGAGTGGGCGGACGCTCGATTACTATCGTGACATTCGAGATGTTTGCCAACAACATCTGAATAGCTATCGAGATGCGAAGGGAGCAAAGGCAAAAGAAATGGCCGAGATCCTTGGGTGGGCCGTGCGCTTGATGCGCTACTACAAAGAAGTTGGGGTGCCACAAGCTCCTGTTTCCCGACCGCAAGATGCAGTTGCTCCATCTCAGCCTTCTTCTTCAGCCAGGCTTTCCATTCCGAACACTGGTCTCTTTCGCAAGCGACGATGATGCACTTTATAGCTGTTAAGAAAATCGCATAGGAGGAAGTAAGTGAAGACGCGAGCATTTACTAGCGGATTCCAACTGATGTTCACACCTCAGGCCTTTACTCCGTTCCTGATAGGAAGTGTCGCGCTAGCTGTCCTTGGTAATGCTGTATACCAACTGCTGACGGATTACGTGGGCACAGAGAGTGCAGCGGTGGGGAAGATAGGTGTTGGTGCATTATTGGTGCTGCTTAGTGCAGCATGGGTGATTTCTCGTATTGTAAATCGCCTTCGTCCAGCTTCCCCATTGCTCGATAAAAGATCTCCCAAGGAACACAAAGGACTCATTCTTTTAGTGAGCAATGAACCTACAACTCGTAAAGCTATCGAGTGGCACTACAAAACGCTTGAGTGTTGTTGGCTATTTTGCTCCACTCAATCTTCACCTATTGCTGACAAACTCAGAAGTGAATTGGATGGACACGGGAAGAAAGTAAAAACCGAGATCATTAATGATGTCTTTGATCCCTTAGAATACAAGGAGAAAATTGAGGCCATCTATGAGAAACTCCCTCAGAGTTGGACTGATTCTGACGTGATTTTAGATTTCACAGGGATGACAGCGTGTGCATCTGTAGGCAGTGTCTTGGCGTGCCTGAATGAGCAACGCGCCATTCAGTATACTCCCGGCCAGTATGATACTACGCTGAAAGCTATGCAACCTCTTAATCCTGTAGAGGTTGTTCTTCACTGGGGCCAATTGCGTATACCATCTATATCCTCTTCCCAGTTATGATGAGAGGTAACATCTTATGCTCCTCATCGACCTCAAGTCCCTCTACACCGACACCGCCAAACTCTCCGAGCTGTCACAATACGTGACCAAGGCTCTGGAGTTAGCTGGTGAAGGCAACGAGGTAATTCTGACCGGTGCAGGACCGGTGTGGCTCTATCTGAAAATTGCGCATGCGCTGCACGGCAAGGCGAAGAAGCTTGTCTATCGTTCTCCGGTGACAGGTGATGTGGTGATCTTTGATCACGATCCGTTCTGAATAGTAGCTGACCGCTATTAGCTCTCAGATGTCAGCTAGAGGATAAGAACATGGAGGGAAGATAATTACGAGGAATCAAGGGAGAGGAAGCAGTCAAGGCGTTTGTCAAAGCAGGTGGTGTACACCGAAAGAGTAAGGGAGACCATGTAAACGTCAAAATGCCAAATAGTCAGCTTGTGACGATTCCTGTTCGCGGCGAGTTAGGTGCGAACAGAATGCGTTCGTTAATAGTGATACCGAAGCTGAGCGAGGAATAAAGAGTCGGCCTCGATCTTATAGACAAACCGATGCTCATCATCGATCCGTCGTGACCAGTACCCAGATAACCCATGCTTTAAGGGCTCTGGCTTGCCGATGCCCTCGAACGGGGTACGTTGCGTATCCTTGATGAGTGTGTTGATGCGTTGGAGGATTTTGCGGTCCGGGCGTTGCCAATACAAATAATCTTCCCAGGCATGTTCAGAGAAAATGAGCTTCACTCCACCAACTCCCGCTCCGTCCCGCCGCCCGCTTCCAGCTCAGCAATGGACTCCAGAAGGCGGCGTGCATTCTTAGGGCTGCGCAGGAGATAAGCCGTTTCTTCAAGTGCCTGGTAATCTTCCAAGGAGAGAAGCACGACCGAGCGTTGATTTTTACGGGTGATAATAACCGGGGCGTGGTCATCACAGACCTTCTCCATTGTTCGCGCAAGGTTACTCCGAGCATGAGAGTACGAGATCGCATCCATCCTGATCCTCCTGTCCGACTTGTACGGGAAATTGTACAAGAGGAGTATGCACCTAACAACAGCCTCTAGGTTGACCGCGGCCCTTTTGCGATTCTGGTTGAATGTGAAAGGCCCCGGTTGGGCCGCGGCGGCTGAGGCACGGCGTTGAAAATCGGACTTCTCAAGGTTGTCATTCATAAAGCGGAATTAATTGAAGACGATTTCCTGAATCTCTTGTAAGGACAAACTCATGGACTACACGGTAATCGTTCACGTGGCCGAAGAGGGCGGATATTGGACAGAAGTTCCAGCACTACCCGGCTGTTTTTCGCAGGGTGAATCAGTTGATGAAGCGCTGAAGAATGTTCGTGAAGCCATCGAACTGCATGTGGAAGGCTTAAAAGAAGACGGGCAAGGAATCCCTCAAGACACTGGCTTTGTCATGGGAAGAGTCGAGGTTTCGAGCGTTCTGTAAAGCCAGGAAGAAAAATGATACACCTTCCTCCCTGATAACCGCGAAACACTACTTCCTGGGAGCTGACTCATGATCCTCCTCTGCCTCATCAGCCGCCAGACCATGCAGAATCTCCTGCCGATTCTGCAGTACCGCCCACAACGGGTGGTGTTCGTCTCAACTCGCGAAGAGGACGAAAGTCGCAAGCATCTGGAACCCATTCTGCGCGCGCAGCAGATAGCCTATGACCCACCGCTATATGTCGATGCCTATACGCCGGATTCGACGGTGCAGGTCTGCCAGGAGGTTCTCAAGCGCTACGGCAGCGCCAACCTAATCGCTAATGTGACTGGCGGAACGAAGATTATGTCGCTGGCGGCGTTTCGTACATTTTCCACTGCTGGCATTCCGTGCCTGTACACCGACACAGAACACAAGCGGCTGCTTTTTCTTCATCCTGAGGGGAGAGAAACGGAACCGCTTGAGACAAAAGTAGGCGTTCTTACCTACCTCCAAGCCCACGGGCAAGCGGCACATACACGCGGCCCTGATTCTCGCCTGGTGCTGCCGCAACTCGCGCGCTTCATTGGTCAACATATCGCCGAGGTTGAACCATTTCTGAGTCGTTTGCGCTTTGAGATGCAGAAGAATCCGCAGCAACTTCGTTTCCTCTTTTCGCTGGATGGACAACAACGCAATGCCACTGCAGCGGAGTTACTGCAACATGCGTCCCGCGCCGGAATGCTCGATGCCCGCCGCGCTGGGACGCAGGAACTCGAAGTGGATTTTCACAGTGAGAGAGCGTGCCGCTATCTCGAAGGAGATTGGCTGGAAGACTTGGTGTTCGATGCTGTGAGACAGGCCGGGTTTGATAGCGCCGCAACCAACATTGCCTTGCCGTGGAAAGATGCCCAGCAAAAGGAGATGAATGAGATCGATGTCGCGGTCGTGCACAATCTCCGTTTCTTTTATCTCTCGTGTAAAACACGTAGTGATCCTGTGGAGATTAAGCACCATTTGTATGAATTAGACACCCTTGCCAAGCTTACCGGGGGACTCTTCACTAATCCGATTTTAGTTGCCTCCAGCGCGAAAGGAGTGCCATCTCATATCCGCCGCCGCATGGAGACGTTGCGGATTACCTGTATCGGCCCAGAGGATCTACCACGTCTGATCCCAAGGCTGAAAGAAATCATTCGTTGATTTTTTCTGCTGAGAGCTGACCACTGACCGCTGAAAGCTATTTTATGCTGACTGTCATTGCCTACGATGTCACTGATGATCGTCGCCGGGGCAAGGTGAGTACGCTGCTGGAAGACTTCGGCACGCGGGTCAACTACAGTGTCTTCGAGTGTGAATTAGAGCGGGAGGAGTTCGAGCGGTTGCAAGCACAACTCGCTGATCTGATTGATACACACGAGGATTGCCTTGTCTTCTACCGCTTGTGTGAAAGTTGTCGGGTGCGACGATCAGCGATTGGCGCGGTGCCGAAGGATAAAGAAGAGAAGAGGGTAGTGGTGATTGGCTGATTGGGATTTCAGAGCTGTCAGCTCTCAGCGGTTTAGCTGTCAGCCACATAAGGAAAGCGCTGAGAGGGGCGCAACGTTTTTGCTGATAGCTGATTACTGATTGCTAAAGGCTAGTTTCCCCCATGGGCGAACTGTTTGACAACGTCTGTTCGGAGGCAACGGTATTTGACGCCTGGCGCCGGGTCGAGCGCAAAGGCGCGCATGGCGGGATTGATCGCATCACGATTACCGAGTTTGCCGCCCGGCTGAATGACAACCTGGCCACTCTTCGTGAGGACCTCCTCACCAGTCGTTACATCTCTGAACCTTTTCAAAAAATCCATGTTCCCAAAACTGACACTCCTGGTGAGTTCCGCCCGCTGCAACTGCCGACCGTACGCGATAAGATCGCACAGGAAGCCGTACGGTCGGTGATCGCGCCCATTTTGGAGAAGACCTTTCTCGACTGTAGTTACGCGTATCGACCCGGTAAGGGACCGCAGAAAGCCATTCGGCGCGTTGAGCATTATCTAGGAGCTAAGAAGCACTTTGTGGCGGCGGCGGATATCGATAACTTTTTCACCTCAATGGACCAGGACCTGACCTTGGCTGAGGTCAGGAAGTACATCACTGAGCCGGAAATTCTCCGACTCTTGACGCTGTGGATGAAAATGGGTGCGATGGACACGCGTGGCCGTTGGGTCGATGCCCTCACCGGTGTTGCCCAAGGAAGTGTGATCTCGCCGCTCCTGTCAAATGTGTACCTGACGCCCTTTGATGCCTATGTGACCCAGAAAGGTCACGCACTGGTTCGCTACGCCGATGATCTGCTGCTGCTGGCGCCAACCGCTGAAACTGCTCTGCAGGCGCTAAATGACAGCCGTGCGTTTCTGGAACAACGCCTCAAGTTAAAGCTCAATGCCCATCCGCACCCCATTGGCTCGCTGGAGAGTGGCTTTGTGTTTCTCGGTATCTATTTTCGCGGGCAAGTGCGGCGCATTGCCGATAGCAAGATTAACCAAATGCGGACGGAAATCCGGAGTTTCTGGCCTCGCTCTGCGCAATTTCCTGTCCCTCAACTGATCACGAAAGTGAACGAGTCGATTGATGGGTGGTGGCGCTATTACGGCACGGTACAGCCTGTAGAACAGTTTCAGCAACTTGATGGCTTCATGGCGGAAGGACTTGCCCGCGCGCTGGCAACGCGCGTCACGAAAGGTGAACTGCGCCGAGATGCCGACTTCTACGGCATGATTCACGACCTGCACTTCTTGCAAGACCTGCAACCGCCGGAGCGCAAAAGCGCATTATGGCGTATCGTACGGCGCACCAAAGCCATCGCAGACGGCGATCAGCGACCAGCTGTCAGCACGCCGCGGCAGGGAACGACAGCAAGGCCAGAGCCGAGTGGACAGAGTCCGGCGTCGGCAACGAGTACCCCACCCGTAAGCCCTAACGGTCAACAACCGGAGCGCACGCCACACGTAACACCGAGTATGCAGCCCGCTTCACCCGAGCAGCAAGCCGAACAAGCGGTGAGGAAACAAAAGCGCCGCTATCTCAAGCACGCCGTGGAGGGCTCTGAGTTAGTTGTGTCCGAACCGGGAGTCTTCATCGGCAAGACCTCGCAGCGGATAGTGGTCAGGAAATATCGCCAGGTGATTATGGAGATTCCCCTGCGCCAACTCCGCCACGTGACGGTGGCAACGCATGGGATCACCCTCTCCTCAGATGTGATCGCCTTTTGCGCGCAGGAGCATGTGCCACTGGATTTTCTCAATCATCACGGCGAGCCCATGGCCCGCCTGTGCACGCCACTCGACTCCCTGGGCAACACTGGGTTGCAGCAACTGCGCGCCGTACACGACGGCAGTGGCCTTCACCTCGCACGGGCGTTCATCTACGGCAAGCTGAAAAATCAGCTCAATCTGGTGAAGTATTACCACAAATATCGCAAGCGAGTGGATGAAGCTTTTGCCCAGACCTTTACCGAAGTGGAGCAGAAGTTTGCGACCCTGATCACAGAACTCCAGGCGTTCACCGTCAATGGTGCCGACTACGATACCGTCCGGCAGCGCTTCTTCGCCTTTGAAGGGCAAGGGGGGAATCTGTACTGGCGGATGATTCGCTTGTTGCTGGAGGATGATGTTGAGTTTCCAGGCCGCGAACGACGCGGCGCGACGGATCTCGTCAATTCACTCTTGAACTACGGTTATGGCATGGTATATCCTCGCATCCATCACGCGTTGGTCTTGGCTGGCCTCAATCCGTGTGTGAGTTTCTTGCACACGTTTCAGGACGACAAGCCGACGTTGGTCTTTGACATGATTGAAGAGTTTCGGCCACAGGCAGTAGACCGCGCGATCTTCGGCATGATCACCAAGGGTGAAGAGGTAGCCCTCGATCCGCAGACGCAACGGTTGACCAAAGAGACGGTGCAGAAAGTCATCCGCAACGTGTTAGAACGCTTAGCCACACCGACCCCCTACCGCGGTCAAGAGAAGCCACTCCAAGAAGTAATTCAGTTACAAGCCAAGCTGCTGGCGGAGCACCTATACGGCAGGAAACGCTATCGGCCATTTATCGCACCGTGGTAAATACAATAGGGAAAAGTCTCATTACGACTTACCAGGTTTCCCGCACGCTTTTGAGGTCTTGATTTGCGAAGAGAGGAGCGAAAAGCCAGACAGGTCGTTTTGTCGAGTAGTAATAGCGACTTTGCTAACAGAAGGTGAGGTAATGAGCGAGAAACGGTGGAGAGGGAAAATCTTCGCAAATGCATTTTTAACACGGTGTTCCGAAGTGATTTGCGAGCATAGCCAGAAATAAAACACAGTCCTGTTGGAGTGATTAAATTCCTACGGCGGTGCAGGGAGTTAGCGCAGTCAAAAACGAGGCCAAAGCGGCGTTGGGCGATTTGTTCGCAAATGCTTGATTTTGCCAGCGAGCCGCAACGATTTGCGAAGCTAGAAAAAGACGAAACTCGCAGTGAACCGCGCAGTTACGAAAATGCACCCCCTGCGATGCACAATTTCGGGGGCCGAAGAAAGGAGATTTGCGAACTTTTGGCAAAGGAGGTATTAAGCGTGTGATAGAACAAGAGAAACGTACGGGAAGGCAGAAAAGTAGATGTCAGCCATGTGCAGAAAAGCTTGAAAGTAGTGGTGTGAGACTTCCGCTCGAATGAGGTAGGAAATTGAAACATTGGAGACTTTTTTAGTCTCCTCCGCTCATATTTGGATGCCCAGGTGAGACTTCCGCTCGAATGAGGTAGGAAATTGAAACACGCATAACAAAGCTCCTTAAGGACAAATTCATACGTAGTGAGACTTCCGCTCGAATGAGGTAGGAAATTGAAACAACTTCTCGTACAGACATATCGGAAATGTTCTTCCCACTCAGAGAGTGAGACTTCCGCTCGAATGAGGTAGGAAATTGAAACGTGCTTGGGCAACCAGCTCCGTAACTTCAATTGAAGTCTTGTGAGACTTCCGCTCGAATGAGGTAGGAAATTGAAACACCACCACCTCGAAGCCGCCGGCGGCATTGTATCCGCTGACGTGAGACTTCCGCTCGAATGAGGTAGGAAATTGAAACATTAATCCTCCGCCTTCAACCTCCAGCTTAACCTTGTCGCGATTGTGAGACTTCCGCTCGAATGAGGTAGGAAATTGAAACATTATCGTTGACAAGGTCGGATCTTTCTTGTCGGTTCTCGTGAGACTTCCGCTCGAATGAGGTAGGAAATTGAAACACTTTCCAGGCAATGATCGGTAGCGATCGGAGAACTTGAACCAAAGTGAGACTTCCGCTCGAATGAGGTAGGAAATTGAAACTCGGTACTGTAAGCCCCGTTGAGCTTACGTACGTCCATTAAAGTGAGACTTCCGCTCGAATGAGGTAGGAAATTGAAACCTATTATTTGTTTGTAGAAGGTGCAAGCGGAGTTGTTGCGTTCTCTGTGAGACTTCCGCTCGAATGAGGTAGGAAATTGAAACGCGTTGGGCATTGGGGTAATTTTCGTTTAGGAGAATGTGAGACTTCCGCTCGAATGAGGTAGGAAATTGAAACAAGCTGACAGAAGTATCCCATCAGTTCTCCCCTCTCGCATCAGCGTGAGACTTCCGCTCGAATGAGGTAGGAAATTGAAACATTGAAACGATCGGATGGATTTCAGCGACATTATGGCTTAAATCGTGAGACTTCCGCTCGAATGAGGTAGGAAATTGAAACAAGCTTGTGACGCTCCCACATATTACTAGGCTCACGGTCGTGTGAGACTTCCGCTCGAATGAGGTAGGAAATTGAAACGCGGCTGGGAAGCCGCGCATCCAGTACACGCCAAATAAAGTGAGACTTCCGCTCGAATGAGGTAGGAAATTGAAACATGGCTTCGCTGACAGGGCAAGTATCTTCCGCACCATCTGCGTGAGACTTCCGCTCGAATGAGGTAGGAAATTGAAACATAAACTCGTACGACAAGCCCGCCTTCGAAACGGGCAATGAGTGAGACTTCCGCTCGAATGAGGTAGGAAATTGAAACGCTTGCATTCTTGTCAATATTTCATCCAAACTCATTTCAATAGGTGAGACTTCCGCTCGAATGAGGTAGGAAATTGAAACTTAGTTACCAGGGGACATAGTTATAGCCGCGGTCGTAATAACCACCGTGAGACTTCCGCTCGAATGAGGTAGGAAATTGAAACATTCACAAGGGGGGAGGCTATCGCAAATGCGGTAGCTATCTTTCGTGAGACTTCCGCTCGAATGAGGTAGGAAATTGAAACCGTCTTGAGGAAGGCTCTATCACTTTCAGAAGGGATCGACAGGAAGTGAGACTTCCGCTCGAATGAGGTAGGAAATTGAAACAGAATTTGCGACCAGTCGCATCCTGTTTGACTCCCTCGTGAGACTTCCGCTCGAATGAGGTAGGAAATTGAAACGCTGGAGCGCTCCCAACGCATCCCATTCATCATCTGCATTCAGTGAGACTTCCGCTCGAATGAGGTAGGAAATTGAAACGAACTTCTCCGCTCCGATGTTCAGCTTGCAGCGCCGCGAGTGAGACTTCCGCTCGAATGAGGTAGGAAATTGAAACATGAGTTTCACCATTTGGGAACTTGTGACGCTCCCACATATTACTGTGAGACTTCCGCTCGAATGAGGTAGGAAATTGAAACGCATCTACCCAACGTTTATGACGTTGCCACTCATACTCGGACAGTGAGACTTCCGCTCGAATGAGGTAGGAAATTGAAACACAAGCCATTGTCGGGTATTGCCGTCGTATCGCCACCCCGTGAGACTTCCGCTCGAATGAGGTAGGAAATTGAAACGTTTGGGTCAAACCCCTCCGCGAACCCCAGGTACAACGGAAAAGTGAGACTTCCGCTCGAATGAGGTAGGAAATTGAAACGATCGCAGCCCCTCAATGCAAGCTGTGCGAAATAGTTGTGGTGAGACTTCCGCTCGAATGAGGTAGGAAATTGAAACACGCTGTCCAACACACTGTTGGACGATCTCTTTTCGTGAGTTTCTCGTGAGACTTCCGCTCGAATGAGGTAGGAAATTGAAACGCTTCCGAGAGCATGATCTTACTACCAATCATCCGGCCAGTTTTAGTGAGACTTCCGCTCGAATGAGGTAGGAAATTGAAACGAACATCAGGATACTTTTCCCCGAAAGCGAGCAATTCATGGTGAGACTTCCGCTCGAATGAGGTAGGAAATTGAAACGCTTCATGCCCAAGCACGAAGCTCGCCATCTCATCCAAGTGAGACTTCCGCTCGAATGAGGTAGGAAATTGAAACGAGAAAAATCGATCTGATGGCACTGGTACAAGGACGACACGTGAGACTTCCGCTCGAATGAGGTAGGAAATTGAAACGATTCTTCCCCTGCGATTTAACCCAAGGTTTATTCTTTTCCCATGGTGAGACTTCCGCTCGAATGAGGTAGGAAATTGAAACCTCACTCACATTTGACGGAACATCAAACTGTACACTGACCCGTCGGGTGAGACTTCCGCTCGAATGAGGTAGGAAATTGAAACAGCAGCATCTTTGGCAGGGAGAGAATTCAGTAAATCTAGTGAGACTTCCGCTCGAATGAGGTAGGAAATTGAAACGCGTGAACTTGGATTTGTAGGCTGCTTTGAGTTTTGCTGGTGAGACTTCCGCTCGAATGAGGTAGGAAATTGAAACGACATTGGCAACACATCACCGAGAATAAATCTTGATGATCCCGAGTGAGACTTCCGCTCGAATGAGGTAGGAAATTGAAACCGAAGATACCTACTCGTCCGCAGATTTCATCAATCTGCACAACGTGTGAGACTTCCGCTCGAATGAGGTAGGAAATTGAAACTTTCGATCCCCTGGAGAGCGCGTGCCAGCGGTGACCCGCTGGGTGAGACTTCCGCTCGAATGAGGTAGGAAATTGGAGAAATAGCTGTCAGCTCTCAGCTCTCAGCCGATAGCTCAAAAGTAAGAAGTTCCATGGAACTCAGAGGGAAGTGGCACTCCAAGGGTTGGTTGGAAGGATCCGAACACACAAAGGAGGGGGGAGCGAAGCTGACGACTGAGAGCTGAATACTGAGAGCTGCTATCTGCTTCCGCTCTAACGAGGTAGGAAATTAGCGAAATAGCTGTCAGCAATCAGCTATCAGTGATCAGCTTTGGAAGAGGAGAGGAAACCCGTCGGGGCTTTCCTCTTTTCCTTGGTGCTACTGCCCTAGAAGGTGCCAGAGGTGCTTCAGGAACAGCAGCCCGTAAGCGCAACACAGGACCACCTCAATCCACTGCTCTAATAACAAGTGCTCACCTCCTTTCGTTTTAAATGGACTTCACACTCCGTAGGAGATTGAAACTGGGGAAGGGGACTAAACCTCTAATAGCGTGATTTTCCACGGTCTTTTCTCTTTGGACTTCATAGGAGATTGAAACTGAGGAATGGGACTAAACAGCGACAGGATTTTTGGCTAAGAGCTGACGGCTGAAAGCTGAGAGCTCTTGCCCGAGGTCGGAAATTGGCGAAAGAGCGATCAGCTTTGGGACAGGAGAACTGACATGCGGGACTTCCGGGAGCTTAAAGTGTGGGAGAAGGCACATCGGTTGACGCTGGAGGTATACCAAGTCACAATCAGTTTTCCTCGTGAAGAACAGTATGGGCTGATGAGCCAGCTACGTCGCTGCAGTTCCTCAATTCCTGCGAACATTGCAGAAGGATGCGGACGAGGGAGCGAAGCGGAGTTCGCCCATTTCCTGCAGATTGCCTTAGGGTCGGCTAGTGAACTCGACTATCATCTTCTGCTTGCATATGACCTTCAGTACCTCAAGGAGACCGAGTATAAGCGCTTGGCTATGGAGATCAGTGAAATAAAGCGAATGCTGGCTGGGTTTCTGCAGAAGCTGAGAGCTGACGGCTGAAAGCTGAGAGCTATAGTCGGCTTGCGCTCGAATGGGGAACGCCGTGCGCTACTTGGAAAAGACAAACTGCCAGTTGTGGTGGTCGGGTGGGCTGTTCGTGAGCCGCAACAGTGGTAAATATGCAGCTTGGGAGAATAAGATGCGTACCCATAAGATCAAGGTCACAATTTCGTCAGATCACCAGCTAGCGGTCAGGTTGCCTGATGACTTCCCAATGGGTCTGGCCGAAGTAATCATCCAAGCCGACTCTCCTGCCGAGCAGAGAATTGTAAAGCTCGCTGGTGTCCTCGCGCCGCAGGTCCCCCCGCTGCCGCATGTCGATCTCATAGCCGACGCTCTCCAAGAATTCCGCCACGAACGGCAACAACGGTTCGAGAAGTTGGAGGCAGATGCAGAGGGGCAGGAGGATTCCTAACCGTGAATTACATCACGGACGCTCATGCCCTACTGTGGCATTTGTATTGGCCGCAACGTTTGGGCATAGAGTGGCTCAGCGAATCTTCTCCGATGCAGATGCAGGACAAGTATGCATCTACGTCCCTGCTGTAGTTGTTGCAGAGGCGATAATGGTGGTCCAGAAAGGTCGCCTGCCAGGTGCGTCCCTCGACCACCTACTCCCGCACCTTCGAGCAATGGCTGTAAGTGATAACTACCCGCTCTCGCCCTTGTTACCCGAAACTGTCATTGCCAGTCCTCAATATACGATCGTTCCCGACATCTTCGATCGCCTCATCGTCACCGAAACGATTTCGCATAGTGTTCCTCTTGTGACTCGTGATCCAGTTATTCGGCAGTCGGGTTTGATCTCCACGATATGGGATTGAGATTGTCAATATACGGGAGACAGAGAGCCGCCTAAAGAGCGGTCACCAATCAGCTATTAGCCATCAGCTTGGGGAGGAGTGAAAGTGTCTTGGAGTATGGTCTTGAGAAGCACGCTGAGGTGTCGCCCTGAACCCTACGACTCCGTTCGGGGTGAATTCGGTGAAGAGTCTTTCAGAGGGATTCTTCGTTTCGCTCAGAATGACACGACCGAGGGGCCACATCGAAAAGTGTAGGAAGGCTAAAGGGAAGGATCTTGAGTCCTGAAGAATCGACCAAACTCTTGCGACTTGCGCGAGTAGTGCAACGTACCGTTGAAGTGTTCGAGGACACAGAGTTGGCAGTCGACTGGCTCAAGACTGCCAACCGCCCGCTTGGTGGTTCCTCGCCATTGGCGCTGCTCGATACAGACATTGGCACAGACAGTGAGCTTGATGCGCTTGGTCGCATCGAACACAGCGTCTTTGCCTAGCACAGGCATCAATGCCTGAAGAGACCGACTACCTGCTCAATCCTCTGCACCCAGACTTTACTCGGATACAGATCGGCAAAGCGCAAAAGCTCCAAACCGACCTGCGCCTGCTACACAGGTTCCCAGGTAGATAAAGCTCTGTGACGCTAAAATACGTGGACTTCTTCATTCTCAGAAGATAGTTTACGGTACGGGTATGAAACGTTTTGCTCTCATCATGATTGGCTTAGCCTGTGGAGCTGGTATGCTCCAGGAAATTTTTCCTGCTTTCAGTGCGGAACCGAGTGGTTATGCTATTTTCGCACCTCAATTGTCTTGCGCTCAGGCAACACAATTGTCTAAGCGGGTCGTCGAACGACTCGGTTATGCGCTTGCCGCTTCTGAAGCGAGCGGGGAAAAAGAAACTCTCATTACTGCTACGCGGAGAGAGTCGGTCGGCAGTGAGAAACTCACTGTGAAAATTCTCTGCGGGACTGATGGTGTTCATGTTGAAGCGATTCCTGATGTCTCTCCCTGTGAACAAGCAAATCAGCGGGCTGAACAAGCGATGAAACAGCTACAATTTACCGTGACGTCGTTCTCTCCGGCAGCGATGGGGAAGCGTGGCGTCATCAAAGGTGTGCGGGAACGTCCAGAAGGTCAAGAAACTGCGATGGCGACGATTCAATGCACTCCAGAAGCGGTGTACATCGATACCCCAGACGATAGTCCACTCCTCGGAAGTCCGGATTTTCTTCGTCCTATCAGTGATATTCGTCGCGGCTTCTTTGCACTCTTCACGCCAACGGCGGCAGCAAAATAATGCTGTGCTATCAGCCTTAAGGTCGTTAGTAATTTTCAACGCGGTAACGACAGACCGCTCCGGTCTCAATGCGAGCCGCGAGATGTTGGCCGACCACGGCATTCGCGGCTGAGATCTGTTCGATGGCACGTTTGACGGCCTTTCGCACTGCCGTTCGCGCTCGCTCAGGGACATCAGCAAAGGAACGAATGCGGCCCCCGAGGCCACTAGCACTGACGAGTTCGTGCGTGAGTGCATCAAGCTCGTCTTGTTCGTCGGGAGTCAACATCGATTGCTGTCTGAGTATCTGGATGCGCCCACGCACAGCGATCAGAGTCGTAGCATCCATCACTTCCTGTCCGCTGTTTCCCGGAGCTGTCATGCCCTGGTCAACGACTAGCGCGACAGCAGGAACGTCCTGATTCGGTGCGGCAACAAGTTGGGCGAGGTACCGCATCCCGACCAAATCTGGCACGGTTGCGATATGTTCTCCCAAAGCGACTCGCCACCCGCCCTGCGGCGCTGATGATACACTGACCACAGAGGCATCGAGACAAACGGGTGTTAGCTGGGTTTTTGCGAGTGCTTCTTGCCACCGACGGACAAGTCCGGTCATCTCGAGCGCGCTGGCCTCTGTCAGTGCTTCTTCCAGGAGGCTTCGCCCTCGTTGGTCATCGCCAATCCCAGCTCGTCGCAGGAGGGCGAACGCGAGTTCCGCGCGCGTTTGGATTGCCGCTGGTCGGTGCCCCAGTCGTCCATTGGCCGCGACCGCAGCCTCAAAGTGTTCTATCGCAAGATCAATCTTTCCGTAGGCTAACGCGGCGATTCCTAACGGGCGGTGAGCTGAGCCAAAGCAGACGACGGCGAGTGAGGCCATGATCGGGAGCTTGGCGTGTGGCAGCAACGCGTTGTAGACCGCTTGGGCACTTTGGGTATCGTTGAGTTCTGCAGCCATTTCAACGACGGCTTGCATAGTGAGCAGCCACGAACTGGTGGGAATGATGCTCTCGAAGCCGTCACGGATAAGCCCATCGAGGAGGGCGTGGGCCTGGTGAGGTTGCCCACCGCGCAGGGCAAACAAGGCTGCGGCTGACGAGAACGCACGATCCCGTTCAGTCACAGCTGGTGACTTTGCGAGTGAAGCGGCGAGATCGGTAAGTTCGGCTTCACGCCCTTGGAACATGCGAATCGCAGCCAGATGCGCGCCATAATACGGCAGCGCATCGGCGTCTCCGACTTCTGTGCCAAGCGCATAACAGGCCGCCGCCGCTTGCTCTGCTTGTGCGAAGTGCCCGGCGCGGATCATAAGCATCACTTCCATTGCGCGCACGATAAAAAGAATACTTTGACAGCGGAGCGTGTCTACACGCAGCCGTAACTCACTAAGGGCGAGGTGTGCGGTCGAATCGCCTTGGAGGAATAAATCTGCCGCTCGCCAACAGAGGCCGATAAGCGCGAGTACGTTGTCTCCAGACTCTGCGGCGACAGCAATCATCTCATTCGCCAAGGGGAGCCGCTCTGTCACATATTCCGGAGTGAACAATGCGTGATGACATAAAGAAAGCGCTTCGGCGAGTGCGTGCGCATCCCCAGTGCGGCGTGCTGCCTCGACGCCAGCTAGAACTGGTGCGACCGGGCCGCCACGATACACATTTTCCGCTGCGAGGCGCACGGACAGGCGCGTACGTAAGACCGTCTCTGCTGCGGGTAGCGCATCGAGTGCCCGACGTTGGAGCGCGTGGACGCGTTCTGCCTCTTCAGTCAGTCGGTGTTCCCTGACCCACACTCCCCCTAAGCCAAGAGCCGCACGTGCGAGAATAAGAGGGTTTTCCTCTGCCACGGCTAACTGTGAGGCACGGTGAAACAACGGACGTGCTTCAGCCAGTTTTCCGCAACTAAGAACAGCCTCAGCCCATTCGACTACAAGAGCCGCCACAGGTTCAGGGAGTGCTCCTGCATCATGAAGTTCGATGGCCCGACTAAGCAGTGAGGTAGCCTGCTCGAAACCGCCAGCGCGCTGCAGTGCGGCCGCCGCCTCGCGAGCGATTCCCACAGCAGTGATGGCGTCTGCAGTCGAACGGCTGGCAGCAATGAAGGCATGATGTGCGCGTTGCAACGCCCGGTCGGGCGTATGTCCGGTCAGCAACTGGGCAGCGCGCGCATGGGCAGCAAGTTGCTCCTGTAGTTCGAGTGTTGCTAACGCAGCATCGCGCACGCGCTCGTGAATAAAACTTATGCGATCGCCGCAGGGTTCAACAGTGAGTCCGAGGGCTGCCGCGCGTCGGAGAGAGGTTCCTACGACGCACAGGGCTACCTCGGCGAGGCGAGCAACCTCGTACATCGAGACTTCTACACCCAATACGGCAGCAAGCCCTAACATCTTTTGATCGAGATCCGAGAGTTGTTTGATTGTGTGTGTGATGACCTGGTCGAGACCTTCCAGTGCCGCGCCATTACCGATCTGATTGCGGCCGACCACACTGCGCAGATAGAGCGGATTCCCTTTTGTAACCGTGCCGACCAGAGACACAAGCTCGGCATCCACATTCGCGCACCCACAAGAAGAGAGGTACGTCGTGATCTCACTGTTGGTTAATCCTCCAAGGGCAAGAAGCGTGGCATCATGATCAAGCTCTGCCAACACTGTCGCCAATTCTGCAGCCGCACTAGTGGTATCGTCACGACGTGTGAGAAGTAATAGGAGGGGCAATCCTTGCCGTTCGCGAGCGAGAAATCGTGCGAGGAGGAGTGTCGCCGGATCGGCGAGATGGGCATCATCGAGGATGAGGAGATAGAAAGTGTCTCTCGACGCCGTGCGGAAATACTCAAGGACAGCTTCAAAATAAGCAAACCGTTCTGGACTTGCGTCTGATCGACGTTCGCTGAGGAGCTGAGGTGGGGCGTCAAGTTCACGGAGTATTTTTCGCCAGGGCCACAAGGGCGGGGCTTCACCGTCTCGCCAACAACGACCGATAGCGACCTTTGCGCCGAGTTGTTGCGCAAGAGCGGCAACTTCCTCGGCAAAGCGAGTCTTACCAATGCCACCGGGCCCACTAACAACGAGAGCGTGCCCGTACCTAGAGCAAGCATCGGTTAACATCCGTAACGCTTGTTCGAGTTCCTGTGTTCGCCCGACAAAAGGCGTTACTCCAGATGAGGGAAGGCGCCCTATACGCGTGTCGTGTCGATCGTTCTGTACGCCAAACATACGCGAATGTCGACCTTTGTGATTCTCTGTCTCTGCTAAGCTGAATACCATCGAATGATGTCTCCACCTTATCGCAATAGACCCTTGCCTATTCTTATCTCAGCAAGGTCAATACCAAGCTCCCTCGATCGAAAAGTTGTTATAGGACAGAGAGATCGGTCTACGACTGGCATCAAAAGGCGACACTCTCGTAGCAACAGTTGACACTTCATAAAATGCCGGTATCCGTTTCTCCAGTCCTTAATCTTCTTCAATTGTGAATTGACGATTGTCGAGTGCCGATTGATGGCCTTCCTCCCTTATCAGTTGTCCGCAACCGCACTCATCATTCTGCGATCCGCCCGCCCCTTCGTTGGGAGCATTCGTCATTCCACGATTTCTCACGCATTTTACTGTGCCGTCCTGTGGCACATCCGCGTCACGCCTCAAAGGTAAATAAAAAATCGCAACCGGCCAGAGGGCAGAGATAACACTGCAATCTCTGCCCGTAGTGAAAGAGGATGAAATTTTTCTCCGATTTTCTTCATCCACTGCAGCAGGCAAACACACAAAGGAGATGGGTTGTGAATCAACACCCTGCGGAAACGAAAACTGCGATACGCATACGGTTGCCCTGTTCAAATTCTAGGAAATCCCTCCGCGACTGCGAGGAAACTCTGTACCGGCTTTCTGCGTCGGCAGTGACCGGGAATAACCACGGAAAGAGAGAGCAATCATGCAACTCACAAACACTGTGCGAATGAAGCGAGTCAATCTCTTCATTCCCCTCCTGATAGCCGTCCTTGGATGGGCGGTTGCTGCGCAGGCGGCATCCAAAAATGATCTTGAGGACAATGGGTTCAACTGCGCCCCAGTGGGCACTCCGCTCACACCGGTCACTAGGTGTGAAAAATGTGAAAAGAATCCACAGAACGGCGTGACAACATGCTCAGTGTATTACTGCGATCAGAGCGGGGACAACTGCCACTCCGCACTTGCTACCGCTGACCCACAGGAGCCAGAGGTTGACTACCCGATAGTTGCGCTTGGTGACGTGAATACTGACGGGGTGGCAGATATTGCGGTCGGCGATCCTGCCCACGGGCAGATTATCGTGCTCTCCGGCGCAGGCGACAAAGTGCTCGCTACCGTGAAGAGCGCGAACCTGCAGCCGTTGACCTCCTTTGGACAGTGGTTTGCCGGAATAGAAGATAGCAATGGCGATGGGGTGGCTGACCTCGTTGTCAAGGAATCGACCGACGGGAAACTCTCCGTCTTTTCTGGAACAGATGGAACGAAGCTGAAAACGCCGAAGGACCTAGCTCTTAGTGACGAAGCAGCCTTTAGAGCTCCCCTAGCGGAAATGGGGCGCGTTGCGGGGGATGCAGTAGTCGGGGATCTCAACAAGGATGGGGTAGCCGACGTGGCCTTGGTGGACCCACCCCATGGACAAGTTTTGGTCTTCTCTGGAGCAGATGGCACTCTCGTGACGATCTTACCGGTGCCCGGTCTTCTTGATCCGGTGAGCACAAAGAGTCGCAGTATCACAAACAGTGCGTTCATCGGCGGCTCGTGCGTTGAACGGAACAAATACGTGCAGTCCGGAAGTTGGCGTACCCTCGAAACCTTGTGGAACGCTGAAGCAGGCGCTCTCTTTCGCCTGCCTGCTGGCGCGCAGATCAAGGTCCGCCGTGGTGTTGGCTGGTTTGGTTGGGACACGCAGAAGCAAACGCTCGACGGTATCAACACCAAAAACCTGTCCGTCGGAAAGTCGTACATTCCGTCCCGCATGCAAATGAAAGTCTCTCAGAGCACGTACGTGACGTACACGTACTGTCCGGTTGGGCCGTAAGCCCTAAAGAGAGCTACGAATCAGTTCACCCTGCACGAACACTAGCGAATAAACGTCACAACGTCCTTAAACAAAAACTTGCCCGATCCATCCGTCACAGGGGAGGTCGGGTGTAACCAAAGAAAGGGAAAGAATCATGAAACTCACGAAAACTGTACGGATGTTCGGAATGGTCGCAGCCCTCATTGGGACAACTGCTGTTCACTCATTTGCTCTACCTAATAATGAAAAGGAAACTGTGTACTTTAGCGACGCAACGATGACCAACGAGGTAGGCTACGAGTACCGTGGCTGTAATGGTGGTGTCTCCCTCCAAGGGAAGCGGAGCCGGTACGCAGTTGCCTCATTTACGTCTTGCTATAACCCCGGCCCAATCGAGATGGCCTGTTACTTTGAGGGCAGACTGACGACGTGTCCTCTGAATATTTGCGACTCGGAGTTGGTCACCTGCTACTAAGTCAGAAGGAAGAACGGGCGGGCGAAACCTGTTCGATACCCTGCGCCCGTCCCAGTTTTTGTCCGTTTTTATCTGCTCCAACATTCAAAGAGAAAAAGGAGACCATTCGTGAAGACGAAACTTTATGTGACAAAATCCACCGTGATTGCAGCAATCACCTCTCTCGCCTTCACTCTCGCGACAGCATCGGTAGGGTTTTGTCGGAATGTCCTCATCGACGCGAATCATAGCGTCAGTCAGACGGGGGTGCTTATTGGAGGTGGAGGTGGGGGTGGCTTACCGGACCTTGGACCCGACGACCCCACCAGCAAACCGCGCATACCAGGGCAACCCAGCTTGGTTGAGCACAAAGATACGTCTCTGACCATTCAGTGGACAGACAATTCATCGTATGAGCAAGGCTATAACCTCTACCGCGGTCCTGACTATAGCGGTCCGTGGACGCGGATTGCCGTTTTCGGCGCTACACCCGGTAACACTGCAACGATGCAGTACACCGACGCTGGGCTGCCCCGAGATACGCGGTACTACTACCGGGTAGGAGCATATAACTTTTACGGTGAATCGTTTTCCACTCCGCAAACCTTCGCGACGATCGATGGACGAGGTGTCTCGCACTTGCAACTACGCCTACGTACAGCGCACGTCGAAGACGCGAACACGGACGATGGCGTGAATGTATCGCTGCACGATTACGATGGTGGCGGCACCTGGCTTGATTATGGCCGCAACGACTTTGAGCGCGGCGATGAATTCACGTATGAGCTGATTCCGAATGGCATATCCGACTTGAGCGATATCAATAATATTTTCCTCCTGAAACCAGGAACCGACGGTTGGTGCATCGAAAGCTTAGCTCTGCTAGCCGACGGCGTCGAAATTTATAATCAATACTTCGGGGGAACCTCTTCCACCTGTCAATGGCTCGACGACGAGAACGGACACAACACGTACTTTGATATTGGACGGCCAACACTCCGTGCCCACCCACTCTGGCAAGCCTACCAACAGCCGTTTCCTTCTTTGCGTCTTCTTCGTACCGACCTCGAAGCGCGCGTCGAAGGAATCGTCGGCAATACGATTCATTACGGAACTCCTGTCGATTCGCCCGTGTATTCAGGGATTCTCGATGTGTCGTGGACGGATGATGCGCTCGACGGTGAGAGTCACGTCAAAGTCACCAAAAAGGACTCACAGGCTGTACACGTCGAGTTCAAACTTGATGTCGATACCCCTGGCCCCGGAGGCTTGACGGCAGGCTTCGACTTCGATCTACGGTTTATCGGCGTGTGTCGAACCACAACGGCTCCGGCCAAAATACTGATGGCGACAGAGAATCCACACGCCACAGCGGACTTCAATTGGCTGGCAGACGTCTTGACGCTGGGGCTGATTGAGTTGGCGGACGACAGCATTGCCAATGACATAAAGAAGTCCTTCCCGGATTTTTCTCAGACCATTACCGTCGATAATAAGATCGTTTCGTGTGTCACTCCAAGTGTTGAGGCGGATGGGACCGTTGATTTTGATGTCGCATTCGCGAGAGCGACGGGAACCGTCGGAGGGACGAACACGACAGGGACTGTAACCGGCGGAATCAAAACAAGCGGGACTGGAACTCTCGGCTCGAGAGTGACCGGAACTATCGGGACTGCTCCGACCAAAACGTTAGCGAAGTAAGCAAACTCTGAAGAGAATCGAGCGGACGGAGGGCGTGGCATAGTGCACATCCTCCGTGCCCTTTTCCCTGCGTTCATACAGCACAGGTCGAAAAATAGTAATTCCTAGTGACCATTGCTCTTTATAGTGGAGGCCCATCATGCAGAAGCATTACCGCAAAACAAAAATGATATTCATTTCCGCTCTCGTAAGTTTGTCTTTTACGTCTTTAGCGGCGGCCATGACACCAGGGGTGTCGATACCCTTACCTCTATGCGGCAACGATCCTAATGAGAACACCAAAATGCTGCAAGCCAAGCTCGACCTCGCCAATCCCGGCGATACCCTTGTGCTTCCTTCGGGCGTCTGTGTAGTCGCAAAATGTGACATTGCGCAAGGGTATATTTGCTATGGCGCAGACGGACATCCGCATCGTAGCGCCCTCCATATGGGCAAGAAGTCGAATGTGACTATCGTCGGTGCGTCGAACGGCACGAGCGCACTAAAGCTCGACCCCAACCCGCCTGGCACGCCTGGCCATCATGCCTACTGCGGCGATACCCACGTGCTCTCGATCACTCTTTCCCGGTTTATTACGTTGCGGAACTTCACCATCGATGGCGCTGACGGCGAGCTGCCCGAGGATAATACCCAGTGTCCTCCAGACAAGGACGGCAAACCCCAAAGGATTGATGAGCATATGCATGACGTACGCGTGTTGAATGCGGCGGACATCGTTATCGATCACATGAAAATTACCAAAGCGCACGGTGATGGACTCAATCTGATGGCGGAAAGAAACCAGACGGCAATCCCCTTCACAGAGCGTGTGATCGTGACCAATACCGACTTCTTGGCCAACGACCGTTCGGGCATCGCCTTTCAACGGAACGTGGGCCATGTCTCTATTATTGGTAACTATTTCCACAACAGTGGCGAGGATCAAGATCTTGACATGGAACCTACCGGTGGCCCAGACAATCTCGGTCCCTATGAAGTCGATATCGATCACAATGTGTTTGAGCGTCTCAGCGGAAAGATCACTGTGTCCCTTGGGTCGGCGAGTGCGCAGCGCTCGCACGGGATTCGCTTCACCTATAACACAATCCAAGCCTCCCCGCTGGCCACGCCACCGACCAAAGAAGGCGGATGTATTTTTGTCTACACGGCAGACCAGACCACGATTGCTCATAATACGATTGTTGGTGCGCGAGGGTGCGTGACGATAGCGGCTCAGAAAGTGACCGATTTGGTGATAGAACAGAATCACCTCGAAAGCTTCGCCAATGTGAAAGACGGTGACACAGGAAAGTTTGTCCCGAGAGCAGCCGTCGACGTGTCTCAGCGAGTAGTCAGCCGAGGCGATACGAACGTCTGCGGGGCACCGCCCAAGCCGCCGTGTCCGTATTTTATCCACTACCCGGATCGGACTACAGTCAGAGGGAACACGATCGTTCAGCACGTACGGAATTCACTTGGAGTTAGACTGAGCAACGCTGACGAGAGCGTACTGGCGGATAATGTTATCGAGTTTACCAATCAGATCGCATCGGCGGGTACGGTTGATCCCAGCGTCCATGCCATTGGGATCGAGGTACCGTTTGGGGTGCAAACACTGCCGAGTTATGGCTTCTACGAGAACGAACGGACTCAGTTCAAAGGGTGGACTATCACTGGGAATCAGCTCAGCCAGTTTGCTGACGGCATTCACATACGGCCGATTAAGGCTGGTCTCGGGGTAACGTCCACTGTGCTGACCACCAATGTGTTCAACACTAACCTTACTGCGCCGCGCGGCATCTATCTCGAAGGCGCCACCAGCGCACCGCAAGTGGGGTTTATCTCCTCTCTGGTTGTGCACAAGAATTTCTTTGGTTGCGGTTTCTACCTCGGGCCGATCCCGCCGATTATATTTCCTCTTCATGCCTTCGTGCGTCCCAGCGGCCAAGTGTATACCGGAAACATCGGACTGCTGATTCCTTGTCAATAAACCGCAGACGAACCATTTTCTTGAGTGGTGTAGGACACGAAAAGAGCTAGATACCATTTCTCTGCAATCTCCTTTAGAGAGCGAAGATGACGGTGACAGAACGCTCGAAGATGTCCTGCCGATAAACGATGACGCTCATGCCGATGAAGAGAATAGTCCAGCAAATTTGACTTTTGCCAGAATCTGGGAGGCACTTAGTCCAGAAGAGCGGCTCGATATCAAGCTGCTGTCATTGCTGGAATGTGATCTCGGACCAGAGGATATTCAGCTGCTCGCCCAGCTTTCTGGACGGTCAATTCTTGATACCCTAGACTCCGTTGCTGAAGTGCAGGAGGGGTTAAAGCGCAAAGATCAGAAGCTCACGCGACTGTGTGATGAATTGGATTCGACGTGGGGATGGATTACGCTTCGGGAAAAAGAGGTGCAAGAAATCCGCGAAAAAATTCATCATATCGAAGGTCAGAGAGATGTCGCTGGGAGAGAAATGCTGCTTTTACAGCAAGCAGAAATCGAGCGCGCCCTGGTCAAGCGGCGTCGCCAAAGGGAAAGGATTCTCACAGAAATTCGCAATTATAAGATGACTACACCCTACAAAGATATTGCTCAACTCCTCAACCTGACGGTAGGAACAGTCTGTTCGCGTGTGTTTCGCCTGCGCGTACGGATGGCGCGGGAATTTGGCGAGGGAGAAGCCTTTGCGGAGTCTCAATCATGGCTATGCTGACTGGCTGTCCAGACCCTATGCTTTTATCACAGTTGCTTGACTGTGAATTAGGGCAGGAAGAGGAAATTGCACTACGCCAGTATGTAGAAATCTGCGCTGTGTGCAGTGCGCGCCTGAACCAACTCGGAAAAGTAAAAGACACGGTACAGGCAGAATTGCGGCACGAGCTTCCTCAACCTTCTTCACTGACACCCTTATCTACGTGCCTCTCGCCAGAATGGATTGCCGAGTATGTGCACCGCTTGCTGCCCACCGACGAATATGACGCGGCTGAACGCCACCTGCGTATCTGCACTGCGTGCCTTGGTGAAGTGATGGAGGCGTTACGTATGAACAAGACCCTCAGGCGCACACGCCAGATGCCGGTTCCGCCGGCATTGACGGCGCAGGTTGCCTCACAGTGGGAACAGCGGCCAACGACGGTAGTGAAAGAAGAAGCTCTGCTCTCTCGCTTCGTCCTTCAGATCGCTCAAAAGGGGTTGCAGTTGGTGGACCAGTACCTGGTTGCTCCGCTACTGGACGTACAAACACTGCTTGCTCCACTGCCTGCGTATCGTGTGGGTGAAGTGGTGGCTCCACTGCAACTGACTCTTCATGCCGATCAGGCAACGATTACTATGACTGCTATACCAGAGGGGGAAGGCCTGTCTCTTCGCATAACGATTGTGGGGCCAGGCGAAGCCGTACTGACTGGACAGCGTGTCTTCCTTCGCCAAAAGGGCAGGTCTATTTTTTCCGCGCGCACAGATCGTGAGGGCACGATCCAGATTCCGCATATTGAGCCCGGTGTGTACGAACTCTCATGCGCTGGGATTCAGACGTCGTTTCAGCTAGAACTACGCGCGTGAGTGTGATGGCGCAGGAAAGCCAGATCAGAACGATGGACGTATTGGCGTACGACACCGGACCCTATTCATCTCACCATCCTCCGCAAAGGAGATACCCACATTGTTGATCTGGCCGAGGTGGGGTCACTTATCCCTAGTAGTGAGACCCAAGTAGACAGCGCCTTTTTGCACGATCTCGCGACTGAGATATCGCGTCTAACTGCTCCTGGATACGGAAGAAGAGACGTCGCTGAAGCCGTAGGGTTTCTTGCTCTGTCTCAGTCGAACGCGGCGCTGGAAGACCTGAGACGGGTTGGCGGGTTCATTTTCTCCCATCTCTTCACCGAATCAGCCCGTAAGCGGCTGCGCATGTCGAATCCGGGTGATTTATATTTGCGCCTGGATGAACATCTTATCCATATTCCTTGGGAGCTATGTTACGACGGTGAAGATTTTCTCGCCACCAAGTTTCGTGTCGGGCGTCAAGTCATCACCGGGGCGCCGATAATCAGCCTACGGTCGTGGGTAAAGCGACGATAGACCCCATTATTGGCGCTTCATAAAAAAATTTTACCTCGTCTACAAATAACAACACGACGAAGAAGACCAACGATCATGTCACATCGGAACATTATTCGCGCATGGAAAGATCCTGAGTATCGTTTGAATTTGAGTGAGGCGGAGCGGAGCGAAAACCGACCGACGCTCAACGGCGCCGAGGTCAACGTCTTGGACTATGCTGACGCTATCGAGATTGGCTTTCGTCGCGTATATCAGTTGCTACCCTCAAAGTCGAAAACAGACAGTTTTCGCGTTGGCATAAATCTTTTGCTTCCTGGCAATAAAGTGCGGTTTTCCTACATCTTTTGTTATTAGCAGTGAACAAGAGAAGAAAAGGAGACCGCATCATGCAAACGCCTGCTAGTACAACCCTACTCGATCTCGTCCAAGCGGTTAGTCAATACACGACACGTGATGACGAAGTCGTCGCCACTGTTGCTTACCTCATCAATAGTGGCAAAGTCCGTCTATGCGGTAACTTTGCTGGGGCGAGGATTGATCTGACAGCCCCTACTCAGAGAGCGCTGCATCGGTCTCGGCATACCACAAATGTGGTCCAGAAAGTCGCGGTCGCCGCTGCCCAATAAAGCGCGGAAAATTTTCGGCCTGAGGCGCAATCAGCCGTTCTCGGGCCCTTTCTCCTTTTTTCGCATAAGGAATCGTCTAGGACAAAGCAGTGGGCAAGAGGGAAGAGAAACCAGGCCTCATGTGTGCAGGCAGCACTTCCCTGCGTCTCCTCATCTACTCCCAATAGTAAACACGAAAGGTCCTGCGATTAAACTGCGGGGCACTCCTGAAGGGTGGATGGCTGTCAGCGACAACGTCTTTGTCCATGACAGTCTTAAACACGATGCGGTAGACTGGACGGAAAACGGGCCGGTTCTTAGCGATAATCTGGTCAATATCAATGGGACGAATGAACTGGGCGCGTGTGATTTTGATGGCGATGGGCTCAACGATTTGTTCCTCGCTACCGGACAAACCTGGTGGTATTCCAGCGGTGGTGACACGCCCTGGGTGTATCTGAATACCTCTAAGAAACGCCGTGCCGAGGTGGCTTTGGGCTTCTTCGACGGTGATAACCGCTGTGATGTCCTGGCCGATGGGATTATTTACCCTGGAGGAAAGCCACAGAAGCAGCTAGGTAATCACCTCCACCTCGAGGTGGAGTGGCAAATGCATCTCTGAGCAACTGATTCTACTCTCGCCCTGGGAGCGGTTGGCGAGCCGCTCCTGTCTCATATTCTCTTGCCCTCAAGCAAGTGGGTCCTCCGGCACAACCCAAGAAAGCCCGATGGCTTGCACCCTTCTTCACCGACACGAAGGATCTGTCGGTGTACAGGTCCTCTGCTCGTGGTTTTTCTTTTCCCACTCTGATGCCGTCGGTAAGTAATCACAGATACTGATTTTCTTCTTTTATAGAGGATCATCCCGAATACACCATACGGCAGCATCAATTTCTCTACCGCTCAACCCTTCTCAGTCTGTTTTTTGCGCTGATACCCATTGTTTCGGTCTACGGGGCCTCAGTCTCATTTCCCCTTCGCTGCAATGGCCCCTATCACGGACGCCGAACACATGTGCACTACCGCGAGCAAGAAGGAACCGAAAACGGACCCACAGCTTGCGTGCAGTTTTTTCCTCCGTTTTCTCATCTACTGCAATTAGTGAAGATCACAGGAGAAAGGAGATGAATCAACAAGATAAAGATACCAAAACCCTGACACGCATTCGATGATCCCGCACCAAACTTAGATAGGGCTTTTGCGACCGAGTATCAACTTCGTCCCGGTTCCCTGTGCAAACACTCTACCGGGCGTAACCACAGAAAGAGAGAATAATCATGAAGCTCACGAAAACTGTACGGATGTTTGGAATTGCCGCAGCTTTGCTTGGGACCGTCGCAACCAAATCGTTTGCGCTCCCCACCCAGGAGGTAGAGACTGTCTACTTCAGCGACGCGACATACACCAAGGAAGTGGGCTACATTTTCCATGGCTGTGACGGCGGGACCTATCGCCAAGGGAAGACCAGTCGCTACCCGGTCAGATCTTCGACTTCTTGCACCGGCAGCTATCCACTCAATGAGATTGCCTGTTATGCAAATGGTTACCAGACGACGTGTCCAGCAAACATTTGCGACTCGCCGTTGTTCGATTGCCAGTAAATAACGGGCGGGAGAGAACGGGAAAACCTAACTATAGCCCCAATCGTATTCCCCAATCTTCCGCCATTTTCACCTATTATAACAATCCTATACTCGAAAGGAGACATTTTGTGAACACGCAGTTTTATGTGACAAGAGCCACAGCGGTTCTTGCGCTCGCTTCTTTGGCATTTACTGTGGCGACAACCTCGGTAGCATTTGGTGCAGCCAACCTACCTAATAGCAACGTATCGCAAACAGGAGTGCTCACCGGAGCTGGAGGTGGTGGCGGCGGACAGAACCCTGGACCTGATGATCCTTCCAGCAAGCCACGTACACCAGGGCAGCCAGGCCTGGTTAGTCGCACTGACAGTTCTATCAAGATCAAATGGACAGACAATTCGTCATATGAGCAGGGGTATAATCTCTACCGCGGTCCCGACTATAGCGGCCCGTGGACGCGGATTGCCGTTTTCGGCGCTGTGCCAGGTAACACGGAAGTTATGCAGTATACCGACGCTGGGCTACCTCGAGATACACGGTACTACTACCGAGTCGGCGCATATAACTTTTTCGGTGAATCGTTCTCCACTCCGCAAACTTTCGCAACGATTGATGGACGGATCGATGTCACTCGTTTGCAGATTCGCTTGCGTACCGCCAATGTCTCGGACGCCGGCACGGACGATGACGTACACGTGGCAGTCAATGATGTCAACGTAAACTTCGGCACCTATCTTGATTATGGCCGTAACGACTTTGAGCGCGGCGATGACTTTACTTATGAATTGGTCCCCGACGGTGTGTCCGATCTGAGTGACATTAACCAAATTATGATATTCAAGACCGGCGACGACGGTTGGTGTATCGAAAGCCTGGACCTCTTAGTGAATGGAGGAGTGGTCTTTACGCAAGACTTTGGTTCGACGTCTTCTACGTGCCGTTGGCTTGACAATGAGAATGGACACGAAAACCACTTTGTCGTCGGACGCGACACCTTGCGCGCGCATCCACGCTGGCAGAATCTAGTCCTGCCACTCAAGACAAGTATTCCTAAGCTCGAGCTTGGCGACCTCGTTGAGGGGATTGTCGGCAATATCATTCACGATGACATCTACCTCGACCTTCCTGTGTATATCGGTGATGCCGATCCGTACTGGGGTGAACTCCATGGTGATCGTGCGGTTGTGGTGACGGGCAAAGATTCCAGCACCGTACATCTCAGCTTCAACCTCGGTATCGGTCTTACCGTTCTTGATGACCCCAACGTGGATCTAAGCTTCGATGTGCGGTTGACCGGGGTGTGCCGGACGCCTACTTCGCCACCCTTTATCCACCCAATTATTGAAAATATCGACGCGAAGCCACACTTTGGCACGCTTAGCCAAATCTTTACCTTATTCCTGATTAACTTTGCGAAAGACACTATTGCCACTACCATCGAGGACAACCTCAAGGCTGTCCTGCCGAAGTTAGAGCGGGACTTTCCTATCGATATCAAGCAAATTGATTGTGTCACTCCGAGTGTCGATGCTGATGGGAACGTCGACTTTATCGTGACTCAGGTGCCGAAGACAGGTGGAAAAAACATCACTGGGACTTTCACCGGCGGCACGACTACAACCGGAACTGTAACTGGTGGGACGAGCACAACCGGGACTCGGAGTTTCGGGGGAACTATTGGAACAACTACGACGAAGACCTTAGCGAAGTAATCAAAGTGTAAAGAAAAGTAAATCAGATGGGGGATTTGCCATCGTGCAGATCCTCCATCGCCATTTTTTCTTTACCCTATTCCGCTCTCTGGTAGGGAGTAAGGTAGCAGATGCGTAAGCGACTATAGGTGAAGGTAATAGCTGTGGTAAATTCCCTCACTCCTCAAATAACGGCGCTTTGGCTTTGGCATAAGTGATCTTACGAATTAGTTTATCACCTTTGAAGTGCAGAAGGTCGAGTCCGCGCCAGGAAGTTGGCTGGCCTTTCACTGACAGGGTGCAGCGCCAACTGGCCATGACTTTGCCAGTGTCGGCATCAATAAACAAATCTTCATCGAGAAACTTCATCGTGCCAAACGCACCGGTAAACTGCGGCGTAAACGCGGCACGAATCGCCGGAATACCCTGGTTGTGTTTACCATTAAACTCGTCATAGACCGCATCGTCGGAGAAGAAGGACATAACGGAATCGAGGTCATTGCGGTTGAAGGCGTCGATGAAACGATTGGTGAGATCGAGTAAGTGTTCGCGTGGTGTTGGCATATATATCTCCTAAATCATTTGTAGAGATAAGCCCCGTTCATGCTTCGACAGGCTCAGCACGAATGGGGGTATCGTCACCGCTCAGTCCCATTCACCCTGAACCCTTCAGCTGCGCTCAGACAGGCTACGCGTAGCGAAGTCAAAGGGCGAACAGGAAAAAAGTTCCTCTCCATTTCATTTAAGGAGCCTCTACATCTGCTTCTCTACTTCTTCCGCGCCAATTGCTCTTTCGCTGCGGCAACGACATTCCCCGCGGTAAAGCCAAATTTCTGCTGTAGCTCCTTGAGTGGTGCAGACGCACCAAAGGTCTTCATACCGATAATCTGCCCTGTCCAGCCGACATAGCGCTCCCAGCCAAAGGTTGTAGCTTGTTCAACGGCAACACGAGCAGTGATATCGGGTGGTAGGACGCTGACACGATAGCCCTGATTTTGGTATTCGAACAATTCCCACGACGGCATGCTTACCACACGAGCATTAATCCCTTCGATCTTGAGCTGTTCATAGGCTTGGAGGCACAGCGAAACTTCACTGCCACTGGCCAACAGCAACACATCTGGTTTGCCATTCGGCGCGTCAGCTAAAATATAGGCACCCCGACCAACGCCGGACGCGGCAGCGTACTTTGTGCGATCGATGGTTGGCAGTGCCTGACGGCTCAAGACTATCGCAGCAGGTTCATGGTGGAGCTGCATGATGACACGCCAGGCTTCAACTGTCTCATTGGCGTCTCCCGGACGTAGCGTGATTAAACCAGGAATCGCCCGCAACGACGCTAATTGTTCAATGGGCTGATGGGTAGGCCCGTCTTCACCGACACCGATGGAGTCATGCGTAAAAATATAAATCACCGGAATTTCCATCAGTGCGCTAAGGCGAATAGCTGGACGCGAATAATCACTGAAGATCAAAAAACCAGAACCATACGGACGGACTTTGGACAACGACACGCCATTGAGCACTGACGCCATTGCATGCTCACGCACGCCAAAGTGGAGGTTGCGCCCACCATAGTTCTCGGCAGTGAAGTCTCCTGCTTCAGCAAAGGTCAAGCGCGTTTTGGTCGACGGCGCGAGGTCAGCGGAACCTCCCATGAGCCACGGGACGTTCTTCGCTAACGTATTGAGCACCTGCGCTGAAGCATCGCGGCCAGCAACGCCTTTGGGGTCGGTTGGAAATGTAGGAAGATTTTTGTCCCAGCCGTCTGGAAGTTTACGATGCTGCATCTTGTAGAGCTGATCAGCGAGCTCCGGATACTGCGCTTGATAGTCCTTGAACTTTGCCATCCACGCTTCGCGCTGCTCATGACCGCGTTTGCCGATCCCTTGCTGAAAGTGATCGTACACACCGTCCGGGACAAGAAACTTCGCGTCTTCCGGCCAATTGTAGTTGCGTTTGGTGAGCTTGATCTCTTCTTCCCCTAGAGGTTCGCCGTGGGCCGCATGGGTATCTTGTTTGTTTGGCGCACCGTAGGCAATGTGACTGTCAACAATAATCAGGGTAGGGCGGTCAGTAGTCTTGTGAAACGTGGTAAACGCACGCGCGAGCATTGCCAGATCGTTGGCATCGCCAACGCGGGTAACACTCCAGCCGTAACCGATGAAGCGAGTCGCGACATCATCACTAAATGCCCAATTGGTGTTGCCTTCGATCGTGATGCGGTTGTTGTCATAGATCCAGCACAAGTTTGGTAACTGTAAGTGACCAGCAAGCGAAGCGGCCTCACCAGAGACACCTTCCATCATGCAGCCGTCACCACACAATGCATAAACGCGGTAATTGAAAAGGTCAAAGTTGGGGCGATTGAAATACTGCGCCATCCACTTGCCAGCAATGGCCATCCCCACACTCGTAGCAACACCTTGCCCAAGCGGACCAGTCGTGGTTTCTACTCCAGACGTCCAGCGATATTCTGGATGCCCAGGGGTTTTACTATCCAGTTGGCGGAATCGCTTGATGTCATCTAATGTCACTGATAGTTGGCCGAGGGTTTCATATTTGGGATTGACGGCTTTGACACCAGTCAGGTGCAACAGGGAATAGAGCAACATCGAAGCGTGACCGATCGACAAGACAAAGCGATCGCGGTTGGGCCAGATGGGGTCGTTTGGGTCAAAGCGCAAAAACTGTTGCCATAAACTATACACGACCGGTGCCAGCGCCATTGCTGTCCCAGGATGGCCGGAGTTGGCCTGCTGGACAGCGTCCATCGAGAGTGTGCGGATAGTATTGATGGATAACTGATCGAGTGATGGTGTTGTTGTCATGAGTCCCCCTTCTCACCGTGTTTTAGTTATAGCAAGTGAAGGGTTGGGGAGTCCAACGCGAAGCCTCAGCCTAAAAGCCCACAGTGTTGATTTTGGAGAGTTATCGCGTTGAAAATGCGGAGTGTTATCGTAATCCCTCTCTTACTCTCTCCCACCCGGGGAGAGAGGATAAGACGAAGCCGCCCGTCAATTCCCTCTCCCCTCGTGGGAGAGGGGGCCATAGGCATCTTCGCTCAGGTTTTTACTGCAAACTCCCCCCGCAGCTCGAGCCCGCGCCCGCCGTACATCCGTAACAGTGAGAGTCAACCAGAATCGCTCTCCGGTGTAACAACTGGACAAGTTCATCAGCGGACTTCTCGCCTAAACGAAAAGGCTTACCATCGCCAACTTTCATATCGAGCATCTGGTTAAAATCACAATCGTACAAATACCCATCCCAAGAAATGCTGACCTGACGACGACACATCAGGCCATCGAGCGTCATTGGATTAAACGCTATAGCGAGTAGTTCCATGTATGCCTCGGTTTTGCCTTCACGTAGTAGTGCGTGGGCAAAGCGCGAGATTGGCATGTTGGTAATAGTATAGAGGTGATTAAACACAATGCTAAAGTTGGTTCCCAACTCGCGTTTGTAGTCTTCTTCTAGTGTTGCTTGAGGTGGAGGAAGGTGAGCACCGACGGGATTGTAGACGAGGTTGAGTGTGAGTCCTGAGCCAGCTTTACCGTAGCCAATGCGGTTGAGACGTCGCAACGCTTCGATCGATTTCTCAAAGACGCCTTGACCACGCTGTTTGGTGACGTTGGCTTCTGAATAACAGGGAAGACTGGCAATAATTTCGACGTGGTGGTCAGCAAGAAATCGCGGCAAATCTTCTTGGCCTGGTTCAAAAAGAATCGTCAGATTGCAACGATCAATGACGTGGCGGTCTTCACGGCGATTCTGCTCAACCAACCAGCGAAACGAAGGATTCAGTTCTGGCGCGCCACCAGTGATATCGACCGTCTGTGGCGCGGCCGCACGAATGAAGTCGACAACTTTTTCTGCTGTTTGTCGATCCATGATTTCCGTGCGTTTCGGACCGGCTTCGACATGACAATGAAGGCAGGCCTGATTACACAATTTGCCGACGTTGACTTGTACCGTATCAATCGCAAGTCGGTGGAGTCGTGTGCCCTCCTGCTGAACCCGTTGTGCGAACGGAGTAATTGTTGCAGACATTCTCACCTCGTGTTTGTCATCATGCCGATGTAGATTGATATAGCAACCTAGGGAATGAGATGAAAGTTCCCACTTTCTTCTTGGGCCATTGAATCATCAGGTCATTGAGCCATTGGGTGACTGAAGAAGCATTTTCCTCAATGACCCGATCACCCGATCCCTCAATGCTTCAATTCATCAATCATTCAATCACCTAATGATTCAATGTTTCTAAAAGTGCCTTAGCTTCTTGCAAGTCCTTGGTGTCGAACCCTTCGGTGAACCAGTGATACACGGCGTATAACACCTGGTGAGCTTCAGCGAGCCTGCTCCGTGTTGCGTCTGCTGTGTCCCGGACTGTGTGTCCTGGGCTTGCTGCTGCCGCAGACGCACAAGACTTATCACCGCACGCAGTTCCAGCGATTTGGCTTGTTGGTGGCGAGCGACGTTGATGGCTGTGAGGAAAAGCCCCTCCACTTCCTGCTCCACCCCACTTGGAGCTTGGGGCTTGAGACTTGGGGCTTGTGGGAACGGTGAGGACTGAGCGTCCGCAGGTTTTGACTTTTGCGTTTTGCATTTTACGTTTTGACTTTTGCTTGCCTGCGCCAGCAGAAGTTCTCCCTTGAGTCGATACAACTCCGCCTCGTAGAAATGTTCGTCATGTTTGTTCACCAACTCCAGCGCTTCGTCCAGGGTGCGCAACCCTTCCTCGACTTGACCTATTCTCCTATATCCCTCAGCCAGCAGGGCGAGAGAGTAGGTCCGCGCGAGCTCGGCGCCCATGATCTGAAGGGTGGCCTTGCACTGGCGTACCTGCGCGATT
>Ga0081539_10000330_pt1 | contig 105062 bp, 85 predicted proteins | sample TabmetS4T2R2_FD_71023 | JGI IMG/M metagenome (GOLD analysis project Ga0081539, IMG submission 71023) | Tabebuia heterophylla rhizosphere microbial communities from the University of Puerto Rico - S4T2R2 | ecosystem: Host-associated > Plants > Roots > Rhizosphere ... | reverse complement strand
CCGGCGGCCCCGGGGGGGCCCCGCCGCGACTACCTGGACGAGACCGGCGGCCGGTACGTCCACCTGATCGCCGACGGCGGCATCTCGACCTCGGGCGACATCGCCAAGGCGATCGGCTGCGGCGCCGACGCGGTGATGCTGGGCGAGCCGCTCTCGCTCGCCGAGGGTGCCCCGGCCGGCGGCGCGTGGTGGCATTCCGCGGCCAGCCATCCCTCGCTGCCGCGCGGCGGCTTCTGCATCGCCGGCGAGCCGGACGGAACCCTCGAGGAGCTGCTGTTCGGGCCGGCCGACCGCCCGGACGGCCAGCTCAACCTCTTCGGCGGCCTGCGCCGGGCGATGGCGAAATGCGGCTATCACGACGTCAAGGAATTCCAGAAGGTGGCCCTGGTCCTCGACCGCTGATGCGCCGCGTCCTCGCTCTGCTCGCGGTCGCGGTGCTGGGCGCCTGCAGCGGTTCCGACGGCGGGCCGAAGCCGTCGGCTTCCAGCGCGAGCGCCGCGCAGCCGGGCTTCCGGCCGGGCGCCCCGGGCGCCGGGGATCCCTACTTCCCGACGTACGGCAACGGCGGCTACGACGTCGCCGGATACGAGCTGGACCTGCGCTACGACCCGCGGACCGGCGAGCTGGGCGGGAGCGCGACCATCACGGCGACCGCCACGCAGGACCTGTCCCGCTTCAACCTGGATCTCGCCGGGTTGACGGTCACCGGGGTGCGGGTGGAGGGGGCCGCGGCGACCGCCCGGGCCGAGGGCGACGAGCTGGTCGTCACGCCGGCCACCGGCATCGTCCGGGGCACGGCGTTCAGCACCGTGGTGCGGTACCACGGCAAGCCGGCCCGGCTGCCGAACAAGACACTCGGCGAGGGCGGGTGGCTGGCCATGGAGGGGGGCGCCGTCGCGCTCGGGGAGCCGGAGTCGGCGAGCACGTGGTACCCGGTCAACGACCACCCGTCCGACAAGGCGACGTTCGCGCTCGCGATGACGGTGCCGGACGGCGTCGAGGTGATCAGCAACGGCGTGCCGGGCCCGCGCGCCAGCACCGGCGGCTGGACCACCTGGCGCTGGACCGAGAGCGCGCCGATGGCCAGCTACCTCTCCACGGTCGTGATCGGGCAGTACCGGATCACCACGTCGACACACGACGGCAAGCCGATGGTCGTCGCGATTCCGGACAGCCTGCCGGCGGACGGCCCGGCCGCCCGATCGGTCGCCCGCACCGGCGAGATCACCGACTTCCTGGCCACGAAGTTCGGGCCCTACCCGTTCGACTCGTACGGCGGGGTGGTGGTCGACGACGACCGGATCCGGTACGCGCTGGAGACCCAGTCCCGGCCGGTGTACGGCGCGGCCTTCTTCGACGGCGGCCCGAACGACCGGGTGATCGCGCACGAGCTGGCGCACCAGTGGTTCGGTGACAGCGTCGCCCTGGGACGCTGGCAGGACATCTGGCTGAACGAGGGCTTCGCCACGTACGCCGAGTGGCTCTGGGAGGAGCACCTCGGCCGGTTCACCGCCCGGCAGAGCTTCGACCGGGCGTACAACTCGTTCGACTGGCAGCAGGCGCCCGGCGACCCCACGCCGGATCGCCTGTTCGGCGACGCCGTCTACACCCGCGGAGGCATGACCGTCTTCGCGTTGCGCGAGAAGATCGGTCCGCCGGCGTTCGACCGGCTGGTGCGCGAGTGGATCGCCGATCACCGGAACGGCAACGCCACCACCGCCGACCTGATCGCGGCCGCGGAGCAGGTCTCCGGACAGCAGCTGGACGGCTTCTTCGAGGCCTGGCTCGACGGCACGACCCGGCCGCCCGCGCCCTGAGCGCAGCCACCTTGGGCGGCTTCGCCGCACCGCGCGGCGAAACCGGAATCAACCCTTGTCGATCAGCTTGGGATGGGCGGCCAGGTAGCCGGCGACCTGCCCGCGGGCCACCGCGGTGAGGAAGCCGCGCCCCTCCGCGGTGAGCCGCTCGCCGAGGTATCCGCTGCCGCCGACGATGCTCTCGCCGGGTAGCGTCACCCTGGTGATCCGCGCCGGGGTCAGCTCGCGCAGGGCGTACCCGTACTCCAGCGGCGTCCGCCCGCCCACGTAGACCAGCGTCCGCCCGAGCGCCTCGATCACGTCCCGCAGCCGGGCCGAGTCGTCGGCGAGCCCCTCGGCGAGCGCCTTCGTGAAGATCGCCTCGACCATCTGCCGCTGGTGCCGCTGGCGGTCGTAGTCGCCCTTCGCCAGGCCGTACCGCTGCCGGGCGTAGTCGATCGCCTGCCAGCCCACCAGGTGCCGCCGCCCGGGTTGGTAGACGAACTGCGGCCCGGTGTAGTCGCCGCCGCCCGGGCGCAGCGGCCGCAGCGATCCGTCCGGCTTGCGGAACCGGGACCGCACCCGCTGGTCGATCGTCATGTCGATGCCGCCGAGCTCGTCGACCAGCCGGTCCAGCCCGCCGAAGTTGAGGAGGGCACCGGCCTGGAACGTCCCGATCCCGGTGTAGCCGCGCAGGGTCCTGGTCAGCAGCTCGTAGCCTTGGGCCACATTCGCCTTCTTCGAACCCGGCGTCCGCGATCCCCGGCTCATCGCCTCGGTGAGCTTGTAGGAGCCGCCCCGGAAGCCGGCCGCGGGAAATGCCGGCATCCGCACCCGTAGGTCGCGGGGCAGCGAGTAGAGGTACGCCGAGCGCAGGTCCGGCTCGACGTGCAGCAGCATGATCGCGTCGGTGTGCGGTTCCCAGTCCGGGATGGTGACCCGGGTGTCGACGCCGAGCAGCAGCAGGTCGAGCGGGCCGGTGATGTCGGCACCCGGGGACGGCGAAGCGGACGGCTCCGCCCGGGCGGACGCGGACGGCCCGGGCGCGGCCCCGTGCCCGCCGGGCGAGCGGGACCTGACGGCCGCGGCGATGCCGCCACCGGTCACCAGGGCCGCTGCCATCGTACCGACGATCCACCAGGCCAACCTCTTGTCCCGCACGCTGGCACAGTAATAGATCTCTATCTCCACCTCAATCCGGCAACCGGCAACCGGATCGCTCCCGGGGCGTACCCGCAAACGTCGGACACCGGGCCGAACGGTAGGGAGCCGGCCAGGGCGGCCGGTTGCTTTCCGTCGGAGGCGGCACGATGCGGGTACGCGTACTGAATCTGGCCGCCGGCCTGCTGGCCGGCGTCGTCACGGTGGCCCTTGCCCCGGCGGTTCCGGCTACGGCTGCCGGTGCACCGATCTCCCTGGTCGTCGGTCTCCGGCAGGAGAATGCGACGGTCTCGGCGCTGGACCGGATCTCCGCCGTGCGCACCGAACGGCTCGCCGACGCGGTCACCGTGGACGTCCCCGCCGCCCGAGCCGCCGCCGCGGCCCGTGCCTTGCGGGCCGACCCGAACGTCGCCTACGTCGAGCCGGACCACGTCGCCCGGGCCGCCGCGATCACCCCGGACGACCCCGGCTACCGCCGGCAGTGGGGCCTCGCGCGCACCCGGGTGAACCAGGCGTGGAGCGCGACCCGCGGGGCCGGCCGCGTGGTGATCGCCGTGGTGGACACCGGCGTCAGCCCGCTGCCGGACCTCGCGCCGCGGCTGCTGCCCGGGTACGACTTCGTGCACGGCGACGACGACCCGGTGGACGACAACGGGCACGGCACGATGGCGGCCGGGGTGATCGCCGCGACCGGCGCCAACCGCCTGGGCATCGCCGGCGTCTGCTGGTACTGCCGGATCCTGCCGGTCAAGGTGCTCGACGCCCGGGGCAGCGGCAGCTACACCGACATCGCCGAGGGGATCCGGTACGCGGCCGACAACGGCGCCTCGATCATCAATCTCTCGCTCGGCGGGTCGGCCGACAGCCGGCTGCTGCGGGACGCGGTCGGGTACGCCGCCGCAAAGGGCGCCCTGGTGATCGCCGCGGCGGGCAACGACGGCTCGGCGGCGCCGCACTACCCGGCGGCGATCCCGTCCGTGCTCGCGGTCGGCGGGGTGACCGCCACCGACGCGCGCTACGCCTGGTCCAACTACGGCGGCGACTGGGTCGACCTCACCGCGCCCGGCTGCAACCCGGCGCAGAATCTGGCCGGCTCGATCGTCGAGTTCTGCGGTACGTCCTCGGCCACCCCGTTCGTCGCCGGGGTGGCGGGCCTGCTCGCCGCGACCGACCCGGTGCCGGGCGCGGCGGCGATCCGGGCCGCGCTGGCCGCCTCCGCGGTGCGCCCGGCGTCGCGGGTGGACGCGCTCGGGGCGCTCGGGGCCCTGCCCTACACGGGCGACAAGGTCCGGCCGGCGGTCGCCTTCGGCGCCACTCGGACGCTGGTGCGCGGTGTGGTGACGGTCACCGCGGCGGCGGCCGACCAGCACGGCGTGGCCGCGGTGCGGCTGTACGCCGGCGGCCGCCCGGTCGCGACGGACACCAGCGCGCCGTATCAGCTGCGTTGGCAGTCGGCGCCGGTGAACGCGGTGGTACGGCTGGAACTGCGGGCGTACGACCGGGCCGGCAATGTGGCGTCGGTGCGGCGCTACGTGCGGGCCGACAACACCGCACCGGTGGTGCGCCTGTCCCGCAGGGGAAGGTACGTGACCGCGCGGGCCACTGACGCCTCCGGCATCGCCCGGCTGGAGTTCCTGGTGGACGGCCGGATCGCGGCGCGCCACGGCGGATACCTCCGGCAGTTCCGGATTCCGGCGGGCGCCCGGTCCGTGCTGGTCCGGGCGTACGACCGGGCCGGGAACGCGCGCACCGCCGGCCGGTAAACTCGCCGGGTGAGTACTCCGCGTCCCGTTCTCGTCGTCGACTTCGGCGCCCAGTACGCCCAGCTGATCGCCCGTCGCGTCCGCGAGGCGCGGGTCTACTCGGAGATCGTGCCGCACTCGACGCCGGTCGCCGAGATGCTCGCCCGGAACCCCGCCGCGATCATCCTGTCCGGCGGTCCGTCCAGTGTGTACGAACCCGGCGCGCCCGCCCTCGACCCGGCGCTGTTCGACAACGAGGTGCCGGTCTTCGGCATCTGCTACGGCTTCCAGGCGATGGCCCAGGCGCTCGGCGGCACGGTGGCGCACACCGGCGCCCGGGAGTACGGTCGCACGCTGCTCACCGCGCAGGGCGGCACGTTGCTGCGCGATCTCCCCGCCGACCTGCCGGTCTGGATGAGCCACGGGGACAGCGTCGCGGTGGCCCCGGAGGGCTTCGCGGTCACCGCGTCGACCCCCGGCGCCCCCGTCGCCGCGTTCGAGGACCTCACCGCCCGCCGGGCCGGCGTGCAGTTCCACCCCGAGGTGGCGCACACCCGGCGCGGCCAGGAGCTCTTGGAGCGGTTCCTCTACGACATCGCCGGAATCGAGCCGACCTGGACCCCCGGCAACATCATCGAGGACCAGGTCGCCGCGATCCGCGCCCGGGTCGGTGACCGGCAGGTGATCTGCGGGCTCTCCGGCGGCGTCGACTCGGCGGTCGCCGCCGCGCTCGTCCACAAGGCCGTCGGTGACCAGTTGACCTGCGTCTTCGTCGATCACGGGCTGCTGCGCGCCGGCGAGGCGGAGCAGGTGGAGAAGGACTACGTGGCCGCCACCGGCATCCGGCTCAAGGTGGTCGACGCCGCGGACGTCTTCCTCGGCCACCTCGCGGGCGTCACCGACCCGGAGCAGAAGCGGAAGATCATCGGGCGGGAGTTCATCCGCACGTTCGAGGCCGCGGCCCGCGAGTTGGAGGCCGAACGGCACATCGAGTTCCTGGTCCAGGGCACGCTCTACCCCGATGTGGTGGAGTCCGGCGGCGGCACCGGCACCGCCAACATCAAGTCACACCACAACGTCGGCGGCCTGCCGGAGGACCTCCGGTTCGCGCTGATCGAGCCGCTGCGCACGCTGTTCAAGGACGAGGTGCGCGCGCTCGGCGCCGAGCTGGGCCTGCCCGACGCGATGGTGCACCGGCATCCGTTCCCCGGTCCCGGCCTGGCCATCCGGATCATCGGCGCGGTCGACCGGGATCGGCTGGACATCCTGCGGGCGGCCGACCTGATCGCCCGCGAGGAGCTGACCGCCGCCGGCCTCGACCGCGACGTCTGGCAGTTCCCCGTCGTCCTGCTGGCCGACGTGCGCAGCGTGGGCGTCCAGGGCGACGGCCGCACCTATGGCCACCCGGTCGTGCTGCGCCCCGTCTCCAGCGAGGACGCGATGACCGCCGACTGGTCCCGCCTGCCCTACGACGTCCTCGCGAGGATCTCGACCCGGATCACCAACGAGGTTCGCGAGATCAACCGGGTCGTCCTGGACGTGACGAGCAAGCCGCCGGGCACCATCGAGTGGGAGTAGTCACCCCGCGTCACGCGGGCGGGCTGCCCCAACCCGGGCCGCTCGGATTCGGCCACGCCGGGGCCGCCGGCTCCTCCGGCATCAGGAACCACATCACCGGATAGGCCACGAGGACGGTTCCCCAGGTGAGCACGGCGAGGACGGCGAACGCGACCCGGATCAGCACCGGGTCGACGCCGAAGTAGCGGCCGATGCCGCTACACACGCCCGCCGCGATGCGGTCGTCGAGGGGACGCCGGAGTTGCTTGTAAGGTGCTTCGTTCATGACTCCAGGCTGGCGCCGGGACCGCCGGACGACCTCGGTGACCGCCCGGATACCTACCCTGAAATTACCGACACTACGGGTAGTCGACCCGCTGCTCCCAGTGGGAGACAACGCTCTGATCTGCGATTACGCAGCGCCATCACTCTGTCAGGAATCCGACAGACGTTTTCTGTAGGTAACATATTCCGGGCAGAATGCCGCCCGTGACCCCCGCACTGGAACCGCTCCGCCGGATCGCCGCGTACGCCGTCGCCACCGACGAGCAGGGCCGCGTGCTGCTCGTCCGTGCTTCCCTCCGCTCCGGCACCCCCGGGGTGTGGTCGCTCCCCGGCGGCGCGGTGGATCACGGCGAGGACCCCAACCACACCGTCGTCCGCGAGACCGCGGCCGAGACCGGCCTCTCGGTCGCCGTCACCGGGCTGCGCGACGTGCTGGCCGACATGCGCTCGCTCCCGCACCGCGGCGTCACCATCCACACCGACCGCCTGATCTACTCCGTCTCGATCCGCGGCGGCACCCTCGTCGACCGGGTCGGCCACCCCACCGACCTGGCCCGCTGGCACACCCTCGCGGAGGCCGAGAAGCTGCGGCTGAGGCCGTTCACGGCGGCCGCGCTCGGGCTCGGCAGCGCATCGGCCGACCTGCGGCCGGAGGGGACGCCCGACTTCCCCTCGTTCTACGCGTACCCGGGGCCGGACGGCCTGCACCGCGCGCAGCGGTTCGCGGCCTACGCGATCGCCACCGACGCGCACGAGACCAGCCTGCTGCTCACCCGCATCGCGCCCGGTTACCCGGGCGAGGGCCGCTGGCACCTGCCCGGCGGGGGCACGGACTACGGCGAGCAGCCCGGCACCGCCCTGATCCGGGAACTGGTCGAGGAGACCGGCCAGGCCGGCCGCCTGGTCGAACTGCTCGGCGTGGCCAGCCACCGGGATGCGGCCTCGCTCGGGCCCGAGGGTTACCCGATCGACTGGCACGGCGTCCGCGCCTACTACCGGGTGATCGTGGACGAGCCCACCGAGGTGGCCGTCACGGATCTCGGCGGCTCCACCTGCGAGGCCCGGTGGATGGCCGTCAAGGAGGTCGCCGACCTGTCCGACGACCTGCTCACCGAGGTGACCGCGGAGGCGCTGCGGACGGCGGGGCTAATCTAGGCCCGGTGAAGATCAGACGGGTCGGGGCGTACGGGGTGTGCCGCGACCGGACCGGGCGGGTGTTGCTCGCCCGGAACTCGCCGTCGAGCGAGTTCCCCGGCCAGTGGACGCTTCCGGGCGGTGGGGTGGAGCAGGGCGAGCATCCCGACGACGCGCTCGTGCGCGAGTTCGCCGAGGAGACCGGCTTGCGGGTACGCGTCGACGCCCTGCGTACGGTCACCTCGGACGTTGCCCGGCTACCCGGCGGCGACCTCGAGCACACGGACCGGATCGTCTACGACGTCACGGCCGTCGGCGGCGACCTGCGGGCCGAGGTCGGCGGCAGCACTGACTTCGTCGAGTGGGCCGGCCCGGCGGATCTCGCCGGCCGGCCGCTGATGCCGTTCACCGCGCTGATCCTCGGGCGGCCGGCCGTTACCGGCCCGGCGGCGGAGGCCCTCGACGGCGAGCCACTCGCCCGACCGGTGCGGGTGCAGCGCTTCGGGGCGTACGCCGCGGTGACCGACCCGGCCGGCCGCCTCCTGCTCACCAGGATCGCGCCCGGATATCCCGGCGCCGGGAACTGGCACCTGCCCGGCGGGGGCACCGACCACGGCGAGACGCCGGAAGAGGCGCTCGCCCGCGAGCTGTACGAGGAGACGTCTCAGGTGGGTCGCGTGACCGGGCTGGTGGGCATCTCCCATCGTTACGATCCCGCGGCGCTGGGACCGGAGGGCGTGCCGATCGACTGGCACGTCATCCGCGTCGTGTTCAGGGTCGTGGTCGAGCTGCCGACCGAACCGGTGGTGACCGAGGCGGCCGGCGGTTCGACCGCCGAGGCGGGCTGGTTCACGGCGGAGGAGGTGAGCACCCTCCCGCTGAGCGAGCTGGCCCGCGTCGCGATCGGGCGGATCGGTCTGGAGCAGGCGAGTTAAACTCGTCACAAAATCGTGTTCGTCGGCAGAGGTTCTCGATCGGCGGCGGTTCCGTTCAATGCGGTGTCCGCCGGTCGGGACGGCGAGCGGTCCGTCTCTCGTCAAGGCCGTCCGGCTGTGCGATGGTATAAACCGCAAAAATCGCCGGTCCGCGTGTGCGGCGGGCTACCGGCAACACCCATCGGCGACCGCGCAGGTGGGCGGACCGATCCCATGGAGGAACCACGTGCCGAGTACCCCTTGGCGCCGGCGTCGAACGACGGATAGTCCTCGTCCCGCCGGGCGTCGTTGGGCAGGCCGGTTGCGCCGCGGCGGCACCATCGCCCGGCAGGCCCTGCTGGTGCGCGTCGGCCGCCGTTCGGGAGACTCCCGGCGGGCCGTCACCGCGACCCGGGCTGAAGTAATCTACAAGGGGCCGGAGATCGGCCGGTCCAGGCGCGGCACCGTCCGTACCGGGATCCCGGCTGTACCGCCCACCGTCCCGGCCGCGCCACTCGCCCTCCCGGGCCCGGCCGTCGCCGAGGCGCCCGCGCACGTCTCGCTGCTCCCCGGCGAGCACACCATGGCCCGGCGGGCTCGTTTCGCGCTCGTCAACGCGTGCACCCTGGCCAGCCTCGGCCTCGGGCTGCTCGCCATCTTCCTGGCCATGCAGGGCGAGGTCCGGTACGCGGCCGGTTGCCTGGTCGCCTGCGTCGCCTTCGACGGCCTGGACGGGGCGCTCGCCCGCCGGCTCGGCGTCGCCAGCCCGTTCGGCGCGCAGATGGACTCCCTCGCCGACATGTGCTCGTTCGGCCTGGCCGCCCCCGTGGTCGTGTACGCCTCGCTGGCCCACACGGTGCCCACCCCCGCCGCGGCGGTGGCCTGCATGCTGGTGGCCGGCTGCGCGGCGATCCGGCTGGCCCGGTTCAACGTCTCGCCGAAAGACGGCAAGTTCTTCTCCGGCGTGCCGACCACCATGGCGGCCGCGGTGCTCGCCGTCACCGTGCTCATCGATCTGCCGCTGCCCGGGCTCGTCGTGCTCGGCGGCGTGGCGCTGCTGGCGTTCGCCATGGTCTCCGGCTTTCCGTACGCCAAGCTCGCCCGCCTGGTGAAGTTGCCGCCTTGGGTGTGGCTGCTTCCGGTCGTGGGTGCGCTGGTCGACCCCCGGGTCACCTTCGTGATGGTGGTGGGTGCCTACCTGCTCAGCGGCCCCGTCGTCTGGGCCCGCGCCCGTCGCGCCTGATCCGGGCGTTACTTCCAGCGCGCGATCACCGAGGCGCCGCCCACGACCTTGTCGTTGACGGCCACCACGGCCTCCGCCCGGTCGGCGGGCAGGTACACGTCCGTGCGGGAGCCGAAGCGGATCAGGCCCATCCGCTCGCCCCGCGCGACAAGCGCGCCCACCGGCACGCGCTGCACGATCCGGCGGGCGATCAAGCCCGTCCGCTGGGCCACGACCACCGTGCCGTGGTCGGTGTCCAGCACCGTGTACGCCGCCACGTTGTGCTCCGCTGCCGCGGTCATCGCGTTCGCGTACCCGCCTTCCTCGACGAAGTAGTCGGCCACCCGGCCGGCCACGGGTACCCGGTTGACATGCACGTCGAGAACCGACAGGAACACCGCGATCCGCAGGAACTCGCCCGGCCCGAACCGCGTGTCGGTGATCCGCTCGACGGCGAGCACCCGGCCGTCCGCCGCGGCCACGATCGCGTCGGGGTCGCCGGGCACGTCTCGCTCGGGGTCGCGGAAGAACGCCGCGACCGGCGCCGCGGCGAGCGCGGGAAGAAGCCAGAGCTTGGACTTGGGCCGGGCGGTGCGGGCCAGGGCGGCGAGGGCGAGGGCGAGGGCGGCGGCGGCCACCCCGTTCGAGTCGACGTGCATCGTCCGGGTGAGCGCGACGCTGGACGGACGGTAGGCCGGGGCCAGCGTCCCGGCCAGCCCCGGGTCGGCCGGGGTGAACCGCAGCCGGTGGATGCGAAGCGGCGGCCGGTTGCGCAGCACCAGATCGGAGCCGACACCGAAGAGGGCGCTCTGCCGGAAGAGCTCGGCCGCGGCACCGCCGGTGCGGCCCGGCGCCGCCGGCGTGGCCAGCGCGACCACGGCGCCGTCGGTGAGGTACTTGCCCAGCTGCTCGAGAAGCGCACGAACCTCGTCGGCCGGTCCGGTCAGCGGCTCGCCGACGATCACCACGTCGGCGGGCTCGGCCTCCTCGAGGCTGTCGGCGATCTTGACCCGGTCCGCGATCCAGCTGCCCAGGCCGGTGATGTGATCCCGCAGCAGGTCGGCGGTGCTGCGTTCGCCGGTGACCAGGGTCAGGGTGTCACCGGGAAGCAGCGCCTCGACGGCGGCCGCCACGACGAGCGACGAATGGTCGGCGCCGAGAACAAGGGCGGAGGTGGCCGTGTTGTGCCGGGCGAAATCGGCGGTCAGCGCGCGGGCGGCCGGGGCGCCGACACCGACGACGAGAGCGTCGGACACGGGAGGGTACGCGGTCATGGCGTCGAGCATATTGCGCCGCCGGATCCGCCACCCGCAAGTTGTCGGCCCGCGGATGGCGGCGCGGCGTCAGTCCCGGCGCGGCTGCTCGGTCGAGATCTCCGGCTGCTCCGTACGGATCCGGGTCGCCGGGTCGTCGAGCAGCTCCCGCACGATTGACGCGTGCATCTCGGGCGGCAGCTCGCCGGGGATCTCCGGGGCGGCCGCCGGTTCCGGCCGGGGTCCCTCGGGCGCCGCGATCCGGCCGGAGCGGATCGCGCCCAGCAGGCCGACGACGCCGAACACGATCAGGCCGGCGGCGACCAGCCAGCCCACCGCCGGCAGGTGGATCGTCACCACGCGTGACACCGCCCACCAGAGCGCGACCAGCAGGAACAGCACGCCGAAGCTCAGCGAGACGCCGTCGGTGCGATGCGGCTTCATCGGATCACCTCCACGTTGCCCGTGTCCATCTGCAGGTCCAGTCGCAGGACGCCGCCGCCGGCGCCGTCACCGCCGAGGTTGGTCACCGACCTGCCGTCGACCTCCCGGCCATCGAACTCTTTGTCGAAGATCAATGCCCGGCCGTTCTTCATCTGCAGCGTGGCGGTCGTGTCGACGGTGTCCGGCACCAGCACTCGCAGCTGACCCACCTTCATCGTCAGCGTGACGTCCTGCTGCTGGCCGGTGAAGTCCACGTCGCGCAGGTCGAGCGTCACGTTGCCGGCGGTGAAGTCGTACCGGTCGGCCACCGCGCGCAGCGTCGCCGGGCGGTACACGCTGTTGCCGAACTCGCCGCCCCACCGCTCGACGCCGGTGGAGACGGACAGGCCCAGCGTGGCCAGCAGACCCAGCGCGATCAGCCCCCGGGCCCGCCCGAACCAGGCGCCGGCCACCAGCCCGAGCGCGATCGTGACCAGGGCAGCCGCGAAGTAGGCGGAGACCGCGATGCTCGCGCCCGCCATGTCGATCACCGCCAGCAGGCCGAGCACGACGACGACCGCGAAGAACGTCAGGCGGCCGAGCTTGGATCGTTCCCGGGGCGGCTTCGGCGGCCGCGGAGCGGGCGGTGGCGGTGGCGGGGCGGGTGCCGCCGGTGGTGGCGGCATCGCGCCGGCGGACGGGCCGGCGTACGGGCCGTGCGGGGCGAAGGGCGGCCGGTAACCGCCGGCCGGCGCGGGAAATTGCGGCGCGGCCGGGGGCACCGGCGGCACCGGCGCGGTCACCGGTTCCTCGGCCGGTGCGGCAGCGGGCGGCGGGAAACCGGCCGGTGCCGAATAGGTGCCGAAGTCAGCGGTGCTCGCCGGCGAGGGTGCTGGTGCCGGTTCGGGCGCGCCGGGCGCGGCGGCGGGAAACGTGGCCGCATCCCCGCCCGCGTTCGGACCGGTTCGCTTGACGAGCAGGACGCCTCCGACGATCACCGCCGCGGCCAGCAGGGCGGCTTGCATCCCGCTCTGCATGATGAACACGAAGGTCAGCACCGCCGCGCCGCCGAGCAGGACGACGGAGAGCGGAGCCATGCCGGAGCGGCCCTTGCCGAGCAGCGACTCGATCGGGGAGGCGGTGGCGTCCTCGGCCGGGATGGCCAGCCAGCCGATCAGGTAGAGCAGCACACCTACGCCGCTGACGACGCTGAGCACGGCGATCAGCACGCGCCAGAGCACCGGGTCGGTGTTGGTGGCGCGGGCGAGGGCGGAGCACACCCCGGCGACGTACCGGCCCTGGCGCGGGCGCACCAGCCGGTCGCGGACGAAGGTGAAGGAGCCCGTCCCGGCGTCCCACGGCGGAGTGCCGGGTCCGGGGTCGGGTGGTGGCGGGGGCGGCGGCGCCTCGGCGCCCGGTGCGGACGACGCCGGCGGGGTCGGGCCGGCGGCGGGGGCGGAGGACGCCGGCACGTCCTGCGACGGACCGGACGGGCCCCGCGATTCGGCAGGTTCGTCGTTCATGGTTCCGATCCTGCTGGACGCGCGACCCGAGCCGCTTCCGGCGGCGACCCTGAGGCCACCCTGAGATCCGGCGGCACGGATACCGGGGGAAGTTCCCCGTGGTCCGCGGCGCCCGGACGTGTGACGATCGGAGGACACGAGACGAGGGGGAACCATCAGCACCGCTGTCACGCCACCGACGCGCCGCCTGTACCGGCCCCGCGACCGCCGCATCGTCGCGGGCGTCGCCGCCGGCCTGGCGGAGCATCTGGGCGTGCCGGTGCTGGGAGTCCGCATCGCTCTGGTCGTCCTGCTCGGCTTCAACGGTCTGGGCCTGCTGCTCTACGCGGCCTTCTGGGCGGTGCTACCGCAGCAGATTCCCACCGATACGCCGGCGCCGCGCCGCGACTTCGCAGCGCTGCTGCCGTTCGGGGCGATCGGCCTCGGCGTCGTGCTGCTGCAGGCCCTGGTCTCCCGGGACAACCTCGCCGGCACCGTCGGCTGGCTGATCGCGGTGGTCGCGGTGGGCGCCGGCATCATCTGGCACGAGTCGGACCCGACGCGCCGGGCGTGGAGCACCGACCTGCCGCAAACCCCATGGCTGGCCGCGGTGGTCGCCGAGAGCGACCGGCGCTTCTTCGTCTTCCGCTTCATCGGCGGCGGCGTCCTGGTCGCCACCGGAATCATCGGCGTGGTGGCGGTGTACGCGCCGCCCGGCAGCCTCACCTCGGTGGTGAACGGGGTGATCTTCGCGCTGGTCGGCCTTCTGGGCGTCGGCGTGGTCGCCGCGCCGCTGATCTGGCGGATGTTCAACCAGCTGCGCGCCGAGCGGGAGGGCCGGATCCGGGAACAGGAGCGCGCCGAACTGGCCGCCATGATCCACGATCAGGTGCTGCACACGCTCGCGCTGATCCAGCGGAACTCGGCGGACATCAAGGAGGTGCAGCGGCTGGCCCGCGGCCAGGAGCGCAGCCTGCGCAACTGGCTCTACAAGCCGGCCGCCTCGCCGACCGAGCGCTTCGCGGCCGCGCTCGAGCAGGCGGCCGCCGAGGTCGAGGACACGTACGCGATCTCGGTGGAGACCGTCGTGGTGGGTGACACCGAGTGCGACGACCGGGTCGCCGCACTGGTCGCCGCGGCCCGGGAGGCACTGGTCAACGCGGCCCGGCACGCCGGCGTGCAGACCGTCTCGCTCTACGCCGAGGTCGAGGAGGAGGAGCTGAGCGTCTTCGTCCGGGACCGGGGTGCCGGCTTCGATCTTTCCGACGTGGAGGAGTCGCGGCACGGTGTCCGCGGGTCGATCATCGGACGGATGCAGCGCCACGGCGGCCGCGCGGAGATCCGCAGCGCGCCGGGCGACGGTACGGAGGTGCGGCTGACCCTGCCCGCGTCGCGGGACAGCGTGGTGGCCGGGAAGGAGACGGCACGATGACCGAGCCCGTGGTGGATCAGGCAAGCAGGCGACTCACCGTGTTCCTGGTCGACGATCACGCCATGTTCCGCGCGGGTGTCCGCGCCGAGTTGGGCGCCCACGTGGACGTGGTGGGGGAGGCCAGCACGGTCGCGGAGGCGATCAGCAAGATCGCGGCGGTCCAGCCGGACGTGGTACTGCTCGACGTGCACATGCCGGACGGGGGCGGCCGGGCGGTGCTGGACGCCATGCGGCGTACCCATCCGCAGGTCCGTTTCCTGGCGCTCTCCGTCTCCGACGCCGCGGAGGACGTGATCGGCCTGATCCGGGCCGGTGCCCGCGGGTACGTGACCAAGACGATCTCGCCGGACGAGTTGGCCGCTGCGATCCGGCGGGTCGCCGACGGCGACGCCGTGTTCAGCCCGCGGCTGGCCGGGTTCGTGCTGGACGCCTTCGCGTCCCGGCCGGACGTGCCGGTCGCCGACCCGGAGCTGGACCAGCTCACCAACCGCGAGCGGGAGGTGCTGCGGCTGCTGGCGCGGGGGTACGCGTACAAGGAGATCGCCAAGGAGCTGTACATCTCGATCAAGACGGTGGAGACCCACGTCTCGAACGTGCTGCGCAAGCTGCAGATGAGCAACCGCTACGAATTGTCACGGTGGGCCGCGGACCGCAGGCTCGTGTGACCTGCCGGCGACCTCGCGGCTCCGGCATATACGCAGGTCAACGTCGTTATATCGAGCGATGCCACGGTCGTGCGGCTCAGCCTCCGGCCGGCTCCGGCTACTATCGGGCTTCGAAACGGGTCAGTCGGCTGCGATCTCGCTGTGTCACGGCCCGTGAGCGCCTGAAGGAGGCACGCTCCACATGCCTGTGAAGAGCCCGAGGAAGATGGCGGCCGCGGTGGCCGCCATCGCCCTGTCGGCGGCCGGCTGCAGCGGCGGTTCCTCGGACGACACCGAAACCGCCTCGAACAGCGTCGTGATCGGAATCGTCGAGCCGGAGAGCCTGATTCCGAGCAATACGATCGAGTCGTACGGCTCGTCCGTCCTGGCGTCGCTCTTCTACCCGCTGGTGCGGCTCGACGCGAAGAACCAGCCGTTTCCCGTGGCGGCCCAGTCGATCACGCACGACAAGACCAACCGGGTCTGGACGATCAAGCTCCGGCGGGAATTCACCTTCAGCAACGGCGAACCGGTCACCGCGGACAGCTACATCGACGCCTGGAACTTCGGCGCGTACGGCCCGAACGCCCAGAACGCGTCGTACTTCTACAGCCGCATCGACGGCTACGCCGCGATGCAGTCGGTCGATCCCGACGACGACGGGCCGAAGAGGGCGCCCGAGCCCCGGGCGAAGAAGCTCTCCGGCCTGAAGAAGATCAACGACCTCGCCTTCACGGTCACCCTCTCGTCCGGGTTCGCGGGCTGGCAGTCGGTGCTGGGACACGACGCCTTCCTGCCGCTGCCGAAGGCCGCGTTCAAGGCCGGGAACACCCTGGCCGACGGCTTCGCCGAGGCGCCGATCGGCAACGGCCCCTTCAAGATCAAGGGCAGGTGGGAGCACGACTCGCGGATCCAGGTGGAGAAGGTCGCCGGCTTCAAGGGCACGGTTCCCAAGGTCGACGCGATCACCTGGAAGATCTACCGGAACCTGCGGGCGCAGTACGCCGACCTGGTGGCCGGAAACCTCGACGTCGGGACGAGGATTCCGGTCGAGAGCCTCGCGTCGGCCGCCGGCGACCTCGGCGATCGCCTGCGGCGCAGCCCCAGCTCCGCCTTCGCGTTCGTGGGCTTCCCGACCTCCGAGAAGCAGTTCGCCGACCCGCGGGTGCGCCGGGCGCTCTCCATGGCGATCAACCGGCAGGAGATGACCGACCAGATCTTCCTCGGCTCGGAAACCCCGGCGTACTCGTTCGTGTCCCCGGTGGTGACCGGTTACCGCCCCGACACGTGCGGAGCCAACTGCGCGTACGACCCGGTCCGGGCCAAGCAGCTCTACACCCAGGCCGGCGGCCCGGGGGACATCAAGATCACGTACAACGCCGACGGCGGGCACCAGGCCTGGGTCGACGCCATGTGCGGCCAGATCACGGCCTCCCTCGGGGTGACCTGCACCGGTTCGGCCGCGCCCAGATTCGCCGATCTGCTCGCCAAGGTGAAGAACAAGGAGCCGGTCGGCCTCATCCGCCTCGCGTGGATGATGGACTACCCGCTGATGGAGAACTACCTCGGCCCGCTGTACTCGACGGACGGCTCGTCGAACTACGACGGATACAGCAATCCGGCATTCGACAGCCTGGTGCGCGAAGGCTCCGAGGCACCCACCAATGCTCAGGCGATCAAGAAGTGGCAGCAGGCGGAGGACATCCTCGCGCAGGACATGCCGGTGATCCCACTGCGGTACGGACAGAACGTCTTCGGCCACTCGGAGAAGGTCACGAACGTGACCATGGACGTGTTCAGCAGGGTGGACATCTACAAGATCGAGATGGTTGTCTAGGTCCGCCCTGATGGACCGGTCAGAGCGGCCCGCGACCGGCCCGGAGGATCATCAGGGCCACCTGGGTGCCGTCCGCGCCCAGGGCGGAGCGGAACCGCTCCACGATCTCCCGCTCGCGGGAGAGCACCAGGCGGGTGCCGCCGCTGGCCATCCGGGTCTTGCCGACCTGCTGGGACAGGCGGGCCCGCTCCAGCCACAGGTCGATGATGGCCTGGTCGATCTCGTCGATCCGCTCGCGCATCGCTCGGATCTCGTCGGCGGCCAGCGGTTGCGTCGCTCCGGTCGAGTGGTCCACCACGTCGGCGGTCATCTGCTGCTCCTCGAGTGCGTGCGCCTCGGTCGACCCGGCCCGGGCAGCATCGAGCCCCGGGCGGGGAGGCCCGGGGCTCGGTGTCGGTCTGTCGTTCAGACGCGGCCTACGGCTGCCGGACTTCCGGTGCCATAGCCAAAAAATCGCGCCTGCTGAATCACGAGCCGAGTATGCCCCCGGCACGGAGCGGTCCGCAAGGAAACCGCCCGATGCGTGGGACGGGGCACCGGTCCGAAGCTCAGCTGACGAAGGTGATGCGATCGGCGGGACCGGGAGCGACCGGTGAGTTGGCGCCGAGGTAGGCGACCAGCGCGTCGATGTCGAAGCCCGGGGCCGTCGTGCGGTCGGTGCCGCCGGTCAGGAGGCTGAAACCGTCTCCGCCGTTGGCGAGGAAGTCGTTCGTCGTGACGCGGTAGGTCGCGGCGGAGTCGATCGGCGTGCCGTTCAGCGCCAGGTTCGTGACCTTCGAGCCGAGTGCCGCGCTCCCGCTCCAGGTGTACGTCAGACCGGCGGACACCTGAAGGATCTTCTGCGAGGTCTGGCCCCGATAGCCGGCGAACTGCTGCTCCAGGACCTCCTTGAGCTGCGCACCGGTCAGGGTCTGGGTGACCACGAGGTTGTTGAACGGCTGGACGGTGAACGCCTCGCCGTAGGTCACCTGGCCGACCGCCTCGCCGCCCGCGGACGCGTCGGCGTCCAGGTCGGCCCGGATGCCACCCGGGTTCATCAACGCGAGCTGGGCGCCGGCCCCTGTGGTGCGGGCCAGCTGGGCGTCCGCGATGACGTCGCCGAGCGGCGACTCGCCGGCCGGTGTGGTGGCGCGGGTGATGTCGGCCGTGATCGATCCGACGACCCGGTTGGCGATCGGCGCGACCGCGGTGCGGTACTTGTCGGCGATCTTCTTGGCCGCCGTGTCCACCGTGTCCGGGTTCTTCAGGTAGGCGCCGGTGGCGTCCCTGAGCCAGCCGCCCTTGCCGTCCGGTACACCGTTCTCGACGATCACATTCCGGGCGCTGATCTCGACGAACTTGCCGGTGGCCGAGTCCAGCGAGTAATCCGTGTCGGTGATCAGCTGGCCGTTCGCGCCGGCGCTGGTGACCACCGAGGTGCCCGCCGAGTTGGGTAGCGTGCACGAGTAGAAGCGGTGCGTGTGGCCGGAGACCACCAGGCCGAACTCCGGATTGAGGCCCTTGACGATGTTCACGATCGGGCCGGAGAAGTTCGTGCAGTCGCTGACTCCGGGCGTCGGCGTCGCGAAGCCCTGCGCGCCGCCCTCGTGGACCAGCAGCACCTGCGCCTTCACGCCGAGCGTGGTGAGCACGTCGCCCCACTTGTTCGCGGTCTCGATCTCGTCGGTGAAGTGCACGTCCTTGATCCCGGCCGGATTGACGATGGCCGCCGTGCCCTCCAGGGTCAGGCCCACGAACCCGACCGGGACCCCGCCGACCTCCTTGATCGCGATCGGCGGCAGGACGGGCCGGCCGGTCTTGTTGTCGATCGTGTTGGCCGCGAGGTAGCTGAACTTCGCCCCGCGGAAGCCGTCGCCGTCCTGGCAGCCGTCGACCGGGTGGCACCCGCCGTTCTGCATGCGGATCAGCTCGGCCACTCCCTCGTCGAACTCGTGATTGCCCACCGAGCTCACCTGCAGGCCGACCTTGTTCATCAGCTCGATCGTCGGCTCGTCGTGAAATGCGGCGCTGACCAGCGGGGAGCCGCCGATCAGGTCGCCCGCGCCGGCGGTCAGGGTCGGCCGGCCCTCGGCCGTCGCCTGGTCGCGCAGCATCTTCAGATACGTCGCCAGGTACTCGACGCCGCCGGCCGGGGTGCTCTTGCCGGCCGCGTTGACGACCGCGCCGCTGCCGGTCGGCGGGTCGATCGCACCGTGGAAGTCGTTGTAACTCAGGAACTGTCCCTTGATGACCGGCCCGGTGGGCAGGTCGTACGTCACGCTCGCGGGAGTGAACTCCGACGGCGCGGCGACTGCGGGTGTCTCGGCGGCTCGCGCCACCGGCAGGGTGGCGACGACGGCCAGCGCGAGGGCCGGTGCGGTGAGGTGGCGCAGCCCGACCCGGCCACGGAGGCGGGTGTGGTCCATGGTGTGGGATCTCCCGGTGGGTGGTGGTCAACGACGCTGACAGCGTGCGGCATCGAGGCGGGTGACCGCTACCGTCTGACGGTTGCGACGGCATTTCGTCCGGCTATCCGACCTGGCCGGCGATCCAGCTGACGCATGCCTTGTCCACGGTGGCGAAGGGCTTGCCGAACGCCGCCCGGGACGCGTCGTCGATCGGTTTCGACAGCCGGAGCCTGAGCCGCACGAACTCGAGCGTCCGCTGATCGCCGTACTTCGTGACGAGGCACTGGACGGCCCAGTGGCCCAGCCCGTAAAAGGTGTTGACCGTGCGCTGGCCGGCGGTCGCGGCCAGCGGCTTCTGCACGATCGACTTCGGGCGATCCCCGCCCCGGAACAGCGTGCGGACGGCCGGCACGGTGAGGTCGCTGCCCAGGTGCAACGGCAGCCAGCCGGTGTACTCGGCGATTCCCTCCATCAGCCACATGTCTCGGCGGTCGGAGAACCGCAGGTTGCTCAGCGTCGCTACGTGGGCGATCTCGTGCTGAACGGTGATCTCCAGTTCCCGCCGGCTGCTGAGCTGGCTCATGTGCAGCACGACGTCGCTGCCGGCCTGGTTCAGCCGGATCGTGTAGGCCACCGCGTAGCCCGGCAGATCGCCCCCGTACCACGTCCGCCAGTCCCGGTCGGTGGCGAGGAAGACGCGGTACCGCTGTTGCGGGTTGCGCATGGCACGGGCGATCCGATCGTCCACCTTGGCCGCCCGGTCGGCCGCGGCGACCACCTCTCGCAGCCGACCGGCCAGCGGCCCCGGCGCGCCGACGGTGACCCGCCGGCCCTGGGCGAAGACGAGGTCGCCCGCCTCCCACGCGGTCGGCTGGACCTCGGTGGGCTCAGCGGCCTTCGCGAGGCCGCCGATGACGTAGCCGGCCTTCGCCGGCTTGAGCGTCAACCGCTGGGCGATCCGCGGCGGCCCCAGCCCCGCGTACCGGCTGAACGCCGGGCAGGTGGACGCGCTCATGCAGTACGCGATCTGCACCTGTACCACCACGGAGCCGCCGGCGGCCGGCGTGCCGGAACTCGCGTGGTACTCGAACTGAGTGACGTGCAGTGCCTTGAATGTCCGGTAGAGGTCCTGGTAGCGCTTGCGCAGGGCGGGTTGGGCCGGGTCGACGGCCGCGAGCCAGCCGCGCTGGTCGCCGCGGAGCAGGGCGGCCGCCTGCGCGTCGAGCGCCTTCGTCGCCTGCTCGAACGGGGTGAGCGGGGCGGTGGCCGCCGGCCGGGCGGCGTCCGCGCCGGTGACGTGTCGGAGGGCCGTCGTCGGCCGGTCGGCGGTCGCCACCACGGCGGTGCCCGCGCCGAGGAGCAGGACGAGCGTGATCAGCAGCGCTACGCCGGCGCCACCCCTCCTGCGCGACGGCGGTGCGACAAACGCCGGGAGGCTTCGGGTGACGGAGGCGTCGACATGCGGCCCTGCGCTGGCCCAGGCCTGGGTGTCGTCGGGAACCGGCGCACCGTCGTGCGCCGGGATGCGCTGCGCCGGGACGGCGGCCCCGGCGACGTCCGTCTCGTCCTGCACCGATCCGCCTTCCCGGTCCCGCACGCCCGCGGCACCCTGCCCGCTGATTGAAGCAGATCGACCTCGTCGGGCCCCGGGGCCGACGGTGAATTGTTGTCGGAGGCGCGGCATAGACTTGCTCAGCCATGCGAGCTTCCTCAGAACCCACCAGCGGCGGCGGGGCCACCGTCGGCCAGGCCACCGTCTTCTCCATGCCCGCCGTCCGGGCCGCCGAGGAGCGGCATGCGCCGCGGGCCGAGCGTCCCGCGCGGCGCCTCGACCCCGAGTCGCTGTTGACGGGCCTCAACGGTCCCCAGCGCGACGCGGTGACCCACGCCGGATCGCCGCTGCTCATCGTCGCCGGTGCGGGTTCCGGCAAGACCCGGGTGCTGACCCACCGGATCGCGTACCTGCTGGCCGAGCGTGGGGTGCACCCCGGCCAGATCATCGCCATCACGTTCACGAACAAGGCGGCCGGCGAGATGAAGGAGCGGGTGGCCCAGCTGGTCGGCCCGCGCGCCCGGCTGATGTGGGTGTCCACCTTCCACTCCGCCTGCGTGCGCATCCTGCGCGCCGAGCACGAACATGCCGGCCTGAAGAGCACCTTCTCCATCTACGACGCCGACGACTCGCGCCGGCTGATGCAGCTGGTGGGCCGGGAACTCGATCTGGACCCGAAGCGGTACCCGGCACGTGGTCTGGCCGCCCAGGTGTCGAATCTGAAGAACGAGCTGATTTCTCCTTCGGAGTTCGCGGACCGCGCGAAGGGGCCGAACGAGCGGGCCGTCGCCGAGGCGTACGAGTTGTATCAGCGTCGCCTGCGAGAGGCGCACGCGCTGGACTTCGACGACATCATCATGGCGACCGTGCACCTGTTCCAGTCCCACCCGCATGTCGCCGAGGCATACCGGCGCCGCTTCCGGCACGTCCTGGTGGACGAGTACCAGGACACCAACCACGCGCAATACACGCTGGTCCGGGCGCTGGTGGGGGAGGCGGGCACGTCGGAGGGGGAGGTGCCGCCGGCCGAGTTGTGCGTGGTGGGCGACGCCGACCAGTCGATCTACGCGTTCCGTGGCGCCACGATCCGCAACATTCTCGAGTTCGAGCGCGACTACCCCGACGCCCGCACGATCCTGCTGGAGCAGAACTACCGGTCCACCCAGACCATCCTCTCCGCGGCCAACGCGGTGATCGACCGGAACACGTCGCGCAAGCCGAAGCGGCTCTGGAGCGATCAGGGCGCCGGTGAGCAGATCGTCGGCTACGTGGCCGACACCGAGCACGCCGAGGCCGACTGGGTGGCCCGCGAGATCGTCCGGCTCGGCGACCGGGCGGGCATCCGCCCCGGTGACGTGGCCGTCTTCTACCGCACCAACGCGCAGTCGCGGGTTTTCGAGGAGGTGTTCATCCGCGTCGGGCTGCCTTACAAGGTGGTCGGCGGGGTGCGCTTCTACGAGCGCAAGGAGGTCCGGGACGCGCTGGCGTACCTGCGCGCGATCGTCAACGACGACGACACGGTCAGCATCCGCCGGGTGCTGAATACGCCGAAGCGGGGCATCGGCGATCGGGCCGAGGCCTGCGTCGAGGCGCTGTCCGCGCGGGACCGGATATCGTTCGGCCAGGCGTTGCGGCGCGCCAAGGACGCGCCGGGCATCTCGACCCGGGCGGCGAACAGCATCGGCGAGTTCGTCCGGCTCCTCGACGACCTGCGGGAGCTCTCCCGCACCGCGCTGCCGGAGGAGGTGCTCGAGGCCCTTCTGCAGCGTTCCGGCCTGCTCGGCGAGCTGGAGGAGAGCCTCGACCCGCAAGACGAGGGCCGGGTGGAGAACCTGCGCGAGCTGGTCAGCGTGGCCCGGGAGTACACCGAGCGGGTGGAGGCGCAGGCGGAGGGCGAGGCGGTGGAAGGGGAGTCCCAGGCGGCCACGCTCGCCGGGTTCCTCGAGCAGGTCGCGCTGGTCGCCGACGCCGACCAGGTGCCGACCGACGACCCGGAGCACCAGGGCGTGGTCACGCTGATGACCCTGCACACGGCGAAGGGCCTGGAGTTCCCGGTGGTCTTCCTGACCGGCCTGGAGGACGGCGTCTTCCCGCACATGCGCGCGCTCAGCGACAACACCGAGCTCGAGGAGGAGCGCCGGCTCGCCTACGTCGGGATCACCCGGGCCCGCCAGCGCCTTTACCTTTCTCGCTCGGTGACCCGGGGTGCGTGGGGCCAGCCGCAGTACAACCCGCCCTCCCGGTTCACCGACGAGCTGCCCTCCGAGCTGGTCCGCTGGGAGCGGACGGCGGGCAGGTACACGTCCTGGTCGGGGTCCGGTGGGGGCGTCGGCGGCCGCGGCGGCGGCGACCGTACGCGCGGCGGCGGCTTCGCCGGGGGTACCCCCAAAGCGCAGCAGCTCGCCGGCCGCCTCGGCATCGACGGCAGCCGGCTGGCGACGGCGAGCGAGCTGCCGCAGGCCCCCAAGGTCGCGGCCGGCGACCGGGTCAACCACCAGCGGTACGGCGTGGGCCGGGTGCTCGCCGTCGAGGGGCACGGACCGGGCGCCCGCGCCCAGATCGACTTCGGCGACCAGATCGTCTGGCTGGTCCTACGGCGCGCTCCCGTCGAGAAGCTGTAGGTGAAACGGGCCGGCGGCCGGCCGGGTCAGCCTGCGCAGCCGGTGATGTCGACGCCGTGTTCGCGCATCCACTCGGTCGGCTCGACGGGGTTCTGGTATCGGCCCCGGTGCACCTCGAAGTGCAGGTGCGGTCCGGTGGAGTGGCCGGTCGAGCCTTCGGTGCCGACCTGCCGGCCGGCCGCCACGCCCTGACCCTCGGTCACGGTGATCGTGGCCAGATGTCCGTAGTGGGTGAGGTATCCGTTGCCGTGGTCGATGAGTACGGCGTTGCCGTAGCCGTCGGCCTCGCCGGCCCGTACCACCACACCGGCACCGGCGGCGACGATCGGGGTGCCGCTCGGAGCGGCGAGGTCGACACCCGCGTGCAGCCTGCCCCAGCGCGGGCCGAAGCAGGAGGTCACCGCGCCCGACGGGTTCGGGTTCACCCATGCCGGGGCGGCGGGCGGCCGCTCCTTGTGCGCCACCCGCACCGCGCCGAGGTCCACCGAGACGCGCCGGCCGGCGGCGTGGGCGGGCGTCTGCGGAAGCGCCCCGGCGGCGGGCTCGGTCTCCCGCGGCACCGACAGCGAGCGAGCGGCCGGAGTCCGCCGGACGGCCGCCGAGGGTTCGGCCGGCGAGGGCGAGGAGGAGGCCGGCGCTGCGGGCTCCGGCGACGCGGGGGTGGACGACGAGGAACCGGACGCTGTGAACTCCGGCGACGGCGAGGCGGGCGACGAGGACGCGGACGCCGCGGTGCCGCCGGCCAGCAGGGTGGCGCTCAGGGCCGCACCGATCATCGTGGTCCGGCCGCGCTCGGTGGCGACGGCCGAGAGGAGCGAGCTACCCGACCCGCGGTGCCGGTGCAGGAGCTCCTTGCGGTGGCGACCACCGGATCGGTTTTCGGCGCGATGCGGCACGCGGCGGGACCCCCAGGCTCGATGACGAACAAACCGACATCTGCCTGTCGGCCCGGAGGAGCCGTCGATTGAGCCGGATCGGGGGTACGCCGGCAGGATCTACCGACTTGCAACCAAGGGGGAGGTCGTCAGGAGGCGGCCGCGGCCAGGCCGGCGTACACCGACTCCACCTGCAGCTTGATGTCCACGCCGCGGTCACGCAGGTACGGGATCGGGTCGGTCGGCGCGCCGTCCGTGTGCACCTCCAGGTGCAGGTGCGTGCCGTAGGAGGCGCCCGTGTTGCCCACCTCGCCGATCACCTGGCCGGCCTTGACCTGGTCGCCCTTCTTCACCAGCAGTCGCCGCGAGTGGGCGTAGATCACCTCGGTGCCGTCCGGATTGCGGATGGTGATCGAGTACCCGTAGCCGCCGCTGTAGCCGGCCTGGGTCACCTCGCCGGCGTGCACCGCCTTGTACGGCGTGCCCTCCTGGGCGGCCAGGTCGATGCCGGCGTGCAGCTTGCCCCAGCGGATCCCGTACGGCGAGGTGAAGGTGTAGTCGTCGAGCGGCAGCAGCCAGACGTCCGCGGTGGCCTCGTCCGCGCCGGCCGCGGCGTCGGTGACCGGGTCGCGGTTCTCACCGCGGGAGGCGCGGCCCGAGTCGGCGATGCGGTCTTCGAGGGCATCCGTGGCGACGTTCGCGCTCTTCAGGTTCTGCAGCACATCGGGGCTCAGGGCCTTGGCGTCCGGCACCTGGGACGCGGCGCCGAAGGCGACCACCCCCGCACCCACGCAGGCCGACGTGATGACGACCGCGTAGCGGCTGCGGGGAGGGGTGGGTACGCGGCGGCGACCGCGATACCGGTCGGGCTCAGACGACAAGCGCTGGCGCACGAACAACCCTCCGTCGAAGACAATGCGGCGGCAGTCACCGGAACGGGAATTCCCCTGGTTGGTGGCCGACCGGGCTGCCGGAACGGGTTAACCGGTTGACAGCCGTGGGCCACGGTAACGAAACGGCCGCCGTGTCACAAGTCGCAGCGCCAATTCCCTGACAGTTCCCGATCCACTTTGCGCAGCTAATGTCCGAATTCGTTACCTTTTCCCGACCTCTTCGTTGCATACACACTGTGATTAGTGGGAAAGCACATAGTCAAGTGACGCAGAATACATTCGCCGTCACCTGCGGTGATCCGGTTGCGCCGAGTCGACTTCCTCGAGCCGGCGCGACCGGTTACCGTTCGTTCAGGTGGCAGGGCCGCGTCGGTGACTTCGGAGGGTCGTCATGCAAGCACGGATCAGGGTCGTGGTCGCGAAACCCGGGCTGGACGGCCACGATCGCGGTGCCAAGGTGGTGGCTCGCGCGCTGCGTGACGCCGGCATGGAGGTGATCTACACCGGCCTGCATCAGACGCCGGAGCAGATCGTCGGAACCGCCATTCAGGAGGACGCCGACGCGATCGGTTTGTCCGTTCTGTCCGGCGCGCACATGACGCTGTTCCGTCGAGTAATCGAACTGCTGGCGGAGCGTGACGCAAGCGACATCGTGGTATTCGGCGGCGGCATCATTCCGGCCGACGACATCGCCGAATTGGAAACGCTCGGGGTCGCCAAGATTTTCACGCCCGGCGCCACCACCGCCTCCATCATCGAATGGGTACGCGCCAATGTGCCGACGCCCGTCGCATAGTGCGCGGGCAAGGGGAGAGGCCGGACGCACCCCTCACACGTCCGGCCTCTCCATGCACGATGCCCCGCCGCCACCCCTCGACCGACAGGGCATCGGCCGCTTCGCCGCCGGGCCGCCGTAGCGCTCCGACATCACTCTCAACGACGCCCTTCCAGGTGGGTTACGCGGATTTCGAGGACTTTTTCGGGTGTCCCCGGTACGCGGTGGCGTACTTCGCCGCGAACCGCGTACCGCTGGCCTGACGTCGCCACACCGTCCCGCGTACCCCTGGTGTGTGGTCTTGCACACCCCGCACCCGCACAGTCGCGGCAGCCCCACCGGTCGCTAGTCTGCGAGAGACGGCCCGCTGGGCCGACGACATCCGCACGCCGGCGGCGCTCCGCACGCCCCGCCGCGCACACCGGTCGGGACGCGGGCGGTGCGGCCGGCCGGCGCTTGGCGTCGCGAGCGAGAGGAGACACGTGGACCTGTTCGAGTATCAGGGGCGTGACCTGTTCGAACGGCACGGGCTGCCCGTGCTGGGCGGCGGTGTCGCGGAGACCCCGCAGGAGGCCCGGGCGATCGCCGAGCGGCTCGGCGGCAAGGTCGTCGTCAAGGCCCAGGTCAAGGTCGGCGGCCGGGGCAAGGCGGGTGGCGTCAAGCTCGCCGACGGCGCCGACGAGGCGCAGGCCCGGGCCACCGACATCCTGGGTATGGACATCAAGGGACACACCGTCCACCAGGTGATGCTCGCCGAGACGGCCGACATCAAGGAGGAGTACTACTTCTCCTACCTGCTGGACCGCGCGAACCGCACCTTCCTCTGCATCGCCAGTGTGGCCGGGGGCATGGAGATCGAGCAGGTCGCCGAGGAGCAGCCGGACCGGGTCGCGAAGATCGCCGTCGACCCGACCAAGGGCGTTGACGAGGCCACCGCCCGGGAGATCGCCGCCGCCGCGAAGTTCCCGGCCGAGGTCGCCGACCAGGTCGCCGACATCGCGGTACGGCTGTGGCAGGCGTTCGTGGCCGAGGACGCCACGCTCGTCGAGGTCAACCCGCTCGCCAAGGTCGGCGACGGCCGGGTGCTCTGTCTGGACGCCAAGGTCACCCTGGACGAGAACGCGTCGTTCCGGCACCCCGACCACGAGGCCCTGGTCGACCAGTCCGCGGTCGACCCGCTGGAGCAGGCCGCCAAGGCGAAGAACCTCAACTACGTCAAGCTGGACGGCGAGGTCGGGATCATCGGCAACGGCGCCGGCCTGGTCATGTCCACGCTGGACGTGGTCGCGTACGCGGGGGAGGACCACGGCGGTGCCAAGCCGGCGAACTTCCTCGACATCGGTGGCGGCGCCAGCGCGCAGGTGATGGCGAACGGCCTGGAGATCGTGCTCGGCGACCCGTCGGTCAAGTCCGTCTTCGTGAACGTCTTCGGTGGCATCACCGCGTGCGACGAGGTCGCCAACGGCATCGTCCAGGCCCTCGCCCTGCTCGACGAGCGCGGGGAGGCGGTCACCAAGCCGCTCGTGGTACGCCTCGACGGCAACAACGCCGAGGCCGGCCGCGCCATCCTCGACGGAGCGAACAACCCGCTGGTCGAGCGGGTGGACACGATGGACGGAGCGGCTGAGCGCGCCGCCGAGCTCGCGGCTGCGGGGAAGTAGACGACATGGCTATCTGGCTCACCAAGGACTCGAAGGTCATCGTCCAGGGCATGACCGGCTCGGAGGGCTCCAAGCACACCCGCCGGATGCTGGCCGCGGGCACCAACGTGGTCGGCGGCGTCAACCCCCGCAAGGCCGGCACGACGGCCGAGTTCGACGGCACCCAGCTGCCCGTCTTCGCCACCGTCGGGGACGCGATGAAGGAGACCGGTGCCGACGTGTCAGTGGTCTTCGTGCCGCCGGCGTTCACCAAGGCGGCGGTCATCGAGGCGATCGACGCCGAGATTCCGCTCACCGTGGTGATCACCGAGGGCGTACCGGTGCAGGACTCGGCGGCCTTCTGGGCGCACAACGTCGCCAAGGGGCAGCGGACCCGGATCGTCGGGCCGAACTGCCCGGGCATCGCCTCGCCGGGCGCGTCGAACGCCGGCATCATCCCGGCCGACATCACCCCGGCCGGCCGGATCGGCCTGGTCAGCAAGAGCGGCACGCTGACCTACCAGCTCATGTACGAGCTGCGCGACATCGGCTTCTCCACGTGCGTCGGCATCGGCGGCGACCCGATCATCGGCACGACCCACATCGACGCGCTCAAGGCGTTCCAGGACGACCCGGAGACCGACGCGGTCGTCATGATCGGTGAGATCGGCGGCGACGCCGAGGAGCGCGCGGCCGAATTCATCAAGGCCAACCTCACCAAGCCGGTGGTCGGCTACATCGCCGGCTTCACCGCGCCGCCCGGTAAGACCATGGGCCACGCCGGCGCGATCATCTCGGGCTCGGCCGGCACGGCGGAGGCCAAGAAGGTGGCCCTGGAGGCCGCCGGCGTCAAGGTCGGCAAGACGCCGAGCGAGACCGCGCGGCTCATGCGCGAGGTCATGAGCTGACTTTGGTACGGCGGCAGGTGGCGCGCCGCCGTTCGGGACTCGCCGGCGGCGGAGCACGGAGGCGACTCCGCCGGATCACCGGAGATCCGAACGGCGGCGCGCCGCCGCATCTGCATCGCCGCAGGCCGCCGCTCATGGAAAAGTAGTTCGCGATGCCGAGCACAACCGACCGTCCCGACGGCTCGGACGACCCGTTCGCGGTCGCCGAGGCGGCGGGCCGTGCGACGGAGGCGGTGGACCGCCCGACCCAGTCTGTGGACCGCCCGACCGAAGCACTGGCTCCGGCGGATCGACCCACCGCGCCGGTCGGCCCTTCCCGGCGGGATCGGGACACCGTGCTCGTCGACGACCGGGTGCTGGGCAGCCGGGAGACCGTCGAGCTGCCCCGCCGGCGGCCGCGCCGGATCCGCCGCGCCCCGCTGCCGATCGCCACCGCGTTCGCCACCCTCTGGGCGGGCCTGCTCTCGTACCTGCCGGTGGCCGCCGTGATCGGCCTGGCCCGCACCCTGGAGGGCTCCGGCGGCCTGGGCGGCGCGGCGCACGCCGGCCTGGCCGGCTGGCTGCTCGGGCACGGCGTACCGATCGGCACCTCGATCGGCTCGCTCGGGCTGGCGCCGCTCCTGCTGACCATGGTGATCGCCTGGCGGCTCGACGCGGCGGGCCTGCACGTGACCCGGGCCATCGGCGCCCGCAAGTCCGGATCGACGGGCAGCGCCGTGCTCGTGGCGTTCGCGGTCGGACTCGCGTATTCGCTGCTCGGCTCGATCGCCGCGCTCGGCGTCGACGGCCGCGGCACCGAGGTGGAACCGGGCCGCGCCGCGATGAACTTCTTCCTCCTGGGCGTCGCGGGCGCGCTGGTCGGCGCGTTGCGCGGCACGGACGCACTCGGCGTGCTCGCCCGCCGGATCCCGCAAGCGCTGCGCCACGGCATCCGCACCGGCGTGACGGCGTCGCTGCTGATCCTGGCGGCCGGCGCGGCGTTGACCGGCCTGTCCGTCGCGGTCGGCGGCGGCCAGGCCACCGACATGATCTCGGCGTACCGCACCGGGGTGGCCGGCCAGGCCGGCATCACGCTGGTCAGCCTGGCGTACGGGGGGAACGCGGTGGTCTGGGCCGCGGCGTATCTCCTGGGTCCCGGATTCGCCCTGGGCACCGGCTCGGTGGTGCGGCTGACCGAGGTAACGCTCGGACCGCTGCCCACGCTGCCGCTCCTGGCCGCGCTGCCGGACGGCCCGCTGGGCGCGGCCGGTGCCCTCCTGCTGGCGCTGCCGGTGCTGGCCGGCATGGCCGCCGGCTGGTTGCTCCCGCTGCGGCTGTCCGGCGGCCGGAGCGTCCCGGTGCCGGCGCCGCGGAAGCGGCCGGGCGGGGAGCCCGCGCCCTCGGAGCCCTCGTGGCCGCTGATTCTGGGCAGTGGGCTGCTCGCCGGGCCGGCTGCGGGCGTTGCCTTCGGCGTTCTCTGCCGGCTTTCCGGCGGTCCGCTCGGCGACGGCCGGATGGCGACCATCGGCCCGGATCCGTGGCAGGTCGGCCTGATGGCCGCCGCAGTGGTGGGTGTCTCCGCCACGCTGGGCGCGGCCGCGTGCCGTACGTTCGGCCCGCGCCGTAAGACGTGACCGCCGTTCGCCATCCGCCGGCCGTGCCGGCCAACCCGTTGGCGGCAGCCCCGAGCGGCGGAGATAGGGTGCTCGGGTGACCGACCCCGCGCCCGCCCGCCTGGTCGTCCTCGTCTCCGGCTCGGGCAGTAACCTGCAGGCTCTGCTCGATGCCACGACCGACCCGGCGTACGGGGCCCGGGTCGTCGCGGTCGGCGCCGATCGCGACGGCATCGCCGGCCTCGACCGCGCGGCCGCCGCCGGAGTTCCCACCTTTGTGGACTCGTTGAAGGCGTACGGGACGCGCGACGAGTGGGACGCCGCACTCACCGCCCACGTCGCCGAGCACAAGCCCGACCTCGTCATTTCGGCCGGCTTTCTCAAGCTGGTCGGCCCGGCGTTCCTCGCGGCCTTCGGCGATCGCTACATCAACACGCACAACGCCCTGCTGCCGGCATTCCCCGGCATTCACGGGCCGCGCGACGCGCTCGGCTACGGCGTCAAGATCGCCGGGGCGACCCTCTTCTTCGTCGACGCCGGCGTCGACACCGGCCCGATCATCGCCCAGGTCAGCGTCCCCGTGCTCGACGACGACACGGAGGAGACGCTGACCGAGCGGATCAAGGTGGTCGAGCGCGCCCAGCTGGTGGAGTACGTCGGCCGCCTGGTCCGCGAGGGCTGGACCATCGAGAACAGGAAGGTACGGATTCCATGACCTCGGCTCCGCCGACTGATAGTCCAGGCTTGGGTAGAGACACAGCCGAGGGGCGCCGCCCGATCAGGCGGGCGCTGCTGAGCGTGTACGACAAGACCGGCCTCGTCGACCTCGCCCGGGCGCTGCACGCGGCGGCGGTGCAGATCGTCTCGACCGGCTCGACGGCGTCGACGGTGGAGGCCGCCGGGATCCCGGTGACCCGCGTGGAGCAGCTGACCGGGTTTCCCGAGTGCCTGGACGGGCGGGTCAAGACGCTGCACCCGCGGGTGCACGCCGGACTGCTCGCCGACCTGCGGCTGACCGACCACGCCGACCAGCTGCGCGAGCTGGAGATCGAGCCGTTCGACCTGCTGGTGAGCAACCTCTACCCGTTCAGCGAGACGGTCGCGAGCGGGGCGGGCGTGGACGAGTGCGTCGAGCAGATCGACATCGGCGGCCCGGCCATGGTCCGAGCCGCGGCCAAGAACCACCCGTCAGTCGCCGTGGTGACGGCGGTCGAGGCGTACCCGCTGGTCCTGACCGCCCTCGCCGACGGCGGATTCACCCTGCGGCAGCGCAAGCTCCTCGCCGCTCGCGCCTTCGCGGACATCGCGGAGTACGACGTGGCCGTGGCCAACTGGTGCGCGACCACGCTGGCCTCTCAAGGACTCGGCGCCGGTCACGACACAGCGGAATGGCCGGAGTTCGCCGGGATCGCCCTGCGGCGGCAGAACCCGCTGCGCTACGGGGAGAACCCGCACCAGCAGGCCGCCCTCTACGTCGATCCGGACGCGCCGGCCGGGCTGGCGCAGGCGGAGCAGCTGCACGGCAAGGAGATGTCGTACAACAACTACGTCGACGCCGACGCGGCCTGGCGCAGCGCCAACGACTTCATGCAACCGTGCGTGGCGATCATCAAGCACGCCAACCCGTGCGGCATCGCGGTCGGTGCCGAGGTGGCCGAGGCACACCGCAAGGCGCACGCCTGCGACCCGGTCTCGGCGTTCGGCGGCGTCGTCGCGGTCAACCGGGAGGTGACCGCCGAGCTCGCCCGGCAGCTCGCCGACATCTTCACCGAGGTGATCGTCGCACCTGGGTACGCATCTTCCGCACTGGAGATCCTGCGCGAGAAGAAGAACCTGCGGGTGCTGGTGGCACCGGCCTGGAACCCCCCGCCCGCGGAGATCAAGCAGATCGGCGGCGGCGTGCTCGTGCAGACCGCCGACCGGATCGACGCGCCCGGCGACGACCCGGTGAACTGGACGCTGGCCACCGGCGCGGCCGCCTCCGCCGAGGTGCTCGAGGACCTGGCGTTCGCCTGGCGGGCGATCCGCAGCGTGAAGAGCAACGCGATCCTGCTGGCGCACGACGGTGCCACGGTCGGCGTGGGCATGGGCCAGGTGAACCGGGTCGACTCGGCGCGGCTGGCGGTGGAGCGGGCCGGCGCCGAGCGGGCCCGGGGCAGCGTGGCGGCGTCCGACGCGTTCTTCCCGTTTCCCGACGGCCTCGAGGTGCTGATCGCGGCCGGGATCACCGCGGTGGTGCAGCCGGGCGGCTCGATCCGGGACAGCCTGGTGATCGAGGCGGCGGAGAAGGCCGGCCTCACCGTCTATCTGACCGGCACCCGGCACTTCTACCACTGACATGGAGACCCTCGTCCAGGATGAGACCTTCCGCGGCCAGGACTGGGCGCTGGAGGAGGTGGGCCACATCCGGTACGAGGACTGCGCGTTCCACGACGTCGACTGGTCCGAGGCCCGGCTCACCGGCTGCGTCTTCTCGCACTGCACGTTCGGCAATGTGCGATTCAACGCCGCCGTCCTGGCCGGGGTGGCGTTCCTGCAGTCGACGCTGCAGCGGTGCTCCTTCTTCGACGCCACGCTGACCGGCTGCAAGCTGACCGGTACCCAGTTCGTGGACTGCGGGCTGCGGCCGCTGACCGTCGACGGCGGGGACTGGGGTTTCGTGTCGCTGCGCGGGCAGAACCTGACCGCGGCGAAGCTGGATGGCCTGCGGTTGCGCGAGGCCGACCTGACGGGCGCCGATCTCAGCCGCGCGGACCTGCGCGGCGCGGATCTGTCGAACGCGCGGCTCAAGGACGCCGTGCTCAACGGCGCCGACCTGCGCGGCGCCGATCTGGACGGGGTCGAGCTGCGCGGGGTCGACATCCGCGGCGCGAAGATCGACATCGGTCAGGCGGTGCGGTTCGCCGCCGCGTACGGCGCGGTCGTCTCGGGGTGAGCGGCGTGGCCTACCCCGCGTCCCGGCGACCGGCCGGTAATGCGTCGTTAACCGGCTGATACGGTCCGGAAAAGGGTTCCCGGGCGGTTGCATCGGTTTTCCGCCGCGGGTGAAGCTCAGCGCGTGGGAGTGACTATGGGCAAGAAGGTAACCGTCGTAGGCGCCGGTTTCTACGGGTCGACGACCGCACAGCGACTGGCCGAGTACGACATCTTCGACACCGTGGTGCTCACCGACATCATCGAGGGCAAGCCGGCCGGCCTCGCGCTCGACCTCAACCAGTCCCGGCCGATCGAGGGCTTCGAGACCACGGTCGTCGGCGCCACGACCGGGCCGAACGGCGAGGGTTACGAGGCGATCGAAGGCTCGGACGTGGTGGTGGTCACCGCCGGCCTGCCGCGCAAGCCCGGCATGAGCCGGATGGACCTGCTCGAGGTCAACGCCAAGATCGTGCGCCAGGTGGCGGAGAACATCGCGAAGTACGCCCCCAACGCCGTGGTGATCGTGGTCTCCAACCCGGTCGACGAGATGACCGCGCTGGCGCAGATCGCCACGCAGTTTCCGAAGAACCGCGTCTTCGGCCAGGCCGGCGTGCTGGACACGGCCCGCTTCACCAACTCCATCGCCGAGACCCTCGAGGTGCCGGTCAAGACGGTCAAGGCGCTCACCCTCGGCTCGCACGGCGACACCATGGTTCCGGTCCCGTCGCGCTGCACGGTGGACGGCAGGCCGCTGGCCGAGCTGCTGCCCGCCGAGAAGATCGAGGAGCTGGTGGTCCGCACCCGCAACGGCGGCGCCGAGGTGGTGGCGCTGCTCAAGACCGGCTCGGCCTACTACGCCCCGTCGGCCGCCGCGGCGCGGATGGCCAGGGCCGTGGTCGAGGACTCCGGCGCGGTCATGCCGGTCTGCGCCTGGGTCGACGGCGAGTACGGCATCTCCGGCGTCTACCTCGGTGTCGAGGCCGAGCTCGGCGCGCAGGGCATCCGGCGGGTCGTCGAGGACAAGCTCACCGACACCGAGCTGGCCGGCCTCAAGGAGGCCGCCGAGGCGGTGCGGGCCAAGCAGGCTGACGTCGCCAACCTCTGATCAACGCGGCGGATCGGCCGGGGTCGCGGCGTCCCGGCCGACGTCGTGCGGTACGCGGGCCCTCAGCGTCCGCCGCTCCGGCTCGGGGCCGCGCGGTGATCTTCCCGGGCTGGCAGTACGCTCGTACTGCTAAGCATGGTTTTTCGGGAGAGGAGCGCCGGCCGATGGCGAAAATCAAGGTCACAAACCCGGTCGTGGAGCTCGACGGCGACGAGATGACCCGGATCATCTGGAAGCAGATCCGGGAGCAGCTGATCCTGCCCTACCTCGATGTCCCGCTCGAGTACTACGACCTGTCGATCCAGCACCGTGACGAGACGGACGACCAGGTGACGATCGACGCGGCCAATGCCATCAAGCGGCACGGCGTCGGCGTGAAGTGCGCGACGATCACCCCGGACGAGGCCCGCGTGCAGGAGTTCGGGCTCAAGCGGATGTGGCGATCGCCGAACGGCACGATCCGCAACATCCTCGGCGGCGTCGTCTTCCGCGAGCCGATCATCATGTCGAACGTGCCGCGGCTCGTACCCGGCTGGACGAAGCCGATCATCATCGGCCGGCACGCCCACGGCGACCAGTACAAGGCCACCGACTTCGTCGCGCCCTCGGCCGGCAAGATGACGATCACGTTCACGCCGGAGGACGGCTCGGAGCCGATGGAGTTCCACGTCGCCGACTTCCCGGCCGGCGGCGTCGGCATGGGCATGTACAACTTCGACGACTCGATCCGCGACTTCGCGCGGGCGTCGTTCCGGTACGGCCTCTCCCGCGACTACCCGGTGTACCTGTCCACCAAGAACACGATCCTCAAGGCGTACGACGGCCGGTTCAAGGACCTGTTCGCGGAGATCTTCGAGACCGAGTTCGCCGACGAGTTCACGGCGAAGGGCCTCACCTACGAGCACCGGCTGATCGACGACATGGTCGCCGCCGCGCTCAAGTGGGAGGGCGGCTACGTGTGGGCGTGCAAGAACTACGACGGTGACGTGCAGTCGGACACGGTCGCCCAGGGCTTCGGCTCGCTCGGCCTGATGACCTCGGTGCTGATGACCCCGGACGGCGAGACCGTCGAGGCCGAGGCCGCGCACGGCACGGTGACCCGGCACTACCGGCAGTGGCAGAAGGGTGAGAAGACGTCCACCAACCCGATCGCCTCGATCTTCGCCTGGACCGGCGGCCTCAAGCACCGTGGCGTCCTGGACAGCAACCCGGCGCTCACCGAGTTCGCCGAGACGCTGGAGAAGGTCTGCGTCGAGACGGTGGAAAGCGGCCGGATGACCAAGGACCTCGCGCTGCTGATCTCCCGCGACGCCCCGTGGCTGACCACCGACGAGTTCATGAACGCGCTGGACGAGAACCTGGCCCGCAAGTTGGGCTGAGGCCGCACGCGAACGCCGTCGCCGTTCCGCAGTGGAACAATATGCGGAAAAACGCATGTTTAGTTGCGTAACCGGCGGTTGGGCGCCTCGTTTTTCTCGGCAGAACGGATGACGGTCGTGACGCCGAGGGGTCGCCCGCCGATCCGGCTGCCTTGTCCCGGGCGCCGATCGGTTCTCCTCGGGCCGGCGCGGCCAGTGGGCGTGCCCCGCCTGCCGTCCCTTCCCCTGCGGGGGGCCTTGTCCCGGGCCCCCCGCTCTGCTTACCGGCTTCGCTGTCGCTCGCGGGCACTGCGCCCTGGGGAGTCGGTGTCGAGGGCGCCGAAAAACGCGTCGGCTGCGCCTCGCATTTTTCGGAGCCCTCGACACCGACGGGCGCAGTGCGACTCTGCTTGCGGCCAGCGGTGGTGCGGCGGCCTACGTCGGTGCGGTCGGCGGATTACTGGGCGCTTACTACTACTAGCTCGGGTACGGCTTCGGCTAGCAGGGCGCGGGCCTGTGGGTCCAGGCCGTCGTCGGTGATCAGGATGTCGGCGCGGGCCAGCGGGACGATCGACGAGATGCCGACCGTGCCCCACTTCGTGTGGTCGGCGAGGACCACCAGCCGTTCGGCCGCCTCGACGAGGGCGCGGTTGACGTCCGCCTCCATGAGGTTGGGTGTGGTGTAGCCGGCTCGTTCGCTCATCCCGTGCACGCCGAGGAAGAGCATGTCCAGATGCAGCGATCCGATCGCGGCCACGGCGACCGGGCCGACGAGCGCGTCCGACGGGGTGCGCGTGCCGCCGGTGAGCACGACGGTCTGGTCGGGGCGCCCGGCCCGGTAGAAGACGTCGGCGACCGGGATGGAGTTGGTCACCACGGTGAGCGCCGGCACGTCGGCGAGGCGCTGGGCGAGCCCCGCCGTGGTGGTGCCGGCCGAGAGCGCGACGGCGTCGCCGGGGGAGACGAGCGAGGCCGCGTGCATCGCCATCGCCGCCTTCTCGGCGCGCTGGCGCACGGACTTGGCGGCGAAGCCGGGCTCGTGTGCCGAACCCGGGATCACCGTGGTCGCGCCGCCGTGCACCTTCGCCAGCAGACCGCGATCGGCCAGCGTCTCCAGATCACGACGGATGGTCATGTCGGAGACGCCGTACTCGGCGGCCAGTTCGCTCACCCGCACGCCGCCGACGGCCCGCACCCGGTCGAGGATCGCGGCCTGGCGCTGCTGCGCCAGCATCAGCCGGTCACCACGAGTCGGCTCGTCACATTTCCGAACACACCCGAACGCTACCTGGCGATCGGGCTTGCGCGAAAGAGGACGGTTCGAGCGTTCAGATACCGCGGCCGCGCTTGTGCAGGGCGGCGAGCACGTTCTCGACCTTGACCGCACCGGTCATCGCGGCGAGGGCGATCGCGGTGCGCGGCTCGCGCCAGTTGGCGCGCACCGCCTCCTTGCTGAACTGCCACGCCTGACTGCGGTTGCCGGTCGCCGCGGACCAGCAGGCCAGCTGGCCGTACACCCGGGCCGCGCCGGGCCGGCAGCCGCTGATCTCCGGGTGCCGCTGCATCATCCAGCGCAGTGAGGAGATCTTGGTCGCGTACTCGTAGGCGTAGTGCGACGTGCGGCCCCACAGCACCCGGACCAGCGGCTCGTCCAAGTGCACGACCGGTGCCCGGCGGGCCGCCCGCAGCAGCAGGTCCCAGTCCTCGTTCTGGCTGCCCGGCGCATCCTCGGCGACCAGCCCGATGGCGTCCGGGGCGAGCGCCTCCCGCCGGATCAGGAACGACGACGAGTGCAGCATGGCCATCCGGGAGCGGGCCAGTTCGTCGACGGTGACCCGGCTCCGCCCGGCCAGCCGGGGGGTGCGGTTACCCTCGTATTCCACCTCGATCGCACACGTGGCGAACTCCGAGTCCGGCTCGGCGAGGAGCGCGGCGACCTGGCGGCGCAGCTTGTCCGGCCGCCAGTGATCGTCGTCGTCGCAGAAGGCCACGTACTCGGTGTCCAGTGCCAGGATCCCGGTGTTGCGGGCGCCGGCCAGTCCCGAGGTACGCCAGTTCGTCAGTACCAGCACCTGCACTCCCTCGGTGGAGGCGAGCAGGTAGTCCGGCTCGGTCTGGTCGTAGACCACCAGCACCTTCAGCTCACCGGGGTAGCGCTGTTCGCGGACCCCGGCGATCGCCTTGCGGACCAGCTCGGGCCGGTTCCGGGTGGGGATGACGACGCCGACGGACGGCCAGTTCATCGAGCCTCCTCAACGGCAAGCGGATATCCGTACGCGCGCAGCATCGGAGCGCACACCGCGCCGACCAGCCGGCGGTGGGCACTGGGCAGCGCGCGTACCCAGGCGTCGTCGCGGCGCAGCGGCAGCCGGCCGACGGTGAAGCGCATCGGGTTGCCGGCCGCGCTGTGGCCGACCCGCAGGTCGGCGTACTCCGGCCGGAGGAAATCCAGGTCGCCCGCCCCGAGCGGGACGCCGGCGAACCGGGCGAGCGTGCCCAGCACGGCCCGTGGGTCGGCGAGGAGTTCCTCGTAGCGGACCCGGTGCACCGGCACGCCGCGGCGGGACAGCAGGCCGAACGCCGCGTTGTGCGCGTTCCACAGCAGGGCGGAGCGGCCGGGCGAGTAGCGGGTCATCTCGTCGGCGCCGTCCGTCTCCGGCCGGGTGACCTTCTTGGTCCAGGAGTACGCCACCCCGCGGGCGTCCCGGACCACGTGCACCACCCGCAGGTCGACGTCGCCGGCCCAGCGCAGCACGTGCGCGAGGGACGAGTGCTTGGACGAGTCCACGATCACCTGGGCTCCGGAGACCTGGGCGGCCGCCGCGTAGACGCGGGAGTAGTACCCGGCGTACTCGTGCGCCTCCTCCGGTGCCTTCACCGCGGCGGCCAGGCGCGGGATGTGCCGGGTGCGCTCGACCGCGTCGCGCAGCGCGTGCACCCGGTCGACGTCCACGCGATACCAGCCCCCGAAGGCGCGTTCGCCGACCCGGCGCCAGAACGTGCAGCCGGAGAACCGCGAGCCGCAGCCGCACCGCTCGTCGTCCCGGATGTCGCGCTGCCACAGGTGGACGACCTCGCCCAGCGCGCACACCCCGGGCAGTTCGCCGAGCAGACGTTCGACGAGCGTGGTTCCGCTACGTCCTAATCCACCCAGATATAGCACCCGTGCCACTTTGTCCACCTTCGCTCGTTTCGCTCGTATAACGAGGCAACAGCCCGGAAGGAGGCGTGAGGTGTCCATCGAGGCTTTCGGCCGCGTTCCGCTGGGTGGCACCGGGATCGATCGGATCACCGAGGCGGAGGTGGTGGCCGTGGTACGCGACGCCCTCGCCGGCGGCCGCGGCGGCCGCATCGTCACCCCGAACGTCGACGTCCTGCGCCTGGCGCAGATCGATCCGGAGGTGCGCCGTCATCTCGACGACGCCGACCTGATCGTCGCCGACGGCATGCCGCTGGTCTGGGCGAGCCGTCTGGGCGGGACGCCGCTGCCCGAGCGGGTCGCCGGAAGCAGCCTGATCTGGTCGCTCTCCACCGGCCTGGGCCGGGACGGCCGGTCGATCTTCGTGATCGGCGGCGCGCCCGGCGCCGACGCCACCAAGGACGGCGCCACCCGGGCGGCGGACCGGCTGGCTGCCGCGTGCCCCGGCCTGCGGGTGGCCGGGACGCTCTGCCCGCCGTACGGGTTCGAGCACGACCCGGTGGCGTACGCCGAGATGTGCGCGAAGGTGGCCGACGCCCGGCCCGATCTGGTCTTCGTCGGACTCGGCTTCCCGAAGCAGGAGCGGGTCGTCAGCCGGCTGCGCCCGGAACTGCCCGGATCCTGGTTCCTCGGCTGCGGCGCCGCGGTCAACTTCGTGGCCGGTGACGTCGAGCGGGCGCCGCGGTGGATGCAGCGGACCGGCCTGGAGTGGGCGCACCGCCTCGGCACCGAGCCGCGCCGGCTGGCCGGGCGCTACCTGCGCCACGACGCCGCGTACGCGTTGCGCCTGCTCGCCCGCGCCCCGGTCCGGCGAGGCCGGCCCCGCTGACCCGGCCGTGGGCGCGCGTCACGGATTGAAGTACGGGTCCCGGACCAGGTTGTGGAACGCCTTGAACGCCGCCCGGTCTCCGGTGAGCCGGAACTGCTTGGTGGGCTCGTTGCCCTCCGGGTCGGACTCGAAATAGACGACCGCCTTGATCTGCCGGTTCGCCTTGAACGTCCGCTCGGCGTCGCGCAGCCACGCGGCCCGCCCCGCCGAGCCCCACGCCTTGGCGACTCCGAACTCGCCGACGACGATCGGTTTGGGCCGGGCGGCGGCCCACTCGAGGAACGGGCCCATGAGCTCGCCGATCGGCTGGAACTGCTCCCCGGCGTACACGTCCACGCAGGTCCAGTCGACCTGGTCGTCGCCCGGATAGAAGGCCGGCGCGTCGCCGCGAGCGAAGCCCTCGGCGGTCGGGCACCAGACCCACGACACGTTGTCCGCACCCTCCTGGCGGAAGATCGCCCGTACGTACTTCCACGCCGCGATGTAGTCCGCGCCGGACCACATGGTGGCCCGCAGGTTGGGGCGGTCCATCTCCCAGCGCATCCGCAACAGCACCGGCCGGCGCACCTTGCGGATGGCGTCGGCCTGTCTGCGGATCAGCTCGTCGTGCTCGCCGTCCAGAATGGACCGATTGTCGCCGGTCGCCCAGCTGACCATCAGGGTCGCACCGCGGGCGAGGAACTCCTTGTCCGACGGGGTGCCGACCATCTGCTCGAAGCGGCGGTACGTGTTGACGATGCTGAGCCGCCGCCCCAGGTCGGCCTGGAGGCTGTCCACCGCGGCGAGCCGGCCGACATGGGTCAGCTGGTCCGGCTTGATCCACGCGCCCACCAGGGCGCCACGCCTCGGCGCCCGGAAGGGTCCGGAGTCGAACGGCCCGGGATCGACCGCGACGCCGCTCGGGCGGCTGGTGAGGTCCGGCGACGGCACCGGGGCCGGTTCCGGCTTGCGGCCGATCGAGCAGCCGGTGAGCAGCAGGACGCTGGCGAGGACCGCCGCCAACCGGTTACCCGTGGACACGACGCGCGGTGTAGAGGACGTTCACGGCGTACGTGTCGCTGCCCGGCAGCTTGCGTACCGCCGCGTCGGCGGCCCGGGCCAGCGGGTTGCCGTGCAACGACGGGGTCAGCATCGAGAAGCCGCGCCGCTCGATCACCGCGAAGCCGTGCCGGGCCAGCAAATCGGCCACCTGCTCGTGGGAGAGCTCCGCGAACCAGCGTTCGCCGCTGTGCCGGCGCGCCCGCAGGTGCCGCACCGAGCCGGCGTTGCCGTGGTTCTCCACGACCAGCACCCCGGCGTCGGCGGTCGGGAGCGCCTTCGCGGCGAACGCCAGCGCCCGGTCGCGCACCTCGTCGTCCACGTTGAGCAGCAGCCGGAACATCGTGACGATGACCGGGAAGCCGGCCGGGACCGGGTTCGGCGCGGGCCCGTCGGCGGGCACCTGGTGCCAGTACGCGTGCGAGCCCACCTCGGCGGCCTTCGCCATCATCTCCGCCGAAGTGTCGTAGCCGTGCGCCTCCCGGACGAGGCCGTGCAGCGTACGGATGGCCCGGCCGGTGCCGCAGGCGAAGTCGTGCTGCACCGGGGCCCGCGGCCCGTACTCCCGCTTCACCAGCGCTCGCAGGTACTCGCGCTGACGCTCGTTGATCCGCGACGCGTAACTGTCCGGCGCGTAGGTGACGGTCTCGTACTTCTCGACCGCATCGGCGTCCTGGAACACCTTGGTGTAATCGATCATCGCGTCCTCCTTGAGATCGTGAACAGGTCGAGGGCGAGCGGCCCGCGCAGCAGCCATGCCCCGGCGGCGAAGGCGGGTACGGCGGCGGCGACGGCGAGGGCCAGGCCGGCCGGTCCGGCACCGGCCGCGGCGGTGACGAGCCGGGGGAGTACGCCGAAGCAGCACACCGCGAGCAACGCCGCGGTTCGGGTGCCCCGGCCGAACGGGTGCAATCCGGCCGCGCGGGCGACCTGGACGAGCGGCAGCAGATTGTTCGCGACCATCGCGCAGGCCAGCCCGATCGCCGCGCCGAGCGCCCCGTACCGGGGGATCAGCAGGACGTCCAGGCCGACCGTGACGGCGAGCGCGACCAGCACGTTGGCGAGGTTCCACGAGGTGCGGCCGGCCATCGCGAGAACCATGTCGACCATCCCGCAGCCGGTCGCGACGAGCAGGGCGCCGGCCAGTACGACGACCACGGCCGTGCCCCGCGTGTAAACCGCGCCGAACAGTCGCAGGTAGACCGGCGCGAACAGCATCACGAGCAGGCAGATCGGCCAGGTCACCAGCACCAGCCAGCCGGTCGCGGTCTGGTAGAGGCGATTGGCCGCGGACCGGTCGCCGACGGCGAGCGCCTCGGCCAGCCGCGGCTGCACCGACTGGGAGATGCCCTGGTTGGCGAGCTGGATGAGCACGACGAATCGCCCCGCCACCGCGTAGACGGCGGCCGCGGCGAGCCCACCCATCGCCGCCACCAGCAGCACGTCCACCCGCTGCAGCGCGAGCTGGGCGACGCTGGCCAGCGCGCGGGGGCCGGTGAACCGCCAGAAGTCGCGGCGCAGGCCGCGCCGGTCGGCGCGGAGCGTGGTCACGCGCCGGGGGCGGCTCGCGCGATGGATCCGGCGCAGCGCGTACGCCGCCAGAACCGTCACCGGCAGGTAGGGCGCGGCCCAGGCCAGCACGAAGACCGGCAGCGAGCCGGCCGTCCACAGTGCCGCCACCCCGGCCGCGCCGACCAGCAGCAGTTGCAGTGCGCTCCGGAGGATCCGGTCGAGCAGGACGGTGGGCCGCATCACCCGGTACCCCCGGGTGGCGGTGAGCAGCGCGTCGGTCAACGCCTGCAGCGGCAGGAAGGCCGCCAGCACCCGCAGGCCCGCGGTGTGCGCGCCGACCACCGCCGCGGCGTCGTGCGCGGTGATCCGGGCGAGGACCGGCGCCGCCAGCCACATCGCCACCGCCAGCAGCACCGAGAGCGCGATCACCGGAGTGAGCCCGGTGCGCAGGCAGGCGCCGAGCAGGTGCGCCCGGCCGGTCGCCCGCAGCCGCGCCGGCCAGTAGACCAGCCCGGTCTGGGTGCCCAGCTTCGCCACCCCGCCGGCGAGCACGAAGGCGGCGGTGGCGGCGAAGAACGCACCCGCGGCGGGTGTCCCGAGGGAGCGCGCGACGATCCAGGTGACCGCTACGCCGGTGCCGCCGGCCAGCGCCGAGCCGGCCAGGTTGGCCAGCCCGCCGCGCGCCGCTGCGCGGGTGCCGCGCCCGGCCGGCGGCCGCTCCACCAGCTGTGTCATCGGAGGCGCCAGACCGGCATGCGGCCGAGCCAGCGGGCGAGTGCCTCGTCGTGCGGGGCGTAGTGCGCGCTGAGCTCGCGGCGGATGCCCGGATCCATGTCGCTCTGCCGGGGCCGGGCGTTGTGCCGCTCGAACGGCGGCCGCTCCAGGTGGACCGGCAGCCCGAGGAACCGGCACACCTCGTCGTGAACCGCTTCCGGCTCGGTGAAGAAGCGCTCACTCTCCACCACGTGCACCCGCTCGCGGCCGACGTGCTGGACCATCACGCCGAGGTAGCGGGCGTACTCGCCGCGGGCCCGGTAGGCGTGGTGCTGGTGGCCGAAGCTGTAGTAGGAGGGGTCCTCGGCGAGCCGTTCCTCCTGGCGGTGCAGTCGGGCCGGCTCGAGCGCGAGCGCCGCGCCGAAGTCGCGTTCCGGCTCGAAGCCGCGGGCGACTTCGTGGTGGTGCTGGGAGTAGGCGCGCTCGACCGGGTCGCGCACGAGCACGACGAGCTTGGCCTGCGGCAGGTCGCGGGCGATCCGGGCGGCGGCCTGCGGATGGTACATGTAGTACGGGCTGGACTCGAAGGTCTGTGCGGGCACCCCGTACCGCTCGGCGATCCGCTCGCCGCTGCGCAGCAACGGGAAGTGCGCCCGGTACCAGGTCATGCCCCGCGCGTACGAAGTGTCGAAGTAGTGCACCCCTTTGTGCAGCACGGCCTTGAGCACCACCGGGTGCGCCGCGAGTGCCCGGTAGAGCGAGGTGGTGCCGCAGCGCTGGCCGCCGCAGATCAGGAACGACGGGGTCATCCGGCCGGGCGCGGTGAGCCGGCCGTACGAGCGGGAGCCCAGGTGGACCACGCGCTTGACCGGCGCGGGCAGATTCCGTACGTCCATGGCTGGTCAGAGCTCCTCAACCCGGCGGATGAGCACCGGCAGCAGCCAGGTGCCGAGGACGCCCAGGCGGGCGCCGGCCTCGGCCTGGCGATCGGTCAGATAACGGACGGCGAGGTCGACGAGGTACAGCAGGGCGGTCGCCTCCCGGCCCTCCGGCGGCACCCCGAAGGGGGCGAGCAGTTCGGCCGAGCGGCGTACGGTGGCCTCCACCGCATCCCGCGCGTCGCCCGTGGACTGGATGCGTTTCTGCAGCTCGTGGTGGACGGCGTCGAAGCCCGCCGGTACCCCGGTGGCGAAGCGTTCCCAGTCCCAGACGAGCAGCGCGTCGGCCAGGTTGGCCATGTTCCACGGTGCCCAGTCGCCGTGCCACGCGCCGTACCGGAAGACCATGTCGCCCGCGTGCTTGACCAGCAACTCGGCGGCGGAGGCCAGGCCCGCGGCCTCGGACCGGTCGGCCAGCGCCGCGAGGCGCCCGCGCAGGTCGTGCCAGTACCGGCTGGAGTCCAGTGTGCCGATGGTGTATCCGCAGCAACCGGCGATATCGAGCATCGCGGCGAGCAGCCGGCGCCGGCTGAGCGGCGCCCGCGGCAGCCACACCGGCAGGGCGGACTGGATCAGCACCGGCAGCCCGCGCCAGTGCCCGGCGTGCAGCACCTGGGGAACGGTGAGCTTGGTGAGGCCGCTGCTGCCGAGCGCGGTGAGCGCCGCGGTCTCCGCGCGCACCAGGCGCTGGGTGAGCGGCCCAGTGCCGATCTTGCCGAAGGCGAACGTGTCGCCGTCCGGGCCGATCAGCTGCAGCACCGGCTTGCGGTTCGCCCGGGCGGGTCCGATGTGGATGCTGATCGCCAGTTCCCGGCCGAGCGCCTCCCGGAGGTAGCCGTCGATACTCCCGGACATCGGCCCGGTGACCCGCACCCGGTCGCGCAGGAGCACGCTCGACGCGCCGGTGCGCACCGCGGCGACCACGGCGGTCCGCTTGAACCTCGCGGTGCGCGACTGCGGCTCGGCGTAGCGCCGGACCGCGGCCGCCGCCACCCGCCGGGACGCCGCGGGGACGAGCAGCCGGGGCCGGCGGGCGTCCGGAACCACGAGGTACTCGGCGATCGGCGTGCCGGGCGAGCCGTCGGTGTGGCAGGGCCACGGGTAGAGCAGCTCCAGCACCTCGGTCAGGTACCGCGTGCGCAGCGCCGCGTCGCCGGCGGTGAGCGCGGCCGGCGCGGTCTTCACAGGGCTCAAGCTGTCTCCCCCTCGATCGAGTTGCGCCAGAGCAGCGCAACGGCCAGAACCAGAAACGCCAAGGGGGTGACCAGCGCGTTGTACCAGAGCGTCGCGGAGAACGAGGTGACGATCGCGGCGCTGGCGGCCACGCCGATCGGGCTCCGGTCGCGCCGGAAGCGCCACAGCGCGTACCCGAAGAAGCCGAGGTAGCCCACCGTGCCGGTGGCGCCGTGCGCGTACAGCAACTGCCAGAGCTGCCCGTTGCCGCCGACGGTGAAGTTGCCGCAGCGCTCGCAGCCGGCGCTCTCGCCCACCGCGATCGAGTTGCGGCCGCCGGCGGTGTTGCGGGTGCCGCCGTAACCGATCACCGGCGAGCCGGCGAAGCCGTCCAGGGCACGCTCGACCAGGAACGAGCGCACGCCGTTGGACTTGCCGTTGTCGAGGCGCGCGCCGACCACCCCGCCGAGCGGCGTGGCGACCAGGGCGACGGCGAGCAGGGCCGCGGCCACGGTCAGCACGCCGATGATCCACAGCTTGCCGGCCAGCACGTACCGCGCGGCCACGTAGAGGACGAGAACGCCGAGGCCGATCCACAGGCCGCGGTTGAGGGACACCACGGCCGGCACGATCGACACCAGCAGGCAGAGCACCGCCCCGGCCCGCTGCCGCCCGCTGCCGTACTGCCAGGCGGCCACCACCAGCCAGCCGGCCAGCAGGCAGAAGTTGTTGCCCCAGGTGTTGGTGTAGCCCCACGGCGCCGCCGGGCGCGGCCGGTCCGCGCCGACGAGGTCCATGATCTGCGCGGCGTACGGGTGCACCAGCGACTGCACGAAGCCCTTGGTGCGGATGTGCCCGGGCAGCAGCAACTCGACCGGCGAGGTGAACTCGAATCGCCCGGCCACCATGCCGAGCAGCCCGCCCGCCACGGTCACCACGAACAGCCAGCCCAGGAGCCGTACCAGGCGCCGCCGGGGCAGCTCCGCCTCCGTGAGGTTGCCGGCGTAGACCAGCAGCACGGTCAGCGAAACGTACATGATCAGCTTGTAGCCGACCGCGGGCAGCCGGTCGATCGCGTGTTCGGCCACGGTGCCCGGCGGGTCGGCGCCCAGCGCTCCGACGCTCACCACGACCGCGACCAGGAACAGCGCCCACCAGGCGAAACCCGGTGGCAGGCGCAGCGGCCGCCCGGCCGCGCGGCGGCGCACCAGCAGGAACAGCATGGGGACGGCCAGGACCGCGAAGATCAGGACACCCAACCCGAGCGCCCACCACAGCGGGTAGCCGGCGAGGATCGCCACCACCGGCCAGGCGGGCAGAGCGCGGGGCTTGCGCGTACCGTGCGCCGGCCCGGCGCTCTGCTGCGCGGGCGAAGCTGCCAGCGTCACTTGCCGTCGGCGTCCTGGGCGCCGTCCGGATTACCGGCCTTCACCACGCCGGACATGTCGATCACCGCGGTGATCTCCTCGATGCTGTCGGACCCGCGCTGGCGGACCTGCCCGGCCTCGGCGGGGCTCACCGGTGCCACGGCGGCGGCCTTGGTCTGGGCGGCGCGCTCGGCGGCGGAGGTCGTCCCGGTGGGGATGCGCATCGGCTGGGTCAGGTCGCCGGCGTCCTCCGGCTTGTGGCCCGCTCGGGCCGGCGGGGACAGCGTGACGACCGGACCGCTGGCGTCGGCCGCCCGCAGGCCGGCGAGGCGCGGCAGGACGACCGCGCCGAGCAGCGGGGTGCCGACGCGGTGCAGCTGCTCCGCCGCGTCCAGCAGCGCGGGGCGGCGCGCCCGGCGCAGCTCCACCGCGAGGATCGCCGCGTCGGCCAGGCTGGCGAGGCTCTGCGCGTCCGCGCTGCTGCTCGTCGACGGCGCCTCGATCACCACGTATCCGCCCTGCCGGCGCAGCGCCTCCAGGGTGTCCTTCAGGCGCTGCGACTGCATGAGGCCGGCCGCGGTGGCGGCGCCGCCCGTCGTGATCACCCGGAGGGAGGGGATCCGGGGCGTCCGCTGGAGCGCCCGGGCCAGGCTCACCCGTCCGGCCAGCAGATCGGAGAGGCCCGGCATCGCGGATACGCCGAGCATCCGGGCGAGCGGCGCGGCGTCGACCACGCTGTCCGGCAAGTGGGCGCCGATGAGCACGACGTCGCTCCCGGTGCGGGCCAGCGCGGCGGCCAGGTTCGCGGCCACCAGGGTGCTCGCCGAGCCGCGGCTGGCGCCGGTCACCACGATGACCTGGTCGCCCGGGCGCAACGTGGCCAGCACCTCGTTGCGCAGCCGGTTGAAGACCCGGCCGCCCGGCCCGTACGGCTGCAGGACGTCGTCGAAATGCGGCGTGGTGCGCTCGTCGAGCGCGGCGAGCAGGTTCATCCGGCCCCGGTCGCGGACGTCGGCGGCCGAGCGCAGGCGGCGATCGAAGCGCTCCCGGACGAACGCGGCCGCCACGCCGAGCAGCAGCCCCAGCATCCCGCCGGTGGCGAGGTTGATCATCGAGTTCGGGCTGGTCGGTGTGTCCGGCAGGCGGGCGTCGCTGATGATGCTGCCGGCGCCCACGGTGGTGGTGGTCAGCTCGTTCAGCTTGCCGGTCAGCCCGTTCAGCTGATTCTGCGAGTTGTTGCGCAGGCTCTGCAGGTTGCTCTCGTCCGGGCTGTCCTTGACGGCCCGGGACAGCCGCGCGTTGATGCCGGTGAGCGTCGCGGTGAGCTGCTTGACCTTCGCACTGAGCGTCCTGATCTGCTGGTCCAGGCTGCTCTGCGCGGTCTCCTCCCGATTGCGCAGGTACGCCTCGGCGAACGCGTGCGAGCCGGCCTGCGCATCCCGCGGGGTGCCCGCCCGGAACGTGATCATCAGGACCGTGGTGTTCGCCGGCACCTCCACCGACACGTCCCGCGCCAGCTCGACGGGCGACCGGCTGGTCCGCAGCAGGGCGGCCGCCTTCGCCGCGACCGCGCCCGAGCCGACCAGCTGGGCCTCGGTGTCCAGGTTGACCGTTCCCTTGGTGCGCCCGCCCTGCGCGTTGGTGTCCTGGTCGACCGCCTGCACGAGCACGGCGGTCGACGACTCGTACACCTTGGGCAGCGCCGCCGTCATCGCCGCGCCCGCACCAAGCCCGGCACCCGTCGCGATCAGCGCGATCCACCAGTGGCGGCGGAACACGCCGAGATAGTGCGAGACATCGGCAGGGCGAGACGCTTCCATCGGTTGGCGGCCCTTTCGGGGGTGGAGTGAGGGTCAGCAATATCGGGCGTTTCGCCCCCGGAGGGGTAAACGTCTCACTCCCGCCCGCGTGATGGGTCAGGACAGTTTCGGCTCCACCCAGCCGTGTTCCACGAGGTAGGCGCTGACCACCTCGATCGCCTCCGGCACGGTCATGCTGGTCGTGTCGATGGTCAGCTCGGCGCGCGGCGGTTCCTCGTACGGATCGTCGATGCCGGTCATGCCGCGCAGCTGCCCGGCCCGGGCCCGGGCGTACAGGCCCTTGCGGTCGCGCTGCTCGCACACCTCCAGCGGCGTCGCCACGTGCACCAGCACGAACCCCGCCCCGGCCTGCGCCGCCATCGCCCGCGCGGCCGCGCGAGCCGCCTCGTACGGCGCGATCGGGCAGGCCACGGCCATGCCGCGGTGCCGGGCCACCTCCGCGGCCACCCAGCCGATCCGGCGCACGTTGCGGTCCCGGTCGGCCTTGCTGAAGCCCAGGCCGGCGGTCAGCTCCCGGCGCACGACGTCGCCGTCCAGCAGGGTGACCGTCCGCTCGCCGCCCTCCCGCATGGAGTCGGCCAGACCGCGGGCGATGGTCGACTTGCCGGAGCCGGACAGGCCGGTGAAGAACACCACCAGGCCGCGGTGCCGGCGCGGCGGGCGTACCCGGACCAGCTCCTTGGCGACCGCCGGCGGGGTGTGCCACTCGGGCAGCGGGAAGCCGCGGTCCAGCAGGTCGTCGATCTCGGCCGGGGTCATCGCCAGGCGGCGGTTGCGCGGCGGGATGTCGTCCCGCCAGCGCCACTGGCCGTCCCGGTTGTCGTACGCCAGCTCGCGCGGCACCAGCACGCGCAGCCCGGCGCCGGACAGCATCTCGCCGGTGGAGAGCACGTGGGTGACCCCGTACGCGCCGGCCACCCGGGCACGCAGCAACGCGTCGCGCATCTCGTCGCCCCGCGGCAGCAGTGGTACCGCCACGATCGTCGCCGGCGGCAGCCGGTCGCGTGCCGCGAAGATGGTGCGGACCAGCGCCTCCGGCGGCAGGCCGCCCGGGCCCGGCCCGCTCACCGGTACCAGGATCAGCAGGTGCGCGGCGAGCGTGCGGGCGGCGTGCGCGATCTGCGCGAGCTGCGGGCGGTGCAGCGGCCGGTCGGCGATCACGCCCAGCACGCGGCCGGGCGGCAGCAGGGCGCGGACCTCTTCGGGCGTACGCCGCAGCCGCTGGAACGGGCCGTGCCCGCCCTCGCCCATCCGGCGCACCGTGCCACCGACCGCGTATCGGCGCTCGCCGGTCGCCCAGGCGTCGGTGACCTCGAGCGCGGCCACCGGCGCGCCCTCCGGGTCGGTGAGCACGATCGTGCGGTGCAGCGGGTCGTTCAGGTCGAGGTTCACCGCGATCTCCGCCGGGATCTCCAGGACGACCGGAACCGGCCACGGCGTCCCGTCCGCGAGCCGGCCACGCCGGCGCACGGCGTTGAGATCGGCGCGGCCCAGGAAGCCGGTCAGCGGCGCGTAGGCGCCGGACAGCAGGAGTTCGAGGTCCGCGAGCTCGTGCGGGTGCGGCGTGTACGACGGTGCGTCGCGCAGCACGTCCTCGGGCAGCACCGAACCATTCACCTTCGTATCCCCCTGCGGCCGACTAGGGGACAGTTTCGCAGCCCCTTCGATCGCGGTCGAGGCGGGCCTCGGGTCGACACCTTCCCCGTACGGTAATAGACAAAACGTATTTAAGTCACAATACTGGCTGATCGTGAGTCGCCGCCCACGCCGCAATCGGCTTGTACACCTTGCCGCCGTTCCCACGGCCTTCGTCCTCTCCGTGGTCACCACGCTCGCCTGGGCCTGGACCGGCGGGACGGACCAGCTCGGACTGCCGCTCGGACCGGTGGGCGATCCGACGGTCGCGCTGCCGATCCTGTCCTCGCCGGAGTCCCCGGTCCGGTCCTCGCCATTGCGTGGCGAGCCGCGCCAGACGTCGACCCGGGATGCCTCCGCTCCCGGCCTCGTCGTTGCAGATGTTCCGACGGCCAGCGCTCCGGTGTCCTCGTCGCTTTCGTCCTCGTCCTCGCCGTCGTCGTTGGCCCGGCTCGCCTTCGCACCGCCGCAGCCGCCCGGATTCGCGGCGCCGGGCCGCCGTTGCTACACCGGGCGCCGGCTGGTACCGACCTGCGGAATCCTCTGGGGTGTCGCGCCGGGCGCACACACCGAAAGCCGCGGCGCCTCGGCGCTGGCCCGGTTCGAGCGCAAGACCGGGCGTTCCCAGGCGATCTACCACGCGTACCACGGCGGGATCCGGCAACTCTTCCCGACGCCGCAGGAGATCGCGATCGCCCGCCAGCCGGGCCGGCCGCGGATCCTGTTCCTCAACTGGAAGCCGGAGTCGGCGTCCTGGGCCGCGATCGCCCGCGGCGACAAGCGGACCGACGCCTTCATCGACCGGCTCGCCGGGCACGTCCGGAAGAACTTCCGGGAGCAGTTCTTCCTGGCGATCCACCACGAGGGCGAGAACGACGTGCGGCCCAGGGCCGGATCGGGCTATACGGCCAAGGACTACGCCGCGATGTTCCGGCACGTGGTGAAGCGGCTCCGGGCCAAGGGCGCGGACAACGTGGTCACCGTGCTCGTGCACATGGCGTACGTGCCGCACGCGACGCAGACCTGGTTCAACTCGATGTATCCCGGCGACGACGTGGTCGACTGGATCGGCTTCGACACGTACGCGTACAGCGACCCCGGCTACGGCCACGGCGACTTCGCCGAGATCCTCAATCGCCGGGTGGCCGGCAAGCACGGCTGGCCCGGCTTCTACGACTGGGCGGTCACCCGGCACGCCGGCAAGCCGCTCATGCTCGCCGAGTGGGGCGTCTGGTCGTCCAACCGCGACAAGCAGTACAAGGCCGACTTCTACCGCCGGCTCGGCGCCGACGTGCGCCGGTTCCCGAAGATCCGGGCGATGGTCCAGTTCGAGACGCCGCACAACCAGAAGGGCCAGGACTCCTCCGTGGACAGCACGCCGCAGGCCCTGCAGGCGTACCGAAAGTTGGGCCGGTTGCCGATCTTCCAGGTGGCGGTCACGCCCTGATCGCGCGTCCGGCAATCGAGTCAGCTCAATCCGTTGGTGAAGCCCGTGCGCCAACTCGGGTACCGCGGCGTCCAGTCCAGTTCGCGTTTGATCTTCTCGCTGGTGATCCCGCGGGCCCGGGTCATGATCTCTACGGCGCCCTTGCCGGCCAGTAACCGGGCAAGCCAGGCCGGCACGCGGCGCGGCGGTCCGGCGCCGAGAACCCGGGCCAGCTCCAGCAGTATCTCGCGCACCGGCGCCGGCTCGTCGTCGGCGACGTGGTAGATCCCGGGCCTGCCGCGTTCGATGGCCGCGACCGTCGCCGACGCGGCATCGGTGATGTGCACCATCGACCACATCCCGCCGCCGCCACCGACGATCGGGAACCTTCGCTTGCGGATCAGCTCGGCCATCACCGCGTCCGGCGCGGTCTCGATGCCGGTCCCGGGGCCGTAGAAGCCGCCGTACCGAAGCACGATGCCGTCGGCCCACGTCAGGCCGGTCACGGCCGCCTCCAGGTGGCGCAGCGCGGCCACGCCCGCCTCGACGTCCTTGGGCGGGTTCCGATCGATCCGCCCGCTCTCGTCGACGACCGGCCCACCGGTACGTTCCAGCAAGGCGTAGTTGCTCTGCGCCACGACCTTGCGGACCCCGGCGGCGTGGCCGGCGGCCAGCAGATGGTCGGTGCCCTCGATGCGCAGCCGGTTGGTAGCCGCCGCCATCCGCTTCACGTTCCGCAGCTTCATCGGTCCGTTCAGCGCGGTGAGCTGATGGACGATCACCTCGGGCTCGGCCTTGGCCACCGCGTCGGCCACCGCCTCGGCGTCGAGCGCGTCGACGATGACCGGCTCGGCGCCGAGCGCCCGCAGCGCGCCGGTCTTGGCAGCCGAGCGGGTCGTGCCGACGACCTCGTGACCGCGCGCCACGAGCTGAGGAACGAGGTGGCTGCCGATGGCGCCGGACGCTCCGGCAATGAAGATCTTCATGACGTCTCCGATCGTTGGGCTCACCAACTTCAGACGAGACGCCACGACCGATCGTGACCCTTGGGTGGACGGCGATTCAGCTGGTCTCTCCGGCGATGCTGAACGAGCCCAGCCGGTTGATCGCGTACAGCGTCCCGCCGACCGCGAAGATCAGCGCCATCACGATCGCCACCGGCAGGGACACCCGGCCGGTCAGCATCGTGGTCGGCGCGATCCGGTCGGCGATCGCGATCACGTACTGCTCGATCGAGAGCACCCGGGTACCGCTGACGAACCGGCCGAGCAGGCCTTCCCACACCAGGATGTAGACCAGGCCGAGCAGCACCGGGCGCCGGGTGAGCAGGCTGAGCAGCAGGAACAGGGCAGAGTACGCGCAGGCGCCGGCGGCCGCCCCGGCCGCCAGGGCCAGGCCCAGGCGGGTCGAGTCGGCGAGCACCCCGACCACGAAGAGAGGCACGGCCGAGGCCACCGCGCTCACCCCCACCGCCACGAGCAGCTTCGCCAGGATGATGTCGCGACGCGGCAGCGGCTTGGTGAGGATGTGCACGATCGTGCCGTCGTCCACCTCGGAGCCGAGCACGCCGGTACCGATGATCAGCGAGATCACCGGCAGCACGACGGCCAGGCCGAGTCCGACGATGACCGGCTGTCCCCACTGCTGGGGATCGATGTCGTAGCTCCGGCAGATCAGCGCCAGGGTGATCAGCAGCGCGGGGAGGGGAAGGAGCAGCAGCACCCGGCGCCGGCCGAACAGGCCGCGGGCGGTGATGTAGGCGACCGTGGACATCATGCCTCCAGCAGATAGGAGAAGACGCTCTCCAGCGACTCGTCGGACGGCAGCAACCGGCGCAACCGGATGCCCTCCTCGAGGGCGATGCGCGGCAGCGCTCGGGTGAAGCTGCCGTAGTCGGAGGCGCGTACGGTGAGCCCGGTCGCCTCGATCTCCACGCCGCTGACCGACTTCTCGCCGATCAGCGCCACCGCCAGCCGCCGGTCGTCGGAGCTCTGCACGGCGAAGACGTGCGGCCGGTTGGTCATCAGCCGGCGGATCCTGCGGTAGTCGCCGGACGCCGCCAGCCGGCCCGCGACGATCACCTGGACCAGCCCGGAGAGCTGTTCGACCTCCTCCAGGATGTGCGAGCTGAACAGGATCGTGTGGCCCCGCTCGCCCAGCGTGTGCAGCAGCTCCATCATGTGCATCCGCTGGCGCGGGTCCATGCCGTTGAACGGCTCGTCGAGCAGCAGCACCCGCGGCTCGTGCACGAGCGCCGCGGCGACCCGGGTGCGTTGCCGCATGCCCTTGGAGAAGGTGTCGATCCGGCGGTCCTGCGCGTCCGTCATCTCGACGAGGGCCAACGCGCGGGCCGTGGCCGCCACCGGATCGGGCAGCTTCTGCATCCGGGCGCAGGCGAGCACGAACTCGCGGGCGGTCAGGAAGCCGTGCACCGCCTCCCGCTCGGCGACCAGCCCGAGGTCGCGATAGATGCCGGGATGCCGCCAGGTGGGCCGGCCGTCGATGGTCACCGTGCCACGCGACGGCGAGAGGAAGCCCGCCATCATGTGCAGGACGGTGGTCTTGCCGGCCCCGTTCGGCCCGAGCAGGCCGGTCACGCCGGGCCGCAGGGTCATGGTGATGTCGTTGACGGCCACGACGTTGCCGTACCAGCGGGAGACATTCTGCAGTTCGACCATGCTCACGGTGTTGCCTTCCGTCGGGGCTGCCGGGCTCACCAGGTCACTCGTCGTGCTCATAGCGAGGCCACCTTCCGATAGCGGGCCAGCAACAGCAGCAGGCACGCAGTGACGAGGCAGACGAGCTCGATGCCGTAGAGCGGCCCGAACCGGCCGATGTCCAGGCCCAGGTCCGTGCGGTCGCGCAGCCAGATCTCCACACCCGTGAGCAGGCTCATCGGGCTGGCCAGACCGGACAGATTGTGCGCGGTCTGGGACGGCAGGATGTTCAGCACCCCGACCACCGGCGTGGTCATCAGGAAGACGGCGACGACGCCGCCCGCCGCGAACGCCCGTCTGCCGGTGGCCGAGGCGACCAACAGGCTGATGGAGGCGAAGAGCACCGCCCAGAGCAGGCTGTAGCCCCATCCCGGAATCAGGTTGCCGAGTTCCCTCCACACCCCGCGCATCCCGGTCTTGGTGGTGAAGGCCGCGCCGAGGAACATGATGAACTGGGGTACGCCGAGAAGCAGCCACACCGCCGTCACCAGGGCCGCGACCTTGGCGGCCACGTAGTCGGCGGCGCGCAGCGGCCGGCTGAAGTAGAGCGGCAGGACGCCCGAGCGCAGGTCCCGGGAGAGCAGCTCCGGCGCGACGATCGCGACGAAGAAGATGACCAGCCAGCTCATCGTGTCGTCGAACGTGTAGTAGTCGAAGAGCGTGATGTTCGCCTGCGCCTTGACCGCCGCGTTGATCACCGCGACCAGGACGACGATGCCGGCCACCAGCCAGGGGAAGATCTTGGCCTTGGCCGACCGGCCCAGGCCGAAGGCGGCGCGCAGCCCGTGCTGGTAGAGGGCGCCGAGTACGGCCACCCGGCCCAGCCGCGGACCGGCGTACCGCTGGTAACCGATGTCGTGGATGACGCCGGCCTCAGACATCGACTGTCTCCTTCGTGGTGAAGAGCTCGGCGACGCGGTGGCGTCGCTGGTCCAGCCGGTGCAGCGGCAGGTCGAGCTCGGCGACGGCGTGCAGGATGCGGTCGTAGGAGCTGTCCGACTCGAGCGGTACGAGCAGGAGCCGGCCCTCGCGCGCCACGGTGAGATGCAGCCTCCGCAGCGCCTCGGCCAGCTCCTGCGTACCCTCGCTGACCTCGACCGCCAGCACGTCGGACGCGGCGGTCATCGCGGAGATGCGGTCGGCGCGCAGCAGCCGGCCGGCCTCGATCGCGACGAGCGAGTCGCAGATGCGTTCCACCTCGCCGAGCAGATGCGAGCAGACCACCACCGAGATGCCGAACTCGGTGCCGATCCGGTGCACCAGAGTGAGCATGGATTCCCGCCCGGCCGGGTCCAGGCCGTTGGTCGGCTCGTCGAGCAGCAGCAGATCGGGGTCGTGCACCAGGGCCTGGGCCAGCTTGACCCGCTGCTTCATGCCGGTCGAGTAGCCGCCGATCTGCCGGTACCGCTCCTCGTAGAGCCCGACGTGCCGCAGCGCTTCGGAGGCGCGCTCGCGGGCCGCGGTCCGCGGCAGGCCGCTGAGCCGGCCCAGGTGGGTGACGAACTCGGCGGCCGAGACGTCCGGGGGCAGGCAGTCGTTCTCCGGCATGTAGCCGACGCGGGCCCGGACCCGGTCGGTCTCGGTGACCGGGTCGAGCCCGAACACCCGCACGCCGCCGCTGCTCGGCGCGATCAGCCCGAGCATGATCTTGATGAAGGTGCTCTTGCCGGCGCCGTTCGCGCCGACCAGCCCGATGATGCCCGCCTCGACGTCGACGGTGAGGTCGCTGAGCGCGATCACCCCACCGCCGTAGGTCTTCGTCAGCGCCTGAGTCGCGATGATGGTCACCGGCTCAGCCTAGGAACCGGGCGCACTCGCGCGGATCCGGTAGAACCCTGAGGAAGCCCGGACCACTCTCAGCGCACTCTCAGGTCGTTCGTCGGCTGTGTCGTACCACAGAGCTTCTGTATAGTACCCATGTAGAACTGTGTCGTATTTGCCAAGCGCTGTGTCGCACTCTGTGGCGCAATCATCGAGAGCGGAGAGAGGCCGATGGATCAAGCGGAACTTGCAGACCTGATCGAGGAGCTCCGTTCCCATCGGGGAGACCATCTCACCTGCGAGGCCAAGAGGGCAAAGGGGGGTCTCCCGCCGACGCTTTGGGAATCGATCAGCGCCTTCGCCAATGCCGAGGGCGGTCGGATCGTTCTGGGAGTCGACGAAAAGAGCGGCCTCACTATCACGGGCGTAGACGATCCGGCAGTCATGGAGGCTCAGTTGGCGTCCGTCTGCTCCGAGATGGAACCACCGGTGCGGGCCGAGATCCGCACCCTGCGGGCCGAAGGGAAAAGCGTGGTGGTCTGCGTCGTGCCACCGACCCCCCGGAAAGATCGTCCGTGTCACAAGAAGGTCCTAGGCCCATGGGCGGGGTCACGGATCAGAGTCGCCGACGGCGATCGGAAGCTGACCGACTACGAGGTCACCCTTCTGCTGGCGAATCGCACCGAGCCCAGACACGATCTGACGCCAGTGGTGACCGCGAGCCCGAACGACCTGGATCCCAGACTGCTCGACGCTTTCCTCCGGAGAATTCGGGACACCAAGAGTGAGATCTTCAGTCGTGTCGATGACGAGCGTGCCCTCGTCATGCTCAACGTGCTGACAACCTATGAGGACAGGATCGTTCCGACGCTCGCAGGGCTGTTGGCCTTCGGTATCTACCCACAGACATTCGAACCCCAACTGGATGTCACGGTGGTGGCATACCCCACGATCGAGCCCGGGGTACTGGGCCGACACGGGGAGCGGTTCACCGAGAACCGGTCGATCGACGGGCCGATTCCCGCGATCGTTACCGAGTGCATCCGGGTGCTCAAGCGGAACATGCGCCGGCGTAGCATCATGTCGGGCATCTTCCGGATCGATGAGTGGGAGTACCCCGAAGAGGTGCTCCGGGAATCGTTGGTCAACGCACTGGTTCACCGGGATTACTCTGGCTTCGCTCGGGGGACGCAGGTGCAGGTCGAGCTGTATCCCGATCGGCTGATGATCCGGAATCCCGGTGGGCTATACGGCGCGGTCGAGCTGAGCACCCTGGGCACCACCACCGTCACCTCTTCTCGCAACGGCGTACTCCTGAAGATTCTCGAGGATACGCCGCTCGTCGACGGGCACATGGTCTGCGAGAACCGGGGCACCGGCATCGCCCGGATTCTGGCGGTGTTGACTGAAGCCGGAATGGAACCGCCGAGATTCACCGACGACATTGCGACGTTTACAGTGGAATTCCCCAACCATGCTCTGCTGGACGAGGACTCGGTCGGTTGGCTGGCGGCGCTCCCGGTCGGACCTCTCACGCGGTCGCAGATGACCGCACTGGTCATGATGCGCAACGGCGTTGTGTTGACCAACAGCAGTTATCGCGCGGCAACCGGCGTTCAGGACAGCCGCACCGCCACCCGCCACCTCAAGGAACTGGTCGATGCCGGGATCGTGGAACAGGCGGGAACGCGCGGTACGACGACGTACCAGTTTGTTCCGCCGCCGCCGGTCGGTCCCCAGCTCACCGCCAACGAAACGCGGATCCTGCGTGCGCTGGAGGACGCTGCTCTCACCCGGAGCGAGATCGAGCGGGCAACGAAGCTGACCAGGGACCAGGTTCTCCACGCACTCAACACGCTGCGCGAGAAAGGGCAGATCACGATGATCGGAAAGCCCCGTTCGCGGACCGCACGCTGGACTGCCGCCGAATCGACCCAAGAGGCGGGCAGTCACCGGCCAGTCTCCCGCCGTTAGGTATCGCTCAGCCGGTGTTGCGCATGCCGGCGGCGATGCCGTTGACCGAGGTCAGCAAGGCCCTCTCGAGCGCCGTCGACTCCGACGGCGCGCGCCGGGCGCCGGGTGCCGTCGCGGGCTGGCGGGCGGCCTCGCCGAGGTCGCGGTACTGGCGCAGGAGCGCCACCTGGAGGTGGTGCAGCGGTTCCAGGTACGTGTCCCGCACGCTCAGCGTGCGCTTGAGCTCGGGCTGCGACTCGAGCAGCTCCGAACTGCCGGTGATCGCGAGCACCTCGCGGAGCGTACGCTCGTACTCCTCCTCGATCCTGTCGAAGATCCGGTGGAGGTTCTGCGGCACGAGTGTCTCGACGTACCGCCGGGCGATCGTCAGGTCGGTCTTGGTCAGCATCATCTCGACGTTCGATACGAACGTGCGGAAGAACTGCCACTCGCCGTACATCTCCCGCAGCACCTCACCCAGACCCGCGTCGCGGGCGGCGGCCAGGCCGGAACCGACGCCGAACCAGCCGGGCACGATCTGCCGGGTCTGCGTCCAGCCGAAGACCCACGGGATGGCACGCAGGCCGCTCAGGCCGGCGTCGGCGTTCGGCCGCTTGGCCGGGCGCGAGCCGATGTTGAGCTGGCCGAGCAGCTCGGTCGGGGTGGCCGCCCAGAAGTACGCCGGCAGGTCCGGATCCTCGGCTAGGGCGCGGTACGCCCGGAAGGCGGCGTCCGACGCGGTGTCCATGGTCGCGTCGAAGCGCTCCAGCTTGACCGGGTCCACCGAGGAGGTGGTGTGCAGCAGCGTCGCCTGCAGCACCGCGGCCACGGTGAGTTCGAGGTTCTCCCGGGCCAGCGCGGGCAGCGTGTACTTGTCGGAGATGACCTCGCCCTGCTCGGTCACTTTGATCGCGCCGTCCAGCGTCCCGTACGGCTGGGCCAGGATGGCCTCGTGGGTGGGACCGCCGCCGCGGCCCACCGTGCCGCCGCGGCCGTGGAAGAGCCGCAGCCGTACGCCGTGCCGCGCGGCCACGTCCCGCAACGATCGCTGTGCCTTGTGGATCCGCCACTGGCTGGTGGTGATCCCGGCCTCCTTGTTGGAGTCGGAGTAGCCGAGCATGACCTCCTGCAGGTCGCCCCGGGCGCGCACGATCTCCCGGTAGGCGGGCAGGGACAGCATCTCGTCCAGCAGGTCGCCGCCGGCGTCGAGCTCGGCCGGTGTCTCCAGGAGCGGGACGATGCCCACCCGGGCCCGGCCGGTGTGGATGTCGACCAGGCCGGCCTCGCGGGCGAGGACGGCGGCGGCGAGCACGTCGTCGACGCCCAGCGTCATCGAGATGATGTACGACTCGATGACGTCCGTCCCGAACCGGTTCTGCGCCTCCCGGATCGTGGTGAAGACGTCGAAGGTCTTGCGCGCCCCGTCGGTGAGCGGCGTGTCGGCGCTGGACAGCGGCCGACGCCCGGTCAGCTCGGCGGCCAGCAGCTTGGTGCGCTCGGCGCGGTCCAGAGCGGCGTAGTCGTCGACCTCGCCGACCTGGGCGTACATCTGCTGCAGGACCTCGTGATGCTTCTCCGCGTGCTCGCGCACGTCGAGCGTGGCGAGCTGCAGGCCGAAGGCGGACACGGTACGGATGGCGGTGGCGACCACGCCGACCGCGGTCAGCTGGCCGGAGTTGCGGGCCAGTGAGGCGCGCATCAGCTCGAGATCGGTGATCAGCTCGTCGCTGCTCAGGTAGTCGCGACCGGGCACGTGTGCGGTGCCCTGGCGCAGCCGGACGCGGGTCTTCGCCAGCTTCGCCTTGATCGCCCGGACCTTGAGGCGGTACGGCTCCTCGGCGTTGGTGCGCCGGAACCGCGGCGCCACCTCGGGCAGGTTGTCCAGGTCCTTGGCCAGCGACGCGGAGAGATCGAGGGAGACGCCGCGCAGCCGGCGGGACACCGACAGCTCGTCGATCAGCTGGTCCATCGCCCGCTCGGCGGCCTGGATGCCGTGCTCGTGCTGGATGAGCAGCACGTCCCGGGTGACCGCCGGGGTGACGAACGGGTTGCCGTCGCGATCCCCGCCGATCCACGAGCCGAAGGTCAGCGGCCGGGCCGTCGGCGCGGTCTCCACACCCAGCCGGCGCAGGTTCTCGGCGAGGTCGGCGAGCACCTGCGGCGCCGCCTCGGCATAGAGGTCCTTGAGGTAGTAGACGGCGTTGCGCGCCTCGTCGGTCGGGTCCGGCCGGTCCAGCCGGAGCTCGTCGGTCTGCCAGAGCAGGTCGATCAGCTCGGCGAGCCGGCGGGTCGACGCGGTGGTGTCGGACGCACCGTAGAGCACCGCGTCGGCCGCCTCGGCGTCGAGCGCGTCGGCGAGTTGCCGCAGCTTGGACAGGATCGAGCGGCGGGCCGCCTCGGTGGGATGCGCGGTGAAGACCGGGCGCACGGCGAGCCGGCGGGCGGCCGCGGCGATTTCGTCGACCGGTACCCCGCGCTCGGCGATGCGCTTGGCGGCCTGGTCCAGCCAGCCGCCGTCGCGGGCCCGGCGGCGCCGCAGGTCGCGGGCCCGGTGCACCTGCTCGGTGATGTTGGCCAGGTGAAAGTAGGTGGAGAAGGCACGGGCCAGCTTGGTGCCGGTGGTGACGTCCATGGCGGCGAGCCGGTCGGCCGCGGCCCGGGCGTCCTGGCGGACCAGGGCCCGGACTTCCTCCACGAGGTCGAGCAGCGGCCGGCCCTCCTGTCGGGCCAGCGTCTGCCCGAGCAGCCGGCCGATCCGGCGGATGTCCGCGCGCAGCGCGGCGTCCGGCCCGTCCGGGTGGAGGTGGCCATGCTGGTCGGTCATCGGGGCGCTCCTTCGTCGCAAGGTGCTCCAGGACGCCGCTGTCCCGACTTCGCCGATCGTATCGGCGTCCTGCCCATGCTGGGCAATTTGAGGGAAGTCTCACCGCGCCGGGGCGGTCGCCGATCAGGCCGACATCGGTATGGCGGGGCGCACCACCGGACGGGGGCCGGCGTGCGGGAGGCCCGCGCGTTCGAGCGGCGCCGCCGCGGCCGCGGGTAGCCGCAGCCGGCGCGGCGTCTCGGCCGGCCGCGTCTTGTGCACGAAGGCGTGCCGGGCGGCGGCGAAGCCGGACCGGTCACCGTAGGTGTCGCGGCTCATCTCGGCGAGTTCGCGTGCCTCGTACACCTCCAGCGGGACCCGTTCGGCGGCCAGCCGCCTCGCCTTGGCGGCGCGGCGGTGCCGCGCGGTGCGCCCGTCGCTCTCGCGGTCGGCGAGCTCGGTGAGCCAGGCCGTGTACGCGTCGGGATGGCGCGGCCCGACCTCGTCGACGAGGCCGATCGCGGCCGCCCGCGGCGCGCTCACCGGCAGCTTGTCGTCGATCAGCCGCTGCGCCCGCTCGGTGCCCACCCGCCGGGGGAGCGTGAAGGTGTGCAGCTCGGAGCCGTACAGTCCAGGTCGTAATAGGGGTGCAGGACGATGCCGTCGCGCGCGGCGACGAGGTCCGCGCCGAGCCCGAGCATCACGCCGCCGGCGGCGGCACTGCCCGCGTACGCGGCGACGACGACCTGCCGGGTGCACGTGATGATCTCCCGGCACACCTGGTTGAGGGCCCGGATGTTGGCCCACGCGGCGCCGGCCGGATCCGGCGCGGCCTCGATCACGGCGAGGTGGATGCCCGTGCTGAAGGCGTCCGTCCCGCCGCGCAGGACCAGCACCTCGGTGTCCTGCGCGACGGCGTACCGCAGCGCGTTGAGCAGTCGCCGGCAGTGTCCCGCCGCCATCGCGCCGTTGTAGAAGTCGAAGGCCAGCCAGCCCACCGCCCCGGTGCGCCGGTAGCGCACCTGGCGGTAGGTGTGCGGTGATTCGGGCTCGCTGGCGGCCGGCAGCGGCGAGTGCGGCACGCCGCGCAGCCGAGCTCCGAGCAGCGTGGTGGCCGGGAGTTTGAGGCCGGACCTGCCCTGGTGCGGATCGGCCGCGCGCAGCTGTCCCAGCCAGACGCTGCCGTCGCCGGTGCCGACCAGGACGGCGCCCTGCCGGCGGCTGAGCAGCTGCCCGGGCCGGCCCGCGCTGGCCAGGCCGGGCGTGGCGTCGTACGCGAAGACGGGCAGCCCGCCGACCTCGGTGCGTACGCCCGGCGCACCGTCCGCGGCGCGGATCCGCCGCACGATGTACTCGGTGGGATCATCCCAGTCGAAGCTCCGGTCCTGCGGCCGGATCGGCGGCAGCGCCGAGGTACCCGGCGCGTGCTCGGCGGCCGGCGGCGGAAACGACGCGTCCGCCGCCTTGGCGACCACCTCGGCGATGCACTCCATCGCCGCGTCCGCGACCGGCCCGGACTGCAGTGCGGACTTGCGCGGCGGCGCGGCCGGCAGCGGAAACGTACGGGTGGCCCAGATCGGCCCGGCGTCCATGCCGCCGGCGGCCTGCACCGCCGTGACGCCCCAGGTGCGGGCGCCCTCGACGATCGCCCGGTCCAATGCGGACGGCCCGAGGTCGCCGACCGGGCCCGGCTGGATGAGCACGGTGCGCCAGTGCCGGTGGATCGGCTCGGGGACCGGATCGGTCAGGTACGGGCACAGGATCAGGTCGGGGTCCGCGGCACGGACGCCGTCGAGCATGTCCGCCTCGCTGGTGGTCAGCTGCACCCCCACGTCGTGACCGGCGTCGCGCAGTGCGCACCAGGCTCGCTGGCTCAACCCGTTGAACGCCGTAACGAGCAGCAGGATCCGCACGTTTCCTCCTTGGAGCCGCGGCCACGATGATCCCGGACTATTCATCCGGTATGGATCGGTATGTCGGACACGCTGTCCGATCGTGCACACGACCGATGGCTGTCAGTGGGGCGGACTAAGCTTGTCGCCGTACCCCCGTCCTGCTGGGCGCGGGGCATTTCGCCGTGCCGGCTTTCGCCGCACTGCAGCCGCACTGCAAGGGAAGAAAAGCGATGCAGCTCTCCGGACTGATCCCGGCCGCTCTGCGCGACCGCGGGCTCGCACGCGCCCGCGACCTGGCGCGCAAAGGCTTCGTCGACTCCGATTCGCTGGACCTCACCGCTCCCGTGTCGTTGCGGCCGTTCGTCGTGGCCACGGTGGCCGCCGCCACCGACCTGGGCGGTGCCGGGCGCCCGGTGCTCGCGGTGACCGCGACCAGCCGCGAGGCCGACGACCTCGCCGACGCACTGGGCTGCCTGATCAGCTCCGAGCGCGTCGCCGTCTTCCCGTCCTGGGAGACCCTGCCGCACGAGCGCCTGTCACCGCGCTCCGACACGGTCGGCCGCCGGCTCGCGGTGCTGCGCCGGCTGGCCCACCCCACCGATCAGCCGCTGCAGGTCGTCGTGGCGCCGGTGCGCAGCCTGCTGCAGCCGCAGCTCAAGGGCCTCGGCGACCTGGAGCCGGTGGAGCTGACCACCGGCGGCGAGGCCGAACTGGAGGAGATCGCCCGGCGGCTCGCCGACATGGCGTACGCGAGGGTCGACCTGGTCACGAAGCGCGGCGAATTCGCCGTGCGCGGCGGCATCCTGGACGTCTTCCCGCCGACCGACGAGCACCCGTCCCGGGTCGAGTTCTGGGGCGACGAGGTGGAGGAGATCCGCACCTTCGCCGTCGCCGACCAGCGCACGATCGACCCGGTCGACCGGCTCTGGGCGCCGCCCTGCCGGGAGTTGCTGCTCACTCCGTCCGTCCGGGCCAGGGCCGCCGAGTTGTCAGCCGCGCACCCGGAGCTCGCCGAGATCCTCGACAAGCTGGCCGAGGGCATCCCGGTCGAGGGTATGGAGTCGCTCGCGCCCGCGCTGCTGCACGGCACGGACAGCATGGAGTTGCTGCTCGACTGCCTGCCGGCGGGCACGCACGTGCTGCTCTGCGACCCGGAGCGGATCCGCACCCGGGCGCACGACCTCACCCGTACGTCGAACGAGTTCCTCGAGGCCTCCTGGGCGGCGGCCGCGGTCGGCGGTCAGGCGCCGATCGACGTCGGCGCCGCCGCCTTCCGGTCCCTGGCCGACGTCCGCGCGCACGCCGCGACCCGGCAGCAGCCCTGGTGGACGATCTCACCGTTCGGCCTGGTCGCCACTGAGGACAAAGAGGACGAGACGCCCTGGCTCGAGTCGCCGGCCACGGTCGACGTCGCACCGGACGCCGGGGACGCGATCGCGCTCTCGGCCCAGCCGGTGCCGCTGTACCACGGCGACACCGCCCGCCTCACCGCGGATCTGTCGGAATGGATCGCGGCCGGGTGGGCGATCGCCCTGGTCTTCGAGGGGCACGGCACCGCGCAGCGGGCCACCGAGGTGCTGCGCGACGCGGGGCTCGGCGTCACCCCGGCCGACGCCATCGAGACGCCGATCGAGCCGGGCCAGACGGTGATCACCTGCGGCGGGCTCAACCACGGCTTCGTCGACACCGGCTCGCGGGTCGCGGTGATCACCGGCAACGACATCTCCGGCGGCCGCGGAGCGTCCACGAAGGACATGCGCCGGATGCCGTCCCGTCGGCGCAACACGATCGACCCGCTGGAGCTCAAGCCCGGCGACTTCGTGGTGCACGAGCAGCACGGCATCGGCAAGTACGTGGAGCTGGTGCAGCGCACGGTGAACGGCGCCGATCGCGAGTACCTGGTGATCGAGTATGCGCCGTCCAAGCGCGGCCAGCCCGGCGACCGGCTCTACGTGCCCACCGACCAGCTCGACCAGCTCTCCCGCTACGTCGGCGGTGAGCAGCCGGCGCTGCACAAGATGGGCGGCGCCGACTGGCAGAAGAGCAAGGCCCGGGCGCGCAAGGCGGTCCGCGAGATCGCCGCGCAGCTCATCCAGCTGTACGCCGCTCGCCAGGCCTCGAAGGGGCACGCGTTCGGCCCGGACACCCCGTGGCAGCGTGAACTCGAGGACGCTTTTCCGTACACCGAGACGCCCGACCAGCTGGCCGCCATCTCCGAGGTCAAGCACGACATGCAGCTGGCCGTTCCGATGGACCGGCTGATCTGCGGCGACGTCGGCTACGGCAAGACCGAGATCGCGGTGCGCGCCGCGTTCAAGGCGGTGCAGGACGGCAAGCAGGTCGCCGTGCTCGTGCCCACCACCCTGCTCGCCCAGCAGCACTTCAACACGTTCACCGAGCGGATGAACCAGTTCCCGGTGCACATCAAGCAGCTGTCCCGGTTCCAGACGCCGAAGGAGGCCCAGCTGACCCTGGAGCAGGCCGCCCAAGGTACCGCCGACATCGTGATCGGCACGCACCGCCTGCTGGCCAACTCGACCAGGTTCAAGAACCTGGGCCTGATCATCGTGGACGAGGAGCAGCGGTTCGGCGTCGAGCACAAGGAGCAGCTGAAGGCGCTGCGCGCGTCGGTGGACGTGCTGACCATGTCGGCCACGCCGATCCCGCGGACGCTGGAGATGGCGATCACCGGCATCCGGGAGATGTCCACCATCGCCACCCCGCCCGAGGAGCGGCACCCGGTGCTCACCTTCGTCGGCGCGCACGACGAGAAGCAGGTGGCCGCCGCCGTCCACCGCGAGCTGCTGCGCGACGGCCAGGTCTTCTACCTGCACAACCGGGTGGAGTCGATCGACCGGGCGGCGCGCAGGCTGCGCGAGCTGGTGCCCGAGGCCCGGGTCGCGGTGGCGCACGGGCAGATGGGCGAGGACCAGCTGGAACGCGTCATGGTCGGGTTCTGGGAGAAGGAGTTCGACGTCCTGGTCTGCACGACGATCGTGGAGTCCGGCATCGACATCCCGAACGCCAACACGCTCATCGTCGAGCGGGCCGACCTGCTGGGCCTGGCCCAGCTGCACCAGATCCGCGGCCGGGTGGGCCGCGGCCGGGAGCGGGCGTACGCGTACTTCCTGTATCCGCGGGACAAGCCGCTCACCGAGCACGCGCACGAGCGGCTGGCCACCATCGCCCAGCACACCGAGCTCGGCGCCGGCATGTACGTGGCGATGAAGGACCTGGAGATCCGCGGTGCCGGCAACCTGCTCGGCGGCGAGCAGTCCGGCCACATCGAGGGGGTCGGCTTCGACCTGTACGTGCGCATGGTCGGCGAGGCCGTGCAGGCGTTCAAGGGCGAGCGCCCCGAAGAGGAGCCCGAGGTAAAGATCGACCTGCCGGTCGACGCGCACCTGCCGGTGGACTACATCTCGGTCGAGCGGCTCCGCCTGGAGATGTACCGCAAGCTCGCCGAGGCCCGCGACGGCGCCACGCTCGGCGAGGTGGTGGCCGAGATGACCGACCGCTACGGCGAGCCGCCGGCGCAGGTGGCCAACCTCATCGCGGTGGCCCGGTTCCGGCAGGTCGCCCGGGCGTACGGCTTGACCGACGTGTCGATGCAGGGCAAGCACATCCGTTTCGGCCCGCTGGACCTGCTCGACTCCAAGCAGCTGCGGCTCAAGCGCTACCACCCGGACGCGGTCTACAAGCCGGCCACCGATCAGGTAAGCGTGCCGCGGCCGAGCACCCGGCGGCTCGGCGGGGAGCCACTGCGCGACCAAGCGCTGCTGCAGTGGTGTGCCCAGCTGCTCAAGGACGTGCTGGGCGAGGTGCCGGCGTCCGTCCCTGCATGATGATCATCAAGCCGTGCCGATTCTGATCCGGCACGGGGCTGCCTGAGCTGCGATATCACCGACCGGCACCGGCCGGCTACTCGGCGAATATATAGAAAATATATGCCCACGAATATCTCCGATTCCTAGCCTTCGATCCGTCGTGTAGGCCGGTGCTTTCGGGGGTATCGAAGTGGACAAACGATGGCGGAGTGTATTGATCGCACTCCTGGCCATAGCGTTGGTGGCCGGGGTCGGAGGGATCGCCGTCTGGCGCGACCCGGCCCCGCCGGCCATCACCGAGGCTGGTAAGTCGAAGGAATCGGACGGGTCCGGTGGCGGCCTGCTGGATCGCCTGCGGTCCGCCGCGCGCGGCGTCGTCGGCGCGGACGGCTCGCGGCGGACGACCGAGGCGGTGAGCGCCGGCCTGGCCGTGGACGAGCCCGCACCGCCGGCCCGCAGGTGGCCGGAGCAGAAGCGGGTCCGGGAGGTGCCGGGCAAGCGGACCGCGAACGGCCGTGTCTATCAGCTGTCCGACGGGCGGTTGCAGGCGGAGATTTCGCAGGTGCCGGTGCACTACCGGGACGCGAAGGGCCGCTGGCAGCCGATCGACACCCGAGTGCGGTCGACCGACCGGGCCGGGTTCGTGCGGGGCAACACCACCAACACGTTCACCAGCCTGTTCGGCTCGCGGTCGGACCGGCTGGTCCGGTTCGAGAAGGACGGCCGGGCGGTGGAGCTGGGCCTGTCCGGCGCCGCGAAGAGCGTGACGCCGACGGTGGACGGCTCGCAGGTGACCTTCCCGGATGCGGCGGGCGGCGCCGACGTCGTGTACCAGGTGACGTCGACCGAGGTGAAGGAGAAGATCGTCCTGAAGGCGGCGCCCGCGGGTCCGGTGTCGTACACGTTCACGGTCGACACCAAGGGCCTGACCGCGCGGCCGGAGGCGGACGGGTCGATCTCGTTCGTGACGCAGGCGGCCGGGCGGCCGGTGTTGACCATGCCGGCGCCGTACATGTACGACAGCGCGGCGACGTCGGCGACCAGCACCAAGGTCACCCAGACCGTGGCGCAGGCCGGTGGCGAGACCACGATCACCGTGGCCGCGGACGCGGCCTGGCTCGCCGACCCGGCGCGGGTCTATCCGGTGGTGGTGGATCCGACCATCAAGATCCAGCCGGTGCCGACGGACGCCAAGGACGTCATGATCTCGTCGGGTGCGACCACCACGAACTACGCCGGTACCTACCAGCTGAAGGTGGGCACCGACACCACCGCGGCGTGGCGGTCGATGCTGCAGTTCAACCTGTCGACGATCCCGGCGGGCACGGCGATCGACGACGCGCAGCTGCAGCTGTACTACGACCAGTCGTTCTCCACCTACGCCAACGACGTGCCGATGGAGGCCCGGCGCATCACGACCTCGTGGACCGAGCTGGGGGCCACCTGGGGGAGCTCGGCGACAAGCATCGCGGCGGTGCCGGCGTCGAACACGGTCACCAAGGATGACGGTGACACCGGGACGTCGGTGGTGGGCACGTGGCCGTACTCGAGCAGCACCCTTATTCCGAAGGGGATCAACGGCGACTACCGCTACCACGGCAGCACCCTGGCCACCGACAGCCACACCTGGGTGCCGACCCTGACCGAATCCGGCACCTACCTGGTCGAGGTGCACTACGTCGGCGCGTCCGACCGGCCGAGCAACGCACCGTACACCGTGTACTACAACGGCGGGTCGAAGACCTACTCGGTGGACCAGACCACCCCGGCCAACGACGGGGCGTGGGTGTCGCTGGGTCAGCACCCGTTCGTGGCCGGCACGACCGGCAAGGTCGTGCTCAACGGTGTCCCCGGCACGGCTGCGAACGCCGACGCCGTCCGGTTCACCAAGAACGCAGCGGTGAAGAAGACCGCCAAGTCGAGCCAGTGGCTGTCGTTCCCGGTACGCGACACGGTGCAGAGCTGGGTGTCGGGCACGACGGCGAACTACGGGCTGATGGTCAAGGCGATCGACGAGGCGACCAAGGGTCGCGGTGGCGCGGTGTTCGAGGCGGCGGAGTACGCGTACCAGAACGACCGGCGCGACTACAACCTGCCGAAGCTGGTCGTCACGTACGGCCGGCCAGGGGTGACGGTGAACCCGCCGACCACGATCACCTCGACCGGTGCGGTGCTGAACTGGCCCGCCTATGTGGATCCGTCCACCACGACGGATCAGGACAACATCGTCGAGTACCAGATCCACCGCAGCCAGTCCCAGGTGTGGACACCGTCCGCGGCGACCTTGGTGGCGCCCGTGTCGTCGTCCACGCTGACGTTCCAGGACACCACCGCGACACCCACGCCGGCGGCCGAGACCGACCCGATGAAACGCAAGTTCTTCTACTACATGGTCGCGGTCAAGACCAAGGACGGGCAGCTGATCCCCGGTCCCACGGTGCCGGCGATGCTGCCCAAGGCCGGGCAGATCACGAGGATCTTCCGGACCGGGGTCACCGACACCACCCTGTCGGCCGCCCTGCCCACGACCAACGTCAACGTGTACGACGGTGACCCGTACGTGGCGCCGGGCAACAACTCGAGCTACTACGGCGACACCCGCGGCCTGGTGAAGTTCGGATCCCTGACCGGGATCCCGACGAACGCGCAGGTCGTCGGCGCGCAGCTGCGGATGTGGAACACCTACCTGTACCCGGGCACCGACACCGACGAGTACGTCGACGTGTACCGGCTGACCCGCACCTTCGACCAGACCAAGGCGACGTGGAACACCTCCGACGGGGTCAACGCGTGGACCACCGCGGGCGGTGACTACGACACCACCTGGAAGGCGTCGTTCAACGGGTTCACCAACGACCCGGAGTGGGAGACCTGGGACGTCACCAGCCCGGTGAAGGGCTGGGTGGCCACCCCGACCAGCAACTACGGTCTGCTGCTGCGCCAGCGCGACGAGGTCAACGCGACCGCCCGGGCGATGCTGCTGTCCGCCGAAGCCCCGGAGCCGCTGCTGCGCCCCACACTCGAGGTCACCTACCTCGAGCAGACCCCGGAGTCGACGTACTACGCGGCGCAGACCCCGACCCAGATGACCCCCGCCTCGACGTACACCACGCCGGTGTCGGTGTCCAACCCGACCCAGGCGGTGTGGAAGACCACCGACTGGGCCCTGTCCTACCAATGGACCCGGGCCGACGGATCCGCGGTTGCCGGCTCGCAGGCCGTCACGGCGTTGCCGGCCGACATCCCGGCCGGTGGCACGCTCGACCTGACCGCGACGGTGACCACTCCGCCGAGCACCACCGAGGGCAACGACAAGACCGACTACGTGCTCAGCTGGCAGCTGAAGAACAAACTGACCGGGCAATGGCTGTCGGCGACCGCGCCGGCGCTCGCGGCACTGCCGCAGAACGTGGCGGTGGTCGAGCCCACCTCCGACCAGCTGGGCTTGGAGAAGTTCTATTCGTACGCGGGCAAGAACACCGGTGCCGGCGGCACGCTGATGAACAACCTGTACGCCGGCAACACCGTCTGGTCGTACAACGCGTTCTCCAACCCGTCGCGGGGTCTGTCCAGCTTCGTGCGGTTGTCGTACAACTCGCTGGACACCAGCGACACGGTGTCGGGCTACGGCTGGTCGCTGCAGGCCGCGTCGATGATGCGCCTGGGCAGCCCGCTGGACTTCCACCCGAACCCGAACCCGACGAAGGTGACCTTCACCGACGGTGACGGCACCAGCCACTGGTTCACCTGGGACCCGGCCACCTCGCAGTGGGTGAGCCCGAAGGGCGTGCACCTGTACCTGGAGAAGGTCACCGCCCTGGACTGCAAGCCCAACACCCAGGAGCCCCGGGCGTGGCGGCTCACCCGGGCCGACCGGACGCAGTTCTTCTACGACTGCGAGGGCTTCCTGACGGCAACGGTGGACAAGAACGGCAACGAGATGCTGTTCACCTACGAGGAGCGCAAGAGCAACAACAAGCCGACCAAGTTCCTCAAGTACGTCACCGACCCGGAGAGCCGGCAGACCATCACGGTCGAGTACTGGGCCAAGGGCGACAACTACGAGTACATCAACGACACCACGTGGACGCGGGCGTCGGCGACGAACCTGACCAACCCGAAGATCATCGACCACGTCAAGACGATCAAGGACATCTCCGGGCGGACCCTGTACTTCACGTACACCGACAAGGGCCTGCTCGGCGAGCTGATCGACGGCTACGGCTCCACCGACGGCACGCCGAAGACGTTCAAGTTCGCGTACGACATGACCCAGGGCAACAAGAACGTCAAGCTGGTCAAGGTCACCGACCCGCGCGGCAACGCCACCAACCTGGTCTACAACTACCCGCAGACCGGTGACGACCCGACGTTCCACTGGACCACCAAGTCCTACACCGACCGGCTCGGCGGGCTGACCCAGTTCGCCTACACCGATCCCGACGGCCCCCAGGGCGCCAACGTCGACACGGTCGTCACGGACGCGGAGAACCACACCACCGCGTACAAGCACGACGGCTACGGCCGGGCTTACCACATCACCAACGCGAAGTCCGAGATCACCCAGCTGGCCTGGGACGACGACCACAACGTGGTCCGGCTGACCGAGGCCAACGGCGCCGCGTCGACCTGGTCCTACGACCAGAAGACCGGCTACCCGCTGGAGATCAAGGACGCGCTCGCCGTGCAGAACGGCAGCCCGGGCACGGTCCTGACCTACCAGACGCAGCTCAACGGCCACGTCGCCGATCTGCTGACCAAGACCAGCCCCGAGGGTCGTAAGTGGAGCTTCACTTACACCACCGAGGGTGACGTCGCCACGGTCACCGACCCGCTCAACATCGTCAGCGCCACCAACACGTACGACACGTGGGGCCGGCTGCTCAGCCAGAAGGACGCCAACGGCAACCTCACCAAGTTCGACGTCTTCCACGCGAGCGGTTACCCGACGCTCATCACGGACGCGGTGAACGCCAAGACGACGTTCGTCTACGACGTTCGAGGCAATGTCCTCGAGCTGACGAACGACAAGAATGCCAAGACCACGCAGGGCTACGACACCTTCGGTCGTCCGAAGGACCGGACCGAGCCGGTGGACGCGGCCAACAACCGGTACCTGACGACCAAGGCCTCGCAGTACGACGCGAACGACAACATCCTCACGGCGTACGCGGCCAACGGCACCGCCACCACGTCGGTCTACGACAAGGCCGACCAGGTGACCGAGTCGCTGGCGCCCAAGGACGTGGCCACCGATCCCGAGCGCAAGACCACCTACACCTACGACAAGGTCGGCAACGTGCTCACCGAGACCGAGCCGCAGGGCAACCTGACGGCTACGGTGGGCGACTACACGACGACCACCAAGTACGACGCGATCTACCAGCCGATCGAGATGACCAACGGCAAGGGCCAGAAGGTCACGTCGGCGTACGACAACGTCGGCAACCTGCTGACGCTGGTCGACGCGAAGAAGAACGCCACCGCGGACACCACGGACTTCACCACGAAGTACGAGTACGACGTTGTGCACCGGGTGACCAAGACCATCGACGCGGCGGGCAAGTTCACCACCGCCCGCTTCGACCGGGACGGCTTGACCGTCGCGACCACCGACGCGGACAACAACGAGTCGCTGGCTACGTACAACCCGCGCGGTGAACTGGTCGAGTCGAAGGTGCCGCACAGCAAGGACGCCGCCGGCGCCATCACCTACCGCACCACGAAGTACGAGTACGACGCGGTCGGCAACCAGACCAAGGTGATCACCCCGAGGGGTGTCGAGACCACCGACGATCCGGACGACTTCGCCACGGTCACCGTGTACGACGCCCTGAACCGCCAGAAGGAGCTCTGGTCGGCGTACGACAAGGACGACGCCCGGTACAAGACGCCGGACAAGACCATCTACGAGTACGACACGGTGGGCAACCTGACCAAGGTCAGCGCGCCGCCGTCGGAGGGCCAGTCGGTCCGCAACGACACGAAGTACACGTACTTCGACAACGGCTGGCAGAAGACCGCCACCGACCCGTGGGACATCGCCAACAAGTACGAGTACAACGACCTGGGCCAGCAGACCAAGAACACGCTGACCTCGGCCGGTGGGTCGGTCACCCGCACGATGACCTGGGACTTCTTCCCCTCGGGTAACCAGAAGGCCCGGTCGGACGACGGCGTGCCGGTCGGCAAGGACGTAGTCCTGGCCGACAGCTCCGACTCGAACAACATCGCCATGCAGGGTGCGTGGACCAGCGGCGTGGTGACGGGCCAGTGGGGCTACGACGTCTACACCGCACCGGCCGGCACCGGCTCGGCGCAGTTCAACTGGCAGCTCAACATCCCGCGGGACGGCACCTATGAGGTGTTCGCGTACTACCCGCAAGTCACCGGGGCGGCCACGGACGCCAAGTTCACGGTCACCCACTCGTCCGGCAGCACGGTCAAGACGGTCAACCAGACCACCGGCGCCGGCACCTGGGTCAGCCTGGGCAGCTACACCTTCACCGAGGCCGCGGCCCAGAAGGTCACGCTGACCGACCAGGCCACCGGCAAGGTGGTCGCCGACGCGGTCAAGCTGGTCCGAGCCGGCACCGAGACCGACACCGAGAAGAAGGACTTCACCTACAAGTACAACCCGAACGGGTTGATGACCGAGGTGCGCGACCTCAGCGCCAACGTCAAGATCGACACGTACAAGATCGCGTACGACGAACTCAACCAGATCAGCAAGGTGGAGGAGTACGCGCCCGCCGCGACCACCCCGAAGAACACCACCTCGCTGACCTACGACGAGAACGGCAACCCGCTCACCTCGACCCACGACCTCACCTGGTCGAAGATCGAGTACGACGCGCGGGACATGGTCACCAAGGTGACGAACGCCGACTCGCCGACCGCCGGCAACCAGCAGATCTCCACGTTCACCTACACCGCCCGAGGCGAGCTGCTCAAGCAGGTCAAGCCCAACGGCAACACGGTTGACCTGGAGTACTACCTGGACGGTGCCACCAAGCATCAGGTGGAGAAGACCTCCGCCGGGGCGGTGGTCGCCGAGCACACCCTGGAGTACGGGCCGAACGGCACGCCGTCGAAGGACGTGCTGAAGTTGATGAACGCCGACAACTCGGCGGACTACATCGACAACACGTACACCTTCGGCTACGACCCGCAGGACCGGATCGTCCGGCTGGACAAGACCGGGGACAGTACGGCAGCCGAGTCGTACACCTACGACGCGAACAGCAACGTCGTGTCGCAGGAGGTCCAGAACGCCGTCACGAACAACGTGTACGACCGTAACCGGCTGCACCGGTCGACCACGGCCGGGGTGACTTCGACGTACAACTACGACCCGTTGGGCCGGCTCGACACGGTGTCGGTCGGTGGGCAGCGGGCGCAGAAGTACTACTACGACGGGTTCGACCGCACCGCGAAGGTCACCGCTGGGACCGGGGCCACCGCCAAGTCGACCAGCTACGTCTACGACCCGTTCGACCGGACGGCGTCGCAGACCGTGGCCGGCAAGACGACCGCGTTCACCTACCTGGGCATGGACAACCAGGTGCTGCGGGAGGACATCGTCGGTACCGGCAAGCCGGACAAGTCGTATCAGTACGCGCCGTGGGGTCAGCAGTTGACCCAGATCAAGCACAAGGACGACGGCACGCGGGAGTACTCGCAGTTCACCTACCGGCCGCGGGGTGATGTCATCGGGATCACGAAGGAGGACGGCACAACCCGGGCGACATACGGCTACACCGCGTACGGCAAGGACGACAAGTCGCAGTTCACCGGCGTGGACAAGCCCGGAGCCACGGGTACGGGCGAGCAGGAGTCGTACAACGCGTTCCGGTTCAACGCCTCCCGTTGGGACGCGGCCTCCGGTACGTACGACATGGGGTTCCGTAACTACGATCCGGGGTTGAACCGGTTCCTGACTCGGGACTACTACGGCGGGGCCATGGCGGACATGGGTCTGACCCTGGATCCGTTCCTGAACAACCGGTATGCGTTCGCCGGCGGTAACCCGATCAGCTTCATCGAGTTGGACGGGCACCTGTTCGGCATGTCGTGGTCGGATCTGGGCCACGCCGCGTTGGACGTGGTGGGCATGGTGCCGGTGGTCGGTGAGGTCGCGGATGTGGCCAACGGCATCTGGTACATGGCCGAAGGCAACTACACCGACGGGTTGATGTCGCTGGCCTCGGCGATCCCGGTGGCGGGTAACGCGGTGGCCGCGGTCAAGGCGGGCCGGACGGCGAAGAAGTTGTACAACGGCGCCGAGGCCGCCATGGACGCCGGTAAGCAGGTGGACAACGTCGCCGACGCCTCCAAGGCGGTGACCACGCCCAAGGCCGACGTGCCTAAGGCGGATGCGCCGAAGGCGAAGAACGAGAGTGGTGGGGCCTGCCCGGTCAAGCCGAACAGTTTCGTCCCGGGTACCCGGGTGGTGCTGGCCGATGGCAGTAGTAAGGCCATCGAGGACGTCGAGCTCGGTGACGAGGTGCTGGCCACCGACGTCGAGACCGATGACAGCCAGCGGCGTGCGGTCACCGACGTGCGCAGTGTCGCGGGAACGAAGACGCTGGTCACGGTCACCGTCGATGTGGATGGCGACAGTGGGTCGAAGACCGGGTCGATCACCTCGACCGACAACCACCTGATCTGGCTGCCCGATGCGGGTAAGTGGGTCGAGGCGGGGCAGTTGCAGCCGGGTATGTGGCTGCAGACCGCGGCCGGCACGTGGGTGCAGATCACCGCGGTCAGGCACACCGTCAAGCACCAGCGCGTCCACAACCTCACCATCGACGGCCTGCACACCTACTACGTCCTGGTCGGCGGCACCCCCGTCCTCGTCCACAACGCGTGCGGAAAGGTTGAGTACGGCAGCACCGATTTGAGCCAGGCAGTAATTCAAAAGCGGTTGCAGCTAAACAAGGAAGGCAACAACTTCGCCGCTGCGAGAGTCGTCGAGAATGGTGTCGAACGGATCGAGGTTGCCTACTCGTCGAAGGGTATCGGCAATCATGCAGAGCGAAAATTGTTGCGAAAGTTCGGTGGGTCCATTACGGAGATGTACTCGGAGTTCCAGCCTTGTGTCGGTACGAACAAGTGCCGCAAGCGCCTTGCGGACGCCGGTGTTCCGACGTCATGGTCTTGGGACTGGACAACATCCGCTGAGGGAGCGGTTGCCAGAGGTGCACGCAGCAGGGCGGTGCGTCAGTTGATGGCCGACGCCATCTCGGGCAACTGGACGAAGCCGTGGAGTACGCCATAAGATGGTGGTGAGTAAGGTGTCGGCCCCCGATCTGTCGGGGGCCGACACCCTCTACGGTGAGCGAGGCGAGGCCGTGATCAGCGAATACCGCTACTCTGATGAATACGTCGCACCTGTACAAGATTCCGACGTGCGTGCTTTCCTGACGAATTTCGGACTTCCTTCGATATCCGGCATCTTCGTGGCCCGCGAGGCATCCGGCGGGACGATAGGAGAGGACGGCGGTAATGCTCTACTTCAAATCGGCGTCGTATCAGAAACGACCGACGTGGGAATGTACTACGTGCATCACGCCACCGGAGCGGTTCATTACATTGATCATGACTCCGCGTCTCAAGTGTACGTAAACGCTTCGCCGCGGCTGTTCGCTGAGTGTCTTCTCGCATTTGATAGTAAAACATCCGTGCCAGCGGAGATGTCGGATCCTGAGGAGGCGTCCCGCTTACTGGAGGCGATTATCTCAGACCTGGATCCCTCGGCTCTGGCGGACGACGAGCGCTACTGGCGGTCACTTCTCGATGACGTGGCGGTCGGTGATTACACGGACGATGACTGATCTTGGGGGAGTCCGGGTCTCGACCTCAGCACGTCGTGCGGACCCCGTTGCGCAGCACGGCGCAGACGCCGGCCCGGAACTTGGCGATGCTACCGCTAGAGCCGGGATGTATAAGGGAACGCTGGGGTAGACCCGGATCACGAAAGCTGACGGGGCGTACTGTCCGGCCGGGACACACCGCCCATGCGGAGATATCCTGGCCGGACTCGTTGGGCGGGGCAACTGAGTGATCGGTTTCCTGGTGGCCGAGCTCGTCGACGGCTGCCTTTACATCGCCGAGGTGAGTGTTCACCCTCGCAACGCCCGCCATGCGTTCGTCGTACTGGTCGACGATGTCCGTTGAGGACAGCGGGGGCGCCTTGGGGAGGATTCGTGTGCGCTGGGTCACTCCGTTGTGGCGGCGCAGAGATTCGATCAGTTCCGCGGGAAGGGTCATTTCCAGTTCGGCCTCGGCCCTGCTGATGGCGTCCACAGTCACCGACGGAGCCAGGAGCGCGGCGCTCGTCGGCGTGTGCCGCTCCGACCAGCCTTCGAGGCGAACCCATGCCTCAGTCACCGATCCCATCCGTGCACTTTAGGAGGGTCGAGCCAACCAAGGTTGTCAAGATCACCTCAGCCTGCCGGCTGTTGCCCGCCAGCGCGGTGATCAAGGTGCTGGGTGGCACCTCCCGGACGAAGCTGACCGGCCGCGAGGCCGCGCCGGAGAAGGGCAAGAACGTGTCGGTCTGGCGGTACTGCGCGTTCGGCCGGGACGGGCGGGACGCGTTCATGATCGAGGTCGGCACGCTGCCGAACCGGGCGCAGACCGCGAAGGAGACGATCGACGCGTTCGCGCGGTCGGGGGGCACCGAGGTGAAGCGCATCGACGGTCTGGGACGTCGGCGCGCCATGTGTGGTTTCCCAAATCCGACTTTTCCGGCGCCCAGTGACGCATGCCGTCGGGGTGACGCTGCTATGTGTAGGACGCGTCATACACAATCCGAATAGCGGCTATTGCTCGTATTTCTGGCTTCTCTTATCCTTGCGCCGATAGACGGGGTAAGCACCGAGGTCGATCGAGATAGGGCTGTTCGGACCGGTCGAGCTCACGGGGGATCGGGGAGATGTCGATCGAGATAAGGCTGCTCGGGCCGGTCGAGTTCACGGGGGATCGGGGACCGGTCCATCCAGGCCCGACGAAGCGACGTGCCGTGCTCGCCGCTCTCGCCCTGGAGGCGAACCATCCAGTACCGCTCTCCCGGCTGAGCGTCATGCTGTGGACCGGGCCGCCGCCCGCCTCGGGCGTCGCGAACATCCGCAATCACATCGGCATGCTCCGCCGTACGCTCAGGCACCGGCTCGTCTCCCGCCCGTCGGCGTACCAGCTCAATCTGGTCTCGGCGGAGCTCGACGTCAGCGAATTCCAGCGGCTCGCCGAGGCCGGCCGGCTCGCCCTGGCGACCGGTATGCCGGCGCGGGCCGAGACCGACCTCATGGCCGCGCTGCGGCGGTGGCGCGGTCCCGCCGGCGACGGCATCCGGCGGGGTACGGCGCTCGACCGTCGCTTCGAGGCGCTCGACGAGCATCGCCTGCGGGTGCTGGAGGATCTGGTCGACGCCCGCCTCGGCCTGGGCCGGTACGGCGAGGTGATCTCCGGGCTGCGCGAGCACGTGACTGCCCATCCCCTGCGCGAACGTGCGTGGGCCCAGCTGATGCTCGCCCTCTACCGCACCGGGGACACGGGAGCAGCGCTCTCGGCGTTTCGCCAGGCGCACACGGTGCTGCGCGAACAGCTCGGCATGGATCCGGGAGCCGAGCTCATCGCGCTGCAGCGGGACATGCTCGACCGGGCGCCCCATCTCGACCCACCGGTCACCGATCGCTCGGTGCCGCGGTCGGCGTCCCTGGCGGGAAACGCCGAGGTTCCCCGCGAACTGCCCCCCGAGCCGCTCGCCGCCTTCGGCCAATCGGACGAACTCGCCGCCGTGCTGGCCGGGGCGCGCCCGTCGCCGGGCGGTCGCACGCCGGCCGCCGTGGTGGTGCACGGACCACCGGGCTCGGGCAAGTCCACCCTGCTCATCCGGGCCGGCCACCGGCTGGCCGAGGCGTTCCCGGACGGCCAGATCTTCATGACGGGTGCCGACATGCGGCCGGACGCGGCCCAACTCGTCGGCCGGGTGCTTCGGGCGCTCGGCGTCGCGGCCGCCGACGTGCCGGCCGTGCTGGGCGAGCGGATCGGGCGCTACCGATCCCTGCTCGCCAGCCGGCGCGTACTGATCATCCTGGATGACGTCGCCGACGCCGAGCAGGTCCGGCCGCTGATTTCCGCACATCCGGGCTCTGCCCTGCTGGTCACGTCGCGCGAGGCGCTCCTCGAGCTGGACGGTGTGCCCCACGTCGAGCTGCGGCCGTCGGTCGGTGCGGCGGATTCCGGGGGTGCGCGGCGTGCGCCACACCCGGCGTGAGAGAGTCATGGCCATGCCGCGTGTTCGCCGACTCGCCTCCGTCGCCGTCGTCGCTTCCCTCGCCGTGGCGGGCCTCTCGGCCTGTCGCAGCGAGCCGTCCGTGGCCGCGTACGTCGGTGCTGGACGGATCAGCGAGGCTCGGGTCCAGCAGGTCTGGGACCAGGCGTACGACGCGGTGAACGCCCAGCGTGCCGCCGGCGCCGCGCCGGCGGAGGCGGCCTCGCCGGATGCGGCGGGCGACACTCAGGCGGTCGCCATGCCGATCACCCGCGGCGACGTCGTCCGCGCCCTGATCAGCGCCGACGTGCTGGGCCGAGTGGCCCGGCAGCAGAATGTCACGCTCCCGGCCGACCTGCGGCTCAGCGACTACGCCAACCGCGTCCGCGTGCCGGCCGACACCGACTACGTGCGGCTCTACGCCGAGGCCGACGCCCTGGTCAGCCTGCTGCGGGCCGAGGCGCAGGGCGCGCCGGAGCCGACCGACGCCGACCTGCGCGAGGTGTACGACGTGCTCGCCGCGGACCAGCTGGCCGGTGGCGCCACCTTCGAGGACTTCAAGGCCCAGTTACCGGAGCAGAACCGGCAGCTGGTGCGGTCCGCCGTCGCCGTCCGCAACGAGATCAACGAGGTCGCGGGCTCGCTGCGGATCAGGGTGAACCCTCGCTACCGGCCGCTGGACATCGCGATCCTGAACTACCAGACACAGAACGGCGAGCTGCGCCCGCTCCTCGTCGCGCCGCTCGGCGCGAACGACGCGGTCGCGCCGGTCAGCAGCGCCGGCTGAGCCGACCCCGCGGAAGCTGTCACAGTAGCGGTCATGACCGCACGGATCGTTCTGCTCGTCACCTCCCCCCGTCTGCCTGCCGGGCTGCTCACCGCCGCCGCGTGGGACGCCGTGCGGGCGTACCCGGTACTCACCGGTGCCGCGTCGGCGCAGGCCGACGCGCTCCGCAAGAGCGGCGTGCCGGTGACGGTGATCGACCCGGATCCCGAACGGCTGCTCGCCGAGACCGATGACCGGGAGGCCGTCGTGTGGCTCTCCGGGCCGGCCGGCGACCAGGACTTCGCGCGCCGGCTCGGGCTGCGGCTGACCCGCGAGCCCGACCGGGCCGAGCTGGAGCTGATGTACGGCTCGTGGGATCCGCCGGGCGCCCGCCTGCTGGACGCGGTCGCCGTGCTGGATCGCCTGGCCTCGCCCGGCGGCGACCCGTGGAAGAGGGCGCAGAATCACCGGACGCTGGCACCGTATCTGCTCGAGGAGAGCTACGAGGCGTACGACGCGATCGAGTCCGGTGATCTGGACGCCCTGCGCGAGGAGCTCGGCGACGTGCTGTTGCAGGTCGTGCTGCACGCCCGGCTGGCCGAGGAACTGCCGGACGGCGCGGCCTGGACCATCGACGACGTGGCCGGCGGCCTGGTCGACAAGATGGTGCGGCGCAACCCGCATGTGTTCGCCGGTGCACAAGTCGAAGATCTCGAGGAGATCACCGAGAACTGGGAGCGGATCAAGAAGGCCGAGAAGGCACGCGACTCGGTGTTGGACGGCATCGCGCTGAGTCAGCCGGCGCTCGCGCTGGCCGGAAAGATCGTCGAGCGGGTGGCACGCGCCGATCTCGACGTACCGCTGCCCGGCTCGGGCGAGCTCGGCCCGGCGCTGCTGCGGATGGTGGCCGAGGCGCAGGCCTCGGGCGCGGACGCCGAGGCGGCCCTGCGCCGCGCCGCCCTGGCGTACGCGGACGAGGTACGGGCCGCGGAACAGAGAACTGTCGGACCCGCCGAGTAGGTTCCTCGGCATGCCGGAGTTCGTACCGCTCGCCGAACGCATCGTCGACGCCGTCCTGGACAGCGATCCCGGGCTCGCCACCCTCGCCGGCGACCATCGCTTCGACGACCGCCTGCCCGACTTGTCGCCCGGTGCCGTCGCCGGCCGGGTGACCATGCTGCGGGACGCCGCCGCCGCGCTCTCCGGCGTCGATCCCGAGGCGCTCGGCCCGGAGAATCAGGTCGACCACGCGATCCTCGCCGCCGTGGTGGAGCGTGGACTTTTCGAGCTGAGCGACGTCCGCGAGCACGAGTGGAACCCGTTGCCGCACAACCCCGGCCCGCTGCTGCACGCGCTGATCGCCCGGCAGTTCGCGCCCGCCGGCGAGCGGCTGGCCAGCCTCGGCGGCCGGCTCGCCGCGATTCCCGACGCGCTGGCGACCGCCCGGGCGGTGCTGCGGGACGTACCGCGCATCCACGCCGAAACGGCGGTCGGCCAGTTCGCCGGCGCCGCCGCGCTGATCCGTGATGAGGTGCCCGTGCTGCTCGCCGAGGAGCCCCGCATGCGCGGCGCTGTCGAGCCGCCCGCAGCGGCCGCGCTGGGTGCGCTGGACGAGTTCGACGGGTGGCTGCGCGGGTTGCTCCGCAGCGGCGAGCCCGGTCGGGATCCCCGGCTGGGTCGCCCGCTCTGGGAGGCGCGGCTCTGGCACACGCTCGACACCGAGCTTTCCGCCGCCGAGGTGCTCTCCCGTGCCCATCGCAACCTCGACCAGGTCGGCGAGCAGCTGCGGTCGGCCGCCGCCGAGCTGGTCGGCGGCCCCGAGACAGACGAGACCGTCCGTCGCGTGCTCGACACGCTGGCGGGCCAGCATCCCGACGGCTCGTCGATCGTCGACCTGGCCAAGGTCACCATGGCCGAGGCCACGCAGTTCGTCCGCGAGCACGACATCCTCTCGCTGCTCGACGACCCGTGCGTGATCGAGGAGATGCCCGAGTTCGCACGCGGCGTCGCGGTCGCCTACTGCGACCCGCCCGGCCCGCTGGAGACCGCCGACGTCCCGACCTTCTACTGCATCGCTCCGGCGCCGTCCGACTGGCCCGCGGAACGGATCACGTCGTTCTACCGCGAGTACAACGACCACATGATCCGCGACCTCACCGTGCACGAGGCGATGCCGGGTCACTTCCTGCAGATCGCCCATTCCCGGCGTTTCCGGGCCGCGACGCGCGTGCGCGCCCTGGGGTGGTCCGGGCCGTTCGTCGAGGGCTGGGCGGTGTACGCCGAGGAGCTGATGGCCGGCCTCGGCTTCGGCGGCCTTCCGGTGCGCCTCCAGCAACTGAAGATGCAGCTCCGGATGACCCTGAACGCCGTCATCGACCAGCTCGTGCACTGCGCGGAGCTGCCGGAGTCCGAGGCGATGGCCTTGATGACCGGCCGCGGCTTCCAGGAGGAAGGCGAGGCGGCCGGCAAATGGCGGCGCGCGCTGCTCACATCGGCCCAGCTGTCGACCTACTTCGTCGGCTACTCGGAGGTGAGCGCGATCGCCGCCGCGCGCCCGTTCGGCGCGACGCCGAGGGCCTGGCACGACGCCATGCTGGCGCACGGCTCTCCGCCGCCGCGTCACCTGCGCTCGTTGCTCGGCGTGTGACGGCGGGCCGGTCAGGGCGAGATGCTCGACGGTGCGACTGCGAGGCCGGCGGGTCAGGCGAATGCTCCGCGCGCCCTCTCCAGTAGCTGACCTCGCATGATGTACCGGCGGATGACCCTCGCCTGCCGCTCCTCGACGCCGTCGAAGATCGCCACCATCTCGACCGAGAGCGGCCCCGGTCGCGGCACCTGCTGGCGCATCGAGCTCACCTTGTGGGTCTTCGCCGGGAACTCGAGCACCTCCTCGCCGAGTTGGATCCGCAGCCTGATGTCTTGTTCCGGCTTGAGCGAGATGTCGGTGAAGTGCGCCCGCACCGCGCGTTCACTCAGGTCGTACACCACGCCCATGGCGTCCTCGTGGCGCGGGCGCACCAGCAGGATCGGCTCGCCGCCGCCACCGCGAACGAAGTTGCGGCTCTGCTCGACGGACGGCTCACCGCTGAACCGGACGTCCACCCGGTTGCCGTCGACCCGGACCACGTCGCCGGCCAGGGCGTACCGCCCGCGCGGCGCGGCGGCCCAGCGCAACGTGACGGACGAATTCGCCGGCGGCACGTCGTCCAGGGCCAGCGAGAGTGTGATCACCGTCCCGGCGGCCTGCACCACCCGAACCTCGGGCAACGTCTCGCCGTACGAGGTCATCTCGATGTACGACCCGTCGGCGGGTAGCTGAGAAGCGCTCATAGTGCCTGGGTGATCGGTCGGGCCGGGGCCGCCCTGAGGCGAACACCGGGGGAACTTCACCGGCCGCCACGGCGGGTCGATAGGCTCAGGGCCGTGGTCGGCCGCAGGGTCGCGGTCGGAGCAGTGCAGCCTTAGGAGCAGTGCAGCCTTAACAGAGGGAGCGACGGGACACATGGCCACCATCGAAGCGATTGTCGCCCGCGAGATTCTGGACTCCCGGGGAAATCCGACCGTCGAGGTCGAGGTCGGGCTGGACGACGGTACGGTCGGTCGCGCCGCGGTGCCGTCCGGTGCCTCCACCGGCGCCTTCGAGGCGCTCGAGCTGCGTGACGGCGACAAGGGACGCTACCTGGGCAAGGGCGTCGAGAAGGCGGTCAGCAACATCGAGGACAGGATCGCCGACGAGCTGGTCGGGTACGAGGCGAGCGAGCAGCGCCTGATCGACCAGAAGATGCTCGACCTGGACGGCACGGCGGACAAGTCGGAGCTCGGCGCGAACGCCATTCTCGGCGTCTCGCTCGCCGTGGCGAAGGCGGCCGCGCTCTCCGCCGAGCTGCCCCTGTTCCGCTATCTCGGTGGGCCGAACGCGGCGGTCCTGCCGGTGCCGATGATGAACATCCTCAACGGTGGCGCGCATGCCGACTCGAATGTCGACGTCCAGGAGTTCATGATCGCTCCGATCGGCGCCCCGACGTTCCGGGAGGCGCTGCGTACCGGTGCCGAGGTGTACCACGCGCTCAAGTCCGTCCTGAAGAAGAAGGGCCTGTCGACCGGTCTGGGCGACGAGGGCGGCTTCGCGCCGAGCCTGTCCGCGAATGCGGCCGCGCTCGACCTGATCGCCGAGGCCGTGCAGGCCGCCGGCTTCTCGCTGGGCAGCGACATCGTGCTGGCCATGGATGTCGCGGCGACCGAGTTCCACAAGGAGGGCTCGTACGTCTTCGAGGGCGCCCCGAAGTCGACCGACGAGATGATCACCTACTACGCGAAGCTCGCCGACGAGTACCCGATCGTCTCGATCGAGGACCCGCTGTCCGAGGAGGACTGGGCCGGCTGGAGCGCGATGACCTCGCAGCTCGGCAACAAGCTGCAGATCGTCGGCGACGACCTGTTCGTCACGAACCCGACCCGCATCGGCCGGGGCATCGCCGAGGGCGCCGCGAACGCCGTCCTGGTGAAGGTCAATCAGATCGGCTCGCTGACCGAGACGCTGGACGCCGTGGACCTGGCCCACCGGTCCGGCTTCCGGACGATGATGAGCCACCGCTCGGGCGAGACCGAGGACGTCACGATCGCCGACCTCGCGGTCGCGGTCGGCAGCGGCCAGATCAAGACCGGCGCCCCGGCCCGCTCGGACCGGGTGGCGAAGTACAACCAGCTGCTGCGCATCGAGGAGCAGCTGGAGAGCGCGGCGCGGTACGCCGGGGCGGGCGCTTTCCCGCGTTACCGCGCGGCGTGACGACCAGCCGCTAGATCATGGAGTTGTGGCGCCCACGCCGCGGGGCATAGGTTTTCCTGCGGGCGCCACAACGGACGACGGTCTTCAGCGGGGAGTCACAGGTGACGACACAGCGACGCGCACCGAGCGGACAGGGCCCGGCCCGCCGCCCGGCGCCGTCGCGGGTGCGCGGCGCCGCCGGCCGCCGCATGCCGCCGGCCGGCACGCGGAGCCGGCCCGCGATCTCCCGCCGCACGGTGAACGTCACCCGCGGCGCGACCAAACGTACGGTCGCGACCCAGCCGCGCGCGCTGACCGGCCGGGCCACCGTCCTCATCGTCGTCTTCGTAGCGCTGGCCCTGGCGTACACGTATCCGCTGCGCGTCTATCTCGCCCAGGAATCGCAGATCGCCCAGCTGGAGGCCGATCAGGCCGCGCAGCGTGAGCAGATCGCGCAGAAGTCGCTGCAGTTGCAGAAATGGCGCGACCCGGCGTATCTGAGTGCGGAGGCCCGCGAGAAGCTGTTCTACGTCGCGCCGGGGGAGACCCCACTCCTGGTCTTCAGCGATCCCGCGGGAGCGGCCCGGGAGGCCGGGGCGGCGTCCCCCGCACCCGCCCCTGACCGCTGGTACGACACGCTGTGGAGCAGCGTCCGAGCCGCCGACGCGGAGCCGCCGAACTGATGATGGAGTTCCCCCAGGAGCCCTCCGTAGCCGACCTCGAGATCGTCGCGGCTCAGCTGGGCCGCCGGCCGCGCGGCACTCGGACGATCGCACACCGCTGCCCGTGCGGTAATCCCGACGTGGTGGAGACGTCGCCGCGGCTCGACGACGGCACGCCGTTCCCGACCCTGTTCTACCTGACCTGTCCGCACGCGACCGCGGCGTGCAGCCGGCTGGAGTCGGCCGGAGTGATGCGGGACATGCAGGACCGCCTCGTCACCGATCCGGAGCTGGCCGAGCGGTATCGCCGCGCCACCCAGGACTATCTCGCCCGGCGGACGGCCATTGCGGACGTTCCGGAGATCGCGCACGTCGCGGCCGGCGGCATGCCCGATCGGGTGAAGTGCCTGCACGTCCATCTCGGGCACGCGCTCGCGGCGGGCCGGGGCGTGAACCCGTTCGGGGACGAGGTCCGCGACGCCGTGGAACCGTGGTGGGCCGGCGGCCCGTGCGTGTCTCGCGAGGACGGCTGAGGTGCACGTCCGCCGCGCCCGCACGAGCGACGTGAAGGCCATCCGCGCCCTGGTGGACGCGTACACGGCCGATCGCCGGCTGCTCAGCAAGGCCACCGTCACCCTGTACGAGTCGGTGCAGGAGTTCTGGGTGGCCGTGGACGAGTCCGACACCGTGCTGGGCTGTGGTGCGCTGCACGTGATGTGGGAGGACCTGGCCGAGATCCGTACAGTGGCCGTGGATCCGCGGCACCGCGGGCGCAAGATCGGTCATACGATCGTCGACCGGCTCCTGGACGCGGCCCGCGAGGTCGGCGTGGCCCGGGTGTTCTGCCTGACGTTCGAGACCCGGTTCTTCCGCTCCTTCGGGTTCACCGAGATCGACGGCGCGCCGGTACCGCACACGGTCTACGAACAGCTGCTGCGCTCGTACGACGAGGGCGTCGCGGAATTCCTCGACCTGGAACGGGTCAAGCCGAACACGCTGGGGAACACGAGAATGCTCTTACATCTATGAGGCATCGATGAGAGTCGCCGCCATCGACTGCGGGACCAACTCGATCCGCCTGCTGATCGCGGACGTCGCGGACGGCCGGCTGTCCGACGTGGCCCGGCGGATGGAGATCGTCCGGCTGGGCGAGGGCGTGGATCGCACCGGCCGGATCTCCGAGGCCGCGCTGGCGCGCACCCGGGCGGCCCTCATCGGGTACGCCGCGGAGATCGCCGAGCTCGGCGTACGGGAGGTCCGGATGTGCGCCACCTCGGCCTCGCGGGACGCGTCGAACGCCGCCGACTTCCGGACCATGGTCCGCGGTGTGCTCGGTGTCGATCCCGAGGTGATCACGGGGGAGGAAGAGGCGCTGCTCTCGTTCACCGGTGCGGTGGCCGGCCTCGCCGCCGAGCCGCCCTACCTGATCGTCGACATCGGCGGCGGCTCGACCGAGTTCGTCACCGGCACCGCGCGGGTCGAGCACGCGATCTCGGTGGACATCGGCTGCGTCCGGATGACCGAGCGGCACCTGCACAGCGACCCGCCCACCGCGGCGGAGGTCGAGGCGGCCGAGCGGGACATCACGACCGCGGTGGACACCGCCCTGGCAGCCGTGCCCGGCCGCTCCGCGCGGACACTCGTCGGTCTCGCCGGGACGGTCACGACGGTGACGGCTCTCGCGCTCGACCTGCCGGCGTACGACCCGGTGCGGATCCACCACGCCCGGGCCGGCCACGACGCCGTCGCCAAGGTGACCGGTGACCTGCTCGGTATGACCGTGGCGCGGCGCCGGGCGCTGCCGGTGATGCACCCCGGTCGGGCCGACGTGATCGGAGCGGGTGCGCTGATTCTGCGGATCATCCTGGAACGCTCGCGGCAGTCTTCCGTGGTCGCCTCCGAACACGACATCCTGGACGGCATCGCGTTCGGCCTGGCGGGCTGACCTCGACGAGCCCACGAGCCGGCCGCAGGTGTGGTCCGCCGATCGATAAAGGCTGAGTAACGGGGTCGCCGCCGGATCCGGCTGGTCGCTACTGTCTCCCCCGGCGACGGCCGACCCCTCGAAAGGACGCTCCTGTGACCAACCCCGTTCCACCATCGGGTGGCACCTACCCGCAGGCCGGCGGGGACCACGCCGGCTACCCGTCCCCTCAGCCCGGTTACCCGCCGGTTTACCCCGGGCAGCAGGGTTATCCCGGGCAGCAGGGTTATCCCGCCCAGCAGGGCTACCCCGCCCAGCAGGGCTACCCCGCCCAGGGCGGTTTTCCCCCGCCGAACGCGGGTCACGGCGGCTTCCCGCCGCCGAACGCCGGTCAGCACGGCCAGAATCCGCAGGGCTTCGCCGAGTTTCCGACCGAGAAGAAGGGCGGGGGTCGCAAGAAGGCCCTGAGCATCCTCGGTGCGGTGGCCATCGGCCTGGTGGTCGTGATCGGCCGCGCCGCGCTGAGCGAGGACAAGGCTCAGGATGCCAAGGTCGGCGACTGCATCGCCGCGCAGAAGGAGGTCTCCAGCGACGAGACCACCCGGACCGGGGCTGAGGTGGTCGACTGTGCCTCGTCCGAGGCCAAGTACACCGTCGTCGCCCGTGTCGACGGCGAGACCGACGTGAACAGCAAGTCCTGCGAGCAGCACTTCAAGGAGAACGAGGAGTACGTAGTGTTCTCCAGCACGGCGGGCAAGGGCTACCTGCTCTGCCTGAGGCCGAAGGCCTGACCGCGACGCGCCGGGGGCAGGCGGCCGGCAGTGCGGGCACCCGGACGCGGCGTTCACCCTGCGGCATGCTGTGCTGCCACCATGGGTCCGGGTGAGTCGTGCGCGCGTACGCCTGCCGATGTGGTCACCAGAGCGGCGCAAGCGGCGTCACTCAGCGTGCTCGATCGGGAGATCGCGGATTGTTTCGCCTGTCCGCGCCTCGTTGCGTGGCGTGAGGAGATCGCGGCGGTCAAGCGCGCCTCCTTCCGGGCGCAGGAGTACTGGGGGCGCCCGGTGCCCGGCTTCGGGGCCGCGGATGCCGAGATCGCCATCCTGGGGCTCGCACCGGCGGCGCACGGCGGCAACCGGACCGGGCGGGTCTTCACCGGCGACCGGTCCGGGGACGTGCTGTTCGCCGCTTTGCACCGGGCCGGGCTGGCGAACCAGCCGACCAGCGTGGCCGCGGACGACGGCCTGGCGCTACGGCACACGCGGATCTTCGCGGCGGTGCGCTGCGCGCCGCCGGACAACAAGCCGCTCCCGGTCGAACGCGACACGTGCGCGCCGTGGCTGCACCGCGAGCTGGGCCTTGTCCGCCCGAGCCTGCGGGTGGTGGTGGCGCTGGGGGCGTTCGCGTGGGCGGCCTGGTGGCCGGCGATGGCCGCGGTCTACCGGGTACGCCCGCCCGTGCCACGCCCGAAGTTCGGCCACGGTGCGCTGGTCCGCCTGGCGGGCGTGCCCGACCTGCTCGGCAGCTTCCACGTCAGCCAGCAGAACACCTTCACCGGCCGGCTCACCCCGGACATGCTGGACGACGTGTTCGCCCGTGCGAAGCGTCAGGCGGGCCTGGCATGATTCGGCTCAACCCACATCCCCTCGAGTCACGGATCTGAGCCCGCCCGATGGATCTCGCCGCTGTGCGACGCTGGTGGCCATTGGCCGCCGTCCTCGCGCTGCTCTTCGTGACGTCGCTGGCCGCGACCCGATCGAAGCCGCAGCTCGACCAGATCGCCGCGGAGGAGGCGCCGGCGACCGACCCGCCGCTGCTGCCGACCACCGCGCCCAGCGCGAGCGCCGGCGCACAGCAACGACCCGAGGCGGCGAGCGGCCTGCCGGAGTGGCTCGGCACGGCCGCGCTCGTCCTGCTCGGCGTCGTGGCGCTGATCGTGGTCGGGATCGTGGTGCGCGCGCTCGTGCGCGACCAGACCCGGCGGCGGGTCCGTGGCTCCGGCCGGCCGCTGCCGCGCCGGCACCAGCCCCGGACCGCCGACGAGCTCGTCGCCGCGCTCGACGCCGGGCTGGAGGAGCTGTCCGACACCGACCGCGACCCGCGCCGGGCCGTGATCGCCTGCTGGGTGCGGCTCGAGCAGGCGGCCGCCGCGGCCGGCACGCCGCGGCATCCCGGCGACAGCCCCACCGACCTGGTCGGCCGGCTGCTCAACGAGCAGCGCGTCGATGCCGGGGTGCTGGCGGCGCTGCTCGAGGTGTACCGGCAGGCGCGGTATGCGACGCACACCGTCGACGACCAGATGCGCCAGCAGGCCCGCTCGGCACTGCAACGGCTACGCACCGACTTCGAGGCCGGGGTGCCGGCGTGACCGACCGCACCGAGCGGCGACTCGCGGCACCGGAGGACCGCCTCGCGGGCGCGGTCCGGGAGGGCACGTCGACGGAGGCACCGGCATGACCACCGGCGGTCTGGACGACCTCTTCGGCCCCGGCGCCGAACCGGCCGCGGATGAGCCGGAGGCCGTGCCCCGGCCCCGGAACCGGTCCCTGCGGATCCTGGCCAACGTCCTGCTCGTGGCGGCCGCCACGGCGGTCACCGTCGCCGTGTTCCGCTGGACGGGCACCCGCATCTCCATCGTGCTGGTGGCGGCCGCCTTCGCCGGACTCCGGTTGATCATGTTGGGAGTCGCCGAGGTCGCGCCGCCGCCGAATCCGAAGCGGCGCGCCGACGGCAGTGCGGCCGTGGCGGGCGCCGGCACCGACGCGCTGCGGGCGGCGGTGCGCCGCTGGGAGGAGAACCTCGACCGGGCGCACGCGGACCCCGAGATGTACTCGCGTAACGTTCTGCCGGTGCTGGCCGAGCTCACCGACGAACGGTTGCGGCTGCGTCACGGAATCACCCGGGCCACCGATCCACGCCGCGCCCGCGAGCTGGTCGGCGAGCCGCTCTGGGCGGCGCTGCACGACCGCGGGCGGCGGGTCCCCAAGGCCCGTGATCTCGAGACCTACGTGGACGCGTTGGAACGATTGTGAGAAAGGTGCTCCGGTGACCGAAGAAGCCCTGGCCCCGTACGAGGTGGGCAGGTTGGCCGGTGCCGTCCTCGACTCGGTGGGCAGCGTGGTGGTGGGCAAGCGGGACTCTCTCGAGCTGGTCCTGGCCGGCATCCTGGCCGGGGGGCACGTGCTGCTGGAGGACCTGCCCGGCCTGGGCAAGACGCTCACCGCCCGCTCCTTCGCCCAGTCGCTCGGCCTCGACTTCCGCCGCCTGCAGTTCACGCCCGACCTGCTGCCCGCCGACGTGACCGGCTCCTTCCTGTACGACCAGCGCAAGGGTGACTTCGCGTTCCGGGCGGGGCCGGTGTTCACCAACATGCTGCTGGCCGACGAGATCAACCGGACCCCGCCCAAGACCCAGGCGGCACTGCTGGAGGCGATGCAGGAGAAGCAGGTCTCGGTGGAGGGCGTGACCTACCGGCTGGATCCGCCGTTCCACGTGCTCGCCACCGCCAACCCGATCGAGTACGAGGGCACCTACCCGCTGCCCGAGGCGCAGCTCGACCGGTTCCTGCTCCGCGTATCGTTCGGCTACCCGACCGCCGAGGAGGAGTGGGACGTCCTGCGCCGGCGGATGGCGCGCCGGCAGGAGGACACGTACCTGTCGCCCGTCGTGGACGCGCGCACGCTTCAGTCCATGCAGGCGGCCCTCGAGTCGATCACCGTGGAGGACTCCATCGGCCGGTACATCGTCGCGCTCACCGCGGCCACCCGTGAGCACCCCTCGGTGCTGGTCGGCTCGTCCCCGCGCGGTTCGCTGGCGCTGTTGCTCCTGGCCCGGGCCCGGGCGGCGATGGCGGGCCGCGACTTCGTGGTGCCCGAGGACGTGAAGGACGTCGCGGTGCCCGCGCTGGCCCACCGGATCACCCTGCGGCCCGAGATGTGGTTGCGCCGGGTCGACCCTTCATTCGTGGTGGAGGAGGTGCTGGCGGCGACGCCCGCGCCGGCCAGCGGAGCCCTGCCGACGTACGCGAACGGGTACAACGCGACGTGATCGAGCATCCGCCGCGCGAACCGTGGCCGGGCCCGGCCTGGGTGCCGACCCGTGCGCTCGGCCGGTCCGTGTTGCTCACCGGTCTGCTGCTGGTGCTCGGCGTGGCGCTCGGCCGGGTCGACCTCGTGCTGCTCGCCGCGCCCTTCGCGATCGGGGCGGCGATCCATCTGCGCCGGATGCCGCGCTCGGCGCCGGAGGTCACCATCGGTTCGGACGACGAGCACGTCGTCGAGGGTGGCCGGATCGAGGCCGCACTGACCGTCAGCAACCCCGACGTCATCGCGTACGACCTGGTGGTGGTCCGCACCCGCACGTCCCGGTGGATGCGTCTGGAGCAGGCCGACCGGCCGTTCGCGGTGGCCGTGCCCGCCGACGGCTGGGCCGCGGTCGAACTGCCCGGCGAGGCGCTGCGGTGGGGCCGGCAGGACGTGGGTCCGGCAGCGGCCCGCGTCGCCGCCTGCGGCGGTCTTCTCGCCTGCCGGCCGGTGATCACCCCGGCGCGGGCGGTGCGGGTCTACCCGGTGACCGATCCGTTCAACGCGACGGAGGCGATGCCGGCCGCGGCCGGCCTGGTGGGCAACCACCGGTCGCGGCGCACGGGTGAGGGCGGCGAGTTGGCCGGCGTGCGCCCGTTCGCGCCCGGCGACCGGCTGCGGCGCATCGACTGGCGGGTCTCCCTGCGTACGCGGGACCTCCATGTCGCCTCCACCCTGTCCGACCGGGACGCCGAGGTGCTGCTGCTGCTCGACGTCCTGGGTGAGGTGGGACGCTCCGGCGGCGTGGCGGGCAGCGCCTCGGTGCTGGACACGACCGTCCGGGCCGCGGCCGCGATCGCCGAGCACTACCTGCAGCGCGGCGACCGGGTGTCGCTGCTGGAGTACGGTGCCGCGGCGCGCCGGCTGCGGCCGGCGACCGGCCGGCGCCAGTATCTGACCGTCCTGGAGTGGCTGCTGGACGTGCGTCCGGACCCGGTCGAGCAGGACCGGGCCGAGGAGGTCTTCGGGGCCCACCACGTCGCGTCGGACGCGCTGGTGATGGTGCTGACCCCGCTGGTCGACCCCCGCGCCGCCGACATGCTCGCCCAGCTCACCCAGTCCGGCCGGTACGTGGTGGCGGTGGACACGCTGCCTGCCGGTGCCGCTCCGCAGAACCGGAACCAGTGGACGCCGCTGGCGACCCGGCTGTGGCGCATGGAGCGGGAGAACGTACTGGGCCGGTTGCGCGAGCACGGGGTGCCGGTGGTCGCGTGGGCCGGTGCCGGCAGCCTCGACCTGGTGCTGCGCGACGTGGCCCGGATGGCCGCGGCCCCGCGGGGTCGGTGATCGTCGTGATCACCGCGCTGACCGCTCGCGCCGGCCGGGCCCGTGCCGCGCTGGGCCGGGCCACCGCGATCCCGTTCCTGGTCCGAGCGGGTATCGCCCTGTGCGGCCTGGTCGCGGTGCTGGTGGCCTGGCCGCAGCCGCTGCTCGCCGGCCGGAACCTCGCCCTCCTCGCCCTGATCGCGATGTATCCCGCGGTCGCGCCGCGCGGCCGCGGGGCCACGGTCGCCGCCCTCGTCGTCGTCGCCGGCTGGCTCGTCGACACCACCGTATTCGACGCCCGGATCGCGCTCTGGCGGGTGCTCGCCCTGGCCACCCTCCTCTACCTCGGGCACACCCTGACCGCGCTCGCCGCGGCGCTCCCGTTCGACGCCGTGGTCAACCTCGACGTCGTCGGCCTCTGGCTGGCCCGGGCGCTGGCGGTGGTATTGATCTCGGCGGTGCTCACGGTTGTCGCGCTCGGCCTCGCCGCCGAGCTTGCCGGGCCGGCCTTCCTGGTCGCCACCCTGGCAGGCCTGGCCGGTGCGGTCGGCGCCACCCTCCTGGTCGCCCGCCTCCTGCGCAGGGCGTGAATCGACACGCGGCTTCAGCTGCACGCCTCGCGCGAGGAGTTCCCCGAGGTCACGCCGCCGGTCACTCCGCGCCGACCGCAAGCCGGTGGGTGCGTGCGCGCTGACGGCCAGTCCGATTCCGCCTCCCGGGCGGTACCCGATACGGTATCCGCAAGCCCGCCCGGGTGGTGGAATGGCAGACACGGCCGCCTTAAAAGCGGCTGCCTGACGAGGGCGTGCGGGTTCGAGACCCGCCCCGGGCACACCACGGATCCGCATGGTCGCAGGCGGCCTCCGGGACACCTTTCAGCCTGCTCACAGCTTCCACGGGGCGCCACCGCGAGAGTCCAGCGACTACTCTGGAACGGCACACAACGTGCCTCAACCTCAAGGGAGGCTGGACACAGTGAAGACTACGAACCCGGTGCTCTCCCGTCTCGGCCAGGCGGCCGAACGCGAGCGGACGGCCGGGTACGGGGCGTACGGCCCCGCCGGACAGCCGGGTTACGGCCAGCCGTATCCGACTGCTCCGGGATACCCCGCCGCGCCGCCGGCCGTGCAGCCGATGACGATCGACGACGTCGTCGTCAAGACGGTGATGCTTCTCGGCATCACCGGCGTCTCCGCGGTGGCGGCCTGGACCATCATTCCCGCCTCGCTGACCGGCGCCGCCTGGATCGGCGCCGCCCTGGTCGGCCTGGTCCTCGGCCTGATCATCTCGTTCTCGCGGATGGCGAACCCGGCCCTCGTGGTCACCTACGCGGTGGTAGAGGGCGTCTTCGTCGGCATGGTCAGCAAGTTCTTCGAGTCGCTCTACAACGGCATCGTCCTCCAGGCGGTGGTCGCCACCTTCGGCGTCTTCTTCCTGATGGCGGTCCTGTACCGCGCCCGGGTGATCCGCGCGACGCCCAAGTTCACCCGCGGGCTGATCGCGGTCATGGCGGGACTCTTCGCCGTCATGCTGATCAATTTCGTGCTGGCGCTGTTCGGCGTCAACACCGGCCTGCGTGACGGCGGCCCGCTCGGCTACCTGTTCAGCTTCGTCTGCATCATCGTGGCCGCGCTCAGCTTCATCCTCAGCTTCAACGAGATCGAGGAGGGCGTCCGGATGGGTCTTCCGCAGCGCTACTCCTGGACCGCGGCGTTCGGCATCCTGGTCAGCCTCATCTGGCTGTACCTGGAAGTGTTGCGCCTGTTGAGCTACTTCCAGGGCGACGACTGACCTTCGGCCGTCCGTCCCGTGTCCGCGGCGCCCGGTCCGTCTCCCCACGGCCCGGGCGCTGCCCTGTCCTCGTGAGCTCAGCCCGTTTCTCGTCCCGTAGGCTCGGCCGGTGACCGACTCCGCGCCGTCGGCGTTCGCCACGTCCATCGAACGCCTGCTCAACCAGGTGCGGCATTGGGAGGCGCCGCGGTGGTCGGTACCGGCGGGGGCGGGCTCCCGGGCCGACCTGATGTACGCGTTGGTCCAGCGCCTGGCCGACCTGAGCGCCGCGGCGGAACACGGCGAGCGGCGGCCCGTTCCCCGCGACCAGGACATGATCCTTCCCGATCAGCTGCGGGTCATGGCCGACGATCTGCTGGTGGCCGAGCCGCCCACGTCCGTCCTCACCGAGGCGACCGCCGCCGTCGACGCCGTCCGCCAGATGCTGTGAAGCCAGAAGTCGGCGGCGGCGCGTGGAGACCGCCGAGCCCGGCCGCTCGTGGCAGACCGGACCCGGCGGGAACTCGGGGCGACCTCAGCTGAGCCGTTCGAAGATCATCGCCATGCCCTGGCCGCCACCCACGCACATCGTCTCGAGGCCGATGCTCTTGTCGTGCCAGTCGAGCGAGTTGAGCAGGGTGCCGGCGATGCGGGCGCCGGTCATGCCGAACGGGTGGCCCACGGCGATCGCGCCGCCGTTGACGTTGAGCTTGTCGAGCGGGATGCGGAGGTCCTGGTAACTGGGAATGACCTGGGCCGCGAACGCCTCGTTGATCTCGACCAGGTCGACGTCGTCGATGGTCATTCCGGCGCGCCGGAGTGCCTGTTTCGACGCCTCGACCGGGCCGAGACCCATGATCTCGGGGCTGAGCGCGGTGACACCTGTAGAGACGATCCGGGCCAGCGGCGTGATACCTAGATCGCGTGCCTTTGTGTCGCTCATCACGACAACGGCGGCGGCACCGTCGTTGAGCGGGCAGCAGTTGCCCGCCGTCACCCGGCCGTCCGGGCGGAACACCGGCTTCAGCCCTGCCACGCCCGCCAGGGTCACGCCGGCCCGGGGACCGTCGTCCTTGCCGGCCACCGTGCCGTCGGGGAGGGTCACCGGGGTGATCTCGCGATCCCAGAATCCGTCGGCGATCGCCTTCTCGGCGAGGTTCTGGCTGCGGACGCCGAACTCGTCCATCTCCTCACGGGTCACGTTTCTCAGCTGCGCGAGGTTCTCGGCGGTATGACCCATCGCCATATAGATGTCGGGGACCGCGCCGTCCTCGCGCGGGTCGTGCCAGGTGTGGCCGCCGCCGGCGAAGGCCCTGGTGCGGGCCCGCGCCTGCGCGAAGTACGGGTTCTCCCAGCCGCCGCCGACCAGTGCCTGAGCGTCCGGCGGCAGGCCGTCGGAGCTGCCGCGGACGAAACGGGACACGGTCTCGACGCCGGCCGAGACGAAGATGTCGCCCTCACCGGCCTTGATCGCGTGGAACGCCATCCGGATGGTCTGCAGGGACGACGAGCAGTAGCGCGTGATCGTGGCACCTGGCAGGCCGTCGAGGCCGAGCTTGACTGCGACCACCCGGGCCATATTGAAGCCCTGCTCACCGCCGGGCAGGCCGCACCCCAGGTAGAGATCCTCGATCAGGGTCCGGTCGAGCTGGGGCACCTTGGCCAGTGCGGCGTCGACGATGGTGGCGGCGAGATCGTCGGGGCGAACGTCCTTCAGCGATCCCTTGACGGCGCGGCCGATCGGGGAGCGGGCGGTGGCGACGATGACGGCTTCCGGCATGAGCCCACGTTAACTCTGCGGTAACTTAGTCGGAAGTGTGGGTTTGTCACACTCTTGACGGTCGGCGTGCTCTCACACTCCGCTCATCGCCGCCTTGGCCACCGCCGGATACAGCGCATGCGCCCACACCCGGTAGCCGTCCGCGGACGGGTGGAAACCGTCGTAGCAGAGAGTGCCGGCGTCGGCCCGGAACACCGTGCCCGTCTCCTCCGCGAGGTCGACGGCCACTCCGCCGGCCTCGCGCACGGCCCGCGCCTGGGCTTTCGCCATGCGGCGCCCGAACATGCCGGCCACCTGCCGCAGCGGCGGCGCGATCGCGCGTAGGGCCCCCAGGTCGGGACACGTGCCGACGACCACCCGTACGCCGGCGTCGCGCAGCCGCCGGACCGCCTGGCCGAGCTGGGCCGCCGACTCCTCGGGGCTGCGCAGGCTCGTCGCGTCGTGCGCGCCGATGAGGATGACCGCCACGTCCGGCCGGTCGCCGAGCAGGGCACGGGCGACCTGGGTGGCCAGATCGGCCGACCGGGAGCCGGCCACGCCCACGCTGGACAACAGCACATGCCGCTCGCCGACCTCTGCGGTGCCGTCGGCGAGCAGGCGGGCCAGCTGGCCGCCGACCGTGTCGGAGAGCCACTCGACACCCACCCCGATGGCGGCCGAGTCGCCGAGCAGCACCAGGCGCAGCGTCGGCGCGGACGTGCGGCCCATCGACGTCCGCAGCGCCAGGCCCATGGTGGGCTTGGCGTACCGGCGTGCCTTGGCGGCGACCGCCTCGCCGGCAAGCAGGGCGGCCCCGCCCATCGCCCCGGCGAGCAGGCCGGTGGCGGCCGCCTTGCCGATCCGTGCGTTCAGCCCCGCCATCTCCGCCTCCCTGCACCGCAAAGGAAAGTCGCGCGCGACAAAGAAAGTGCGCGCCAAAGAAGCTCAGTGATCCTCTGGCGTCCACCCTACGGCGCCATCCGCGACCCGGCCGCTTGGAACGGACGTCGCGCCCGTCCCCGGGGCGTCGGCCGGTCCCGCGACCGGCCGGTGGCCGAACCAGAATCGCGGTTCCCCGAACCAGGGATGCCGGCGGAGAACCGCCCAGCGCCCGGCGGGTCCACGCTCCCGGCCGTCGACCTGGGTCGCGCTGACCTCGGTGCCCGCCGCTCGGACCGCCTCGTGCGCGGCCTCCGGCAGGCTACGGACGCCCTCGGTGCCGGCCAGCGCCGTGCGGTCGTCCTCGCCGAGCACCGCCATCAGGGTCGGCATCACGACGGCGGCGGCCCGGGCGTAGCCCTCGGCGGACGGGTGGAACCGGTCCGAGCTGAACATCCGTACCGGGTCGGCCTCGAACATGGGGCCCAGCAGGTTGCCGAGCGAGACGGTCCGGCCGCCCGCCTCGACCACCGCCACCGTCTGTGCGGCCGCCAGGTCCCGGCTCCACTTGCGGGCCAGCCAGCGCAGCGGCGGCTTGATCGGCTGGATGGCGCCGATGTCGGGGCAGGTGCCCACGACGACCTTGGAGCCGGCCGCGCGCAGCCGCCGAACCGCGTCGGCGAGGTGGCGTACGGCCGCGGCCCGGTCGGAGACATGCGTGACGTCGTTGCCACCGATCAGGATCACCGCGACGTCCGGCCGGTACTCCAGCGCGGCGTCCACCTGGTAGGGCAGGCCGGCGGACATCGAGCCGACCACCGCGACCCGGTGCAGCCGGACGGGCCGGCGCAGTCGCCGGGAGACGCCGGTGGCGAGCAGCGCGCCCGGGGTCTCGCGGGGACGGTGGACGCCGTAGCCGGCCGCCGTCGAGTCGCCGAGAATCACCATGCTGAGCGGCTTGCCACCGAACTTCCCGCCGTACAGGCCGTCGCCGCGCGGCGGCGGCGCCTCGGCCATCGGGATGATGCGGCGAGCGTCGGCCGCCTGGCGCAGCAGCAGACCGGCGGAGAGGGCTGTCAACCCCGCCAGAGTGCCGGTGACTCCGCCGAGGATCTGCCCGGCGAGCTTGATCCGGCGCCAGTCGTCCGCGGTGAACTCGATCGTGCTCACGGTCTCCCTCGCTGTCGCTGGGTGAGGCAACTGCCCGATTCACGAAGATCGCAAACCGGTAGGGGATTCGAGGCTAACGCGCCGCGGCGAGAAACCTTTAGTCCGGTTTGAGGTGGTGGGTGGGGCGGTCGGATGGGCAATCATGGCGCGCCCAGGTCATCCTGTAGTTACGGAGAGGGGAACACGATGGCGAAATACCTGAAACGAACCGCGGCCTTCACGGCCCTGGCCAGGGCATTGACGGCCGGTGCGCGGGGCGGCCCGTCGGTCGCCCAGCGCCTGGCGGCGCTGCCGCGGATGATCAAGGCGACGGCCCGCGGCGAGTACGACGGCGGGTTGCGAGTGGCGATGATGGCCGCCGCCACCGCGTACGTCATCTCGCCGATCGACCTCATTCCGGAAGCGGCGCTGTTGATCTTCGGACTGGCGGACGACGCCGTCATGATCACGTGGCTGGCCGGCACCGTTCTCGCCGAGACCGAACGCTTCCTGGAGTGGGAGAAGCAACGGGACCGCGTCGTCGTAGGCTAAGGCGTGCGCTACTACGACAACGTCGTCGAAATCATCGGTGATACGCCCCTGGTCAGGCTCAACAGCGTCGCCAGGGGCATCCGGGCCACCGTGCTCGCCAAGGTCGAGTACTTCAATCCCGGCGGCTCGGTGAAGGACCGGATCGCGCTGCGGATGGTGCAGGACGCGGAGAAGGCCGGCTTGCTCCAGCCGGGCGGCACGATCGTCGAGCCGACCAGCGGCAACACCGGCGTCGGGCTGGCCCTGGTCGCTCAGCAGCGCGGGTACCGGTGCGTCTTCGTCTGCCCGGACAAGGTCAGCGAGGACAAGCGGAACGTGCTGCGGGCGTACGGGGCCGAGGTCGTGGTATGCCCCACCGCGGTCGCTCCGGAGGATCCGCGGTCCTACTACAACGTCTCCGACCGGCTCGCCCGTGAGGTTCCCGGCGCCTGGAAGCCGGACCAGTACAGCAATCCGGCGAACCCGCGCTCGCACTACGAGGAGACCGGCCCGGAGATCTGGAAGCAGACCGACGGCAGGATCACGCACTTCGTGGCGGGTGTCGGCACCGGCGGCACGATCAGCGGTGTCGGGCGCTACCTCAAGGAGCAGGGCCCGGTAAAGGTGATCGGTGCCGATCCCGAGGGCTCGGTCTACTCCGGTGGCACCGGCCGGCCGTACCTGGTGGAGGGCGTCGGCGAGGACTTCTGGCCCACCACGTACGACCGGAGCGTGTGCGACGAGATCGTCAAGGTTTCCGACTCCGATTCGTTCGAGATGACCCGCCGCCTCGCCCGCGAGGAGGGCCTGCTCGTCGGCGGCTCGTGCGGCATGGCGGTGGTCGCCGCTCTCCAGACCGCCCGCCAGGCCGGTCCGGACGACGTGATCGTCGTGCTGCTCCCGGACGGCGGCCGGGGTTACCTCTCCAAGATCTTCAACGACGAGTGGATGGCCCGGTACGGCTTCCTGCGTACGGTCGAAGGCGCGCCCACCGTCGCCGACGCCCTGGAAGGCAAGGGCGGCGCGATGCCGCCGCTGATTCACGTCCACCCGACCGAGACGGTCCGCGACGCGATCGACTACATGCGCGAGTACGGGGTGAGCCAACTACCGGTGCTCAAGGCCGAGCCGCCGGTGGTGACCGGCGAGGTGGCCGGCTCCATCGCGGAGAAGGCGCTGCTGGACGCGCTCTTCACCGGCCAGGCCCACCTGCACGACACGATCGAACGGCACATGGGCGATCCGCTGCCGATGATCGGCGGTGGCCAGCCGGTGAGCGAGGCCGTGGCCCTGCTGGAGAAGGCGGACGCCGCGATGGTGCTGGTGGACGGCAAGCCGGCCGGGGTGCTCACCCGGCAGGACCTGCTGGCCCATCTCAGTTGACTGGCGGCCCTCCGCCGGCGGGCGCCGTCAGTTCAACTCCACGGGCACTGTCACCACGTCGACCAGGGCGTTCTTGCGGAGCAGGGTGATCGGCAGGTCGGTGCCGATGGCCGGCCCGAGCATGAGGCGCTGCGGGGCCTGGCGGGTCTTTCCCGGCCTTCCGCCCGCCGTGATCAGCACGTCGCCCAGGTAGATCCCGGCCGAGCCGGCCGGGCTCCCGGGCACCACCTCGACGACGCGCAGGCCGAGTCTCTGGCCCAGGCGGGCAGCGAGCGCCGGCGGCAGCGGCGCCGGTACGCCGGCGACGCCCAGCCACGCCCGGCGTACCCGGCCGGTGGCGACCAGCTCGCCGATGATCGTGCGAGTGGTGGAGTTGATCGGTACGGCCAGACCGAGGCCGTAGCCGGCCACCGCCGTGTTGATACCCACCACCGTGCCGGCGGAGTTGGCCAGTGCCCCGCCGGAGTTGCCGGGGTTGAGGGCGGCATCGGTCTGGATGACGCTGTCGATGATCCGGACCCGCCGGCCGTCGCGGGCCGGCAGCGACCGGCCGAGGCCCGAGACGACACCGGCGGTGACCGAGCCGGCCAGGCCCATCGGATTGCCGACGGCCACCACCAGCTGGCCGATCTTGAGGGTGTCGGCGTCACCGAGCGGCGCGGCGGGCGCACCGGAGTTGTGCACCCGAACCACCGCGAGGTCGGAAAGCGGGTCGGAGCCGACGACGTCGAAAGCCGTCTCGGTGCCGTCGGCGAAGGCGGCCGTGCCGCCGCCGGCCCCGGCGATCACATGGGCGTTGGTGAGCAGGAATCCGTCGTCGGTGAAGGTGACCGCCGAGCCGGCGCCCGCACCCCGGGAGGTGCGCACGGCGAGCGCGGCGACGGAGGGCAGAAGGCTGGTGGCGACGCCGGTCACCACACGGCTGTAGGCATCGAGTGCCTCCGGTTCGACACCCGTGTGTTCGGTATCCATGCAGCCGTCAACACCGCGCGAAGCAGCGTCGATGTCCGGCGGGCGTACGCCCAGGGCGAACACGCCGGTCACGGATAGTCGTGGTAATCGCACAGAAAGTCCGACCGGCGGATGGCGTCCTGCGGTTGTATAAGTCGCGACGGACGTATGACGGCCCGACCGAAGTCCGCAGCGCCGACGGAGGGACAAGGAATGGTCATCGCCGAGCAGTCTGCACCCGCCGACATCGTGGACCTTCTGCTCTGGCGGGACGCCCAGCAGATGCTCGGGCGGCACGCGGAGCCGGACCACGAAGGCAACTGTGTCTGGTGTGGATGGCGCTGGCCGTGCGCGCCGCGCCGGCTCGCCGAGCGGGCGGACGTCGCGTCCCGCCGGCCGTGGCGCGAGGCCTGGACCCTGCGGCACGACCTGAACAGCATCCGGGCCATGCCCGGCCTGCGGACCAGCCTGGAGGAGAACGTCGACCGCGGTCGGCGCGCCGACCCGCCCCGGGGTCGCCGGCGTGCGGACACCAACCGCGGCTACTTCGACTGACGGCTGCATCTTCGACTGACAACTGCATCGAGACCCGGACGTCACCCGGCAGCTTGACCTCCCCCGGCAGGCTTCCCGGCTCGGCCGACGTCCCCCGGCGGTGATGTCGCTGCGCCCCGCCAGCGCCGCGACGTCCCGCGCCAAAGCCCGCCCTTGAACGGGATGACGGATCGGCACGCCTCCGCCGGTCCAGCGCCTCCGGCCAGGCGCGACTCCCGGTTCGGGCGGGGCGGTTGGCGGGAGCGCGTGACCACAGGTTCCCCCGCAACACATCGGTCGCGCGCTCCCGCCCACCAATGCCTACAACGGCCGGCTGTAGCGGAGTTGCCGCACCGGCTCGTCGTCGACCGGTTCCACCCGGGTCGCACCGTCCTCGCACCAGCCGCCCCTGGCATAGAAGCGGCGGGCGCGCTCGTTGGCCTCGAGCACCCAGAGCACCGCCCGCTCGCCGCCCATCTCGGCGAGCTGGGTGAGCGCGTTATCCATCAGTCGCCGGCCGACCCCGGTGCCGACGAGGCGTGGGTCGACGTGGATGCCGTACAGCTCCACGGCGCCGTGCGTCCGGCTCGGTCCCACGTACGTGAAGCCGACGAGCTCGCCGTGGCGCTCGGCGACCGTGAGGCGGTGTGTCTCGCGCTCCCACCGCCAGCGCTCGCGCCACCACTCGCCGAAGGCCTCTGCCGGCCGCCGCGTGAGGGTGCCGGCGGAGAGGATCTGGGCGTACGCCGTGGCGCGCGACCGCTGGTGCAGGGCTCCGACGGCCAGCAGGTCGAGATCATCTCCTGGAGGGGACGAATCGAGCGCGCGCAGCCGGACGGTCACCGCTGTGTCCCCTTCGCCGGCCGGGGCGGCACCGGTACGCGCAGGAGATCCCGGGCGACGACGATCTCGCCGGCGAACTCTGTGCGCGCCTCGGCACCGAAACGTTCCGGATCCTGGTAACGCTGCGAGAAGTGGGTGAGGACCAGGGTGCGTACCCGACATTCGCGGGCGACCACCGCCGCCTGGGCCGCGGTGAGGTGGCCGACCAGGGCGGCCGTCTCGGCGTCCTCGGCCAGGAAGGTGGACTCGATCACCAGCAGATCCACCCCGTCGGCCAGGGCGAAGACGTTGTCGCAGAGGCCGGTGTCCATGACGAAGGCGAAGCTCTGGCCGGGGCGCACGACGCTGACCTGCTCCAGAGTGACGTCACCGAGGCGGCCCGTGCGCCGCAACTCGCCGACCGCGGGCCCGGCGACGCCGGCCTCCGCGAGGCGTTCGGGTGCCATGTGGCGACGGTCCGGTTCCACGAGGCGATACCCGTACGCGGGCAGGGAGTGCCGCAGCGGTAGGGCCGTGAGGCGCCCGGCCGAGGTCTCCGCGGCGTACGCCGCGCCGTCCACCGGGGCCGGGACGATCTCGGCGTTGTCCCAGTAGCTGGCGGCGTACCGCAGCCGGTCGTAGTACTCCTGGCCGGCCGCGGGGTAGTGCACGGTGACCGGATGCGCCACGCGGTCCAGCGAGATGCGCTGCAGGACGCCCGGCAGGCCGAGGCTGTGGTCGCCGTGGAAGTGCGTGATGCAGATCCGGGTGACGGGGGTGACCGGGAGGCCGCCGAGCAGCATCTGGCGCTGGGTGCCCTCGCCCGGATCGAAGAGGATCACCTCGTCGTCCCAGCGCAGCAGGTAACCGTTGTGGTTGCGGAGCCTCGTCGGCACCTGGCTGGCCGTGCCGAGCACGGCTAGCTCGCGCATCAGCACCTCCTGCCGCCCTGGGGCTCCCATGAAGCGACCCCCGGGGACTTCCTTGGCCGCGCGAGCGGGCAAGGTCCGGTCGGACAAGGCCGGATCCCCGGGGGTCGGGTGGCTGCCTGGTATTCGCCTGACCGCTGCCACACGGTCTCGACGTCTTACTCCGTTGAACTTGCGTGCCGCGCGGCGAAGCCGCATCGGCAGCACAGAAGCTGTCGAGGACAGCGGCTAGCGGACAGCCACCTCACGAGTCCCGATGCTATACAACTTCGGACCACCTCCCTTCGCGTGTACCGTCACGTTAGCCAGGGAGACGGTGTTCTGCCAACGCCTTTAACATCACTAGAGGCGGGGGAATACTCGCGGGGACATTTCGGTACCTTCCACCGCAAGCGACGCCGGGCCGACCAGCAGCGGATCCGGGGTGCCGACGACCTCCGGATCCTTGTCGTCGTAGTTGAAGCGATTGAGCACGTGCCGCATCGCCTCCACCCGGGCGCGCTTCTTGTCGTTGCTCTTCACGACGGTCCACGGCGCGTCGGCGGTGTCGGTGTAGAAGAACATCGCCTCCTTGGCCTCGGTGTAGTCGTCCCATTTGTCCAGCGACGCCAGGTCGTTGGGGGAGAGCTTCCACTGGCGTACCGGATCGACCTGGCGGATCGCGAAGCGGGTGCGCTGCTCCCCCTGGGTGACCGAGAACCAGAACTTGACGAGGTGGATGCCGGAGCGGACGAGCATCCGCTCCAGCTCCGGAGTCTGGCGCATGAACTCGAGGTATTCGGCGCGCGTGCAGAAGCCCATCACGCGCTCCACGCCCGCCCGGTTGTACCAGGACCGGTCGAACAGCATGATCTCCCCGGCGGCCGGCAGGTGCTTGATGTAGCGCTGGTAATACCACTGGGTGCTCTCGCGCTCGTTCGGCTTCTCCAGGGCGACCACCGAGGCGCCGCGCGGGTTGAGGTGTTCCATGAAACGCTTGATGGTGCCGCCCTTGCCGGCCGCGTCCCGGCCCTCGAAGAGGATCACCAGCTGTTCGCCGGTGCTCTTGCACCAGTTCTGCAGCTTGAGCAGCTCGATCTGCAGCAGCCGCTTCTGCCGGTCGTAGTCGGGGCGGGGCATCCGTTCCTCGTATGGATAGTCCTCACGCCAGGTGTCCACCGGCGTACCGTCCGCGTTCAGGAGTACGGGGTCGTCGTCATCGTCGTCCGCCACCCGGTAACCACCGAGCTCGGCGATCGGACCGTCGTACGGCTGGGTGGTCTGATCCTCGTCCGGGAGCTCCAGATCCACGCGCTCCACCTCGCCCTGCATGAGCTGGATTCATACCCACCGTAACGCCCGGGGAACGTCAGCCGAGCCACCGCCTGAGCTTCTTCTTCCGCGACACCTCGATCACCACCGGCACCTGAGCGTACGTGTCCTTGCCGACCTGTTCCTGCCGGGCCCAGAGCACGCCGAACCAGAAGTCGTCGGGACCGAGCTCGCGCAGCAGCTCCCGGGCGACCACCGAGTCCTGGTGGCCGCCGAGCACGTCCTGTACTTCGGTCAGCACCTTGACGAGCCGCTTGGCCGGCTTGCCCGTGGACGGCTCGAACACCTCGACGGCATACCGGGCGCGCTTGTACGCCTTGCGCGCCTCGTGCAACTCCGCGTCCTCGCCGTCGGCGAGCGCCTGGTCGAGCAGGCGGTCCGCCCGGCGGAGGCTCTTGCGCGCCCGGCGCAACGGGTTGTTCTCGATCGGGTCGGGATGATCGGCGAGCCGGTCGATGCGGTCCAGTAGGGCGAGGTAACGATCGCCGTCCAGCGCCTCGGCGAGCGCCTGCCGGCCGCGGGCCACCTCGCCGTCGAGGTGCGCGCTGATCCGTTCCGCGGCCGGCGCGAACTGGGGGCCGGCGTTCGCGACTCCGGTCAGCAGCTTCTCCTTCTGGACCTGGCCGTCGCGGACCGCGCCGAGCAGGTCGGCCAGCCACTTCAGCTCGGTGCCGACCTCGGCGCTGCCGGGGAAGGAGCGCTTGAAGGACTTCAGGGTGCTGCGCAGGCGACGGGTGCCGACCCGCATCTTGTGCACGGCCTCCGACTCGCCCTGGCGTACACCGGGGTCGTACGCGGTGATGGCGTCCCGCTGCTCCCGGACGTACGCCAGAACGGGGTGGATCTTGCGCTTTCGCGCCGGTCGCTCGGCCGGCACGCGGTCGCCGAGCGCACGGGCCACCTTCGACGGGCCCGCCGCCGGCGTGGCCCCCGCCGTGAGCAGGCGTCGTTCGACCGCCTCGAGCAGGGCGGGGTCGCCGTCGACCAGCTCGACCTCGATCTCCTGCCAGTGCTGCTCGCGGCCGTCGGTCTCGGCGGTGACCCGATCCTGCGCGACCAGCCCGAGGAGGCGGCCGTCCGCGGCCCGCAGCGGCGTCTCCACCCGGTGCGTGCGTAACCGGGCCACCGGCCGTAGCGGCCGCCCCCGGACGATCGCCCGGACCTGGCCGGC
>Ga0081539_10000329_pt1 | contig 105307 bp, 88 predicted proteins | sample TabmetS4T2R2_FD_71023 | JGI IMG/M metagenome (GOLD analysis project Ga0081539, IMG submission 71023) | Tabebuia heterophylla rhizosphere microbial communities from the University of Puerto Rico - S4T2R2 | ecosystem: Host-associated > Plants > Roots > Rhizosphere ... | reverse complement strand
ATTGACGATGTAGCGGATCGGTTTCGGCGGAGCGACGATGTGGCGATCGGCGACCGAGGAGCGCGTTTCGGCGCCCCAGCTCAGTGGCTTGGGCTCGTTGTGCGCGGCCCAATCGCGCTGCAGTTGCTGCACTGTCGCCAGGATCTTGTCGGTCATGTTCGGCAGGCCGGTGTCGACCATGAACACGCCATCAGGACCAACGGACACGGTGATGTTGCCGCCGGCGCCCAGCAACGCGTAGAGATTGCCGCGGATCGGCACGACCTCGATTTCACCATCGGGCGACGGCTGGATCATCGGCGCGGCGGTCGGACCGGTCGGCTTGACGACGCGCGTCTGCACGGGACCGGCCTGCTGCGCCTGCGGTGTCATGGTCGCGATGACAACCGCAGCAATCGCGATCAGCGCGAAGGTGGCGCGGGCCTTGTCAGGCCCGCGATGCATCGAATCACGATTCATCATCTGGTCTCCAGTCGCTACTGCTGCTGACCCCGTTGGACCAGTGGCCGCGCGGACCCCGGTGGCGGTGGCACCTCGGGACCAAATCCGCCAATCGAGCGCGGGATCTTCGCGCGGATGTCTGGATACATGTTCGCGGCGCCTGCCGTCACCACATCCATCGGGATGCCGTAGCGACGCGCGAACCATGTGATGTCGGGGTTGGTCCCCGGCAGGAAGTGCGGCACGACGCCCTTTGGCCGATCGACCTCGGTGACGACCGTGCACGGATACGGCGGAATCTGCTGATTGAGTGCGAGCTGATACTCGGTGCTGCGAATGAGCGGCTCACTCAAATAGACCGGGTCGTACTCGACCAGCACGTACGTCAGATAGTTGCCGCGACGAATCAGGTATTGCGTCAGCTCGAGCTTGTCGCTGTGCCACACGCCGTTGCGCTTCAGGTATTCCTCTTTCACGTGCGTCACCCGAATCTTCAGGGTGTCGCCGATCCACTCGCCCGTCGAGAATCCCGCCCACGTATGCGGCGCGTTTGGCGACGGATGCGGACGGCCGTCCATGTAGACCGGCCGATCGACCGAGCGCAACCACTCGAGGTGCCACGCCGTGATTTCGCGCGAGACCGGGTCCACTTCCTTCGAGATCTTGAGCTGCGATGGACCGCGCGAAATGTACCCGCTGCCATGAGGGCGGCACTGCCATTCGGGGAGCGTCTGAATGGAGGCCTCCCACGCGCTGGACCGTGCGCGTGACGCGTCGTTCATCGGAATGCCGACCCAGTCGCCGAGCTCGGTGTTGCCCGTGTTGTCTTCTTCGCGGACCGGTGCCCATTCACCGGAGAGGTCGACCTGGGCCAGGGCCGTGCGCTGGATGCCGAGCAGCATCGCAACGAGGACACACCCTCTCATCGTGATGCGGATCGCGTTGTTCATTGACACCTCATAACCTGGTGCAAAGAGAGCGGGATAGTGATTGCAGGCGCGGCGCTGCCCTCGATGGGGTCGGACGCTGCGCCGATCATGTCTGGCGTATTCGATGGGTCGGCTGGCGAGTATACTTCGCAGGTTCGGAACGTTCAACTGATATAGCACGTCGGCGCGTCTGAAGAGCAAGATGCGCCCTGAAAACGCTGGATGGTGCTCAGTGGTTAGTAGTTCGTGGAAAGCCCGTTTTTTACGAACCAACAACTACCACCCACCAACTCGCGTTTGTAGGGCGCGTCCTGCTCGCGGACCCGCCTCCATGCCGGAGCTCTGAATGACGACGCCCGCTCGTGTCACCGCCGTGAGGATCAATCCGGCGGACGTCCTCGAGAACAGTCGAATCGGCTCGCTGCAGATTCGCGTGTTCCTGCTCTGCATGATCTCGCTGGTCATGGATGGCTTCGATGTCCAGGCTCTGGGCTATGTCGGCGCCCCCATCGTCGCCGAGTTCGGCGTCCCACCGTCGGCCCTCGGCGCCGTCTTCAGCATCGGAAACGTTGGCGTGCTCATCGGCTCGCTGGTGTTCAGCGCGCTGGCTGACCGCGTCGGTCGTCGGCCCGTCATCGTCGGGATGACGCTCTTCTTCGCGGCGATGACGCTCCTCACGGCGCAAGCGCAAAGCCTGACGCAGCTCTTCTGGTTGCGACTGATTTCGGGAATCGGCCTCGGCTCGATCATGCCGAACGCGACCGCGCTGATCGGCGAGTACAGTCCGGTGCGGAAGCGCGTGACGATGATGATGTGCATCACCGCCGGCTTTACCGGAGGCGCGATGGTCGCCGGATTCGTCGCCGCCTGGCTGCTCCCACGATTCGGCTGGCGATCGGTGTTCTATGTGGGCGGGATGATCCCGCTCGTCATCGGCGTCGTGATGGCCATCGGGTTGCCCGAGTCGATCCAGTTCCTGGTCGTGCGCCGCAAGCATCTCGACAAGGTCGCGCGATGGTTGAAGCAGCTCGATCCAACACTGCGAGTGGACCAGACCACCGAGTTCATCGCCAACGAAGAACGCCGACTCGGCGCGCCATTCGTCCATCTATTCCGCGAACGGCGGACCGTCGTGACGCTGCTGTTATGGGTCGTGAACTTCATGAACCTGCTGAATCTCTACGCGCTGGCCAACTGGCTCGCGATCGTGGTGCGGAGCATGGGCTACTCGACGGAGACCGGTGTGCTGGTCAGCACCACCTGGCAGCTTGGCGGAACGCTTGGCAGCTTCGGCCTGGCGTGGCTGATCGCAAAGGGCGGATTCATGCGCACGCTGATCGGGAGCTTCGCGATCGCGACCGCCGCAATCGCGATCATCGGTCAGCCGGGCCTTTCGCTCGCGGCGCTCTTCATCATCGTCTTCGTCGCCGGCTGGTGCATCGTCGGCGGCCAACCCGGTCTCAACGCGCTGGCGGCGACGTACTATCCGACCGACCTGCGATCGACCGGCGTTGGCTGGGGCCTCGGCGTCGGCCGCATGGGCGCGATCGTCGGCCCGTATGTCGGCGGCATGCTCCTCGCGCGGCAATGGGGTCCGCAGCAGCTGTTCCTCGCGGCTGCGGTTCCCGCGCTCATCTCCACGATCACGATGCTCGTGCTGCGGACCACGATCCGGCTTCCTTCGCCTGCGGGCTCGGCGCCGATCGCGCACTAGACGGCGTCTCGCCACGCGCCGCGCTGGCGCACCGCGCGTCGTGCAACGCCCTCTGACGCTGTCGGTGCAATGCTCACTTCGCTGGTCGGTGCAATGCACCGCTTCGCCTGTCAGTGCAATGCCTCCTTACGCTGTTGGTGCAATGCTTCCTGACGGTGGTCCGTGGGGCTGCTTGCAGGATCTGCCGATCATTGACCGTCGCGCCTAGGCAAGAACTGCGAGCTTCGCACATCGACGAATCGATTCTCCTGAGAATCGCATCGGCAGGGACCATGCTCGCGCAATGAGGCATGGCGAAACACGTTTCAGAGTTGGTTGTGTGGGCCGCACAACTGAAACGCTACATCACTGCGTCGGAGGCGTCCCAGGTCTACAGGCTGGCCCGACGTCTGTTTCCCGCATTGAAGCAGTTCATCGCGTACCTTGAGCGCACACCACATCCTCCTTCGCACGAAAATCCTGATGGTCGTCGACGCCCGAAGCATCCGCGGCTCCCACCAGAAACCGATCCGTGACGTGCTGCACGGACCAGCGAAGGGAGCATTGCACCGACCAGCGCAGCGCTTTGCACCGACAGCGTCAGAGAGCGTCGCACCCGCGCGTACACACGAACCGCCGCCAAGCGGGTAACCGTTTGGCGGCGGTGAGATTCCAGACGCGCGTTAGAAGCTGTATTTGAGCGCGAATTGCATGATTCGCGGATCGTCGGCCGCGAGAATACGGCCGAACGTGGTACTGGTCAGGCTCCTGACCGGGGAGTTGTTGCTGCCCGCGGCCGGTCGGAACCAGTTGAATGCATTGAACGCCTCGACGCGCGCTTCGATGCGCTGCGTGTTGCTGAACCGGAACGCGCGCACCAGCGAGAGATCGACCACCTTCTGGCCCGGGCCGTAGTAGGCGTTGCGGCCCGACGTGCCGAACGTGCCCGCGGCTGGCTGCGCGAACGCCGCGGGGTTCAACCACTGGCTGTGATCCTTGGCGCCGTACGGATTGTCCATGACCTGGTTGACTCGCTGCACACCGGGATTGCCGGTCAGCGCCACATCCTGTCCGGTCGTCACGCTGAACGGTGAACCCGAGAATGCGCGGAAGATGCCCGACAGTCGCCACCCGCCACCGAATGTGCCCCACGCCTCGGGCGAGACGATGCTCGCCGTCGCGTTGAACACATGGCGGCGATCCCAGTCGCACGGACCCTTGTCGCGATCCAGCAACTCGTCGGCGTTGGGCGGTGTATTGCGCAGCGGGACGGGCGTCATGTACCCGCTCGCCACGTTCGGCGTCGTCCCGCCCTGACTGGGGTAACCGTCGCACTTCGAGATCGTGTAGTTCACGTTGCTCGAGAAACCTCGGCCGACACGGTGCTGCCACGACAGCAGCATGCCGTTGTATTTCGACGTGCCGTGATCCGTGAAGTAGTCGAGGAAACCGATGTACTGACCTTTGAGCGGATCGGCGAGCGTCAATTCACGGCGGAGATCGAGCGTCGCGTTGGTCGAGCACACAGGGAAGGATCGCGGACCAGTCGCCGAGTTGAGCGTGCACGGCCCGGTGCCGAGGAACACGCCGGGATTACCAGTGACGACGTCCCACAGGTTGACGGTGTAGTTGCCGATGTAGCTCGCCGAGAGCGCGTCGTTGCCGCCGAACTGCCGCTGATAGCTGGCATTCCACGCGTGCACCTTCGTGTTATCCAGGTCCGATGGCGGCACGAGGAACGGACCGTTGGGCGAGAAGGCCGCGTTCTTGTCGAACGTCACGGGGAAGATGTTCGTCACGCCGCTGCCGACGAATGGATTGTCGAGACCTCCGGGCGGTGCAGTCAGACGTACTTCCGAGCCCCACGGCGGCGCATTCGCGGTATTGATGAAGAACTGGCCGTTGACGAATTCGTTGCCGAGCGAATAACCGACGCGCACCGACTGGCGGCCGTCACCCCTTGGATCCCACGCCAGGCCAGCGCGTGGCGCGACCGCCTTCCAATCCTTGTTCATCCCCGCCTTGCCGTTCGGGAACCCACTGTCGCCGGGGAACAGGAATCCGGCCGGCGCGTTCGGAAACTCCGTGCTCCTGGCGCCGCTCACGTACCGCTGGATGTCGAAGTTGTAGATCGCGCCGTTGCGCTGCTGCTGCGGGAACCACGGTTCCCACCGCAGGCCGTAGTTCAGCGTCATGGTGTTACTCAGCTTCCACGTGTCCTGCGCGTAGATGCCGAAATACCACTGCTCCATGTCCAGCGTGTTCGGCGCCGACTGGATGAAGGTCGTCAGACGGCCGGTGAGGAAATCGGCCAACGCCAGCCCGGTTGCGGAGCCATCGAAGGTGAACTGCCCCGGCGACCGCACGTTGGCCTTCGACAAAGAGTTCCAGTAGGAGACCATCGTGCCGAAGCCCCACTGATGATTGCCGCGGATCATCGTGAAGTCATCGCTGATCGACGTTGCGTTCGTCTTGAACCTGGCATCGCTCTCGGTGCCGCCGCCCAGACTGAACGCGCCGGTCACCCCCAGCAGCATGTAGTTCGGCGTGTAGCTGAACGTATTGATGCCGACGTCCTTCACGCCGAAGAAGTCCTGACCGGTGCGGTGAATCGCCGTGCGATTGAACGAGAACCGGAGGTTGTTCACCGTGCTGTTGTTCAACACGCGCGTGTCGCCGGCGGCGAATGACTGCGCGAAGTTGTCACGGCCGCCAAGGAGCGTGCTCAGGACATTGCCGTCCGTCTTACCGAACGGCGGCTCGTAGAAGTACGTGGTGCCGATGTAGCGACCGAACACCGAGTGATTGGGGCCAAAGTTGTAATCGACCTTGCCGATCGCCTGCTTCTCGTTGATGTCGCGCGGCGTCGCAAAACCGGTGCGGCCGCAGGCGTCGACGGCGGCCGGAAGCCGCTTGGCGATGGCGACCGCCGCTGGACTGAGCTGCGAAGGATCGACGCGGTTGTTCACGAAGGGGCCGCGCAGCGCAATCGCGCCGCGCGTGTTGCACGCCGCTGACGCCGCCTGGGTGAAATCGCCCGCGAGCATCGCCGCCGTCGGCACGAACGTCACACGGTCCGACGGGCGATCGTTGGTGATGGTTCCCTGGTAGGCGCCGAAGAAGAACACCTTGTCGGTCTTGAGCGGTCCGCCGAGCGTGCCGCCGAACTGGTTGCGCTTCAGACCATCGTCGCGACGCTTGCCGGTCGCCGGATCGACGGCGTTGAACGGGTTGGTCGCGTTGAACTTGTGATTGCGCAGGAACTCGAAGAGATCGGCGTGATAGAGATTGGTCCCCGACTTGGTGGCGACGTTCACCGACGCACCCGAGTGGAACCCGTTCTGTGCGTTCTGCGCGCTGGTCTCCACACGGAACTCCTGCATCGCGTCCGGAAACGGCAGCGGCAGGTTCAGGTTGTCGTATGCCATGTTGTGGTTCGCGCCGTCGAGCGTGTAGGCAATGCCGAACGAGGGGCTGCCAGCCACCGCGATCGCCTGTCCGCCTGACGTCCCCTGCATGCTGCGGCTCGAGGCATTGAGGTTCGGCTGCGGCACCGCCGCACCCGCGAGCTGAATCAGCTCCACCGGATTGCGGCCGTTCAGCGGCAGCTCTTCGACCTTCTCGTTGTCGATGACCGTGCCGATGCTCGGGCTCCGTGTCTCGACCAGCGGCGCCGCCGCTTCGACAGACACGGTTTCCGTCAAGTCGCCGAGCGCCATCTCGACGTTGAGCACCGGGTTGGCGTTGACCGTCAACGTGATACCGGTCTGCACGTAGCTGCGGAACCCGGACAGCTTTGCCTCGAGCCGATACGGACCAATCGGCAGGTTCGTCAACGTGTAGTTCCCACCTTCGTCGGTGACCGCACTGCGGGTCAGTCCGGTCGCCGTCTGCGTGACCGTGACGTCGACGCCGGGCAGGACGCCACCGCTGGTGTCCTTGACGGTGCCGCTGATCTGAGCAGTCGCGCCCGCCTGCGCATAAGCCACCGCCGTGGTCAGCAGGACCAGGACTGCCGCGTTCAACAACGCACGAAGTACACGAGTCATCTACTCAGTCTCCTCCCTGAAGGGGTCGTCACCTTGGACTGGTTATCAGGCCGTCGTCTGGGGCCCCTGGCCGGTTATCTAAGCCGCGCCGGAGTATACCCAGCTGCCTCCCGAAATTCCAAGATCTGATATCTCAGGTCTCGGCCAACGGAGCGGTGAGCAGAAGCCGTGCCGCTGATTTTGCGTGGAATTCCGGCAATTTCGCGCGTGACGGGCCGGCGATTTTCAAAGGCCCGTATGCGCCCTTACGCGTGGTTGGATAGTTCGTGGGTGGTCGAGGGTAGATGATGGTTGCTGGCCCGTGCTACGAACCACCAACTACCAACTACCAACCAGCTAGAAGCTGTATTTGACCGCGAACTGCATGATGCGAGGATCGTCCGCCGCTGTGATGCGCCCGAACTGGACATTGTTCCGGTTCACGACCGGCGCATTCAGTCCCGGCACGAACCAGTTGAACGCGTTGAACGCTTCGATACGCGCCTCCACTCGGTGCGTCGAGGCAAACCGGAAAGCTCTGACCAGCGCCAGGTCGACGCGCTTCTCCATCGGGCCGACCAGCGCATTCCTTTCCAGATTTCCAAGCGTTCCGAGTGCTGGCTCTACGAAGGCCGCCGGATTCAGGTAGTTGGTGTACGACTTGTCCCCATACGGATCGCCGGAGAGGTTCGGGCGCTGATTGGCGATCCCGGTCCGCGCCGGATCGGAGGTCAACGTCACATTGAGCGTCCGGCCGGAAAACAACCGGAGGATGCCGGACAGCCGCCAGTTCGACGCGACCGCTTTGACCGCGGCGTTCGTGAAGTCCGGTGTCTGGACTCCAGCCGTGAGGTTGAACAGGTGGCGACGATCGACGTCGCACGCGCCGTAGTCGTAGTCGATGTCGTCGGGATTCACGTAGCCGGTACCGACGTTCGGCGTCGTTCCACCCTGAGTGGGATGGCCCATGCATTTCGACAGCGTGTAATTCGCGTTGAGCGTGATGCCCCTCGCGCTGCGCCGCTGCACGCCGAGCAGAATACCGTTGTAGTTCTGTCGGCCCAACGCCGTGTGCTCGTCCACGACCCCGAGGTACTTCCCGGTGTCGAAGTTGGCCATCGTCAACTTGCGGCGATTGTTCAATGTTGCGGTGGTCGAGCACACGGCGTTGAACTGCGGACCCGTCGGCGTCTGCAGCGTGCACGACCCGGGAATGTAGACGCCAGGGTTCAGCGAGCGCACGTTCCATAACCGATCCGAGTGGCTGCCCAGATAGCTTGCCGACACCGCCACGTTCTCTCCGACCTGACGCTGGAAGCTGACGTTCCAGGACTGCTGACGCGGCGGCAGGATGTCGGGCGGAATCGAAATGTACGGTCCGGTCAACGGAAACGGCGAATTCTTTCCCGTGATGAATGGGAAGAAGGTGTCGTTGCCCGTGCCGAGCCACGGATTGTCGAATCCGCCGACCGGAGAATCGACGCGTGCTTCGGCGTTGAACGGCGGCGCGACTGATGTGTTCAGATGGAACTGCGCGTTCACGAAGTCGTACGACAGCCCGTATCCCGTGCGGATCGACATGCGGCCATCGCCCTTCGGATCCCAGGCGAAGCCGACACGTGGCGAGAACTGGAGCAGGTGATTGTTCATCCCCGCTTTGCCATTCGCGAACCCGGCATCACCTGGATACAGAAACCCCGGAGGCGCATTGGCGTACTGCGTCGTCTTCTCGCCCTTGAGGAAACGATCGACGCTGAAGTTGTAGATCGCGCCGTTGCGAAGCACCTGCGCAAACCCCGGTTCCCACCGCACCCCGTAATTCACGGTGGCTTTCGGCGACAGCTTCCAGGTGTCCTGCGCGTAGAGGCCGAGATACCACTGCTGCATGTCGAGTGAGTTCGGTGTCGCCTGAATCAGCTGGAACAACCTGCCGCTGAGAAAATCGGCTAGCGGCAAACCCGTAATCGACCCGTTGAACGTGAACTGGCCGGGCGAGCGGACGTTCGCGCGTGACAGCGACTTCCAGAACGCAATGCTCGCGCCCACGCCGTACTGATGATTCCCTTTCACCATCGTCAGGTCGTCACCGAGTTGATACGTCGGTGTTCGAAAGCGCGCTTCGCTCTCGGTGCCTCCGCCGATCTGAAAGCCGCCGTTCTGCACGCTCAGGAGCATGTACTTATCGAGATAGCTGTAGGTCTTGATCCCCAGATCGGCAGCCGAGAATCCGACCGGCTCGTGTGTTCGGTGAACGTCGGTGTAGTTGAACGCTGCGCGCAGCGAGTTCACCGTGGTGTTGCTCAACACCATCGTGTCGCCGATGGTGAGTGACTGTGCAACGTTATCGCGGCCGCCAAGGCTCGAGACCAGCACGTTGTCCGTCTGCAGCGCAAACGGCGGCGTCACCTTGAACGACGTCAGGATGTAACGGCCGAACAGCGTGTGATTCGGGCTCAGCTGCAGATCGACCTTGCCGATGTACTGCGCTTCATCCTGCGGCCGGCTGCGCGTGTATTCGAATCGCCCGCACGGATCGCTGGTCTTCGGCAGCTTGGCGGCCAGCTTCAACGCCGCCGGACTGAAGAGCGAGGGATCGAGCCGGTTGTTGACGAACGGCCCACGCAAGGTCACGGCACCGGCCGGGTTGCACGCGGCCGACGCATATTGCGTGAAGTCGCCGGCGAGCATCGCGGCGGTCGGAATGAAGGCGAACAAATCCGCCGGCGTCTCGCGCAAGCGCGTCCCCTGATATGCGCCGAAGAAGAACACGCGGTCGGTCCGCACGGGTCCGCCGAAAGTGCCACCGTACTGATGGCGGCTCAGACCATCGTCTGCCCGCTCACGCGTGACCGGATTGATGGTGTTGAACCTATTGGTCGCGTTGAACCGATGGTCGCGCACGAACTCGAACAGATCGCCGTGGAACAGATTGGTGCCGGACTTGGTGACGGCGTTGACCGACGCACCGGAGTGCATCCCGTTGTTGGCGGTCGTCGAGCTCGTCTCGACGCGGAATTCCTGCAACGCGTCGGGAAATGGCAGCGGCAGGTTCAGGTTGTCGTACGGATTGTTGTGCGTCGCCCCATCGAGCATGTAGGCAATGCCGAACCCCTGGCCTCCGGCCACGGCAAATGCCTGACCGCCGGCGCTCCCCTGCATGCTGCGACTCGTGGCGTTCAGGGCGGGCTGCGGGACTGCGGCGCCGGCGAGCGTGATCAGGTCCGTCGGGTTACGACCGTTGAGCGGCAGCTCCTCGATCCGTTCGTTGTCGATCACGGCGCCGATCGATGGACTGCGCGTTTCGACCAGTGGGGCGGCCGCTTCGACCGCAACGGTCTCCGTGAGATCGCCAAGCGCCAGCGTGACGTTGATCACCGGGTTCGCGTTGACAGTGAGCGTGATGCCCGTCTGCGCGTACGTGCGGAACCCCGACAATTTGGCCTCGAGCCGGTAGGGTCCAATCGGCAGGTTGGTGAGCGTGTAGTTCCCGCCCTCGTCGCTCACCGCGCTGCGGATGAATCCGGTATCGGTCTGCGTGGCGGTGACGTCGACGCCTGGCAGCACGCCCCCGCTTGCATCTTTGACCGTGCCCGTGATCTGGGCCGTTGAACCGACCTGCGCCGCGGCATTCGCCGCGACGAGAAGGAATGACAAGACGGCGAGGAACCCACCGAGCGGACGCGTCATGGCGAAGGCCCCCTCTGGATAGCGACTCGTGGAGGGTGGATGCGTGTCGAGTTGGCAGGACGCGTGGCAAACATGGTCGGTGACCACGAACCACCATCCACCATCCACCATCCACCAACCACCAACCAGCTGAGTGAGTGGCGCGCAGTATACTCCCGGACAGATGAGATACGCGACGTTTTCGCTCTTGAACGACCCGGAGCCGCGGCTTGGCGTCGTGCAGGATGAACGGATTCTGGACGTGAGGGATGCATTTACAGGCAAGTGGCCGGGTGGCGTCCCTGAGACGCTCCTCTCGTTGATCGAGCAGGGGCCCGACGCATGGCATCGACTGCGCGACTTGTGCGCCGAACCGCACGCGGGACGTGCCAGTCACGCGCTGTCCGCGATCCGGTGGCACGCACCGATTCCGAAGCCGCCGAAGAACGTGGTCTGTCTCGGAATGAACTATGTGGCGCACATCAAGGAAGGCGCCGCGGCGCGCGGCCGCGAAGCGCGCATCCCGAAAGCGCCGGTCTTTTTTACGAAAGCGACCACCAGCGTGACCGGTCCCTACGACGACATCCCCGTGGACGATGCGGTGACGCAGGAAGTCGACTGGGAAGTCGAGCTCGGCGTGGTCATGGGGATCGGCGGGCGCAACATCTCGACGCAGAATGCGCTGCGTCGCGTGTTCGGCTACACGATCATCAACGACGTGAGCGCTCGTGAGCTGCAGATGCAGCATCTGCAGTTCTACAAGGGGAAGAGCCTCGATGCGTTCTGCCCGATGGGACCACTCGTCGTCACCGCCGACGAGTTCGGCGATCCGCATGAGAAACGCCTGTGGACCCGCGTCAACGGCGTCGTCAAGCAGGATGGGATCACGTCGGACATGCTGTTTCGGATCGACGCGATCATCGAATCGCTCTCGAAGGGATTGACGGTAGAAGCGGGCGACATCATCGCGACCGGCACACCGGACGGAGTGGGATTCAGTCGCACACCTCCCGAGTTCCTGCGTCCGGGCGATCTGCTCGAGAGCGAGGTCGAAGGCATCGGTATGATGCGCAATCGAATCGTGGGCGCTGCGGTCGCTGCGCCCGTCGGAGACGAGTGATGGGCGGTCCTTCGGCAGACGAACAGACGATTCATCAGGTCGTCGAGAACTGGGCGCTGTGGCGTGACGCGGGTGACTGGGAGCGCTTCGCCAGCGTGTGGCATGACGATGGGTGGATGACGGCGACGTGGTTTCAAGGCCCGGCGACGAAGTTCATCGAGGTGAGCCGCCAAGGCTTCAATCGAGGCGTGAGCATCCTTCACTTCCTCGGTGGGTTCACCTGCGACATCTCCGGTGCTCGCGCGATCGCGCAGACGAAGATGACGATCAATCAGCGAGCGACCGTCGACGATGCAGTGGTCGATGTCGTGTGCACCGGGCGCTTCTACGATTTCTTCGAGCGTCGCGATCGCTGGGCGATCGTGCGGCGACAGCCGATCTACGAGAAAGATCGAATGGATCCGGTCGACCCGTCGGTCCAGCTGCAGCTGGATCACGAACGGCTGGCGATGTTCCCCGAGGGCTATCGTCACCTCGGATATCTGCAGTCGAAGAACGGGTTCACGGTGAAGATCGGCTTGCCCGGATTGCGCGGGCCGGCGGTCGAGACGCTCTATCGTGAAGGGCGCGAGTGGCTCGCAGGGTCGAAGACTCCGGGCGTCCCGCTGTGATCGTCAACGACGATCGCGATCTCACGCAGCAAGTGCTGAACGTCATGGCGCAGACGACCGATCCGCGGCTGCGCGAGATCATGACGGCGCTCGTCCGGCATCTGCACGATTTCGTGCGCGATGTCAGGCTCACCGAAGAGGAGTTCCGAGCCGCGACCGCGATCATCGCGCGTCTTGGCCAACTGACGAACGACACGCACAACGAAGTCGTGCTGATGGCGGGTTCACTCGGCGTCTCGCCGCTCGTGGTGCTGCTGAACAACGGCAACAACAGCGAGACCGAGACGTCCGCGTCGATGCTCGGTCCCTTCTGGCGAATGCACGCACCGCGCGTGGAGAACGGCGGCTCGCTGCTCCGCTCACCTACGCCTGGTCCGCCGTTCGTCTTCACCGGTCACGTCCTCGATCGTGAGGGCGAGCCCGTTCGCGGCGCGGACGTCGACATCTGGCACTCGTCACCCGCGGGGCTGTACGAGCAGCAGGATCCCGAGCAGGCGGAGATGAACCTGCGCGGTACGCTCACCACCGACGACAGCGGGACCTTCAGCTTTCGCAGCGTGAAACCTGCCGGTTATCCCATTCCGACGCAGGGCAATGTCGTCGGCGAGCTGCTGCGCGCGCAGAACCGCCACTGCTATCGTCCTGCTCACGTGCACGTGCTGATCGCGAAGCCGGGATTCAAGACGCTCATCTCGCAGATCTACATGCCCGACGATCCGAATCTCGAATCGGACGTGCAGTTCGGCGTCACGCGCCACCTGATTGCGGACCTCGTACGCCACGACGAGCCGCAGCCGAGCGATCCAACCGCGCAATCGCCCTGGTACTCGGTCGACTACACATTCGTCCTCGAGCCCGGCGAATCGAAGCTGCCGAAGCCGCCGATCAAGTAGGCAGCGGGCAGTGGGCAGTTGGCAGTGGGCAGCCGGCAGTACATGCGGCGCGGACCTTTACGGTCCGCGTGGCGAGCCGGCACGGCTCGCCGATCATTCGGCCCCGTCCAGAATGTTCGACCAGCGCTCTGTCCGTTGATCTGCGGTCGTGGTCTCGATCCGCGTGGCGATCGTCCACATGTGACCGGACGGATCCATCACCCAGGCGATGCGGTCACCCCAGAACTGGTCTTGTGCAGGGAACAGCACCTGAGCACCGCGCGCGACCGCTCGCTCGACCGCGGCGTCGACATCTTCGATGTACACGAAGATCACCACCGGGGAGCTGCCGTCTGCCGCTGGCGCGCGACTTGGCAGGCTCGGCCACTCGCCTTCGATCATGATCATCGCGGGGCCGATGGTCAGCAGCGCGTGGACGGTGCGTCCATCAGGTCCTGGCCTCTGCGTGACGACGACCGCGTTGAACGTGTGGACGCAGAAGTCGATCGCCTTAGCGGGGTCGCGACAGATCAACCGCGGGATCACGACTGACGAATTCTCGGGAACGCCTTTCACCACAGCCATCGATGCCCCCCTCCGTCCGCATGACTGTCGCACGTGTGCGCCGAGGCCGTCTTGTAGAAATTTGACCAGAACTGGTTTCACAACCTACGTAGGTTCCGCCGTTTTGGCAGAGCCGAGGGCCACCTGAAGGTGGCCCCCTACGAGTTTTTGAAACCGCTTATAGAAAGCTCATTTCAGGCGACGATAGCGACATGGTTGCGGTGGACCGTCCGGCGGGCCCGATACGCCGTCGGCGTGATCCCGGCAATCGTGTGGAAGTCGTGCGCGAAGTGGGCCTGATCGAAGTACCCGAGCGACACCGCGACGTCGGCGAGGTCGATTTCGCGATCGCCGTGGAGACAGGCAATCGCGTTCTGGAAGCGGCACAGTCGACTGAACACCTTCGGCGTGAGGCCGACTTCCCGCGAGAAGCGCTCGACGAACCAGCGCCAGCTGCGTCCGACGCCCTCGGCCACGTCTCCGATGTGAACCTGCGGGCGTCGTTCAATGGCTCGCACCGCCCAGGCGATTGCCTCGGTTCCCGATGGTTGGCGCAGCAGCCGGAGCGTCAGCCACTCCTCGAGCAGATCGAGACGATGCTCTGCGGCGCCACTCGCCAGAAGCCGTTCACGAAGAACCGGCGCGGCAGGATCAGCGACATCTCGGAGCGGTGCGTGCGTGTTGGCCAGTTCCGACAGCGGCACGTTGATCCACGGGCCGGCGCCTCGACTCGTGAACTGCACGCCGATGATCGTGCGAGCTTCGGACGCACCGATCAGTGAAGACGAGGAGCGCGGGCCAGCAATGATCGCGAGATCGTCGGAATGGCCAGGAGTCGCGCCTTCGAGCACGATGAGCATGCTCGCCGTGCCGTCCGGCATGTGACGCTCGCGTCCGCCGGATGGTTGCCATCCCGCCGAGTGCCAGAGCACGCGAACGTACGACGACAACGGCCCCGCTGGAACGCGGAACGTCAGCATCGGAGCTCAGAATAGCAGCAGCCCACCGACGGCGTCAGGGAGCTATGGCCAGGGGAAGTCCGCCGTCGGGCCGTAGATCGAGGGAACCTTCGCGTCCGCAAGACGCAGGTAGACCGAGAACTGACCGCGATGATGGATGTGATCGAGCAGCTCGACAAAGATCGCCTCGCCGAGCGACATCGTTCTCCCGTAGAAGTTCACCGGTTTCTGCAGGTCGTCCGGAGACAGCTTCTCGATGATCGCGTCATTCTCCGCCACTGACTTCTGCCACAGCGCGATGATGCCGGGCAGCGTGGTGGGGCGTTCGAATTTCCAGAGCTCCGGGCTCGCGGCTGCCCCAGCCAGCAACCCGCCAATGATCCGCTCCTCGACGGCGAGCGTGCAGGCGAGCTCGGCCGCGGTCTTCGACTTGGCCGCAGGTCGCATCTCGCAGTTGTCTTCCGGATACGCCCGTAGAACGTTGAGCGTGGTGGCGAACTCACGACGACGAAGACTCAGAATATCCATGGCGTCATGTCAATGGAGCGACGGCATCCTTGCGGATCTTGGCGACTACGTGGATGAGCGGGTCGACGACTTCGGCGATGTCGTAGCGCATCGCCGTCCCGAAGACGACAGCCGCCTCGTTCGGTTCCAGCTTGTAATCGCACTGCAGCCAGTTGACCAGCTGCGTGGTCGCCAGCGGCCGCGCCTCCGTCAGTGAGTTGCCGATACCCGACGACCTCAGGAACTCGTAGCTGTTATCGTTGAAGGCTCGCAGCACGAACTCCCAGTCGCCTGTGAGATCGGCCGCAGACGCGGGTGCCGACACGGGGAGAACCGACGCGAGCGCAGCAATGACTTTCATGGACGTCTCTCGATAACGAGGCCGTGACGGACTCGGGCAATAATAGCCTCAGACCTGCTTCGCCTTTCGACTCCCGCCTTCTCAAGGGCCGCCTGAAGGCGGCCCCTACGTGTTGATGGAAAGGCGGCCCCTACGCGTTGATATAGATGTCCTTCGAGATCACCCCCGGCTGGTTGTGCTTTCATCCCGATCCGTCGGTTCCGCGTTTCAAGGTCCCGCCCGGTTCCGTCGATGCGCATTGCCACGTGTTCGGACCCGGTGACGTGTTCCCGTACGCGCGCGAGCGCAAGTACACGCCGTGTGACGCGTCAAAGGAGCAGTTGTTCGCGTTGCGTGATCTGCTCGGTTTCGAGCGCAACGTCATCGTCCAGGCGACGTGTCACGGCACGGATAACCGGGCGCTGGTCGACGCGCTGAAGGCGTCGAACGGCCGGGCACGTGGAGTTGCCACCGTCGACCGCGCGATCACCGACGCCGCGCTCCAGGACCTGCATGCCGCCGGCGTACGAGGCACGCGATTCAACTTCGTGAAACGGCTCGTCGACTTCACGCCGCGAGAGGTGCTGATCGAGATCGCTCATCGCATCGCCCCGCTCGGATGGCATGTGGTCGTCTACTTCGAAGCGGCCGATCTTCCCGAGCTCTGGGATTTTTTCACCGCGCTTCCCACCACCGTCGTCGTCGATCACATGGGCCGCCCGGACGTGCGGAAGCCGATCGACGGTCCGGAGTTCGAGCTCTTCGTGCGATTGATGCGGGAACACGAGAACGTCTGGTCCAAGGTGAGTTGCCCCGAACGGCTGACGCACTCGGGCCCGCCCGCGCTCAATGGCGAACGGGCTCCTTATCGTGATGTCGTCCCGTTCGCGAAGCGTCTCGTCGACACATTTCCAGACCGGGTCCTGTGGGGGACCGACTGGCCCCACCCGAATCTCAAGGACCACATGCCGGATGACGGGCTGCTCGTCGAGTACATTCCGCGGATCGCGACCACGCCCGAACTGCAGCAGAGACTTCTGGTCGACAACCCAATGCGCCTGTATTGGTCTTGATTCGTGGTGCGCTGATTCCTGGCCCAGCCCTGAATCCTGATACCCGGTTCCTGATTCCTGCCGGATCGGAGTACATTGAAAGACTGTCCTGGTGGATGCGAGACAAGGACCGGCTCGCGGCGTCTGAACAGAACCATGAACCACCATCCACCACCCACCAACCACGCGCGGAGGGTTGATGAAGATTTGTCTGGCCGGCACCGGAGCGATGGGCGAGATCCACGTCAAGGCGCTGGCGAAGATTGAAGGAGTCGAGGTCGTGGCCATCGCTGCACGGACGCAGCAGAGCGCCGCTGATTTCGCGGCGAAATTCAAGATTCCGTTCGCGTCGGACAACCTGGAGGCGTGCATCGACCGTCCCGGCGTCGACGCCGTGATCCTGACGACGCCCAGTGACCAGCATTGTTCGCAGACGCTGATGGCGCTGTCGAAGGGCAAGCACGTCCAGGTCGAAATCCCGATGGCGCTGAACCTCGCCGACTCGCAGAAGATGCTCGACGCGGCGAAGCAGTCCGGCAAGACGCTGATGATCACGCACACGCGGCGCTTCGCCGGCCCGCATCGCGAGATTCGGCGGCGGATCCAGGAGGGGACGTTTCACCTGTATCACATGGTGGTCGAGACGTATTTCTTCCGCCGCACGAACCTGAACATGCACGGTCAGCCGCGATCCTGGGTCGACAACCTGCTGTGGCATCACGGCTGCCACTCGGTCGACGTCGCGCAGTGGCTGCTCAGCGATCCGAACTGGGACGCGTGGGGTCAGAAGGGACCGGATCATCCCGAGCTGAAGATCCCGATGGACATCAGCGTGGGAATGAAATCGAGCGGCGGCGTCCTCTTCACGATGGCGATGTCGTTCAACAACAAGGGGCCGTTCGGCGGGTTCTACAGGTACATCGGCGAGGAGGAAACCTTCAAGGTGTACCGCGACTCGATGACCGACAGCGAGGGCAAGGAGGTCCAGCTCGACCCGCTGCCCGCGTTCGATCGTCAGGACATCGAGTTCATCTCCGCGCTGCGCGAAGGACGGCAGCCGGAGTCGAACGCGGCGAGCGTCGTTCCGGCAATGGCGCTGTTGGATCAGATTGATCGAGCGATGAACAGCTAGCGAGCCTGACAAGGCCTCGCTCTACAGGCAGGTAGCGCGGACCTTGTCAGGTCCGCGATCGAAGGAGCATCCCATGGGTGAGATCGTTGCAGCCGTCGGCACGTGCCATACCCCGTACATGTTCACGCGTCCGCCCGACGAGGATCCCAAGCAGCTCGATCAGGCCGGCCGCGCGATGAACGAGCTCGGCAAAGTACTCGACGAAACGAAACCGGACGCCATCCTGATCTTCGGCGCCGACCACGTCGAGACCTTCTCGGTGAGCTGCATCCCGACGTTTGCGATCGTCGCCGGCAATCGCGCAATCGCGAAGTTCGCGGGTCGCGAGCACAACCTGCCGATCCACCGCGAGATGGCGGAGGACATCCTCAACAAGCTGGTCGTCGAGAAGGACTTCGACATGGCCTACTCCGAGGATGCGGAGCTCGGGCACGCATTCTCGATCCCGTTCGAGTACGTGATCGGCAAGCGCGACATCCCCGTGATTCCGTTCTTCACGAACACCTACGTCCCACCGCTCGCGACGCCGAAGCGCTGCGCCGCGCTCGGCCAGGCGGTCGCGGAGATCGTCAAGGGACGCAAGGAGCGCGTCGCGATCATCGCCAGCGGCGGCATGTCGCACTTCCCTGGCACCAGCAAGTATCTGCATCCGGAATTCGACTTCGATCGCTGGCTCGTCTCGCAGTTCGAGCTCGGGAACACCGAGGCGCTCCTGAACATGACCGGCGCGCAGCTCGACGAAGTCGGCAACACCGAGCTCCTCAACTGGGCGGTGATGTTCGGCGCGATTGGCAAACAGGCCGGCGAGCTGATCGACTACATCCCGACGTGGCATCACGGTCTGGCGATGATGCGCTTCCTGCCGACGCGTCAGTCCGAGCGGAAGATGCAGGTCGACAAGGACTTCGGCGGCTTCCAGTTCCGCAATCAGGGCTTCCAGTTCTACAAGCACCCGCCCGCCAATGCGTACGGCCTCAACAAGCTGATGTTCGAGTCACGTCACAGCGCGGAGCTGCGCGAGCGGATCGTCACCAGCTTCGACGCGGTCGCCGACGAATACGAGCTGACGGGCCAGCAGCGCGAAGCGGCGAAGGAACTGATCAACGTCGGTCACGGCGGCCTGGTCAGCGAACACGTGGGCCCGTTGGCCGACGCGGGCGCCCATCCGCTGCAGGCGCTGATGTCGCTGCACGTGATCTTCTCGACGACGCATCAGAGTGGGAAGCGGTGGACGATGGCGACCCAGCACTGATCCTGGCATTCCACGTTCCGGGTTCCCGGTTCCCGGTTCGTCTGTTCCAGGTTCGTGGTTCGTGGTTACCGGTTCTTGGTCCCAGGTTCTTCGTTCCAGTTCATCGAACTTCGAACTGCGAACTCGGAACAGTGAACTTCGGAACTCTGAACCCTGAACCCCGGAACCTGGAACCTGGAACCTGGAACCCGGAACCTGGAACCCGGAACCGGCAACTACAGCGTCTTTTCCACCGTCGCAGCATCCCGTGCGGCCTGCTCTCGCTGAGCGGTCGCCTCGGCGATCGCGCGTTCGTGGCCCGCGATCGCGCGGGCCTTCCCCGCTTCCGATCCGGCGCCAGCACGAACGTCGTCGATCATCTTGCGACGCAGCCCAATCGACAGGTCATAACATTGCACGGCCTGCTTGAAGGCGGCAACCGACTCGGGCCGTTCCTTGCGCTCGAAGCGCACACCACCGAGATAGAGCGCCGCGTCGCACTGTCCGAAGTCGAGTGTCAATGCGTGCTGGAACTCCTCCTCGGCTGGCGGGAGATGTCGTTGGCCCCATTCGATCAACCCTGACAGGACGTAGAGCGCAGGGTTCGACATCAGCGTCTTCGCGCGATCGCGATCCGCTGCTGCCTCCTCGAGCTGCCGCAACTGGAACTTGTTCCACGCCCGCCAGTAAAAGGCTTCGCCCAGACGCCACTCGCCGAGGTCGATCATCCGCGTCGCGGCGGCAATCCCTTCTTCGTGGCGCCGCAGGCGCGAGAGGCTGATGGTGCGACCGAGCAGCGCATCGCGATGGGCCGGTATCCGCTCGAGCACGGCATCGTATTGCTCCAGCGCCTCGGCCCATTCCTCGCGTTGAATGCGGACGTCTCCGAGCGTGGTGATGATGGCGGCCGATTCAGGGAAGGCGTCACGCGCCGCCGTGAGATGGCGGAGCGCTTCGTCGAGGTCCGGCACGACGCTGGTTGCCGCCAGTCGCCCCTGAACGTACTCGGCATCGAGGAACTCCGGATCGGCGGCGCGGAAAGTCGAGAGCAGCGCTGCGCGATCCTGGCTGCACGTGGCCGCACGGAACGCAATGAGGGGGACGCCCGGCCAGCGCTCGAGGGCACGAGCCGCCGCATCAGCAGGTAACGCCTCGCGCGAGGAAAAGATGCACCCGAGCGCCAGCTCGAGGTACCCGCGAAAGAGCGGCGACCCCGGCGGCTCCGCGAGCCGCTCTCGCCAACTGTCGAGCGACACCTGCACGCGCCGACGCTGGTCGAAGGCCTCCAGCGGCGCTTCACGGTAGCGTTCGCCGGAAAGCGGATCGCCTGGCATCACCAACACGATTCCAAGCAGGACGTCCCACCCGAATTCCGCCGGCATGAGTGAGCGCATCGTCTCGATGCGCTCGGACAACGGCAGGCCCAGGTCCTTCGCGCGGAGCACGATCAGCGCCGCGGCTTCGAACGCCTGCTCACGATCCCCGTTGGCCTGAGCCGCCGCGAGCGCCTGCTCGAAACAACGGAAACAGCCGCGGCGAATCAGCGCGTCGACGTCGACGCGCGGCGCGACCACCGTCGGCACCGTCGGCTGGGCTGCCGGCTGCGCACGCCGAGCGCCGCAGCCTGCCAGGCCGATCGCCATGACGAGCGGAAGAACAGGAACGACACGCATAAGCTACGCGTTTAGACACCAGAACCTGTACGGCAGTTTCCCCGTTCGGGGTTCCCGGTTCCAGGTTCCAGACCAGATTCTAAACGCTCTCAGGCGGTCGTCATCGGCTCGTGCCTGATCGTCGTCGCCGCTTGGCTCCTCTGCTCGAAGAGCTGCAGCGTCACGCTGTGTCCCCAAGCTGGTTGGTGGTTGGTGGTTCGTAGTGGGTCGATAGTGATCTAGAACGTTCCGGGGTAGGCGCCGCCGTCGATCACGAGGTTCTGTCCCGTGATGAACCCTGCCTGAGTCGAGCACAGGAAGGCGCACAGCGCTCCCAGCTCTTGCGTGGTTCCGAATCTCTTGGCGGGAATCGTGTTGATGCGCTGCGTGGCGGCAGCTTCGTAGGTGATGCCCTGCTTCGCGGCACCGCCGTGCAACGTCGCGCGCAGGCGATCGGTCTCGAACGCACCAGGCAGGATGAAGTTGATCGTGACGTTCGACGCAGCCACGGAGCGCGCCACTCCTGCGAGGAAGCCGGTGAGTCCGGCCCGCGCACCAGAGGACAGATCGAGACCGGCCTGCGGCATCTTCACGGTTCCCGACGTGATGTTGACGATGCGGCCGAACGTGCGACGCACCATCGGATCGATCACTCGCTGCGTCATCTCGATCGCGACGACCATGTTCGCCACGACACCGTCCAGCATCTGCTCGCGCGTGAGCGTGCGGAAGTCGCGCAGGGGAGGCCCGCTGTTGTTGTTGACGAGGATGTCCGGCTCGGGGCACGCAGCCAGCAGCGCATCCTGACCGGCTCGCTCGGCCACGTCGGCGACAACGCCAATGATTGTTGCGCCGGTCTTCTCGCGGAGCGCGTTGACCGTCGCATCGACGGTTTCCTGCGTGCGGCCGTTGACGACGACCTCGCACCCGGCCTGTGCCAGCGCTTCGGCGCAGGCGCGGCCAAGGCCGCGACTCGACGCACAGACGATGGCCTTGCGGCCAGAAATACCGAGATCCATAGAGTGATCTTGCCAGGAATCGGGAGTCAGGAATCTGGATTCAGGGCTGCCGGGGAATCGGGAACCAGGCGTCACACGATCGCCGGGTGATTCCTAAGTCCTGAATCCTGGCCCAGCCCTGAATCCCGACACCCGACACCTGATTCCTTCGCTAGCCGGTCTTGAGCACACTCACCACGCGAGGCTCTAAATAGGCTTTGAGGCCCATCTCTGAGTACACGCGCCCAATGCCAGACTCTTTGGCGCCGCCGAACGGCACTGTCGCCGAGGTCGCGCGGTGGTGGTTCACCCACGCGGTGCCGACTTCCATCCGCGATGCGAGCGCAGCCGCGCGATCGGGATCGCGACTCCAGACGGAGCCGCTGAGACCGTACCGCGTATCGTTCGCGCGTCGAATCGCATCGTCTTCGTCGCTGAATTTCAGGACCGGCACGATGGGACCGAACTGCTCCTCACGAACCAGACGACTGTGCTCGTCGATGTCCGCGACGATCGTCGGTGGGATGAAATAGCCATCGCCTTTCGGCACCTCGCCACCGGCGAGGATGCGCGCGCCGCTGCGCTTCGTCTCCTCGAGGATGCCGATGACGCGTTCGTATTGCGGGCGATTCTGAATCGGACCGAGTTGTGTGTCAGGCTCCAGGCCGCTGCCAACCTTGGCCTTGCGCGCCTCGTCTGCGAGCGCCTCGCACACCGCGTCGTAGACGCGCTCGTGGGCGTAGATGCGCTTGATCGCCATGCATACCTGCCCGCTGTTCACGAACGACGCGAAGAACAGCTTCGGCGCAATCGCCTTCGGGTCCACATCGTCGAGGACGATGGCCGCGTCGTTGCCTCCCAGTTCCAGCGTCACGCGCTTCAGCGTTTTCGCTGCAGCAGCCATCACCGCTTTGCCGCTTTCGACCGAGCCCGTGAAGCCGATCTTGTCGATGCCGGGGTGCTCGGTCATCCAGCGACCGAGGTCGTCGCCGCCCGCGAGCACATTCACGACGCCGTGCGGGAAATGCTCACGCGCGAGCTCACCCAGCTTCAGCGTGCACAGCGGCGTGTACGGCGACGGCTTCAGGATCACGGTATTACCCGTGTAGAGCGCGGACGTCAGCGGACCGGCTGCGAGATTGATCGGCGCGTTCCACGGCGTGATGATGCCGGCGACACCGAGCGGGAACCATTGCAGCTCGATGCGACGCTGGTCGTTGTCCTCGAGTACCTGCGGCGCGATCGGAATGCGTGTCATGCCCTCGGACTGGCTTGCCGCGCGAGTAATTTCGTCCTTCGCCTGCTGCAGCGGCTTTCCCTGTTCCATCGTCAGCAGATACGCGAGCGCGTCCTGATGCTCGCGCAGCGACTGGCAGAACCGCCCGATCCGATCGGCGCGCTGTTCGTACGTCAGGTCGCGCCACGCAGGAAACGCGCGGCGCGCCGCGTCGACGGCGCGGTCGAGCTGTTCGCGACCTGCGGCCGGACACGTGGCGAACACACGACCCGTGGCGGGATTGATAACCTCGAGCGTCGATGATCCAGCGACGCCCTGCCCGTCGACAGTGAGCGTGAAGTCGGTTGCGATTTCGGCGAAGTCAGCTTGCTGCGGACCCATGCAGGTACGATATCAAAATCTTTCGCATGCGAGCGCTGTCACGCTCGATTCGCGGACCACAGCCACCCCACCGCGCAAATTCCGCGCGGCGGGGACCCCGGCGTTCGGTCCGCGCCGCATCACTTGACGTGTACCGCGAGCTCGATGCTGTCCCAGACAGTTGCGGCGCGGACCTTCATGGTCCGCGTTCATCGCATCTGCTATCTTCTGCGTCATGGAGCGAACTGTCGAAAGCGATCATGCGCAGATCAGTTATTCAGTTGAGGGGCCGGCCGATGCTCCGGCCCTTCTCCTCTCCAACTCGATCGGCACAACGCGTGATCTGTGGGCGAGGCAAACGGCGGCGCTGACGCACACGTTTCGCGTCATCCGTTACGACACGCGCGGACACGGCGATTCGAGCGTGCCCGATGGGGACTACACCCTCGAGCAACTTGGCCGCGACGCGATCGCCATCCTCGATCAGGAGCGCGTCACGTCCGCGCATGTATGCGGGCTCTCACTGGGCGGGGTCACTGCGATGTGGCTGGGATTGAAGGTGCCCGACCGCGTGAGCAGCCTCGTCCTCGCCAACACCGGCGCGCGACTCCGCGATCAGGAGTTCTGGAACGAACGAATCGCACTCGTCCGATCGCAGGGGATGGCGGCGCTGGCCGACAGAGCCGTGATGACCTGGTTCTCGGACGCATTCCGCGAGCGCGACCCGGACACGGTGCACGACTTCAAGGCGATGCTGCAGGACTGCTCACCAGGCGGCTACGCGGGATGCTGCGCCGCCTTGCGGGATGCGGATCTGCGCGGAGAGATCAACGGCATTCGCTGTCCCACACTGGTGATCGGCGGCAGCGCGGACAATGCCACACCACTCGCCCTCGCCGAGTTCATGCGCGATCAGATTTCCGGAGCCCACCTCGTGACGCTCGACGCCGCACACCTGAGCAATGTCGAACAGTCGGAGGCGTTCACGGACGCGCTGATGGAGTTTCTTTGCGCGCTGGTCGCGCGCGCGTAAACCACGCACTGCTTCGTTTGGGATGCGGGGCGGGCCTTTATGGCCCGCGAGCGCGGACCGTAAACGTCCGCGCCGCTTCTGTGTTGCTTAGTCGATATAGGTCACGCCCAGCTGCTTCAGGCGCTCACGGAAGCCGTACATATCCATGCCGAGTTCCTTGTTCCGCAGCCGCTCGCGCGACTTCGCCTCCTTGGCGACTCGATCCCGCGAGGCCTGAGCGACGACCGCGGCCTGGTCGCGCGGCACCACCACCACTCCGTCGATGTCGCCGACGATGACGTCGCCCGGGTTGACGCTCGCACCAGCGCAGACCACCGGAACGTTGACGGAGCCAGGTGTGGCCTTCACGGTTCCTTGGGCCGACACTGCTTTCGACCAGACCGGAAAATCCATGGTCGTGAGGTCAGCCACGTCGCGCACGCCGGCGTCGATGATCAACCCCACGATGCCATGCGCTCGGCACGACACCGCGAGCAGTTCGCCGAACATGCCGTCGGTCGATTCCGACGTGGTCGTCACGACCAGCACGTCGCCCGGCTGGCACACGTCGATCGCCGCATGGATCATCAGGTTGTCGCCCGGCTGGCACGAGACGGTGAGGGCGCTGCCGGCCACGCGCGCCGACGGGTAGATCGGGCGCATGTACGGTCGCATCAGGCCCGTGCGGTTCTGCGCCTCGTGCACGGTGGCGACACCCAGCTCGCCGAGCGTCTGAATCGCATCCGCCTCGGCCCGCGCGATGCGTCGAACAATCGTTGGTTTCATGAACCTTTGATCAGGTCCGCCTGAAGGCGGACCCTACGAAGAACGTGAACTTCTGCTCTGCCCTCGCATAATCGTAGTAGGGTCCGCCTTCAGGCGGACCTCACGAATGAACCTGTGTGTCGGCTTCTGTACGGTTCGTCATCGGCAGCAGTTTGTTGATGCGAGGGTACACGCGGCGCGCGTTGTCCTCGAAGATCTTCTTCTTCTCGGCCGCGCCGATCGCCGCCTTGTCGATGTAGCGCTTCGTGTCGTCGAAGTAGTGGTCCGTCTCCGGATCGATCCCACGCACGGCGCCCACCATTTCCGATCCGAACAGAATGTTGTCCGCCGGCACGATCTTCACGAGCAGGTCGATTCCCGCCTGGTGATAGACACAGGTGTCGAAGAACACGTTGTTGCGAATGAGCTCCGACAGCGGCGGCCCCTTCATGTCCTGCGCCAGTCCGCGATAGCGACCCCAGTGATACGGGACCGCTCCGCCACCGTGCGGGATGATCATGCGCAGCGTCGGAAAGTCCTTGAACAGATCGGCGGTGAGGAACTGCATGAACGCCGTCGTGTCGGCGTTGATGTAGTGCGCGCCGGTCGCATGGAAGTTCGGGTTGCACGACGCGCTCACGTGCACCATCGCCGGCACATCGAGCTCCACCAGCTTCTCGTAGAACGGATACCAGTAGCGATCCGTGAGCGGCGGCGCATTCCAGTGGCCGCCGGATGGATCGGGATTCAGATTGCAGCCGATGAACCCCATCTCGTTCACGCACCGCTCCAGCTCGCCGATGCACGACTCCGGCGCAACGCCGGGCGACTGCGGCAGCTGACAGACGGGAACAAAGTTCTCGGGGAACAGGTTGCAGACCCGATAAATCAGGTCGTTGCAGTGCTGCGACCAATGCAGGCTCGTCGTCGCACCGCCGATGTGGTGCGCCATCGCCGACGCGCGCGGCGAGAAGATCGTGACGTCGGTCCCGCGCTCGCGCTGGAAATTCAGCTGCGGCTGCACGCTCTCCCGCAGCTCGTCATCGCTGATGTTCAGCACGCCTTTGGTCGCTGGTCCACCTGGGTTTTTCAGCGCGGCAATCTGCGCGTCGCGATAGTCCTGCAGCTGCTTGGGGGCAGTGGTGTAGTGCCCGTGACAATCGATGATCATGAACTGCAATTATGTCAGGAGAGCGTCAGGAGTCGGCTGATTCCTAGCCCAGCCCTGATTCCAGATCCCTGAATCCTGATTCCTTCGTCATCGCGGCCGCGCGGCAAGCAACCCCTGTAACTGTGCGTGCGCCGCAGCGGAATCGGGCTGCAGGCGCACCGCTGCCTGCGCTGCGGGAATCGCGGCGTCGATGCGCCCCTGTAGCCGGTAGGCGACCGCGAGATTCTGGTAGGCAGCACCGTTCCGCGGGTTGATCTCCACCACCCGCCGCAGATGGGCAATCGCTTCGTCCAATCGATTGCGCGGCCCGAGGATCAACGCGAGGTTCAAATGCGCATCCGCGTTCTCCGGATTGAGCGCGATCGCCGTTTGGAACTCGCGCATCGCCGCATCGGGCTGGCTGGTGGCGAGCAGACCGTTCCCGAGATTGAAGTGCACGCCATCGTCCTTCGGCTTCAGACGCACGGCCGTGCGCAGGTGCTCGGTTCCCTCCGCGAGTCGTCCCTGCGCCTGCAGCACAGTCCCGAGGTTGCTTTGCACCTCCGCGTCGTGCGGATTCAGACGCACCGCCTCTTCGAGTTGTGCCAGCGCGTCGGCAGTGCGGCCCGTCTGCAGATACGTCATCGCGAGCACGTTGTGCGCGGCGGCGTCGCCCGGGTTGGTGCGGACGTTCAACTCGGCCGCGACGACGTTGGCCAGCACCGTACGACGCACGAAGTCGGCCGTAAGAACCTTAGCGTCCTCGCTGCGGCGAGGGACGACCTCGAGCCAGAGCGAAGCCATCTCGTCGGTCGAGCGCGGCCCCGCTCGCACGCGCTGCGGCGGACGCTGAGGGTTGTGCGGATTCGCCGCGGAATTGTCATACGTGAACCGCATTGCCAGCCGCGTCCCTTTCGGGAGGAACAGCGGCGATCGATAGCGATACCGATCCTGCCAGCGGAAGTCCCATTGGCGGATCCAGATCAGTGACTCTTCCGAGCCGTCCGGCAGCGTCGCCGTGGCGCGCATGTCCTTTCCCAGGTAGTGCGCATGCGGGTAAACGCTGACGGCGTCGACGTCGACCGGCAGCACGTAGCTGTCCTCGACCACATAGCTCGCGTCGCCGGCGGGAATATCGATCGCCTTCGACTCGAGTTTCACGCTCAACGGCGTGCGCGTCGGCGGCGTGTCGGAGAAGAACAAGCCGATCATCGGCTGCACCGTTTCACTCTGTGCACCGGCGATCATATGGAGCAGCAGGACCAGGTCGGCGCCGGGATCGAGCGTCCACGCATTGTCGGACGGCTCCATCATCGGCACCTTGCCCGGCGACCAGCCGTACACGTTCTGCACCTGATCGTCGTCCATCGTCGCGAAGCCGGGACCAGCGTCGGCGCGATCGAGGGCGCGCGACACGCGCCCGAGATCGACTGCCAGATCCGCGTGGTGCAGCACCTGCGGACGATCGGTGCGGAACTCGACGGCGCGCACGTAGCGTGTCGTGCCGGTTGGCACCGGAATGACGAAGTTGCGGAAGACGTCGCGAGTCCCCGGCCGCAGCACGTACGGCTCCGGCAACGTCAGGACCAGATCGGGCGTGCCGAGTTGCCATCCGCCCGCAAACGTCGGCGGCTTCGGTACGTCGGCCGGATTTCCCTCGGGCGTGCCGCGCTCGACCCACTTCGCGATGAGCGCGATCTGATCGTCGCGGAGCCGCCGTTCGTTGACGAACGCGCCGTGTCCGGCCTCGGGCAGCCAGGGCGGCATCGCGCGGCGCTGCGCCGCCGACGCGATCGCGCGCGCATGACGACGAACCGAGTCGTAGTCGAGCACGCTGAACGGCGCACCGGCGACGCAGATCGGATCGTCGGCTGAGCCTGCGGTCGCGGCAGGGCTCGCCGCGGCGTCATCGATCGGCCGATGGCAGCTCGCGCAGTTCTCGAAGAGGATGGGAGCGATGTCGCGGTTGAACGTGACGGTGCGCGCCTCCGCCACCTGTTGTCCCGGCTCCGTCATTCGCGAACACGCCGCAACGACGGCGAGGGCGAGAACGGCGAGGACGCGACTCAGCCCATTACTCCACACGCATTTTCATTCTAAGTGACTGCGCTCAGCCACGCCGCGATCAACAGGGAGTGTCCGGAATCAGGGCTGATTCCTGCCCAGCCCTGATTCCTGATTCCTGATCCCTTTCCAGCGTCAGAAATCGAAGGTGAAGTTCAGACGCACGAACCGCGGCGAAATGACCGTCGCCGGGTTGTTCCAGGTCCCGCCGCCGGCCGTGAACTGATAGTTGTTCTCGTAGGTGAGGGCGTAGTTGGTGTTGAGGATGTTGCCGAGATCGAGGCCGGCGTCCAGACGCCTGCCGCCAAATCGCAGAACCTTCGCAACGCGCATATCGATCTGATTGCGGCGATTGTCCGCATAGAGACGATGCTCGTCGAGGTCGAGCAGCGCCACGCTGGTCGTGCCGCCCGGCAGCGCGCCGAACGGCAGACGGCCGAGCGCCGCCTGAATCACGGTATTCGGGACGATCCATGTGGCCGTGCGCGAATCCGGAGCCTGCGATCGGAACGTGCCGCTGAGCCGAACATCGATCTTCGGGACCGTGTAGCTGACCAGGCCACGCAGGTTCGTCTGGAACGGCTCCTTGCTGTAACAGCTCGAGGCCTGCTGCAGAACGCCGGCCTGACCGACCGGCGCGGGAATCGTCGGAAAATCGACCTTCGTGATCGTGTCGCACCGATCGATGATCTTCCGCCCAGTGCCGGTGCCGATCTGCAGCGTGAGGCCGTTCCGCAGCCGCGCATTCACCGTGAGATCGACGCCGTGCCAGTACTCCTGGAAATCGCCGAAACCCTTTTCCGCCGTGATGAAGTTTCGCGCGGGCAGTGGGCCGACTGCGACTTTCTGCGAGTAGAACGTCATCGGATACCCGCCTCCGCCCGGAAGCCGTGGGTCCGAGGGAGCGGTGAGCGTGAACGAGTCGTAATCTCCAGGCCCGCGCGACAGGTCGTCGGTGACGAACCCATCAGCGTTGCTCGGCCCCGACCACCACCGCCGGTTGTACCCGACTTCGAGCGACACGCGCGGGAGCACCTGATGCTGCACGTTGAGGCCCCACTGCCAGTCGTTCTGCCGCACGCCCCAGCCGCCCAAGAGCTTCGGATCGACCTGCTCGATGTTCTGGCCCTGGCGGCCGAAGTTCAGGTTGTCGTCCGTCAGCGCCCCGCACGTATCGACCGACCCGGTCGTCGTCGGACTTTGCCCGGTCAGCACGCGTAGGTCACAGTCGATCACGAAGTCACGGTCGTTGTCGGTCCACGGGCGGTTCAACACCTGACGCACGGTCTTGTTCGCGGGATTGTTCCGCGTGTAGATGCTGTCGTTGGTCGCGGCGTCGAGGTAGTGGCCGAAGTTGAACTTGACCGCGGTCTTGCCATTGCCGAAGACGTCATACGCGATCCCGATGCGCGGCGTGATGTCGTTGTAGGCATTGACGCCGATCGTCTTGTCGAACCCGATCGCCGACGAATTGAAGATCGACGTCTTGGACGTGCCGTTGCCATCCTCGGGGCTGTAACTCCACGCCCGGTCGTAGCGGACCGCGCCCTGCATGGTGAGCCGTCCGCGCGTCCACGTATCCTGCGCGTAGAAGGCGGCAATCTTCGTGTGATCGGTCTGCTGCCAGTCCGGTAACCGGAAGCTGTAGGCGTTCGGCACTCCTGAATTGAAGCGATACGACACCAGCGAGTCCGGAGTCACGACCTTCGATTTCGCGATCAACCAGCTTCCCTGGTACCCCACCTTCATGTTGTGCGCGCCAGTGACGTAGGACGTGGAGGCGCGCCAGCTGTTCGGGTTGCCCCAGTTGTCGTTGTACGTCTCGACAGCCCGGTATCGGTAGTTCGCCCGCGGCGCGTACTGGATGCCGGTCACCGGATCCCGGAGTGTGGACTGCTCCTGAACGGAGATCAGATCGAAGATGCCGTCCGGCGGAAGCTGTCCAGGACCACCAGCGTGGTAGTACGAAAACCGCGTGACGCCGGCCTCGAACAGCAGCTTGTTGGTCATCGGCGCCGTCCACGTCGCCTGCGTCATGTAGTACGGGAAGTCGAAATAGTTGGTATTGGCCTCGGGCGACTGCGGGGCCGCCCCTGCAGAGCCTGCCGCGACCCAGTCGCTCCCTCGCTTGTGACACCCCTCGGTGTCGGCCTTCAGCGGCGAGCCTTCGCAGCGAAATTGGGACTCGTGGCTGAACGTGACCCGATGCTTCGGCGCGACCTGCGCAGTCACTCGTCCGATGTACATCGTCCGGCCCTGAACCTGCCGCGTCGAGAGGCTGTTGTCCGGAGCCCAGCGCCAGGCCGAGTCGTTGAATGCGTTCGCGTTGCCGACGATCCCTTCGACAGAGCTCGACGTATCGAGCTTGCGATAGCTGCCGAAGAACCACAGGCGATCGCGCTTCACCGGGCCACCGTACGACACGCTGGCGTCATAGGCGCTGATGATTCCCGGCGGATCGGTGATGCCCACGGCGCGCAGTTCGTCATCGAGGTTGCTGCCCTTCGACCACTCGCCGGCATTGTTGAAGAACGCCTGACCGCGGAAGGTATTCCCGCCCGCACGCGGCACCAGGTTCATGACCGGACCGCCGATGTCCGACTCGCCCAGGCCGCCCGAAACGAGCACCGACACCTCGTCGACGTTCACCGAATCGAGGATGTACGACGACACGCCGCCACCGTTGAACGCCGCCGCGACCGTCATGCCGTTCACGGTCATGCGCCCTTCATTGGTCTGCCCACCGCGCGCGCTGAAGAACGTCATCGTCGGCGTCGCCGCGAGGCCGTTGTTGTCGACGGTGAGACCGGGCGTCGCATTGAGCAACGAGCCCACGGTCCGCGTCGCCGGAATCGAGGCGATGACATCCGCGTTCAACACGGTCTCGCGGCGTGTGGTCTGCACGTCCACAACGGGCGTATCGCCCGTGACCGTGATGGTTTCCTGCAGCTCGCTGACACGTAGTTCGACCGGGATCGTGACGACGGCCGATCCGGCAATTTGAATACCCTCTCGCTTGACCGTGGTAAAGCCTGGCAGCGCGACGGTCAGCGTGTAGGTGCCGGGATTCAGCTCGATGATGCGGTACTGTCCCGACCCGTCAGTCACAACCGTGCGCACCTTCTCGATGAGAGCCGGACTCGAGGCTTCGACAGTCACACCCGGCAGCACACCACCGGATGAGTCGCGGACCGTGCCCGTGATCGTGCCTTGCGCGAACGCAGAGGCAGTCAAGAGGAGCATCCATACCAGCACCGGCGCGACGCGGAGAGCTGCACGCATAGTCAACGCGACCTCCTTGTGAGCGGTAGGCAAACGGCGAACGGGGCTAGGAGCCGGGGTAACGCGGATTGCGGTGCGTTGTACGTGATTCGGGGGGGCGTGTCAATCGAGGACAGGAAGGGGGAAGGGGAAAGGGGGAAGGGGAAAGGGGGAGGGCCTGTCTCAGTCGAAAGGCAGAAGGGAGGAGGATCGAAGTGGGCTGCCTCTTCCCTGAGACAGCCCTACTCCCTATCCCCCCTCCCCTGCACCCTTCTCTAGAAGTTGAACGTGAAGTTCAAACGGACGAAGCGCGGTGTGATGATCGAGGTCGGATGCAGGAACGTGGCGCTCACAGGGCCGCCGTACGTTCCGTACGACGAATCGTACGAATTCGACATCAAGCCGTAGTTCGCGTTGAACAGGTTCTGCACGTCGACGCCCACATCCACTCGACGCTGATTGAAGCGGATGATCTTCGCGAATCGCATGTCGATCTGATTGCGACGATTGTCCGCATACAGCCGGTTCTCGCCGCCCTGGCCGGCGTTGGACGTGCCCGCCGTGGCGTAGTCCACGATCGAGACGAGCGTCGTGCCGGTCGCCGCCGCGCCAGACGGCAGATGCCCCAGCTGCGCCGCGATGATCGAGTTCGGCACCAGCATCGTCGCGTTCAGCTGTACCTTCGGCTGCGAGCGCATCGTTGCGCTCACGAGCACGTCGACCTTCGGCACGGTCCACGACGCGCTGCCACGCAGCGTGGTCTCGAACGGATCGACCGAGCGGCAGTTGCGTGGATCCGGGTTGTCGGCCACAGGCGTCGGCTGCCCCACTGGCGGAGGCGTCAGCGCGCCCACGCCGGCGCCGATGATTGCCGTCAGCGCGCACGTGTCGTTGACGCCGCGACCGGTCGTCGTCCCCGCCTGGATGAACAGGTTACCCCGTAGACGCGCGTTCACGTCGACGTCGACGCCTTGCCAATAGCGATCGCGCTCGGCGCCGTAGAACCTGTCGAGGTGCACTTCGGTGAACGAGCCCTTCGCGCCGCCCGCCGGCGACAGCGTGTAGAAAGAAATGGGATAACCGCCACCGCCGGGCAACCTCGAGTCGGAGGGCGCGGTGATCGTCACCTTCTCGAAATCCGCCGGCGTGGTGTTGATGTTGTCGGTCGCGGTGTAGTTCTTCCACCAGCGGCGGTTGTAACCGACTGTCGCCGACACGCGCGGCAGGAGCTGCTGCGCGAGCTGGAGACCGATCTGGTGATCCGCCTGGCGAACGCCCCAGCCCCCAAGGATGTCCTGACCGATGGTGCCCGTGGTTACGGGCTTGCCGAAGTTCAGATTGATGCCGGAGGTCGCCGCACATTCGCCGTTGAGCGCGGGGTTGAGAATGTCGCAGTCGACGACCTTGTCCCCGTTGGTGTCCGTCCAGTTGCGCTGCAGTTGCCTCTGGATGCGGTTGGCCGGGTTGTTGAGCGGATAATTCTGGTCGTTGGTCGCCGGCGAGAGGTAGCGGCCGTAGTTGAACTTGACCGCGGTCTTGCCGTTGCCGAACACATCATAGGCGGCGCCGACGCGCGGCGAGATGTCCTTGTACGACTGGACACCCGGCGTGTCCGGAAAGGTGATCGCCGCCGAGTTGAACCGCGTGACCGTCGTCGTCCCGTTGAGGTCGCCGGGACTGAAGCTCCACGCGCGATCGAAGCGTGCGGCGCCCTGCACGGTCAGCTTGCCATGCGTCCAGGTGTCCTGCGCATACAAGGCCGCGGACTCGGTGACGTCGTTGGTCCGCCAATCCTGAAGATTGACGGTGAACGAGGCGGGCGTGCGGTTGGTGAAGCCGTACTGCATGAGCGGTTCGTTGCGCACATAGTGGTACTTCGAGATCAGGTACGCACCCTGATAGCCGACCTTGAAGTTGTGCGCGCCGGTGACGTAGGAGGCGGACGCACGCCAGTTGTTCGGGTTGCCGAAGCCATCGATGTAGGTCGGCAGCCCACGATAGATGAAGTTCGCGCGATGCGTATCGATCGCGAGCGCTTCGGTCACCGGAATCAGGTTGAAGATCCCGTCCGGCGGAAGAGCGCCCGGCCCGCCGTTATGGTTGTACGCGAACCGGGTGTACCCCGCTTCCAGCAGGATCTTCGACGTCACTGGTGACGTCCAGGTCGCCTGCGTCACGTTGTACGGAAGCTCGAAGTAATTCGTGTTCGCTTCAGCCGAGGCGGTCACGTTGGCAACGCCGATCCAGTCGGAATCACGCTGCCGGCACCCTTCTTTCGTGGTCGCCTTGAGCGGGGTCCCTTCGCACCTGATTTGATGCTCGTGCGAAAAGAACACGCGGTTCTTCGGAGTAATCTGCGTCGTGAGGCGAGCGTCCCAGATGTCGCGTCCCTGTACGTTGCGGCCCTCGATCGACGGGTCGGGCACGTAGGTCCACGCGTTCGGGTCCCCTGCGTTCTTGTTGACGACGGTGCCCTCGAGTCTCTGCGAGGTCGAGTACTTCCGGTACGCGCCGAAGAACCAGAGGCGATCGCGCTTGATCGGTCCACCGAGGTTGATGCTCGAATCCCAGGCGCTCAGGATCTGCGGTGGATTGCCGACGGTCGCTTTCAGCGCCGCGTCGTCGCCGATGTTGTCGCCCGTCGACCACTTGCCGGCGTTGTTGTAGAACGCCTGACCGGTAAACCTGTTGCTGCCTGAGCGCGGGATGATGTTCATCGTCGGGCCGCCGGTCTCTGATTCGCCCAGACCGCCCGAGACGAGCACCGACACTTCGTCGATGTTGGTCGTATCGTAGGTCAGCGATGACACGCCGCCGCCGTTGAACGCCGCCGCGACGGTCATGCCGTTGATCTGCATGCGGCCTTCGTTGCTGTTGCCGCCGTGGGCGGTGAAGAACGTCATCGTCGGGGTGATCTGCAGACCGTTGTTGTCCACGGTCAGTCCCGGTGTGACGTTGAGCAGCGACCCGTAGGCGCGCGTCACCGGCAGCGTGCTGATAACGTCGGCGGTGATGACGTTCTCGCGTCGCGTGTTCTGCGTATCGACCACTGGCGTCTCGCCGCTGACCGTAATGGTCTCCTCGAGCGTGCCGACTTTCATGTCGAGATTGACGGTGAACGTCGCCGAGCCGGTGACGATGATGCCGTCACGCTTGGCCGTCGCGAATCCGGGAAGCGTGGCCGTGACGCTATACGTGCCGGGCCGGAGGTCGACGATGCGGTAGATGCCGTTTTCGTCGGTGACGACCGACCGGACTTTTTCGATGAGAGCGGGACTCGAGGCCTCGACGGTGACGCCCGGAAGCACGGCGCCCGACGTGTCCTTGACGGTACCCGACAGCGACGCCTGCGCGAACAGCGCGGTCGGTACGAGGATGAACCCGATGACGTGAACGACGCCAGCGATTGCACGCTTGCCCAAACCTACCTCCTGTACGTAGCCAGCTTGGTCCGGAGCACGCCGGACACTCGCGGAACCCGGAGCCTAAGGTCCATGACCACCCTCTCTTGACAGCGCAAGAGGGACGGCCGAGGGCCATGTCTATTACGCCTGACCACATGGGCAGGATTTCCGGACCAGCCGAGCCGAAGAAGGTTAGATGGTCCGGTCCTGATATGTCAAGAGAAACGGCCGCAACTCATTTGTTTATACGCAGTTTGGCGCGTTCTGCATGCAGGATTGGCCGGCCCCCCGACGGGTCGAGGTGATACAGTACCGACTCATACAGGAGGACTTCTTGATGCGTGGGTTTATGCGCGTGCTGGCCATCGCAGCGACGCTGGCCGTTCCGGCGACTATCTCGGCACAGTTCGGCCATCCATTGAAGGGCCAGTGGAGCGGCGGTTACGGCAAGAGCCAGGAGAACCGCCTGCTGATGAATGTCGACTGGGACGGCAAGGAGCTCTCCGGTGTGATCAATCCCGGACCCAACGCCATCACCATCAAGAAGGTCGACATCGACTATTCGGACGCGACCGCGTGGAAGGTCAAGCTGCAGGGCGAGGGCAAGGACGCCACTGGCAAGGTTGTCGCGGTGACGATCGACGGCACGCTCGAGAACATCGGCGCCTACTACAAGATCCTCCGCGGCACCTGGACGCAGGGCACGGTGAAGAGTGACTTCGCGGTAACCCGCAACTAGACGAACCTGGCGTTCCTGGTTCCACGTTCCAGGTTCCGAGTTCCAGAGGTTCAGGGTTTCCAGGTTCGTAGTTCCACCGGTTCACGGTTCACCGTTCTCAAATACGAAACGGCTGGCGCTCTCATGAACGCCAGCCGCTTTTTGTTGAACCCTGAACGAAGACGAACTCGGAACCTGGAACCCGGAACCGGGAACTAACTGTTTACTTTGTCCCGCTCTTCTTCGTCGGTAACGTCCCGGGCTGCCGCAACGGCGCAAACAGAGGCTGACCGAAATCGTCTTCCATGCGAAGCAGGTAACGGTTGTTCTCCTGGCAGATGTACTCCGTCAGCTCACCGTTGGCATTCCACGGAATGTCCCAGGCCACGGTGAAGGGCCGCGTGTAAGCGCCGGGATCATCGATCTGCGCTTCGTAGTGCAGCGTGTTCTTGTTCGGCCGCGAGAACTTCTCGACCACATGCATCTTGTCCGTATGCGGGTGCCCGAAGTAATCCAGCCAGCTGTTCTCGTTGAAGCCGACCACGTCGACCACCAGCGAGTCGCCTTCCCACCGTCCCACTGAGTGTCCGAGGTAAGTCGGGTTCAGTTCGTCACCCGTCGGATGCGGCCGTCCATCCATGTAGATCTCACGCCAGATGTGCGTCGCTCCCTCGAAGGTCATCACGATCCGCTTCTGCTCGGGAAGCTGGATGATCTCGGCAGGATACGGCGTCGCCATCAGGCGAGGACCACCGGGCGGAAGGCAGTAACCCTCCGGGTCGTATTTGGACTCGTTCTTCGAGTTGTAGTCGTAGACCGCGGCCGCCCACGGCTGGAACGGAATCCAGGGTTCGGACTTCGCGCCGCCGCGACCGCCGCCACCACCACCTCCGCCGGCGCGCGCGCCAGCGCCGCGGGCCGCTGCCGCAGCCTGATTCGCCTTCTGGATCTCGGGAATCAGCTGTCCATCGGCACCGACCACGCGCATCCCCATGTTGGTGATGTAGGGCACGTTCCAGATGCCCTTCTCACCGGGGACGCGACCCAGGTTCACGGTGCCGTCGGCGAGCCGTGGCGTCGGCAGCGCGGGACCGCTGTTGCGACCGCGCCCGCGCGCCTGTCCCGCCTCTGGGGCGATGGAACCTTCCTGCTGAATTGCACCCTGCTGTGCCTGCAGCACCCACGCCGTCCCGGAGAAGACGAGCGTCGCCGCGGTCACCGCGAGCGCGGATCGGAATTGCAATCTCAAACCGGGCTCCTGAATTAGTTGGCCTGGCCCTGGCTCGACGCGGCGAACAGGCGCTTGCCAGTCTCAGTCATCACAACCGCGCGCGCGTTGCCGGTATGGCTCCCGTCCTTCGCGAGGCTGCCCTCGACGGTGACCATGTCGCCGACCTTCATCGTGTTTCGTGTCCAGCCGGCGCGCATCAGGCCGTTCGGACTGCCCATCTCCATGGCCCAGTTATCGACCTTGCCGGACTTGTCGTCCTTGACGTCGATATAGAAATACGTGTGAGGGTTCATCCACTCGACCTTGGTCACCGTGCCGGTCATCTTGAACGGCTTGTTCGCGTCGAACTCGGCGGCGAACGAGTGATGAGCAACGAGTGGGCGAGCCAGCAGCAGGGCCAGACCCGCAACAACGAGAACAAACTTGGTCCGCATCGGAACAACCTCCACGCAAAAAGTGCGAATGGACACCGAGACCGACGACCCCCGCATCACGGTCAAGGGGATCTGATTCTACCCCGACTTTCGCAGGGCCTCAATTGCCTACTCGACCAGGCACACCGAACAGTGCCGCGGAATTTTCCCCAGCAATCGCGCGTCGATCCGCCTCCGGCAGCGGTACGTCCCTGAACCAGGTCACCGCATCCACGGTCCGTTCGAAGGGATGGTCCACGGAGAACAGGATCCGGCCCACGCCGACTTCCGCGATCGCATCCGTCAAGGTCGGCGTCCGGAAATTCCCGCTCGTGGTCAGGTAGACATTGCCGCGGAGGTAGTCTCCCAGCGGCCGCTGCGCCGGGATCCCGCGCGGCGCCTTGCGAAGCCGATGGTCGACGCGCCAGATGTTGTACGGCAGACCTTCACCGAGATGCCCGAGGATCAATGTCAGCCGTGGATGGCGATCGAAGAGGCCGCTCGCCATCAGACGCAGCGCGTGGATGGCGGTCTCCATCGCGAACGCCCATACCGGCCCTTGCAGCCATGGATGACCGTCGTAAATGGGCTCGCGCATCAGCAGCGGGTCACGCGGATGGAGATAGAACGGCGCGTTGAGCTCCTCGGCGACGGACCAGAACGCGGCATACCGCGGGTCATCGCAGTAGACGACCGTGTCTGCGGCTCCGACCTGCGAGAACCCGTTGACGAGCGCGCCCTTGAATCCGAGCTCGCGGACCGAGCGCGTGAGCTCCGCAGCTGCCGCGTCGGGGTCCTGCATCGGCAGCGCCGCGAATCCCGCGAATCGCATCGGGTGCTTCGCGATCGCATCCGCGAGCACGTCATTCGCCCGACGAGCGACGTCGATCGCAGTGGCTGTATCGGGTATGCCTTGAATGCCTGGCGAGTTGAGCGAGAGGATGGCGCGCTCGATCCCATGCGCATCCATCTCCGCAAGACGGCCCGCATCGAGATCGAGCAACTGCGCTCGGAGGTCGGACCATCCAGCGCCGAGCGCCGCGTACTGCTCGGAGTCGCCGAGCGTATCTGGGATCGCGAAGTGCTCTTCGAGCGCGATCAGTGCGCCTGCCCCACGAGCGGCTTCAGTTTCTTGTCGCTGCGATAGAACGTGTGGCCCGTGGCGTTGCGCAGCTTGAAGTACGGCTCCAGCACCTCGAGCGAACGTTGCATGCCGACCGCGATGTGCTCGCGCGTCGCAACCGCCGCACGCGCCGGATCGTTGCCGGCCACCGCTTCGGCCAGAGGCTGATGACGTGGCGGCGCGTCGGGCGGGCTTGGCTGCCGCATCGCACAGAACCAGATCGACGCGAGCGCGTGCGTCCGCTCGATCGCATCCAGCAGCGCGGGGCATCGGCTGCACTGCGCGACGCGCGCGTGCAGCTTGTGATGTTCGGCCACGTAAATCTGCCGATTGGGCTGTGACGCGAGCAGGTCGACCCGCTCCGCCAGCCGGCGCAGCTCGGCGCGCTCCTGCTCGGTCGCAAACTGCGAGAACCGCATCGCGGCCTGCACTTCCAACGCCTCGCGCACCACGTACTGCCCTTTGACGTCTTCGGGAGACGGAATACGGACGCGGGTGCCGGCACGCGGCCGGCTTTCGAGCAGCCCCTCGAACTCCAGCCGCAGCAGCGCCTCGGATACCGGCAGGAAGCTCATACTGAGCTCCGCCGCCAGCTTCCGCCGCGAGATCACCTGCCCGAGCGCGATGTCGCCGCGGACGATCCGCTGCCGGACGACTCCGTAGGCTTCCGCCGCCAGACTCGAATATTCAGCAGAATCTTTCATCTGTGTTCGTCCTGTCTGTTGAAGGCGGGCCATCAGAGGGGGACCGTTGGCCCACGCCTACGCGCCGAGAGCGGTCGATTCTACTCTGACTCGGCAGCCGCGTTGATGCCTGTTCCAATGAAAATCTCTGTCAAATCGCGCGCAGGGAAGGAATCAGGGGTTCAGGGATCAGGATTCAGGGCTGGGCCAGGAGTCAGGCATCAGCATTCAGGCCTCGAAGGTGATTACTGGCGTCCTGAATCCTGGATCAGCCCTGAATCCTGATTCCTGAGACCTGATCCCTCACTGCGGGCGCGTCCGCGCCCGAAGCGCCGACAGGTATCGCTGGGCCCCTGCGTGCGAAGGCTGTTTCTGAAGGAGCAACGTGAATTGATCCTCCGCGGCGCCGTATTGGCCCTTGGTCAGATACAGCTGCCCGAGCAAATCGCGAGCGGGGACCACGACGAGATCGTCGGGCAGCAGTCGAATGAACTCGTTCAGCTCGATGATGGCCTCGTCGATGCGCTGCTGCCCCGCGAGCTCGACGCCCAGCGCGAAATGCGCCGGCGGATACTGAGCGGCCGACGCGCGGAATTCGGCGATCGCCTCCTGCTCGCGATGCGCCGCGATCAGTTCGCTGCCGAGCAGGAAGTGCGCGCGACCCGTGGGCCGGCGCTCCACGATCGTTCGCGACAATTCCAGCCGCGATGAATACTCGCGCGTCCGCGCGATCGTGCCGGCCGTCGCAGCGGCGGCGACCGCGATCGCCACGGCCATCGATGCAACGACCACGCGTTTGTCCGCGGTAGCCTTGGCGAAGGCGGATTTCTCGCCGATCAGTCGCCACACCAGCAGATACAGCGCGACGATGGCAAGAGCGACGAGAGCGGCAAGCGGCAGGTACATGCGCCGCTCGGCGCCCACCTCGGTCGCGATCGGAACGATGCTCGACGTCGGCGCCAGGATGATGAAAAAGCATGCGCCGAGAAACCCCGCCTCCGGGACGTAGGCGAGCGCGGCGATCACCGCAAGCAGTAGAACGAGCAGCAGTGAGGCTGGCGCGATCACGTCCTGCCACATCAGAGGCTGCGGAACCCCGTAATCGAGAACGAGCGCGCGCGGCCACACCACCAGTTTCAGGTAGTGCACGACGACGTCCGCCTGATTGAGCAGGTACGTCCATGGGCTGATGCCCGACGAGAATCCGACGGATGTGCGGCCGCCCGAGGCGAGCAGGATCGCCACAATCACCCACGTCGCCGCAAGGCCGATATAAAGAGGTCGTCGCTTCTGTATCGCGTCGCGGAACGAGTCGAACAGAAACAGGCGATCGTAGAGCGCGATGACGATCGGCGCGGTGATCATCGACTCCTTGCACGCCATCCCCGCCGCGCACGACAGCACCGCCGCGGCTGTCCACCTGCCGCCGCGTTGTCGCGCTTCGAACGCTCGGATCGCGCAATACAGCGTCAGCAGATAGAACAACGACATCAGCGATTCGGTCCGCTGCACGACATACTCGATCAGCTCGCTGTTGAGAGGATGGACCGTCCAGATCAGCGCGCTCGCCCACGCGAGCAGGAGCGAATGACGCGCGAGGCTCGCGCGCAGGTCGCTCACGCGCGCGGCGGTCTGTTCGCTGCTGCCTCGACGACCGCGGGCTCGTTCGCGGGCATCCTCGCGAACGGGAACGAACGTCGGGCCCATCAACGTTCGTCGCACGACGCCGAAAAGTGTCAGCGCGACGAGCAGATGAATCAGCAGATTGGTGGCGTGATAGCCACGCGGCTCCAGCCCACTGAACGCGTAGTTGATCGCGAGTGTCAGGTTGACGAGCGGCCGCCGCGCGACTGGTGTTTCAGGCGGAGGCGACAACGCATCGTCGAGCGGCCACACCTGTCGGATCTGCTGGTTCCTGACGATCCCCGTCTCATCGTCGAAGAGAAACGGCGTCGAAAGACCGCTGGAGTACGCGATGAGACCAGCGAGGACGATGAGACCGGCGCCCACCCGCAGCACGTCCGTATGCTAAACAGGAAACCCCAAAACCCAAATCCCAAACTCCAAATCCCAAACGGTCCAAGTGTTATCATCCCGTTCGTTGCACTCGCGTTTTTGTGCCGGCTTCGCCATCGCGATTCTGATTGCCTCTGCCGGCTGCGGTCAGGCGCGGATCTCCTACCTCGATCGTCTTCATCCCTGCACATCGTCTGAAGCCGCCGTCGACGCCTATTGCGGCACGCTGTCGGTGTTCGAGAATCGGCAGGAGCATTCCGGCCGGCGCATCTCTCTCAACATCGTCGTCCTGCCTGCGATCAGCAGCGATGTGAAAGCGGATCCGCTCGTGTTCCTCGCCGGTGGCCCCGGTCAGGGTGCCGCGCAGATGGCACGCGAGATTCGTGAAGGCTTCCGTCGGATCCAGCGCGATCGCGACATCGTGCTCGTCGACCAGCGAGGCACCGGCAAGTCGCATCCATTGGATTGCCGCGATCCGCAGGAACACCTGCGCGACGCGCTTGCGCCTATCGACGCTGCGCTGGCGCGGCTGCGGAAGTGTCTCGACGGCTACGACGCTGATGTACGGCTGTACACGACGCCGATCGCGATGGACGATCTCGACGACGTGCGCGCGTATCTGGGGTACGACCGCGTCAACCTGTACGGCGGCTCGTACGGAACACGCGCGGCGCTCGTCTACATGCGCCAGCATGGCGACCGGGTGCGCGCCGCCATTCTCGACAGCGTGGCGCCAACAGATATGCGGCTGCCTATGTATGCGGCGAGGGATGCGCAACGGGCGCTCGACAAGTTGCTCGCCGACTGCGATGCCGATACGCGCTGCCACGCCGCGTATCCCGATCTGAGCAATCAGGTACGGTCGCTGATTCATCGACTCGACGAACAGCCGGTGCACGCGCATGTCGTCCATCCGCGCACCGGCATCGCGGAAGACGTCGACATCCGCGCAGACACGATCGCCAGCGTCATCTTCGCGGCGCTGTATTCACCCGCCACGGGGTCAGTGGTGCCGATGCTGGTCGATCGCGCGGCGCACAACGATTTTCAAGGCCTGCTCGCGCTCGCGGTCGCCGGAGACTCGGCCGAGAACATGAGCGTGGGGATGCAGCTCTCCGTCCTCTGCAGCGAAGATGCGGCGCGCTTCAGCGAGGCGGATTACGTCCGCGCTACTGCTGGAACCGTATTTGGACAGCATCTGCTCGCAGGTCAGATCAAGGCGTGCGAGTTCTGGCCTAGAGGCGCTGTCGATGCGTCGTATTACGAGCCGGTCAAATCCGACGTGCCGACGCTGGTGTTGTCCGGCGATCTCGATCCGGTCACGCCGCCGGAGTGGGGGGAATCCGTCGCGCAGCACCTGACGCACGCGATGCACGTGCAGGTCTCGGGCAGTGGCCACGGCGTGATCGGCACCGCGTGTGGACGGCAACTCGTGCAGACGTTTCTCGATCGCGGCTCCGTTGAAGGTGTCGACGCCTCCTGTGCGAAGACGATTCGTCGACCACCGTTCTTCCTCTCCCCCGCCGGTCCCGATCCTGGCGTGACCGATAAAGTGAGCCCTGCAGTGCGGCCGTTGTCAGGTCCGCCGTCCGACGGAAAGTCGTCGCAATGATCAACGTCGAGGGGCTGCAGAAAAAGTTCGGCCGGGTCCAGGCTGTTGATGGCGTGGGCTTCGTTGCGCGCGATGCGGAGGTCACCGCGCTGCTCGGACCGAACGGCGCGGGTAAGACGACGACGCTGCGGATGCTGTATGCGGTGATGAAGCCTGATGCCGGCCGCGTGCAGATCGACGACGTCGATGCGGTGGCCGATCCGCAGGCGGCGCAGTCGCGCCTTGGCGTGCTGCCAGATGGCTTCGGGTTGTATCCGCGACTGACGGCGCGCGAGCACATTCATTATTTCGGCGAGTTGCACGGCATCAGTGGTGCGCAGCTGACCGAGCGAACGAGCGAGCTGCTCAAGCTGCTCGACATGACGACGATCGCGGACCGGCGTGCTGCAGGTTTCTCGCACGGCGAGCGCACGAAAGTCGCGTTGGCGCGCGCGCTCGTCCACAATCCGCAGAACGTGCTCCTTGACGAACCGACCAACGGTCTCGACGTGATGAGCACGCGCGCCGTCCGCGAGATCATCCGTCGCCTTCGCGACGAAGGTCGCTGCGTGCTGTTCTCCAGTCACGTCATGCAGGAGGTCACCGCCGTCAGCGATCGAATCATCGTCATAGCCGGCGGTCGTCTCGTGGCGCAGGGCACGGCGGATGAACTGCTGCAACAGGCGGGTCGCGAGTCTCTGGAGGACGCGTTCCTGACGCTGGTCGGCATGGTGACAGCGAGTTGAAGCTCACACGATTCGAACTCCGCAAGGATTCACGTGTGTTCGATACAGCGCGAGCGGGTCCTCCACCCCAACGCGCAAACCACGCGTCGGGGGCCCCGGCCTGGCGTTGGGTTGCCCCCGTCCTCGCCGCCGGGAAAGACGTACAGGTGAATCCTTGAATAAGTCGTGTCCGCTGGCACTCGCAGTAAGAAATGCCCGGCGAGAACTCGAAGTACGTAGTGTCCGGCTTCAGCCGGAGCTTGAGCGGGGAAACCACGGATGAACGCACGTGCGCTGCGACAGATGTTCATCGTGTGCCGCAAGGAATTGCGCGACTCGTTGCGTGATCGCCGCGCGTTGTTTCCGATCGCGCTGGCGGTCCTGATCTATCCAGCGCTCATCGCGTTGATGATGAATCGCATCGCGGGTCGCCAGCGCCAGGCCGAGGAGATCACGCTTCCTGTCGTCGGACGCGAAAACGCGCCGGCGCTGGTGGACTGGCTGTCGCAGCAGTCGGGCGTGAGCATCGTGAATGGACCGACGGATCCCGAGCGCGAGGTGCGCGAAGGCAAGCAGTCAGTGGTGGTGATCATCCCGAAGGAGTTTGCGGAGAAATTCCGCGTGTCACGACCGGCGCCGGTGAAAATCGTCGAGGACAGCTCGCGTGATGCCGAGCGTCCGAAGGTCGAGCGTGTCAGGCGTCTGCTGAGCGGTTACAGCAACGAGATCGGGAGCCTGCGACTGGTCACGCGCGGCGTGAGTCCGGCGGTCGCCGCGGCGGTGAAGGTCGAAGACATCGAGGTCTCGAGCGCGCAGCAACGAGCAGCAACGACCCTGGCCTTTATTCCAATGATGGTGCTGATCGCGGCGTTCACCGGTGGCATGCAGATCGCGACCGACTCGACCGCCGGCGAGCGCGAGCGTGGGTCGCTCGAGCCGCTGCTGGTCAACCCCGCGTCGCGTGGAGCGATCGTCTCGGGCAAGTGGGCCGCCGCCGCGATCGTTTCGATCGCCACGGTGTCGATCACGACCATCCTCGCGGTCACGGAGCTGAGGACGCTTCCTCTCGCGGAACTCGGAATTCGCATCCGCTTCGGCGCACCGCAGCTCCTCGCGATGCTCGCCGTGGTGCTCCCCATGGCGCCGCTGATCGCCGCGCTCCAGGCGTACATCTCGACGTTCGCGCGCTCGTTCAAGGAGGCGCAGAGCTATATGGGCGCGCTGATGCTGGTGCCGATGATTCCGATGCTCGCGACCACGATGTATTCGCTTAACACCGAGGCGTGGATGTATCCGCTGCCGATGATGGGGCACTATCTGCTGCTGACGAGTGTTCTCGGTGGCCGGGTGATCAGTCCATGGTCATTCGTGGCGAACGCGGTGATCTCGCTGGTGCTTGCGGCCGTCCTTGTGATCGCCATGGCCCGCCTGTTCCGCAACGAGCGCATCATCTTCGGTCGATAACGATGGATAAACCTCCAGTCACGCCGTCGAGCGCCACCGATGTCGATGAAACCAATTGCCCGCGCTGCGGCGAATCGCAGCAACTGGCGAAGGTCAAAGGCTGCGTCAAGTGTTTGAAGTGCGGGTTCAAGTTCGATTGCAACGGGTGGTAGGTCGTTCGGATCGTTCGGATCGTTCGGATCGTTCGGATCGTTCGGATCGTTCGGATCGTTCGGATCGTTCGAGTCGTTCGGGTCGTTCGGGTCGTTCGGGTCGTTCGGGTCGTTCGAGTCGTTCGGATCGTTCGAACCGTTCGGGTCGTTCGAACCGTTCGGGTCGTTCGGGTCGTTCGACGGTTCGAGGCGGCCGAGGCGTTCGGATGTTTGTAATCAGTCTGGAGTCGCGTCGGTCGAACGGGCTCGGACCGTTGCACGTCCCAAATGGATTTCGTAGGGGCCGCCTTTAGGCGGCCCGGAACGCGAGCAACGGCCGCGGCGGATTGACCTCATGTCTTGTTCTTCTTCGGCACGAGCACCACGCTTAGCACCCAACTCACGACCGTCACGATGAACGCGCCGATCAGAGCCGGCAGTGCGCCCGTCACCGAAAAACCATCAACCAGATAAGCGGTCAACGCGAAGCACGCGGCGTTGAGGACGAAGGTGAAGAGTCCCAACGTCACAATCGTGATGGGTAGCGCAAGGAGCCCGAGCACCGGTCGAATCGTCGCGTTGATGAGCCCGAGGATCACACCGGCTTTGAGCGCGGCAATCGCATCGACGATCACCACGCCCGGCACGATCGCCGCCGCAATCACAATCGCAACGCCGTTCAATAGCAGACGCAGGACGAATCGCATCTGATCAGTATCGCCGGATTCGCCCATCGGCGCGCTGCTTGCACCCGCGACGCAGTGTACGGCTTCAGCCGAAGCCGGACGCCGTACGTAGTGTCCGGCTTTAGCCGGACCCGACGCGGTGAGACTTGCCGCGATGTGAGTAGGGAGGGTTTCTATGCGTTCGCCGTGGTTGCTCGTGCTCTTGGTGCTGTCCGGGCTGACGTTGACCGGCTGCGAAGCGATCGCTGGGATCTTCAAGGCCGGCATGTGGACCGGCGTCATCGGGATCGTTCTCGTGCTGGTGGTCGTCGGCTTTATCGCCGCCAAGATTCGCGGCTAACTGAAGCACCGACTTCCGCGCCAGCGGCATTCGTGTGCGCGCCCCTTAAGCGTGCCCTGTCTCCCGTGCCCCTCTCTCGGAGAGTGGCCGCCCACTAACGTGAGACCGTGTGGGATAATCGAAGAGTCGGGGCGTAGCGCAGCCTGGTAGCGCACCTGCCTTGGGCGCAGGGGGTCGCTGGTTCGAATCCAGTCGCCCCGACCACTTTCCGAGTTTCGGGGTAACAGCGGGGTAACACCCCCGGCGGACGCCGGCCGCCATCCTGAGTCGCCTCCACTTCCGCACGACTACGCGAAGTTCGGCGGTAAAATGGACATCATGCGGGTCACCATTCAATTGCCCGACGACATCTCTGCAGCCCTTGAGCAGCGGTGGGACGACGTGACGCGTCGCTCGCTTGAGGCCATCGCGGTTGAGGCCTATCGCAGCGGCGCCTTGGTGGAGTCTCAGGTGCGCCGGCTGTTGGGGCTTGAGTCGCGGTTCCAGGTGCACGCTCTGCTCAAGGAGCACAACGTGCCGCTGCAGTACACGACCGCAGACCTCGAGGACGATCTGCAAGCACAACGAGAGGTCGGAATTCTGCCCAGCCGATGATCGTCGTGGCCGACAGCGGGCCGCTGCACTATCTAATCCTGCTCGAACACATCGAACTTCTCCGGCGGTTCTACAGCCAAGTCCTGGTGCCGGAGCCTGTCGCCGGTGAGCTCTCCGTCGCTGCCGCGCCAGCTGTCGTGCGAGATTGGATCACGAAGCCGCCAACCTGGGTCGATATGTGTCCTGTGCCGTCCGACGCCGTCTCGATGATTTCGGACGATCTGGATCGCGGCGAGCGAGCGGCGATCGCGCTCGCCGAGACGGTGCATGCCGATCTGCTCTTGATCGATGAAGCCGCGGGCCGAGCTGAGGCGAAGCGTCGACATCGGCGGGTGACGGGCACGCTCGGCGTGCTCAGGGCAGGGGCCGAGCAAGGGCTGGTGAACGTGCCGGACCTCTTGGAACGGCTCAAGGCGACCAGCTTCTATCTGGACGACACGCTCTTGAACGCGCTCTTCGACCGATGGCTAAAGCCATAGCACGAAGTTCACAATTGCGGGTCCAACGACTTGCCTGAGGATCGCCGAGATCGCCAGAATGTATCGAACTGAAGTGTGAGTGTGACGTCGCTGAATAGCCGAAATCAACGTCATGAACTTGATCTCGGGCCTGGTTGATCAGACGTCGTCGGCGGAATCGAAGGTCGCCCTGTTTCGCTCGCTCTTCCGAGGCCGCGAAGACGTGTACCCGCGGCGATTCGAGAGCCGCAAAACGGGCAGGGCTGGTTACGCGCCCGCCTGCGCCAACGAGTGGGTCCGAGGCGTCTGCGAGAAGCCGCGCATCAAATGCGCTGAGTGTCCCAATCGTCGGTTCCTTCCAGTCACCGACGCCGTCATACGCTGGCACTTGTCAGGTCACGACGTCGAGGGCCAGCCTTTCGTCGCGGGCGTCTACCCCCTGATGCAGGACGAGACCTGCTTCTTCTTAGCCGTCGATTTCGACAAGGCCGGCTGGCGAGAAGATGCCGCGGCGTTCCTTGAAGCTTGTCGGCACCTCAATCTCCCAGCCGCGGTCGAACGATCACGCTCCGGGCGAGGAGCGCATGTATGGTTCTTCTTCGAAGAGGCCATTCCGGCCACACTTGCCCGACGACTGGGATCGCACGTTCTCACCGAGACGATGGAAGGGCGTCCGGACATCGGCCTGGATTCGTATGACCGGTTGTTTCCTAACCAAGACACGATGCCGCAAGGAGGATTTGGAAACCTGATTGCTCTGCCGCTCCAGAGGGCTGCACGCAAACAGGACAACACGGTGTTTCTTGATGGCGGCTTTGTTCCGTGGCCTGACCAGTGGGCATTTCTCGCGAGCGTTCGCAAGATCGGGAGGCCACAGATTGAACAGATCGTCGAAGACGCCGAGCGACGAGGCCGCATTCTCGGCGTGCGGTTGCCACCACAGGATGACGGAGATACTGAGCCTTGGACGGCGCCTCCGTCACGACATCGGAGGGAATCTCCAATCGTCGGGGAATTGCCTTCGACGTTGGAACTTGTTCTGGGCAATCAGATCTACATCGCCAAGGAAGGCTCGCATCCCGGGCTTCGGAATCGCCTGTTGCGGCTGGCTGCCTTTCAGAACCCCGAGTTCTACAAAGCGCAAGCGATGCGGCTTTCGACGTACAACAAACCACGCGTCGTCGCGTGCGCCGAGGATCTCCCGCATCATATCGGGCTACCTCGCGGTTGCCTCGATGACGTACACAAGACGCTCACAGACCTTGGCATTCACGTGGCCACTCGCGATGAACGCTGCGACGGCCGTCGTCTGGAGGTGTCGTTTCAAGGCGAGTTGCGGAAGGAGCAGAGGACCGCAGCCGACGCCATGCTGCGCCACGAGACTGGCGTCTTGGCGGCGACCACCGCGTTTGGCAAGACCGTCGTCGCCGCGTGGCTCATCGCGCAACGCGGCGTCAACGCGCTCGTGCTGGTGCATCGGCGGCAGCTGCTCGATCAGTGGATCGAGCGCCTTTCGACGTTCCTCGGTATACCCGCCAAGTCGATCGGTCGCATCGGCGGAGGCCGAAGTCGACCGACTGGGAGGGTCGATGTTGGCATCATTCAGAGTCTCGTCCGCAAGGGCGTGGTCTCTGACGTCGTGGCCGATTACGGCCACCTGATCATCGACGAGTGCCACCATCTATCGGCGCATAGTTTCGAGCAGGTTGCACGGCAGGCGAAAGCCCGATTCGTCCTTGGTTTGTCGGCAACTGTCGCACGCAAGGATGGTCACCATCCAATCATCTTCATGCAGTGCGGCCCGGTTCGACATCAGGTGAATGCTCGCGCACAGGCGGCGTCCCGCCCATTTGAGCACTTCGTGCTCGTTCAGCCGACACCGTTTCAGCCGAACAGAAATCCTGATCCGGACAAGCGCATCGAATTCCAAACTCTGTACCAAGAGCTGACCGATGACCAGGCGCGGACTCGGCGAATTTGCGAGGACGTGATCGATGCCGTTCGCAATGGGCGGTCCCCGTTGATACTGACAGAGCGCAATGACCATCTCGACCGGTTCGAACGGGAACTCGCGACGCGCGTCGAGCACGTCGTCGTGTTGCGCGCCGGCATGGGCAAGAAGCAGCGGCACGCAACCAGTGAGCGTCTCGCAGCCATCCCGCGCGACGAAGGGCGCGTCATTCTCGCGACTGGCAAGTACGTTGGCGAGGGATTCGACGATCCCCGTTTGGACACGTTGTTTCTCACGCTTCCTGTATCCTGGCGAGGAACTGTCGCGCAGTATGCCGGCCGACTGCATCGTCTCTGCGACGGCAAGCGCGAGGTGCGTATCTACGACTACGCCGATCTGAACGTGCCGATGCTGGCGCGGATGTTTGACCGGCGGTGTCGCGGGTACGAGGCGATCGGCTACACGATCCTGCTGCCGGCCAGCGCCATCCCGGGCTGGCCTGCCGATGTCGTTCTCCCCTCAGATCCCGTCTGGAAGCGTGATTACTCCGGTAGCGTGCGACGGCTCATTCGAGACGGCGTCGACACGCCGCTGGCGACCCTGTTCGTGCACGCCGCCAGGACAATGCCGGAAGACGCCGAGGGTGCCGCGCGGGCAAGAAGTGCATCGGAGGCGTTCCTATACCGGAGACTCGACACGCTGGCCGAGGTCGCCGGACGTTTCCGTCTTAATGTGGCGCTGCCGATCCCATTCGACGGCTTCGGAACTCTTGAAGTCGATCTGCTGTGCGCTGACGCGCGCGTAGCCATCGAACTCGATGGCGGACAGCACCTGGCGGATCCGATCGCCTATCGTCGCGACAGGCGGAAGGACCAGTTGCTGCAAGAGAACGGCTATTTCGTGCTGCGCTTTCTTGCCGAGGATGTGGGGAAGGAACTAGACGCGGTGCTCGATGCGATCCTGAGGGTGCTCGCTCGGCGTCGGCACCAGGCAACACGGGCCGAGCCTCTGAAGTTCGTCCAGCGACCGTGAATGAAATCGCCCACAAGCCATCCCTGAACTGCTGACGCCGCGCGCGGGGCATCCGCCGGCGAAACCTGCGTCGCGGCAGCCCACATCAAAGATCTCAACTAGATGGGCCTCGCCGTGGGCGCCAAAGCCGTGCTCGGACTGTCGGTTCCACGCCCCCGGGGCGCCGGCCCCGCAAATCGGGACTGCACGGCCAAGGCAGGGGTCACAGCGCAAGATCCTTCGGTGAATCAACCACTTGGAGGTTCGGTGTTGCAGAAAGCTGCGGATAATCGCAGGACGTGGCTCTTGGGCGCAGGGGGTCGCTGGTTCGAATCCAGTCGCCCCGACCACTTTCCGAGTTCCGGGGTTCCACTGGGGTCCACCTGTCGCGCGATGTCGATCGTCACCACGCGGCATCTCGATTCCCGCACCCCTCCGACAGCAGGCTTCCCAAATCCGACGGGTCGCCAGCGACCTCCGTCCTCAACGCCTTTCTGGCGCGCGCCGATTCGCATTGAGCCCCGAATAGAGAGATGATCTATACTTCTGGTATAGACCAAGCGAGGGATTGTGAGTACCACTGCCAAGCTGTTCAAGAACGGGCGAAGCCAGGCCGTGCGGCTCCCCCGCGAGTTCAGGTTCGAGGGGGACCGCGTCAGAGTGCGCCGCGCGGGGCGAGGAGTGCTCGTCGAACCGGTCGTCACCGACGTCGCGGCATGGTTTGCCGAACTGGATCGACTCGCGTCCGAGCCCTTCATGCCGGAGGGGCCTCAGCAGCCATCGACACCAGAGCGAGACGTGTTCGAATGACGACTTACTTGCTCGATACGAACGCGTGCATCGCGTTGATCAACGGCACCGAAATCAATGTGCGTCGACGATTTAAGCGAGCAGTGACTCGCGAGAGTGTGATCTTGCTCTCGTCGATCGTTACATTCGAGCTGTGGTACGGCGTTGCGAAGAGCCAGTGGAAGGACAGTAACACTCAACGGCTCGAGACGTTCCTGGGCGGCCCGCTCGAGTGGGCTCTCTTCGACGAAGACGATGCGCGCGCCGCGGGCACTGTTCGCGCCGAGCTCGAAACCGTGGGTACGCCTGTCGGCGCCTATGATGTCCTTCTCGCCGGCCAAGCCCGAAGACGCGGCGCGACACTTGTGACCTCCAACACGAAGGAGTTCGCGCGTGTGCAGGGCCTGAAGTGGGAAGACTGGGCGGCTTCTCGTCGCTGAACACGACATCGACCTCATGGACGTGATCTCGGGGTCTGTCGACCGAACATCGTCGTCGGAAGCGGAGATCGCCCTGTTTCGGTCGCTCTTCAGAGGCCGCGATGACGTGTACCCGCGGCGATTCGAGAGCCGCAAAACAGGCCGGTCTGGGTACGCACCCGCCTGTGCCCACGAGTGGGTCCGAGGCGTCTGCGAGAAACCGCGCCTCAAATGCGCCGAATGTCCCAACAGGGTCAGCTTCGGCACGAGCAGAAGGCCGCAGCAGACGCCATGCTGCGCCACGAGAATGGTGTCCTGGCAGCCACCACCGCATTTGGCAAGACCGTCGTCGCCGCGTGGCTTATCGCTCAACGCGGCGTAAATGCGCTCGTGCTGGTCCATCGGCGCCAGTTGCTCGATCAGTGGGTCGAGCGGCTATCGACGTTCCTTGATATACCTGCCAAACAGATCGGTCGAATCGGCGGTGGCCGAAGTCGACCAACTGGAAGGATCGACGTCGGCATCATTCAGAGTCTCGTCCGGAAGGGGTGGTCGCTGATCTCGTCGCCGATTATGGCCACGTGATCATCGATGAATGCCACCATCTGTCGACGCGCACTTTCGAACAGGTTGCACGGCGCTCCAAGGCCCGATTCGTGCTTGGCTTGTCGGCCACCGTCGCACGCAAGGATGGTCACCATCCGATCATCTTCATGCAGTGCGGTCCGGTTCGACATCAGGTCAATCCGCGCGCACAGGCGGCGGCTCGCCCATTCGAGCATTTCGTGCTCGTGCAACCGACCACCTTCCAGCTGACCAGGAGTCCTGATCGTGACAAGCGCGTCGCATTTCAGACGCTGTATCAGGAGTTGATTGATGACCCGGCGCGAACTCGTCGAATCTGCGGGGATGTCATCGACTCGGTTCGCAGCGGACGATCGCCCTTGAACCGGCAGCACCCGCTCGGAGAAAGTTGCGTCGACCACGCGATCGCTGATCAGTCACGCGTTATCTGGTGGCTGATATTACTTCGTGCTCACCCGCAATGGGTCGCACTCCAACATTCGTCGCGCGTCGCGAGCCTCCTTCTTGCTCGCCTGCTTCGTCGCCGCCCGTTCATAGCGTGGCGTGCTGTAGATTGGGACCTCTCGGCCATCACTGCGGATGACGACTCGTACGAGTTGTTCAGGCACATAGCGGTAGGTATGAATGAACCAGCCGCACTCGCAACGCTCCCACACTCGCATGCCGTCCACGCGGTAGCGTCGAATGCCCTCGGCCGTCGAGTCGTCGATACCGAACGCGCGAAGGGCGGCTCGCGCCTTCACGATAGGACCGCCGCGGTGTCCACGCCAGGACTCGCGCGCATAACAGAGCAGCCTGGTGGTCGGATGAACGTAAAGCCCGCCGATGGGCCCACGCCACGACAGGCGACTGTGGTACAGACTGCCGTCGCGACCCATCACGGCATGGTGCTCCACGTCGGAACGGATGTGATCGAAGATGTGACTGCCCGTAAGAGAACGGCTATCGAGCGTGCGTGTGATCTCGGACCAGACCTTCTCCCACGGGCGCCCCACCTGCTTTCGCAAGTACCGGCGGAGCGGGCCCAGGAGGTCTGAAAACTCTTTCGCGTTCCACCACCCGTATTCGTGTCGGCGCGCGATCGGTGCGCGCGTCGGTCCATGATCGTCGGCGACGTACTCGTCCTGTCGAAGTCGCCGCCCCCATTTCTTGCTCGGATTTCCGTGTCCTCGGCGCGGCCGCTCGGTGACGACCTTCGCCATGTCGCTTCGCATGAGACTTCCTCCTCTACCTCATAGGTCACCTCCTCCAAATCTGGTATCCATCATCACGTCCAATCCCTTCACAGCGAGCCGACCAGAATAACGCACTTTCTAGTGAACGCGCAGCTCCCCGGCGTGGCGTCCCTCGGCAACTCAGAGATCTTCACCGGGCAATCGGCGGGCTTGCTTCACCCAGGCTACGAACTGAGCTTCGTCGAGTTCGTCGTCCTCGCGGATATCGAGATAGCGAACTTCCTTGTGCTTGGATTCGCCGGGAGGAACTGGCCGCAGTGACGTGCCACGGAAGAACGCCACCTTGACGTACTTCGCGAAGCAATGAAAGTTGAGGAACCAGCCCTTCCCTTCCATGCCATAGAAGGGCGAGTTCCACTTGACCGCCTTGTGCACGTCTGGAACGGCGCGTACGACGAGTGCGTCGAGACGGCGGCCGACGTCGCGTTTCCAACCGGGCATGGCCGCGATGTAGGCCTGGACCGGGGCGTCGCCCTCAGCCTTTGCGATCTGCGGGTTGCCACCTGCCAGCAGGACCGGCTTCGTGCGCGCGCGCGACGTTTTCATACGCCTACTGATTCGCCGACGAGGCCTCGACGCGGCGCCACAAGAAGTACGAGAGGCCCCAGAGCACACCAGTCCCCGCCGCCCAGCCCCACGCGTCCGGGCCATCGCCGACCGACAGATGCGCGATGAGTGCAGAGGCGAGAGTGATCGCGAAGCCCGCGTAGGCCCACTCCTTGACCCGCGCCGAGACCGGCGCAATCAGGAGCACGACGCCAAGAAGCTTGGCCCACGCAAGCTCCACCCGGAAGTAGTCAGGGAATCCGAGGTGAGTGAACGCCTCCGCCACCTGCGGCAGACGCAGCTGCGCATAGGCGGTGAAGCCGATCTGCAGGCAGAAGATCGCGGTAACGATCCAGAGGCTGACGACGATTCGTTTGGACCGGGGGATGCTCAGGTTCGTGGGCGATAGCGCCGGACGCGTGGCAGCGATCGTCTGCCCGATGGCGTTCACGTTCATGACTTCCCTCCTTGCGGGCACTGCGACGCCGTTCGGATCGAATCGGCTCGATTTCTCGCCCTCGCAAGGATGACGGACCGAGTGGAAGAAGTGTGACGCGGCTCGTGGATTCAAGACTCGATGGCCGACAGATCGAGTCGACTGATCCGGTCGGGATCCGCCAGGATGTCCATCTCCACGACCTTGCCACCCGCGACCGTGAAGCCAATCACCGAGAACACGCGCCCGTCCGGCAGGCGCGTTACCAGGCCAATGTTGCCATTCACCAGAACCTGCTGATTGGACAGCGCGATCCTCGAGAACTGCGCGGCCTGCGCCATGACCGCCTGAGCCCCACGCACGACGCGCGACATGCCCTTCATCGCTCCGCCATCAGCTCGGAGCACAATCTCCGGATCCAGCACGTTGACCAGCGCTTCGAAGTCGCCATTCTGAACGGCTGCGAGAAACGCGTCGACGACGCGGCGCTGCGTGCGCAGGTCCGCATCGGAGGTGGGCGCCTGACCCTGGACCCGTCGGCGCGCGCGGCTCGCGAGCTGGCGCGTGGCGACGACCGAACGATCCACAACAGGCGCGACGTCCTCGAAGGTCATGCCGAACACATCGTGGAGCACGAACGCCAGTCGTTCCGCGGGCTCCAGCTTCTCGAGCACGACCAGCAGCGCCAGCCCAACCGAGTCGGCACGTATGGCCTCGGCCTCCGGCCCTTCGTCGGGAATACTGAGCGCGCCGATGATCGGGTCAGGCACGTGCACGTCCAAGGGATCCTCCCGGCGCGACGTTCGCGATCGCAGCATGTCCAAACACACGCGCGCCACGACCGTCGTCAGCCATCCCCGCAGGTTCTCGACGCCGCTGACATCCGTGCGGCTCAATCGGATCCAGGTTTCCTGGACGGCGTCATCCGCCTCGCTGACCGACCCAAGCATGCGATACGCAACTGCCCGCACATGCGATCGGTGTTCCTCGAATTGTTCGGCGAGCTGCTCAGGTGTGGACATGATGTTGAAGGTGCCCGTCGATCCTACCTGCAGCGCTCCTTCGGCGTAGAGCCCGCAAGGACGTAGCGGCTGCTGCCAATGTCCTACCAGCGCATCAACTGCGTCACCTGAATGAGGTTGCCGCAGGTGTCGTTCAGCATCGCGATCTTGGAGGCGGTGACGTCCGTCGGTGGCATGGTGAACTCGGCGCCTCGCGCTTTCATCCGCTCGTACTCGGCGTGTACGTCTTCGGTGAAGAACATGGCCGCGGGTCGACTTTGCTGGAGCATGGCCTGCTGGTAGGCCTTGGCCGCCGGGTTGTCATTGAGGGCGAGCTGCAGTTCCGTGCCGTCCGGGTCCTCTTGTGAGGCCACGGTCAGCCAACGAAACGGCCCCTGGCTGAAGTCGGCCTTCTTCACAAACCCGAGGACCTCGGTATAGAAGCGCAGAGCCTTCTCCTGGTCGTCGACGTACACGCTGGTGAGCTTGATCTTCATCGGTTCTCTCCACCTGTCACATTCGCGGCGCGGCCGCGTCACTACCAAGACGGAACGCGACGAGGAAGTGTGACTGGCGTACCGGCGAAGTGGGACAATGACCTCGTGAAGCGCTCGGGCGTTGCGGACCTCCCGCTCCACGGCGGCCGGGTGCCGGCATGGCTGGCCACGCGCATGGTCACGCTCGGCACGGCCATTACCGAGAGCGTGCTCCACCACTACGGCCGCGCGGAATTCCTGTCGCGCCTCAGCGATCCCTTCTGGTTCCAGGCCCTCGGTACGGTAATGGGCATGGACTGGCACTCGTCCGGGATCACGACATCCGTGATGGGTGCGTTGAAGAAGGGTCTCAATCCGAGGGCGCACGAGCTCGGGATTTACATCTGCGGAGGCCGCGGTCAGCACTCGCGCAACACGCCGGACGAACTGCGAGCGATCGCCGACAAGGTGAGTCTCGACGGAGACGAGTTAGTGCGCACCAGCCGTCTCACCGCGCGCGTCGACAACAATGCCATCGCCGATGGCTTCCAGATCTATCTGCATTCGTTCGTCATCACGAGCGACGGAGACTGGGCGATCGTGCAGCAGGGGATGAACGAAGCGAGCCGGCTCGCCCGTCGATATCACTGGCACTCCGCGGCGGTTCGCGACTTCACCCTCGACCCGCACACCGGCATCGTCGGTCAGTCGACCGGCGTCATCACCAATCTCGTCGATGCGCGCGCGCAACCCGCGCAGGACGCGCTGCTGGCGATCGCACGCGACGATCCGGCCCGGACGGTCGCGGAAGTACGACGACTCCAGATGCCGGCGCATCACGACGTGCGACCGGGTGACGTCAACGAGAAACGGCTCGGCGCCGTGCTCGCGCTGGCGCATGAACGCGAGCTGCGTGACTTCGCCTCGTTCCTCCTGCTCGAGCAGCTCGGTCCCAGGACATTGCAATCACTGGCGCTCGTCGCCGAAGTAGTCCATGGCGCTCCGACGCGATTCCAGGATCCGGCTCGCTTTGCGTTCGCTCACGGCGGCAAGGATGGTCATCCGTTTCCAGTACCGCTGCAGGTATACGACGAGTCGATCGCAGTGTTACGGCGTGCCTTGGATGGGGCGAGGGTGGGGCGTACCGACAAGCTCGATGGGATCGCGCGGCTCGATCGGTTTACGCGTGCCATCGAACAGCAAAAGAACCCGGTCGCGGACGTCGACGCCACGATCGCTCACGAGCGAGCCATCGCCGGATCGCTCGGCGGCCGCACGGTGTTCGACGACCGCCGTGGCGCACGGAAGCCGCCAGCCATCCCGCGTGGACAACTGAATCTGTTCAACTGACACACACCTATGGACGAATCGACCAGATCCTTTCGCGATCATCTCGTTCGCGTGCTCGATTGGCAGGAAGCACACGTCGGCTTCGACAAAGCGATCGATAGAATCCCTCCGGACAAGCGCGGCGCCCACGCCGCGGGCTTCGAGCACTCGCCGTGGCAAGCTGCTCGAACACATGGCGGCTCGCGCAGGACGACATCCTCGACTTCTGTGTCAACGCCGCCTACGTCCACACGATGACGTGGTCTGATGACTACTGGCCGAAAACCGCCGGGCCGCCGACCGAACAGGCATGGATCGACAGCATCGCGTCGTTCACACGTGCGCGCGAGGAAATGAAGCGTCTTGCCCGCGAGGTCGAGGTTCTGACCGCAAGAGTGCCCACCGGCAAGGGTCACCCGACGTATCTTCGGGCCATCCCGCTCGTCGCCGATGACACGGCGTACCACGTCGGACAGCTGATCGCAGTACGCCGCGCGCTTGGTGTCCGGCCAAGCCCCGCCTAAGGGACCTCCCAGGTCTCGTCGGTCCCCTCGGCGGAGTTATTTCTTGTCGTGCGGCGAGTCCGTGATCTCCAGCTTGCGGCCGCGATTGGCTTCCGGTGGCGCTGCCTGCATCGAGACCTCGAGCACGCCGTCTCGGAACGACGCGTTGGCAGTTTCGGCGATCACGCCCTGCGGCAATTGAATCGTCCGATGGAACTGACCGTATTCGCGTTCGCTGTGGAAGTAGCCTTCGCGTTCCTCCTGACGCTCGTCGTGCCGCTCGCCATGAATCGTCAGCGCGTCATCGGTCAACTCCACTTCCACATCGTCCTTTTTCAGACCTGGAAGGTCCGCGCGGACGATGAAGCGATCGCCTTTCTGAAACGCTTCGATGCGCGGCGCCCACAGGCCCTCGCGTCCGCTCGTGCTCCAGGAGCGCGGCGACAGCCACGACCGTTGCGGAAAGCCGACATCGCGAGTCACGCGACCCAGCCAGCGGTCCATCTCGTCGTACACACGATCGAAGAACTCGAATGGCGAGGCGGTCCGCCCGTAGTCCGATTCCCACCGACGCATCGCTCCGCGATCGCGCTCGCGGATTGTCATGGTCTGGCTGCTTTCCCTCTTCGTTTCCGTTGGATGTGCTTTCGTGTCTGCCATGTGCTCTCTCCATTACAGGTCGAGTTCGAGTCGCCTCTTCCGAGAGTGCGGCGACCCAACATGAGTCCTGATGCGGAGTCGATGCCAGGCGCACGCGACGACCTGCGCGCATAGCGGACACGGGGAAATTACAGCCGTGTCGAGGCCTCGACCGGCTGACGCGTTTGATTACTGAACGTTTGGCTGCGAGTCGGTGCGACCTTCGGGACTACTGCGAACTGAGCTCTGTCGGCGACGCGGAATGGCGAGGCGCGTGCGACTGATAGATATCATTCGGAAACACGAGAACGTCCCTGGTCCAGAACCGCTGAATGACGAAGTCTTCGCGCTGAATGCTGGTGAAGAGGGTCCGCACCAGGTCCTCGGAGATATGACCTGCCTGTCGCGCGCCGGCGACGTAGGACTGAATGCATGCAGTAGTCGGATCCCCAGGCTCGAAGACGAATCCTCGCAGACGGCCCTGCCGATCGAAGACCGACAGACCCTTCACGAAAAACTCCCCGCCGTAGCGGAGCTGCAACTGGGGGTGGTGCTCATCGGCAATCTCGAGTAGCTGTCGCTCGCGCGAACCAAAAGCTCCTGAGCATGTTCATGACAGTCACGTCCAAAGAGTCACCTAGGGGTGGGCAGCCTGACGCCGATCGGGGCTCGAACGCGCGACGGTCCGGCGGTCCCGTGATTGGCGGCGCTCGCGATTGACGCCCCACAGGAAATAGCCGGCGTTGGTCAGCCGCTCCGCAAGCGCGATCTGAAACGCGTCCAACGCGGGGTCGGTGTCGAACTCGCGCACGTCACGAGCGGCACCAGGTCCGGCCACGACCATCACGCGGCCGTGCGGACGCTCGACCCAGATGCTCTCCGATCCCTTGATGAACAACCATGATCCAAGCGGCATAGCTATCGATTCGCACTCAATGGCAGCGTGACGGTGAAGGTCGAGCCCTGTCCTGGTCCCGGGCTCGTCGCCTGAATGGTTCCGCCGTGGAGCTCCACGAAATGTCGCGCCAGCGCCAGGCCGAGGCCGAGGCCACGCACATCGCGGCCCGTGCCGCTCTCTCCCTGCCAGAACCGCTCAAAAATATGCGGCAACGACGAGGATGGGATTCCGATTCCGGTGTCGGCCACGGTCACAATCACGTTTCCGCGCTGCTTCCCCAGCCCGACGTCGATATTGCCGCCCCGCGCCGTGAACTTGACCGCGTTGCTGAGCAGGTTCCAGAAGACCTGCTGGATGCGATCCGCATCGCACCGGATCGTCAGATTCGCATCGCCATTGTCCAGGTGCAACGCCACGTTTTTCGCCTCCGCAGCGGGACGCACGATATCCACGGCTGCGGCAAGCACCGCGGCGATGTCGTGAGTCGCCAGCTTCAATTGGATCTTCCCGGTGACGATCCCGGACACATCGAGCACATCGGAGACGAGCTGCGACAGCACGTTCGCGTTCCGCTCGATGATGTCCATGACGTGTTCCTGGCGCTCTTCCGTCACGTGCCCCAGGCGCAGCATGCGCGTGTAGCCGAGCACCGCGTTCAGCGGCGTGCGGAGCTCATGCGACAGCATCGCCAGGAACTCGTCCTTCACGCGACTCGCTTCTTCGACCGATCGCATCAACTGGCGCTGCACTGTGATGTCTCTCGCGATCTTCGACGCGCCGATAATCGCACCGCTCGGCGTTCGAATCGGCGAGATCGACAGCGAGATCTCGATGAGGCTTCCATCCTTGCGTCGCCGGACGGTCTCGAAGTGCTCGATCCCCAGGCCGCTACGAATGCGCGCCAGCACGTTGTCCTCCTCCGACCATCGGTCGGGCGGGATGATCAACGTGATGGATCGGCCGACGATCTCCGCGGCTGTGTAGCCGAACATCCGCTCGGCCGACCGGTTCCACGTCTGCACGATCCCGTTCAGATCCTTGCTGACGATGGCGTCTTCCGAGGAGTCGACGATCGCCGCCAGCCGGAATGCCTCGCGTTCGAGGGCGCGCTGCCGCGAGATGTCGCGCGCGATCTTCGACGTGCCGATGATCGTTCCGGCAGCGGTCTTGATCGGCGACACTGACAACGAGATGTCGATGGTCGTGCCGTCCTTCCGCTGACGGACGGTCTCGAAATGTTCGACCGGCACACCTGCGAGCAGGCGGGCGAGGATGTTTTCCTCCTCCGCCCACCGCTCCGGCGGCACGATCAGCGTCTTCTGGCGACCGATGATCTCGAACGCGCTGTAGCCGAACATCCTCTCGGCGGCACGGTTCCACGTCTGCACCACGCCGTGCAGATCGTTGCTGATGATCGCGTCATCGGAGGAGTCGACGATGGCGGCCAGTCGAAAGGCTTCTCGTTCGAGCGCCTTCTGTCGGGAGACGTCGCGCGCGATCTTGGACGCGCCGACGATCGCGCCCGTGGCGTCGCGGATTGGCGAGACGGTCAGCGCGATGTCGATCAGGGAGCCGTCTTTGCGGCGGCGCTGCGTTTCGAAATGATCGATGGTCAAGCCGGCGCGAATACGGGCCAGAATCTTGTCTTCCTCCGACCGTCGTTCGGCGGGAATGATCAGCATGATCGACTGACCCACCGCTTCCTCCGCGGTGTAGCCGAACATGCGCTCCGCCGACGTATTCCATGTCTGAACGATGCCGTTCAGATCCTTGCTGACGATCGCGTCCTCGGAGGAATCGATGATCGCCGCCAATCTGAGCGCCTGTCGTTCGAGCGTCTGGCGGTCGAGTAGATCCGGCCGTGGCGTGGTCATCTAAAAGGCAGTGTGACGTAATTCCCTGGGAGATGCGACCGGAATCGCAATCTGAACCGCACTCCCCGGTGCCAGCCTCGGCTGTGCAGACGCCGGCATTCGTAATGTCAGCCGTGCATGCGGCGTTGACTGTTCGAGAGTGAAAGGGCCGCCCCAGGCGGCCCCTACATGTGAAGCAGTCGCGCGTGTCCGCGTCGTTGTCTATTCCAGCGTTCGCCTCAGTCGAGACCACGGAGATCGATCACACGGAGGTCACAGAGCAAATTCATCGGGCTTCCTCCGTGTTCTCCGTATTGGAACCTCCGTGGTTTGCTCAACCCACGTGAACCTCGGTCTAGTCGACGGCTTCGCCCGTGCGCGTGCCCCATGTGAAGCCATCCGATGGACGGGTGAGCTTCACCATCAGCGCACGATACTCGCCCTGGACACGCGACGGGCGGGCCATGATGACGACCTCGTCGCCAACCTTCAGCGTATCGCGCGTCACGCCCTGGCCATTGAGCTGCGTCGTGCCGCCCCACTCAACGGCCCAGCGCTGCATCTCGCCACTCTCGTCTTTGGCCTGCACGTGCACGAACGTGTGCGGGTTGCGATAGACGAACTGAACGAGTTTGCCCTCCAGCTTCACTTCCCGGCGAACGTCGTACGTGGAGGCATACGAGTGGTGCGCGTACGACGCGGCACTCATTAGCAGCACAGCCACCACCACGAGCATCACACTGACTACTCTTCGCATCACTTCTTCTCCTGGAGGCTGCGATCTGCCGGCTCCAAGACGAGCCGGACAACCCTGTCCATAGAGGGGGTGATTATGGCCTATTTCGGACGCCCTTTGAAACCCTCGGCCAGCATCGCAATTTTGAAGATCGACTTCGCGTTGTTGCGCACTCCTGGGGCCGTCGTCATCTCGTTGCCGCCCGGATCGAGTGCACCGCTGCCGACGATGTAGAGCGTCTTCTTGTCGGGACCGGAGAAGGCGACACTGATGACCGAGCGCGGAGTCGGGATGACACCAAGATATTTGCCGTCGGGGGCGAAGATCTGCACGCCCGCCTGTTGCGACGTGACATAGAGCCGACCCATCGCGTCGATGGCCAAGCCGTCGCCTCCACCACCCGCTTCGAGCTTCGCGAAGTCGCGCTGATTCTTCACGCTGCCATCTGCCTGGACGTCGAAGGCGACCACGGTCGCGCCGTTGGTGATGTAGAGCGTCTGCTCGTCCGGGCTGAGCATGATGCCGTTGGTCCGCAGATTCTCACCGATCGCCTCGACCTTGCCCGTCGGTGTGAGATGGAAGGCGCCGCCGGACGTGAAATAGACGTGACCGGTGCGGCTGACGACGAGATCGTTGAGCCGACCGAGGTCCTTGCCATTGATGCGATCGGCCAGGACCTTGCGCTCGCGGTCCGGATAGACAATCGAGATACGCGTCGGCTCCGAACAGGGTGCGTTCAAGCCTGGATCGGTACAGGTGCGTTCGGCCGCAAGGAGACGACCGTTCGAGTCGAGCGCCACCGATCCTGCGCCATGCGTGTTCTCGACGAACACAGACACCTTGTCGTTCGTGTCGATCTTGCTGACACGCTTCGGTTGTTCCTGCGCGAAGAGCACACCGCCGTCCGCGGTCCCGACGAGGCCGTCGGCGTTATCAGAACCGGCCCAGACGAGCGTCCACTTCGCGTTCGCCGCGATCACGCCTGGAATGGCGGAGATCGTGACGTCTGTGAGCGGTGCGGGTTGCTGGGCGGCAGTGACCGTCAAGAGGCCGATTGCGGTCAGGGTGGTCACGAACGTCAATCTCATATCCATCTCTTCGTCGGGGCGGGTCTGAATGCAAGACCCGCCCGACAAACGTCGTCGAGCGTTTGACCCGAATGACCCGAATGACCCGAATGACCCGAACGACCCGAACGACCCGAACGACCCGAACGACCCGAACGACTCGAACGACTCGAACGACTCGAACGACCCGAACGATCCGAACGATCCGAACGATCCGAACGATCCGAACGATCCGAACGATCCGAACGATCCGAACGATCCGAACGATCTCAAGGCACGACTATCTTCACTTCCGCCCCGTAGATCATCGTCCGATCGTCGTCTCGCGCCGCCCATTTCAGCATCGTCGCCGCGTCGGGCTTGACGATCGCGTTGTGGGCGGGCTTGCCGTTGACCGTGACCTGCACCGGTTTCGAGAAATCGATCGCGTCGGGTGAGAGCAACAGCGTCAGCTCCTGCACGCCGCGCGACTTGATGTCGAACGCGTTGCCGGTCCGCGTGGCATCGACCCGACCGGAGGGATGCTCGCGATCGTAAAGCGACCGGTGATAGCCAGTACCTGTCTCGAACGTATTGACGTCCGGCAGCGCGACGTCAGAGGAGCGTTTTCCCAACTTGTCGATCAGGAGCCAGCGGAACCGGTTGTAGCGATCGGTTCGTTCGCTCTCCCAGGTGATCGAGGCGGGATGCGGCTGCCGTGGATGCGCTGCGAGGAAGGCCTCGTACTTCGAACGCTCTTCGGGCCACCAGCTCGTGTCGTGATTCGCCTCGGGATAGACCTGCCACACGAGCGGAATACCACCGCGCTTGAACATGTCGATGAACGGTTCGACCGACGCCGCCGGATACAATCGATCGCGGCCGCCGTTGACGATGAGTGCGCGGCTCTCGCTGTCCGCATCCCGGAACGCGCGCCAGGCCGCATCGGCTCGATCGGATGTCTTCACGTTCTGCGCTGCGAGGATGCCGGTCGCGCAGACGGTCACGCACACGAGAGCGACAGTTGTTCGCATGCGGGCATACGATATATCCATGCGCGCCTTCCTGACCACGCTTGCGATCCTGGCCTTCACCGTCGCGGCCTCTGCTCAGGCCCTTTCGCCGCTCGATACCGCCGATCCCATTCCCTATTTCGTCCACGACGGCGTGGCCGGGTCGGACTATCGGCCTGCGGACCGGCAGCTCGCCGTCTGGGCGCTGCAGGCGTGGGAGCGAGTGGCGGGCGGCACGTTGAAGTTTCAGCCGTCGAGCGAAGCCGAGGCGCTGATCCAGGTGCACTGGGTTCCGGCTGCAGAGGGACAGTATGGCGAGATGAGGCCGCTGCGGGTCGGCAATCGACGCGGAGCCGCCGTCTACATCCGCCCCGACACCTCCGCGCTCGGACCGGACATCGCGCGCGAAACGCGATCGGATCCGCTGATGCGCGAGACGGTCGTGTATCTCACCTGCGTCCACGAGCTCGGGCACGCGCTGGGCCTGAGCCACACGTCGGACTTCCGCGACATCATGTATTTCTTCGGATTCGGCGGCGAGATTCCCGAGTTCTTCGGCCGCTATCGCCGCCAGTTGCAGACCCGCGACGACATCGCGAAATTCAGTGGAGTCTCAGACAGCGATACGGCGCGCTTGCGCGCGCTTTATCGCTGACGGCCACCGAAGGAATCGGGTATCGGGAATCGGGATTCAGGGCTGTCACGGAATCAGGCGACGGGATTGAGGGAGGAATTCGGCTTGGCCCTGATTTCCATCAACCTGAATCCCTGTCAGCCCCGAATCCTGATACCCGATCCCTGAGCCCTGGACCGTTGTTGACAGAAATCAAACAACTGTTTTAAATAGTTGTTTAACGCCATGCTCGCCATCCTCCGACGTGTTGTGATTCTCCTCGTCCTCATCGCCGCCGGTACGGGCATCTACTGGTACACCTCGCTCCCTCCGAACGAGCTCGTCCTGACCGGCATCGTCACCACGCATGAAGTCGTGGTCAGCCCGCAGATCACGGGACGCATCGAACGGCTGGCGGTCGATGAAGGCGACACGGTGACCAAGGATCAGCTCGTGGCCGTGCTCGCGCCCGACGAGTTGATGCGCGAGCGCGAGTACTACTCGCATGCCGCCGAAGGCGTCACGTCGCAGGTCGCCGAAAGCGAAGCCGCACTGCGGCTGCAGGAAATGCAAACGCAGGATCAGATCGCGCAGGCGGAGGCGACCCTTGCCTCGACCGAATCGCAGCAGGCCGCCTCGCAAGCCGAGCTCGACAACGCGCGCGTCAGCCTCGATCGTGCCGAGCGGATGGCGCGTGAAGGAATCGGGACGATGGAGCAGCTCGATTCGGCGCGCACCGCGTACGAGGTCGCGAAGTCGAAAATTGCCGCCCTGATCAAGCAGATCGACGCACAGAAGGCGGCGGTCGCCCTCGCACACTCCAACGCGCAACAGATCGCCGTTCGGCGCAGCCAGGTTGCCGGCAACCGCCAGCAGCAGGCCGCAGCCGCGGCGCAGCGCGCCAAAGCCGACGTCCGGCTCACCTACACGGAAATCCACGCACCGATGAACGGCATCGTCGACGTGCGAGCCGCGCGACAGGGTGAAGTGGTGAACCCGGGACAACCGGTCATCACGCTGATCAACCCCGACGATCTGTGGGTGCGAGCCGATGTCGAAGAGACCTACATCGATCGGGTGAAGCTCGGCGACACGTTGACCGTTCGCATGCCGTCCGGCGAGGAGCGGCAGGGTACGGTGTTCTATCGCGGCGCGGATGCCGCCTACGCGACGCAGCGGGACGTGAGCCGGACGAAGCGCGACATCAAGACGTTCGAGATCCGGCTGCGTCTGGACAACACCGATCGCAAGCTCGCTGTCGGCATGACGGCGTATGTCTTGTTACCTGTGTAAATCCCAACCCCCAAAGCCCAAATCCCAAGCCCCAAAGGTGAGGGACGCGTTGGGATTCGGGTTTTGGGATTTGGGTTTTGGGATTTGCGAATGATCGCAATCGACGTCAAGAACATCGTCAAGAAGTTCGGCGACTTCACGGCCGTCAAGGGCATCAGCTTCTCGGTCGAAGCCGGCGAGATCTTCGGGCTGCTCGGACCAAACGGCGCGGGCAAATCGACGTTGATCCGCATGCTGACGACGCTGCTGCCGCCGACCGAGGGAACGGCGCTCATCAACGGCTTCGACGTCAAGCAGCGTGCGGACGATGTGCGGCGGTCGATCGGAGTCATCCCCCAGGCGATGACCAGCGATCTCGAGCTGAGCGTCGAGGAGAACCTGCTGATCTTCGCCAAGCTCTATGGTGTGCCGCGCGACAAGCGCAAGCGGCTGATGAACGAGCTGCTCGAGGCCGTGGAGCTCACGCAGTGGCGCGACAAGCCGGTGAAGATGCTCTCCGGCGGCATGCGACGACGCGTCGAAATCGCGCGCGGACTCGTGCACGAACCTCGCGTGTTCTTCCTCGACGAGCCGACCACGGGCCTCGACCCGGTGTCGCGCACCAACGTGTGGGAGATGCTGCAGCGCATCAAGAAGGAGCGCGACCTGACAGTCCTCATCACAACGCACTACATGGACGAGGCAGACAAGCTGTGCGATCGCATCGCCATCGTCGATCACGGGCAGCTCGTCGCCCTCGATTCGCCGTTGACGCTCAAGGCATCGGTGCCCGGTCAGAACTTCGTCGAGGCGAGCTTCTCGCCGACGCCGGAGAACTGGGAGGAGCGGCTGAGGAAACTTCCGTTCGTCGCAGCGGTCACGAGTGAAGGGCGCGTGTTCCGCATCGCAACGGATAACGGACCGGCCACGACCACCGCGCTGATGGACGCCTCGGAGGCGGCCGGAACGACCATCCAGTCACTGTCGGTGCAGAGTACGACGCTGGACGATGTGTTCGTGCACTACACGGGACACGCGCTGCGCGACAGCATCCAGGCGCCAAGCGCGGCCGACAGTCCATTCATGATTCGGCGGGGGTAATCGTGCATAGAGCCTGGGCCATCATCGAACGCGAGATGCGGCGGTTTCGGCGCAGCCCAATGGTGATCGTCATGTCGATGATCATGCCGCTGGCGCAGCTCGTCGTGCTCGGCTACGCGTTCGGCGGCAACGTCAAGCATCTCAAGCTGGCGATCGTGGATCAGGACCACGGCACGCCGGCGGTGCGCGTGCGCGAGCTGGCGAACGCCGTGTCGTCGGGCGCGCGGACGGTCGACCTGATCGATTACGCCGATCCGGGCGTCGCGCTCACTGATCTGCGAAACGGAGTCGTCAACGGCGTCCTGACCATTCCGCCGGACTTCTCGCGGCGGTCCCTGTCGAAGAATCAGCCGCGCGTCGCGCTGATCTCCGACAACACGGACAACTTCGTTTCCGCGTCGATGGCCGCCACGGTCAGCAGCCTGGTGGGCGCGTTCAATGCACCGATCACGGTCCAACGCGTCCCGGGCGCGGCGACGGTCGACGTGGTCGAAGTGTATCCATACGTGCCCTACATCCAGTACCTGCTGCCCGGCTCGATCACGATGTCGATCTTCATGATGGTGATGATCGGCGGCGGCATCATCTACATCGACGACAAGGCGCGCGGCCTGCACGAAGGCTATCTCGTCACGCCGATCTCGAAGCTCGAGTTGATCACCGGATTCAACGTCTCGGGAACCGTCAAGGCGGTGATCGCGGGCATGGTCATCCTGCTGCTCGGGTCGCTGGTCGCGGGCGTGCCGAATCCATTCGACGGGATGCGGATCATCCGGATGTTCGTGCTGATCACCGCGACGGCGTTCTCGCTCATCAGCCTGATGTTCCTGCTGATGGTGCGCATCAACGATCCGTTGATGCCACGCATGATGTTCGGCGTCTTGAACACCGTGCTCTACTTCCCCAGCGGTGCTGTTTATCCGCAGCAAGGCTTTCCTGCGTGGATGCAGGGGATCGCCGTCGTCGACCCGTTCACTTATTCGGTGCACGCGTTCAAGAGCCTGATTCTGAAGAACACGGGATTCGACGCGATCGGGTGGGACCTGCTCTATCTCATGGGGTTCGGCGTCATCTGCATGTCGCTTGCGACGAAGCTGTTCAAGCGAACCCTGTAGGCTGATGAAGGCCCTGTCAACTCCCAAGCCGTTGCGTCGGCGCCAACTCCCAGCTCCCAAACGGCAGCGTACGTTCGGGAAGAGAGTCGTCCAGGCGGCGGCGCCGCATGCGGATGACCGCGAAACACACGAACGTCTCCTCAACGCGGGCACCCGCCTGTTTGCCGATCGCGGGTTCTCCAAAGTGACGGTGCGTGACATCTGCCACCGGGCCAATGCCAACGTCGCGGCGGTCAACTATCATTTCGGTGGCAAGGCCGGCCTGTACGACGCGGTCCTGCGGTCGGCGATCCGTATCATGCAGGGAACCACCGAGGCGGCGCGACTGGCGGGTGAGAATCGATCACCGGAAGAGCAGCTCGAAGCGTATATCGTGATCTTCCTGCAACGGGTCGCCAAAGCGCGCGACAGCTGGATTCACCAGCTCATGATGCACGAGCTCTCGGATCCGACTGACGCACTGGACATGGTGGCCGAGGAAGTGATTCAGCCGCGATTGGACTATCTCACGAGCATCATCGTCAGGCTGCTGGGCTCCAGGGAAGACGACCCACGTGTCGCGCGCTGTCTGCTCAGCGTGAACGCGCAGGTCCTTGCGCTGCTCGGGCACCCGATGGCCGCGCGTCTGCGATTCGGCCCCTCGCCCGCTGCCGAGGGCATCGACGAACTGGCCCGGCACATCACGTGCTTCTCGCTGGCAGGGATCCGCGCGATTGCCACCACCTGACAGAACACCCGACAGTGCTGCCCAGAGGGGCGGCCGCCTCATTCGCGCGCTTCGACACCGCAACTATCGACTCTTCTTTACCGGTCAGAGCATCTCGCTCGTCGGGACCTGGGTCACCCGCGTCGCCACCAGCTGGCTCGTGTATCGACTGACCGGATCCGAGCTGCTGCTCGGGGTCGTCGGCTTCTTCGGCCAGATCCCGACGCTGCTGCTCACGCCACTGGCCGGCGTCGTCGTCGATCGCGGCGACAAGAAGCGGATCCTGCTCTACACGCAGATTCTCCTGCTGCTGCAGTCGACGGCGCTGGCGGTCCTGACGCTGGCCGATCTGATCACTGTCCCGCAGATCATCGTGCTGCAGCTCCTGCAAGGCGTGATCACGGCATTCGATACGCCGGCGCGTCAATCGCTGGTGGTCGAGATGGTCGATGACCGCAACGATCTGGCAAACGCGATCGCGCTCAACTCGTCGATGGTCAACGGCAGCCGCATCATCGGGCCGTCGATCGGCGGCGGGATCATCGCGCTCGTCGGCGAGGGCTGGTGCTTTGCGGTCGATGCGCTCTCGTACATCGCCGTCGTGATCTCGATCGCCGTGTTGCGGTTCAAGGCGCGTCCGCGCATTGCCGCGCACCCGCCGATGTTGAGCGACATGCGGACCGGATGGCGGTATGTGGCCGATTCGGTGCCGATTCGATCGGCGTTGACGCAGGTCGCGATCGTCAGCACGGCAGGCATGCCCTACACGGTGCTCCTGCCGGTCATCGCCGCCGAAAAGCTGCACGGTGGACCAAATACGCTCGGCCTGCTGATGGCAGCCAGCGGTGTCGGCGCGCTCGTCGGCGGTCTCTATCTGGCGAGCCGCGAAACCGTCGTCGGGCTGGGACGCGTGATTCTGTACGGGACGCTCGTCTTCGGGACCAGCCTGCTGGCGTTCTCGGCGACGAGCAATGTCTGGCTCGCGGCGGTGCTGCTGGCGCTGGCCGGTGGCGGCTTCATCGTGCAGCTCGCCTCGACGAACACCATCATCCAGACGATCGTCGACGAGTCGTTTCGCGGCCGCGTGATGGCGTTCTACACGATGGCGTTCTTCGGGACGGTCCCGATCGGCAGCCTCATCGCCGGCGTGGCTGCAAATCGGCTCGGCGCGCAGGCGACGGTTCGCGTCGGCGCCCTCGTGTGCCTGGCGAGCGGCGCCTGGTTCGCCTACAAGCTGCCGGCTCTTCGTGCGGTCATCAGGCCGATCTATATCAAGCGCGGGATCATTCAGGTGCCGCAGCCGGAGGTCGACACGGGCCCGACGCCCGCGGCGGGATAGCGCGCGCAGACCCTGGGCCGCCTGAAGGCGGCCCCTACGATCGATCCGCGAGGAGGCCTCTGCGATCCCTGGCCTTACAGAAGCAACTCGCCACGCCCGACCAGCACTGCTTCGCCACCGACTTTGACCTCGCTAATGGCGTCGGGCGTTCCGGTGATGGCGATTGAGATCCGGCTCGCGCGGCCCATGGCCACGCCCTGACGACTCTCGATCCGCGCGGGCGCACCGGCCGGGACCACTCCATGCCGTACGAGATAGCAACCGAGCGGTCCGCTGGCGATACCAGTTGCGGGATCTTCAGTGATGCCGAAGTCGGGCGCGAACATCCGACTGTGGACCACGAACGCCTCGTCCTGCAATGCATCGCCTACGGGAGCGAAGACGAACAGCGGCAGCGGCCGGCCGTTGGCGGCAGCGAGCTTCCGGCACGCGGACGTGTTCGGCATCGCGCGGTCGACGGCGTCGGGATCGCGCAACGGGACGAACAGAAACGGCTCACCGCAGGAGACCTGCTGCACCGGGAGATCCGCCGCGAGATCCTGTGGCGCCACCTCGAGCGCCGCAGCCACAGCGCCTCGATCCTCGACCACCAGGCCGAACTCCGGCGGCATCTGCGTCATCCAGGCAAAGCGAAGCCGGTCGTCGACCCATTCGAGATCGACTGGGACAGGACCGACGTTCAGCCCGAAGACGAAACGCGACGTGCCCGGCGCGATCATCCCCCTCTCGGCGAGCGCGAACGTACTGCCGATGGTGGGATGGCCGGCGATCGGCATCTCGACGTAGGGCGCAAAGATCCGCATGCGGATGTCGGTGCCGATCTGCTCGGCCGGCAGGATGAACGTGCTCTCCGCGAAGTTCATCTCGCGGGTGATCTTCTGCATCGACTCGGTGTCGAGCCCACGTGCATCCGTGAACACCGCGAGCTGGTTGCCCAGCAAGGCTTCGGACGTGAACACGTCGTAGTGGAGATACGCGAGGGGCATGTCAACTCCCAACTCACTGACGCTGGCCCCAACTCCCAACTGCCAACTCACTGACGCTGGGCCCAACTCCCAACGGCCAACTCACTGACGCTGGATCCAACTCCCAACTGCCAACTCACTGACGCTGGATCCAACTCCCAACTGCCAACTCACTGACGCTGGATCCAACTCCCAAAAGTCCCGCTGCGCGATTGGGAGTTGGGAGTTGGCTCGGGCGAAGTGGGTTGGCAGTTTTCACGCGTCCCGCCGAAGGCGGAGACGCCGCCCCACCGCGATCCCGAGGTGATACGCGCCTTCCTGCTGCATCCATACGTGGCGCGCGTGGTTGTCGGCGAGCTCGACGATCAGCGTGCGCTTGTCTTCGGGCAGCGCGGCGGCGATCTCCTCGACGATCTGTTCCTGGCGCTGGATATCGACGGGCGCGAACAGCTCGTCTTCATGAATCGCCTGCAGCAGCTCCTCGTACTCGTCCTCGCACTGCTCCTCGGCGTCGGAGAACGACGGCACGTGGCGCATCTTTCCATCGAGCTCGAGCTTGTTCGCGCAGCGATCCGCGAGCTCGAGCAACTCGTCTGAAGTGGGCATGCTTTATCTTACGCGTCGCCCGCGACCGTTCTGAGGCTCGTTGCAAGGCTGGAACTCGTGCGCCAATCGCAGAGCGGTCGCCGGCGCGCAACGCGCGCCAAAGAGATACTGGAGTAATCAACCATGGCCTTTGGAGCACAGTGGGAAGGCTATGGTTGATTCCTACGCGGTTGTCATGCATACACCTGTGCTCGACACAAACGTCTGTTGGTCGCGTGATCGAATCGCCGCACGACGGCATCGACGAATTCCGCAAATCGTTGGGCAAACATTCAGGTCTGGCGGCGCCACGCCATCTCGGAGACACACGGCTCGGGACTTGCTACTTGTGATTGCAGGAAAGGTCCCCGATGCAATTACACGCCATCATCGAACGGGTTCGAGCCGAGTTTCTCGAGATGCCCGGCCTGCAGTTGACGGCCGCGCAGGCGGCGCGGTTGTTCGGGCTCGACCGAGCGGCCTGTCAGCATGTGATCGACGTGCTGGTGAAAGCGTCGTTCCTGCGATGGACCCCGGCGGGCACCATCGTGCGTCGCGAAGCCTAGCTCCGACGGCGTTTCGATTCTTTCAGCGTCGCGGCGTGCTCGGCCGCTTCCCTGACCAGGAACCCCATCTTGGGATGGGACGGTTCCATGTCGATCGACACCCCGTGTTCCCTCAGCTCTTCTGACGTTGTCGGGCCAATTGACGCGACAACCGAACGGCGCAGCCCCGCCAGGACCTCCTGACGCAACTGCATCGACTCGGCGACCTGCAGCAGATGGATCACCTGCGTCGCTGTCGTGAACAGCACGACATCGACCTTGCCGTCGGCGACCTCGCGCACCGCCCAGCGTAGCGGCTCGAGATCCTCGGGCAGCGCCCATTGATAGACCGGCACGCGGGTCACACGTGCGCCTCGTGACTCGAGCGCCCTCAGCAGTTCCGGATTCGACGCCCCGTACTCCTGTACGAAAACGCGGGCATCCCGCGGGGACATTTCAGTCGCACGCTCGTCGATCGCCGCCACCAGCTCCCGCCACGTATTCGGCTCCGGCGCCATCAACCAGAACGGAATGCCCCATTCGCGCAGCACCGCTGCAGGCTTGGGTCCGCGCGCCGCAATGCGCGTCCGTCGCATCGCCTCCAGCAGAGGCTGGCGAGTCCCACGCACACGCTCGACGGCGTCGGCAAGCGCTCGCGTGCCGACCCCCGTCAACAGAATCAGCAGATCGCATTCACCGCGCTCGAGCGCGTCGGCACACGCCACCGCTTCGGTATTCGATTCGAGCGGCACTTCGCGCATCGACGGGGCGACGAGCGGGTTGCCTTGGTAAGTGGTGACCAGTGAGGCGAGTTCCTGTGCGCGGCGGCTCTCGAGCACCAGCACGCGCATGTTCTCGAACGATGGCGTCGACACAAGAACACCGTACCACGGTGCGATGCTGGAGGGAATCAGGTCTCAGGTGTCTGGATTCAGGGCTGGGCCAGGGATCGGGAACCATGGACTCAGGACCTATCCTAGACCCGCCCTGAATCCTGATTCCCGATTCCTGATCCCTTCCAGCGTTAGAAGTTCACCGTCACGTTGAACCGGGCGAACCGCGGAGTGAGGATCGACGTCGGCCGGAACCAGGTCGCGCCGTTCGTCACGACGTCGTAAACCTGGTTGAACGCCGTTCCGCTGTTCGTGTTCACGAGATTGTAGAAATCGAAGCCGACGTCGGTGCGGTAGCGACCAAACCTCAGGACCTTGGCGACCCGCATGTCGAGCGAATTGATCCTGTCGCCGTATTTCTGGCCGGGCAGCAGGAGGTCGACGGTCTGGAACGTCTGCGCGAACGCCAGCGGGCGCGCCAGACTCGACTGCTGAAGGATGGCACTGGTCACGTTGTAGTTGGCCGACACGGGCGTGCCGTTTGTGGCGACGAACGTGTTGACGGTGGACGGCTGCACGCCCGGTGTCGATCGCATCGAGCCACTCACCAGGACGTCGACCTTTGGAATCGTGTACGCCACCAGGCTGCGAAAGGTCGTGAGCCACGGTTCGGTCACCGCGCACGCCTCGACCTGCTGGTTGGCGAGCAGCGACAGCGGAGTCAGGTTGATTTCCGGCAGCTGCGAGGTCACTTCGCAATAATCGCGGACGCCGCGACCGGTGCTGGTGCCGCCCTGGAAGGTGAGGCCGTTCGACATGCGCGCGTTGACCGTCACGTCGAAGCCGTGCCAGTACGTGCTCACGTCGCCGTAGTCGCTGGCGAACGTGTAGTAATTGTCCACCGCGCCGAGCGCCGACCGCATGTTCCTCGTGTAAAAGCGCACCGGATATCCGCCGCCATTCGGCAGGTTGGGATTGTTCGGCGCCGTCATCGTCGCGATATCGAAGTCTGCAGTCGTAAGTGCGCGGTTGTCCGTGAAGAAGTGGTTGCCCCACCACCGGCGGTTGTAAGCAACATCGGCCGCAACGCGTGGAAGAATCTCGCGCTGCAGCGTGACACCGAACTGCCAGTCATAGGGCCGCACGCCCCACCCGTGCAGCACATCGGGATTCACCGTCGTCGTGCTGAACGGGTTGCCGAAGTTCAAGTTCGTCCACGGGCCGCAGATATCGCCTCCGCTCGCCGAGTTGTCCTCGGCCACCCGGCTGCCCAGATTGCAGTCGACGAGGAAATTGCGGTTGACGTCGGTCCACGATCGGTTCGTGGTCTGCTGAAAGGTCACCGCCGGATTGGATTGCGTGAATTGCGCGTCGTTGTTGGCGGCCTGCAGGTACTTGCTGAAGTTCACCTTCACCGTCGTCTTGCCGTCGCCGAACACGTCGTAGGCGGCGCCCATGCGCGGTGTGATGTCGTGATAGCCCGTGACACCTTTTCCCTCGGGGAAGATGAACCTCGTGCCGAACCGGTTGTCCTCGACGACACCGTTTTCCCCTTCAGGGAACCAGCTCCACGCGTGCTCATAGCGCAGGCCGCCTTGCAGGGTCAGCCGTCCACGGGTCCACTGATCCTGGACATAGAAGGCGTCGAACCGTGTGCGATTGCTCTGCGAAAAAGGTCCGTCGCGAAGCGTGAACTGAACCGGGTTGCGGTTGTTGAAGATGTAGCTCAATTGGCTGCCGACCTGCTGCAGGCTTTTCTGCACCTGATACGCGGCCTGGTAGCCGACCTTCGCGCTGTGCGCACCGGTGACGTAGGTCATCGACGCGCGCCACACGTTGTGGTACTGCTCGATTGCCCCGGCCGACGCCCACCCGCGGTACGTGAAATTGCCGATCGGCGTTCCGGTGGTCGTATTGGACACCTGCTCCTGCACGGGGATGAAAGTCGTCAGCGCCCCGCCGGGAGGATCTCCACCGAACCTGCTCGCAAACTGCGAAATGCCCGCTTCGAACAATATCTTGTTCGTGTACGGTGAAGTCCACGAGCCCTGCGTAATCTTTTCGCGGTCGTCCCACACATTGCCCGACTCGGGCGCAAGTGCACCGAAGAAGCCGGCGCCGACGCTCCCGAGTCCGATCCAGTCATCACCGCGATCGCGACACTGCTTGCCACCCTTTTCGTAGGCGGATCCGTTGCAAACCTTCTGGTAATCGAGGTAGAAGCCGACCTTGTTCTTCTGCGACACCTGCGACGTCAGCCGGATGGCCTCGATCATCTTCGCCGCCGCCGCTCGACCCCTCACGTTCTGGTCGCGTTCGTAGATCCACTTGCTCTGGTCGCCGGCGTTCTTGTTCGCGAACAGGCCGGGAACGTCCTGCTGGTTCCCGTAGCTGCGGACGTTGTTGAAGAACCAGATCCTGTCCTTGAGAATCGGACCGCCGAGCGCGAAGTTGGTGTCCCAGTTCTTGATCAGATCGGGAGGATTGGTCAGGCCGAAGCTCCTGAGCTGATCGTCGATGTTGTCGCCCTGCGACCACTTTCCGGCCAGGCTCAGAAATCCCGTCCCGCTGAACTTGTTTCCACCGGTCTTCGGAACGAGGTTGAACGCGGGCCCCCCGCGGTCCGTTTCGCCAAGGCCGCCGGCGATCGTCACCTGGATTTCCGCGGACTCGCCAATCGGATATCCGAATCCCGCGACGCCGCCTCCGTTGAACGACGAGCCGACGTTCATCCCGTCGAGTTGAATCGTCCCCTCGTTGCCACGGCCCCCGCGCGCGGTGAAGAAATTCGTCGCCACGCCCGAGCTGATGTCGAGCGTCGTCGACTGGATGCCGGGGACCGTCGCGAGCACGTTGCCGTATCCGCGCGAGGCGGGAATCTCCTGAACCACCTCGTTCGACAGCACGACCTGCCGCCGCGCACTCGTCTGCACGTCAACGGCGGGTGTCTCGCCGACGACGGTGATGGTTTCCGTCACGGAGCCGACGCGCATGTCTGCGTTGATGCTCGTGACGCCGCCACCGGTGACCTCAACGGCATCGCGGATCACCGTCGTGAAACCCTGGAGCGTAAACGTCACCTTGTAGAGACCGGGCGGAAGATCCGGGATGCGATACAGGCCGGTCGAATCGGTCGTCGCCGATCGGACCTTCTCAATCAACACCGGACTCGTTGCTTCGACGCTGACGCCAGGCAGGACCGCGCCCGACGCATCCTTGACGACGCCGGACAGCGTCGCTTGGGCGAACACGGTCGCCGGTAACAGAACCAGCCAGCCAAGCATTGCGGCCCTGACGACCGATCGACCCCTCGGCTGGCTGTCAGGATCTTTTGGCGCGCCGGGCGCGCCTTGGACCGCAATGCGAATCGCAACAAACCCGGAACTGACGCAACGAGCCGCATAGCGGTCCAGTGCCGCAAGAGCAATGGTCACCCGCGCTAATCCACGCATGCAGTCTCCTTCCCCTCGAGCAAATTCCTGTCAAATTGCCGGGAGGGAGGTAATCCTAGAGACCACTCTCGCGGGAGTCAACAGTCAACGGTCGATGCGTTGACATGTGAGTGGTCCAATGAAGGGCTGCATGCAAGGGGACTGACGCAGTCAACTCCCAACTCCCAACTCCCTTCGCTGAAGCCAACTCCCAACTCCCAACTCCCTTCGCTGAAGTCAACTCCCAACTCCCAACTCCCTTCGCTGAAGCCAACTCCCAACGTGGTTGCGAAACGTTGGGGCCATCTTCAATTACGAAACGAGGGGGCCATCTTCGACTTCGAAACGTAGGGGCCGTCTTCGACTTCGAAACGTCGGGGCCGTCTTCTATTACGAAACGTAGGGGCCACCTTCAGGTGGCCCTTTGGGAGTTGGGAGTTGGATTAACCGTCAGGAGTTGGGAGTTGACTGGCGGTCGTGCTCGTCGGGACGCGCGCCTACATCAACACGCGCGTATCCGCGTGCAGGTAAGCTTCCTCTCCATGCTGCGTGATGTCGAGACCGGTCATCTCCTGCTCCGCTGTCGGGCGCAGCGGGATGATGAAGCTGACGACCTTCAGCAGGATAAAGCTCATCACGCCGCTGTAGACGATCGCCGCGCCAACGGCTGTCGCCTGGATCGCCACCTGCCCGGGGTTGCCATAGAGGAGCCCATCGGCCACGCCGTTGAGACTCTTCACCGCGAACACGCCGGTCAGGAGGGCGCCGGTGGTTCCGCCGAGGCCATGTGCGGCCACGACGTCCAGCGAGTCGTCCAATGATGTCTTCGCGCGGATGACCAGGCCGATGTAGCTCGGAATCGCCGCGATGGCGCCAAGCGCGATCGCGCCCATCGGGCTGACGAAGCCCGCCGCGGGCGTGATGGCGACGAGGCCGACGACGATCGCCGTTGCCGCGCCGACCGCGGTCGGCTTCCCGGATCGGAACGCATCCAGGAACGTCCACATCACCAACGTCGCTGCCGGCGCCAGCATCGTCGTCACGAACGCGAGCCCGGCGATCCCGTTGCTCGCGACGGCGCTACCCGCATTGAACCCGAACCACCCGAACCAGAGCAGGCCCGCTCCAAGCAGCACGAACGGCACGTTGTGCGGCAGCAGCGATGACGAGGGATATTCCTGGCGCTTGCCGACCACGATCGCAGCCACGAGCGCGGCAACCGCGGCGTTGACGTGCACGACGGTGCCGCCGGCGAAGTCGAGCGCGCCCATCTTGGCGAGCCATCCGCCGCCCCAGACCCAGTGCGCAATCGGCGCATAGACCGCGACGGCCCACACGGTGATGAAGAGCACGTAGGCCGAGAACCGCATGCGCTCGACGATGGCGCCGGAGATCAGCGCCGCGGTGATGATGCAGAACGTCCCCTGGAACGCCATGTAGAGGACATGGGGAATCTTGGCGAGCATCGGATCGCGTGCGTCCAGGCCGACGCCGTTCAGGAAGGCGTTCGACATGTCGCCGATCCAGTTGTTGCCAGCGGTGAACGCGAGCGAATAGCCGATGAGCGCCCAGACCACGCTCACGAAACCGAGCGAGATCACACTCATCATCATCGTGTTCAGCACATTCTTGGAGCGAACCAGTCCGCCATAGAAGAACGCCAGCGCGGGCGTCATCAGCAACACCAGGGCGGTCGCAATCAGCATCCAGGCTGTATCTGCTGCATCGATCATCGCTGCACCTCTGAAGGGGCGTACATCGCGGTACGCGCGAGCCTCGGAGTTTTTACGCGAAGCCGTGATGGAAAGGAAGCCCTATCTGCGAGACGTTTTTGTCGTTATTGGGAGGAGACACACATTAATGTGGTGATTACGGCTCGTACGCACCACGGGCGGGCCCTCGGCCCGCCCGTGGTGCTGGATGATAGGTGGTGGGTGGTAGATAGTGGTGGGGAGTGGTTGGTCGGGGGTGGTTAGTGGTTACGAGCGACCACTATCCACCACCTACCACCCACCAACCAGCTACGCCCAGCGGTAGCCACTCTTCGCCAGCGGCAGCGACCGGACGCGCTTGCCGGTGGCCGCGAAGATCGCGTTGACCACCGCGGGAATCGCCGGTGGCAGCGACGGCTCGCCCAGGCCGGTCGGCGCGTTGTTGGTCTTCAGGAAGTACGCGTCGATCTCCGGCGGTGCCTGCGTGAGGCGCACGATCGGATTGGTATTGAAGTTCGCCTGCACGGCGCGCCCGTTCTGAAACGTCGTCTCCATGCCCATCAAGTGGCTCATGGCCTCGACCACGCCTCCCTGAACGAGGTTCTCGGCGTGCAGCGGGTTGATGATCTGGCTGCCGATGTCGCCGACCACCCACACCTTCTTCACCGTGACGCGGTTGTCGGAGCTGACGGCGACCTCGGCGACTTCAGCGAAGTAGCCGCGGTGGCTGTACTGGAAGCCGATGCCGAGACCGCTTCCCGCCGGCAGCTTCCTGCCCCACCCCGAACGCTGCGCCACCTCCTTGACCACGGCGCTCATGCGCCCGGCGTCGAAACCGTCCGCGCCGCGCTCGGCTGCCGCCAGCGGCTGCGTGGCCAGCAGATCGAGACGGAACTGCACCGGATCCTTCCCCGCCGCGTGCGCCAGTTCGTCGATGAACGACTGGAACACGAACGAGAAGGCATTGCTGCCCGGCGCCCGCATGGCACCGGTCGGAATTCCCAGCGGCATCTTGGTGTCGCCGAACGAGAAGTTCGGGATGAAGCGCGACGGGAACTGCTCCCCGCTGATGGCCGCCGAATTCGCGTACGCCTTGCCGTCGGCAGATCCGTAGGTGACGAAGTGGTTCTTCCACGCGACGATCTTCCCGGAGGTGTCCACGCCCGCCTTCAGGAAATGGAACCCGCCTGGACGATAGAAGTCATGGCGCATGTCATCTTCACGCGTCCACAGCAGCTTCACCGGCACACCGACTTCCTTGGCGATGTAGGCGACCTCCGCCACGAAGTCGTTCGTCAGACGACGACCGAAGCCGCCGCCGACTTTGTACAGGTGCAGCGTGATGTTGCTCTCGGGAATACCGGTCACGCGCGACGCGACGGCACGGCCGGCCTGCGGCGTCTGGCTCGGTGCCCACAGTTCGAGCTTCCCGTCCTTGACGTGCGCCACCGCGTTCTGCGGCTCGAGTGGCGCGTGCGGAATGAACGGATAGCTGTAGGCGGCTTCGACGATCTTCATCCCCGACTGCCCGAACGCGGCATCGGCATCGCCGTCGGTCCGCAGCTTGGTCTCGGGAGCTTGCGTCGAGAGCTCCACCGCTCGCTTGGCGAACCCTTCGCTGCTCTGCGACGCGGTAGCCCCTTCATTCCAGGTGACCTGCAGCTTCTGCCGCGCCGACTGCGCCTGCCACCAGCTGTCAGCCACAATCGCCACGCCGCCGACGAGCGCCGTCAGATCGCTGCCGCCCTCGACGACGAACGCGTGCTTCACGCCCGGCATCACCTTGATGGCATCGAGGTTTGCTGACGCGACCTTGCCGCCGTAGACGGGGCACTTCTCGAAGACCGCCCACAGCATGTTGGGGACGGTGAAATCGATGCTGAAGACCGGCTTGCCGGTGGTGACGGCAACGGTGTCGTAGCCCTTGGTCGGCTTGCCGATGATCTTGTAGTCCTTCGGATCCTTCAGCGACACGCTCGCCATGTCGGGCATCGGCAGCGCGGCCGCCTTGGTCGCGACCTCGCCGTAGCCGATCGATTTGTTCGACGCGCGATGCATGACCCGTCCGGACGCGGTGCTGCATTCCGCTGCCGGCACGTTCCACTGCTGCGCGGCGGCGGTGACCAGCATCTGCCGAACGACGGCTCCGACCTGACGGCACGGGTTCCAGTTGGTCGGCGTCGCGGTGCTGCCACCGGCGACCTGACCACCGTACTTGGTCGGATCGAGATCGGCCTGTTCGAGCGTGACGTCCTTCCAATCGACGTCGAGCTCGTCGGCGATGATCATCGGGATCTCGTTCTTGATCCCCTGCCCGATCTCCGGGTTCTTCGAGACGATGATCACCTTGCCATCCGGCTGAATCCTGATGAACGCCGTTGGCAGGAAGGTCGGAGGTGTAAAGCCGGGGGGCGCCTGCGCGAGCAACTCCGCCATCGGGTCGAGGTGCGCGACGACCATCAGGCCGCCGCCGGCAAGCGCGCTCACGCGGAGGAAGGAGCGACGAGACAGCATCTTGGTCATGGCTCCTCCTTACTCCTGCGCCGCGCCGACTTGCGCGGTCTGGGTGGAGCGGGTCGGCAACGACGCCGCTTTGTGAATGGCCTGACGGATGCGGAGGTAGGTGCCGCACCGGCACAGATTGCCGTTCATCGCGCGATCGATGTCGGCGTCGGTTGGTTTGGGATTCGTGGCCAGCAGTGCCGAGGCCGACATCAGCTGCCCGGCCTGGCAATAGCCGCACTGCGGTACGTCGATCTCCTGCCACGCCACCTGCAACGGATGCGAGCCGTCGGGCGACAGCCCTTCGATCGTGGTGATCGCCGCATTACCGACCATGGAGACCGGCGTCTGGCACGAACGCACCGCGCGCCCACTCAGTTGCACCGTGCAGGCGCCGCACTGTCCGATGCCACACCCGAATTTCGTGCCTTTCAGGTTGACGACGTCGCGGAGGACCCACAACAGGGGCATGTCACCGGGGACATCGACCGTCGAGGTCTTTCCGTTGATGTTCAATGTGAACGGCATAGGGTTTAACTCTCAGAAAGAAAGGGAGTTCGCCGGAAAGGGGCTCAAGTATTAGAAAAGACTGCCTCGCCAAAAGCAAGCGATAATGAGCCGTGGCGCAGTCGCGCTGGCTCGTGCTGTGGTCGTTGTTCGGCTTGTGCGTTCTGACGGAACGACATGCGCTGAGCGAGCCTGTGCCGCAAACGTCCCAGCAGGACCAGATCGCGCCGCCTTCTGAAACCTTCGATCAGTGGCTGGTGCGCCTCAAGGACGAGGCACGCCAGCGCGGCTTCAGTGAAGAGCTCATCGACGATACGCTCGACGACCTGCAGCCGCTGCCGCGTGTCATTCAAAGCGACCGCAATCAGGCCGAGCTCAATCCCGGTTTCGGTCGGTATCTGTCGACTCACGTCTCGAACTCGGTCATCACGCGCGGGCGTGAGCTCGCGATGGAGCAGGCCGATCTCCTTCGCCGCCTCGAAGCGACGTATCACGTGCCCGGGAGAATGCTCGTCGCGATCTGGGGCATGGAGACGCGATACGGGCGCATCACCGGACGGACGCCGGTGTTTCAGGCGCTGGCGACACTCGCCTGGGAACCGCGCCGCGCCGACTACTTTCGCGGCGAGCTGTTCCAGGCGCTGATGATGGTCGATCGTGGATACATCGGCGTGTCGTCGATGACCGGTTCGTGGGCCGGGGCCATGGGCCAGACGCAGTTCATGCCTTCGAGCTACATGCAATATGCCGTGGACTTCGACGGCGATGGTCACCGCGACATCTGGACTTCCATACCCGACACGCTCGCATCCATCGCGAACTACCTGAAAGGATACGGGTGGCAGGGAGACTGGACCTGGGGTCGCGAGGTGAAGATCACTCCGGAGGTTCGGGCGCAAATCAGTGACCTCGTCCCTCGTCGTACGGAGGGATGTTACGCGCGACGCAACATGACCGAGCGGATTCCACTCTCGATCTGGGGCGGGTTGGGTGTGACGAACATGGATGGAACGCCGGTCCCTGCACTCGATGTGATCGCGGGGCTGGTCGACGTCGGCGAGCGGACGTTTCTCGTCTATCCCAACTACGACGCCATCCTCGGCTACAACTGCGCGCACTACTACGCGCTGACGGTTGCACTCCTTGCCGATCAATTTCCCGGAGGGTCGGGCACCGCGCTTGGGCTGTCCGCCGCGACTGTGACGGCGGGCAGGAAGGTCAGCCCTGGTCGAGCCACTTCTTCATCAAAGGCCAAGAGCGGTCGCCGGAAACAGCCTGCGGCGAAAACCGCTCGTCGAGCCGCGCCACGTCGATCGCGCTGAGCTCGACGTCCGCCGCCGCGGCGTTCTCCTCCAGATACGTCTGCCGCTTCGTTCCCGGGATCGGCACGATGTCCCTTCCTTTCGCGAGCAACCACGCCAGCGCGATTTGCGCCGGCGTGCAGCGATGCGTGTGCGCCACCTCCTCGATCGCCCTCACCAGTTCGAGGTTGTGCTGCAGGTGCTCGCCCTGAAATCGCGGTAGATTGCGGCGCAGATCGTTCTGCGGCAGGTCGTCGATCGTCGTGACCGCGCCGGCGAGAAAGCCTCGTCCCAGCGGACTGAACGGCACGAATCCGATCCCCAGCTCACGGCACGTCGGCAGGACGTCCTGCTCCGGATCGCGCGCCCACAGCGAATACTCGCTCTGCACCGCCGCGACCGGGTGCACCGCATGCGCCTTTCTCAACGTGGTCGCCGCCGCCTCCGACAGACCGATGAAGCGCACCTTCCCCGCGCGCACGAGATCGGCGAGGCCACCCATCGACTCCTGAATCGGCGTCTTCGGATCGACCCGGTGCAGGTAATACAAATCGATCACGTCGACGCCGAGACGCCTGAGGCTCGCATCGCATGCCGAACGAATGTACTTGGGCGTGCCGTTGACGTCGGCGGGCACGCCGCCGCTGAGCACGATGCCGCACTTCGTGGCAAGGACGACGCGGTCGCGTCTCCCGCGCACCGCGCGTCCGACCAGCTCTTCGTTCTTGCCCCCGCCGTAGACGTCGGCGGTGTCGATGAACGTCACGCCGATGTCGATCGCCCGGTGAATCGTTCGAATCGACTCCACATCGTCGGGCACGCCATAGGCGGCCGACATGCCCATGCACCCGAGCCCGATCGCGGAGACACGAAGGCCTCCCAGTTGACGCGTTTCCATAGTCGCCAATCAATCTAGAATCAAAGAACCAAGATGACAAATCACCGGAGGCAAACCCCGTGAGCACCCCGTACGAGAGCGCGACTCTTCTGATCCGACTCTATGAACTGCGCCGCGACCCGACGATGCGCGAGGCGCGGAACTGGTATGCACGAAGCTTCAATCCGACGAGCGTCGAGGAGATGCTGCAGGCGCTGGGCGGTCCGAACAGCGCCCACTTCCGCATGGTGACCAGCTACTGGGACATGGCGAGCTCCTTCGTGCTCCATGGCGCGATCGACGAGGCGATGTTCACCGACTCCAACGGCGAGCACCTCGTGGTGTTTGCGAAAGTCGAACCGTACCTCGACGACTATCGGACCAAGACGGGCAATCCAGCCTATCTCGCCAGCCTGGAGAAGCTGGTGATGAAGATCCCGAACGCGAAGGAGAGGATGGCCGCGCTACGGGAGCGGTTCCGCGCGATGGCTGCCGCCGCTGCACGATAGCGAAGGAATCAGGGTTCATGTAACAGGATTCAGGGCTGGGCCAGGAATCAGTCAGCAGGAAACAGCCATGAAGACGTTCGCGTTACTCGTCGCGGGCGGCGCCCTCCTCGCCGCCTGCACTCGATCGGCCGAAACATCGACAGCATTTCCCGCCGGCGAGCTCGTCGATCTCTCGCACAGCTACGACGCGCAGGCGATCTTCTGGCCGACCGCCGAAGGGTTCAGGCTGCGCACGGACGCGGACGGGATCACCGACAAGGGCTACTTCTACGCGTCCAACAGCTTCTTCTCCGCCGAACACGGCGGCACTCACATCGACGCGCCGGTGCACTTCGCGCAGGGACACCAGTCGGTCGATCAGATTCCGCTCGAACGGCTGGTTGGTCCGGCGTTGATCGTCGACGTGGTCGACGCGTCGGAGCGAAATCCGGATTATCAGGTCACGATCGACGATCTCCAGCGCTTCGAGCGCGAGCACGGGCAGATCGGCAAGGATGCGATCCTGCTCCTCCGCACCGGCTTCTCGCGGCGCTGGCCCGACGCGCAGCGCTATCTCGGGACATCTGAGCGCGGAGAGCAGGCCGTCGCGAAGCTGCACTTCCCCGGCCTGCATCCTGATGCCGCGAAGTGGATCGTCGCCAACCGGCCGGTGCGCGCAATCGGCATCGACACGGCGAGCATCGACTATGGGCAGTCGACGCTCTTCGAAACGCATCGAGCGCTCTATGCCGAGAATATCCCTGCGTTCGAGAATCTCGACGCGCTGGATCGACTGCCGGTAACCGGGGCCTTCCTGATCGCGCTGCCCATGAAGATTGGCGGAGGCACTGGCGCGCCCCTCCGCGCGATCGCCATCCTTCCGCGATGACAGGAATCGAGAATCTGGTATCAGGATCCAGGGCTGGGCCAGGGATGAGGCGCTAGGAATCAGGTCGCCTTCCCGAGCAGATAGAACGCGCCGGTGGGTTGCGGCACACCGCCCGCGGGTTCGAGCGTCACGGCGACGGCGACCGGTTGCGCGATATCCGGCGGCGTCGCGAACATGGCCGTTGTGCTGCCCGAGGTGTCGGGCATAATCAGGCCCGCGCTGATGCGGGCGTCCGCAGTCACGACCCAGACCTGATACACGCGACCCGCCGGCAGCTGCGGCAGGTTCGACGCGGTGAAGACCATGCCGCGCTGGCGACTCCACAACGCGCGCGCCTGCGCCGATGGCGCCGTCGGCTGGCCGGCGAGATCGATGCGAGCCACATCGGGTGCGGTCAGCACGTCGACCGTCGACTGCGTCTGCAACGCGACACGCTGCGCATCGTCCATCGCGCGCGTGGCGAGCAGCGTGCGCGACGTCGCGTCGGCGAGACGGACCTCGAGATCGGCCACGCGCGCGCGCAGCGACAACGAGTAACCGCCGAGTCCCACGGTCACCGCGAGCAACGCGGCGTACGGCAGCCACGCCATTTCCGGATTTCGGCCTCGCAGTCGCGACGTCCGTGCGCGAAACGCCACCGGCGTCACCGACGTCGAACCGACCGCCGGCATGACGGAGGATTCGTGGACTGCGGCAACGACGCGCTCGCGCAGCACCGATGGCGGGGCCACTTGCGGGACCGATGTCGCCAGCGCGGCCACGACATCCGAGAATGCGTGCACCTCCGCCGTGCAGACGGCGCATTCCGCGGCGTGCCGCTCGAAGCTCCTCCGCTCGTCCGGGTCGAGCGCGTCGAGCGCATAGGCCGACGCGAGCGGCGCCAGCTGTTCGTGAGAGGCGCTCATCAGCAACTCTTACGTGCTATCGGCCGGTGGAACCCGAGGAAATGTGCCGGTTTTCGCATGGCAATCGTGTCGACGTCGGCTGGACCACATCCTCGGGGAGCGTGGCGAGTCCAATCCCTGATTGGGTTACGCGGGAGGGGCTGGATCGGATTGGAATGCGGACAGGGTCGGCTGATCAATAACCCGTGTGAGATGTAAACCGATGGAGATTTAGAGGCTGAGGCGTGCCAAATCCCAAACCCCGGCTGGATCGTGGATGATGGGTAGTGGTTCGTGGCCTTCGAGCGGCGACTGACGGAGCCACTACCCACTACCCACCAACCACCATCTAGTTCCGGTCATCGGCGCGAGCCGATGACCCCGGCTGTCGACGTCGCGGCCGCGGTCGCCAGCCGCCAGTGCTCGAGTGCGTGCGCTTCGATTGCAGGCACGTCCTCGGCGAGCAGATACCCACCACGGACCAGACCGGCCGCCGATTCCTTGATGCGAGCCAGATAGACGTCGCGATCGGCGTAGCGCTCACCGATCGATGCACGTGGATCGTGAACGCGGTCGCGCTGTTCACGCGTGGCGGCGAACGGAATGTACGAGCCGATCAGCGGACGCAGCAGATCGACGCCACCGCTCTTCGCATCGCGGAAGTTCCAGCCTGTGTACGTCGCGAGCGGAACCGCGACCTCCGGCAGTCGAATGCCCGCACGTTCGTTTCCATCCGCATCGACCTGCGGTACGAGCAACGGGAGCGCGGTGCCAGCCCCGCCATCGCGAGCCACGAGCGGATTCGCGGCGCGGATCCCACCCCAGATCGCCCGCGGCGAATGGACGCCAGGAATCGCGGGGAACGCCACGTCGGACGCCTTGGCCAGCGTCCCATCCGCAAGCTTCGGAATCATGCTCGCCGGCGGCTCGACGCCGTCGCGCACCCACTTGTCGAGCGACACGAGTAACGCTCGCATGGACCACCAGTAATCGGTGGGGTTCGCGCGCTGCTGCGTGCCATTGGCGACGGCGGGCGGGAACACTCCTGGGCCGTGCTGCGTTCCGGCGAGGAAATAGATGCGCACGTTGGACGGCGGCGTGACATCTTTCGAACCGTCCGCCGACGTGTGGAGTAGCGCAGCAGCGCGAGCGCCGCCCCAGTACTCGACGCCGGTGTTCGTGTAGAACGCTTTCGGCTGATTCTGCCGCGCGCGTGGATTATCGAGCTGACCGTCGCTGGCGCCGGTGATCGGATCGCGCTGCGCGGCATCGGCGAACGGGAATGAGGTCGCGGCGAACGAGCCAACGGACACTGGCGTTCCCCACCGTCGATTGAGATCGGTACGGGACGACCCGGCGATGTGGATCATCACGGCGTCGAACACCTGCCGGCCCTGTTCGTCGGTGTTGCACCCGTGATAGATGAAGTCGCGCAGGAACCGACCGGTCTGCGAAACACCGACTCCATACACGCGCTGCGTGGTGATCGGTGCGGTCGTCGCATGCTTCATCCACGCGGCGACGTCGCGAACGGCAAGGAATCCGACGCCACCAACGCGCAGGTTAGAGGCGCGATACGCCAGCTCGTACACACGCCCCGGTTCGAAGCCACCAGTCAGCGTCACCGTGTTGCCGGAGAGCTGCCATTTGTCCCGGGCGATCGCCGTGCCGGTCGCCTGAAACGCGTCACGAACCGTCAATATGGAATCAGCTCCAGCGGGATCGATCGACGGATATCCGGCGAGATCACCAACCGCCATCGTCGGGTCCGCCCGGTCGGGTACGAACGTCGCGTGCGCGATTCCGGTGATCGGGCGACCGTTGTCGCTCGCGATTGGCGCGTCGAGCGTGATCTGGCCGTTGCCTCGGCCGGTGTCGAATTCCCAGCCGACCGCAACGATCGTGAAGCCATGTTTCAGCAGGAAGCCGTCACCGACCTCTCTGTCCGCGCCCGCGACCGGCCTGTTCATGCGCGTGGTCACCATCGACCCGCGATTCACGACGTCGAGCAGCGTGACGCCGTTGCCGCCGCGAGTGGGCATCATCACGACGATGTCGCCGGAGAACTCGACGCGCCCCGCCGCTGTTCGCGGCGCCTTGTCCAGGTCGACGATGACCGCGTTGTGTGGATCCTTGGGATCGACGCTGTACGTCACGCGACCCGCAATGCGTTCGTATGGATAACCGGCGACCGGCGTGCGAGACGTGACGTCGAAGCGAACGACTTCGGCGTAGGCATTCGCCTCCGGCAACGCTACTGCAACCAGCAGTGCTACGAGGTAACGCATCGCGTTCATCGTCTCCTCCGTTCCTCTCGACTCCCAACTCCCAACGTCTTACGCGTGTCCGACGCCCAACGGCCTCGAAAGCCCGTGACGCTTGGGAGTTGGAAGTTGGCTCCAGCGTCAGGAGATTGGGCGTTGACGCCTGTTCACCCGGCGGCCCGGTGGCGCTCGGGCTCCGCGCGAGGCATGGTAATCCGGAACGTGCTTCCGCTGCTTCCGGTCGCGGTGAGCGTCAGCCGACCACCGTTCGCTTCGACGGCGCCTTTCGCGATCGACAGACCGAGGCCCGCTCCATGCGTGTGGCCTCCGTCTTCGGCACGGAAGAAGCGGTCGAAGATACGGGTCTGCGATTCGGCAGGGATGCCTGTACCCGAATCGATCACGTCGAGAACCGCGTGTTGGGACGTCTCGCTGAGGCGGATCCGAATCTGTCCGCCCGGTCCGCTGTATTTGATCGCGTTGTCGACGAGGTTGATGACTGCCTGACGCAACACGAGTCGATCGGCAAGCGCGGCGATTCCCCGGCCCTCGATGGCAATCGTCTGCCGCTTCTCCTCGGCAAGGACCGACAGGTGACCGCTTACGTCTTCGACGAGCTCCCGCAGATCGACCGGGTGACGCGAGAGCGTGGCCTGACCGGTCTCGGCGCGCGAGAGCGTCAGCAGCCGGTCGACGAGGCTGGCCAGACGATCGGCTTCCTCGAGCATGCTGCCGACGATGCCGCGATAGGCTCCTTCGTCGCGATGGCCGCGCAGTCCGACTTCGCCGACGCTGCGAATCGCCGTCAGCGGTGTTCTCAATTCGTGGGACACGTCGGCGGTGAACTGCCGCATCTGATCGAACGATCTTTGGAGGCGCGCGAGCGTCTCGTTGAACACCGCCGCGAGACGCCCGAGCTCATCGTCTGGATTGTGAACCGGCAGGCGATCGGTCAGGCGTTCGGCGGTAATCAATCGCGCACGCTCCGTCATGCGCTCGATCGGAGCCAGCGCGCGGCTGGCCAGCGTGAACCCGCCGAGCGCCGCCAGCGCCACGGCGAGCGGCAGCCCGAACGCCAGCACGAGCCCGAGGTTGCGCATCTCCTGCTGCATCGACGCTTCGGAGCGTGCCACCTGCAGGATGACGCGACGCGGACCGATGCGCTCGTGCACGCTCAGCACGCGGACCGGGACCGGCTGCATCGGCACGACGACGATCGTGTTGTCGGCGCGCGCGGCAAGCGCCTGGCTTTCCTGGATCGGCCGGCGCTGCGCTTCGAAATTGGAAAACAGCAGCTCGCGTCCGTCGGGACTCCATACCTGCAGCCATGGCAGCTCTTCGTTGCCGAACGTATCCTCTTCCCGATACCAGGTGATACGTCCTTCCGGTGTCTGGTCGACCATCGCCGCCGCCCACGAGAAGTCGCTGCGCAGCTGCTGATCGAGCGTCTGAGACGCGCTGCGCTGGACGAACGCAAAGACGACGGTCGCGTAGACGCCGAGAATGACGACCATCGCCGCGACGTACCACAGCGTCAGGCGGACGCGCACCGTATGTGATCGCCACCACCTGGTCACGGCTCGCCCTCGCGCAGCATGAAGCCGACGCCGCGCACGGTGTGGATCAACTTCACGGGTCCTTCCGCATCGATCTTGCGCCGCAGGCGGGCGATGTGCACGTCGATCACGTTGTCGAGCGGGGTCGTGCGGGCAGTCTCCTTCCACACGTCGCGGGCGAGCGCCTCGCGCGAGACGACCTGCCCGTGATGGCGCATCAGGTATTCGAGCAGCTCGAACTCGCGCACCGTCAGTTCGACGCCTCTGCCGCCGCGCGTAACCTTGCGCGTGATCAGATCCATGTCGAGGTCGCCGACGTGCAGCCGCGGCGCTTCGGCCACGCGTCCGCGCCGCGCCAGCGCGCGGATGCGGGCGAGCAGTTCCGCGAACGCGAACGGCTTCACGAGGTAGTCGTCGGCGCCGCTGTCGAGACCGGTAACGCGATCCTGCAGCGTATCGCGCGCCGTCAGCACGAGCACAGGAGTTTTGAGCCCGCGCTGCCGCAGCGCGCGCAGGATCTCGATCCCATCGCGCCCCGGCAGCGTGAGGTCGAGCAGGATCACATCGTAGTTTTCGGTGTTGACGCGGAAGAACGCGCCTTCGCCCGTCCGCTCGACGACGACCTCGTACTGCTCTTGCTGCAGCCCGTCACGCAACGCCTCGGCGACTTTCTGCTCGTCCTCGACCACCAGCACGCGCACCCAGGGATTCTACGCTCGTCGGTGCAACGCCCCGGTTCGCGTGCATGCTCCGCTTCGCCTGTCGGTGGAATGCACTCTTCGCTGTGCGGTGCAACGCCGACCGTATACTCAGGAACCGGTTCAGCGGAAAATCGAGCACCTATCCGATGCCGCACGGATTTTCGCCGTTCGAGTTGGTTCGACTATCCGGATGCCTCGATCGCCTCATGCGTCATCTGCAGAGAGATCACGTCGCAATCACCGGCGGCGTTGCAATTCAATTGGGGTTGACCGCGCGCGGCCGCCAGGGCCGGCGCGACCATGTGGCCGATCTTGATCTGGTCGCAACCTCGATTGAGGTCATTCGGGCAACGGTCGTCGAACACTTCCTCGTATCGCATTACCACGTCGTTGGACCTGGTGTTCCAAAGTTCCTCATTCAGCTGGTCGATCCGCTTTCGCGCATTCGCATCGATATCTTTCCTGATCTGGCTGGCTGGATTGCTGAGGCACGTGCGATTCCCGTCGGTGAACACTCCATTCTGGCCCTGCCGTTGGAAAGGATTTACGAGCACAAGGCGCAGACGCTGTCGCGCGCGTCCGAGTCTCGACCGATCGATCCCAAGCACGTTGATGATGCGCGGGACCTGGCAGACGCGCTTGGGCTGCCAGTACTGTCAGTGCCGCTTGTCGCCTTGGCGGCAGACGTCTACGGCGTTGCGGAGGACTGGCATTGCAACAGCTGTGAACTGAGTCGACACGCGGAGTGGCCTCTCGCGCCAAAAGAACGAGTCTTTGACCTGCTCGGATGGAAACGGCAGCCCTCACGCGCGACGGGTTGACGGTGGCTGGCCGGACAACCCGCGTCCTCATACGGCATCGAAAATCCCGCGTGCCCTTCGCGGACCATAAAGGTCCGCGCCGCATCCCCCGCACCGACCGGCGCAGCGAGCCCCGCCAGCGGAGCAGTGCATTGCACCGACAGCGTCAGGGAGCCTTGCACCGGCACCGAGCGCCGAGGAAGACTCAGGCGGCTCGGCGCTTGAGGTTCATCGAATCGAGCAGGCGCGCGAACCTCGGGTCCGACCGCAGCAAGGCGAATCGCGGCTCGAGCACCGCGTGCGAGGCGAGCGGATCGCGCTCGCTGACGGCGCGGTCGAGCGCCGCGAACGCCTCGTCGGCGCTCCCGATCCCGACATACACGAGCGCCAGCTGGTACGGCGAGATGTAGCGATCGCGCTCCATATCGCGCAGTGCCATGAGCTGCGCGATCGCGTCGCCATGGCGGCCTCCGGATCCATAGACGTGCGCCAGCGTCGAGACGAGGTGCGGATGCGGGCCGACCTGCGCGATCGCCCGTTCGAGTTCGTCCGCAGCCGTCCGGCAATCGCCCGCTTCGGTGCGCACGAGTGCCAGCAGGCGGACAGCCGGAATATACGTCGGACCCATGCCGAGCGTATGACGGCACGCCTCGATCGCCTCGGCGAACCGGCCTGCCAGATACCGCGTCCATCCGGCGACCATCGTCGACATCACGCACAGCGGATCGAGCTCGCGCGCGACGTCCGCCGCACGAATGGCGTCGTCATGTCTGCCCTGCAACGACAGCAGGACGGCGTAGCCGCGATGCGCCATCTCCGTGCTCGGACTGCTCGCCAGCACGTCGCGGTACAACGACTTTGCGCGCGACCAGTCGAAATCGGCCATGCGCACGACGTCGCCCAGCGCCGCTCGCGCTTCGCCGTTGCCCGGATCCTGCGCGATGGCTCGGGTGGCCGCGCGGCGTGCCGCCTCGAATGCGACCCGCGGAATGCGGCGGTAGTACTCCGCGGCGCCGATCTGCAGACGCGCGTGCAGGCCGTGCGCAGCTGTGAAGTCCGGCTCGATCCGCAACGCTTCTTCCAGACACTGGATGCCTTCGTCAAAGCCTTCATCGCCGGGCAACGCCCAGAGATATCGAGCCTTCAAGTACAGCTCGTGCGCCTTCCGGTTGGGCACGGTGGATTGGAACGAGTGTCGAGGCGCCAGCTCCAACATCAGTGACTGCGCCACGTGTGCTGCGACGTCGGTCTGCACCGACAACCAGTCGTCGACCGTGCGGTCGTGCGTGTCGGACCACAACTCGGTTTCGGTGTCGCCCTGGATCAAGCGCACGGTAATGCGGACACGTTGCCCGTCGCGCCGCACGCTCCCCTCGAGCAGATACTCGGCCCGCAGCACGTGCGCGATCTCGCGTGCCCGCTGCGCGGTTCCTTTGAACAGCATCGACGAGCGTCTGGCGATGACCGCAATGCGCCCGCGACACAACGGTCCAAGCTGCTGAATCAGTTCCTCGGTCAAGCCATCGCTGAAATACTCCTGTGCGAGGTCGTCGCTCAGGTTTGCGAATGGGAGGACGGCCAGTCTCACGAGATTGGCACGCGCCTCCGCATCCGGCGCTGCATGATCCGAGTCCTCCAGCGTCGCAATGAACCGGTATCCACGCCGGGGCAGTGTCTCGACGAATCGCGGGTTGTCCGCGTCGTCGCCGAGCGCCGCTCGCAGTCGCTTGACCGCGGCGTTGAGGCTGTGTTCGAAGTCGACGAACGTTCCGTTGGGCCACAGCCGCTGACACAACTCTTCTCGTGTCACGACGTCGCCGGGACGGTCGAGCATCATGCGCAGGATCTCGAACGGCTGATCCTGCAGGCGAATGCGCGACCCTCCGTTGCGCAGCTCGCGCGAGCGCACGTCGAGCTCGAACGAGCCAAACCTGATTGCAGGTGCTGTCCCTGGGAGAACCTCCATGGGTCATGTCCTTCCCGCATCGGGGCGGGTCTGTGCCGGTGAGATCTCCACAATGCCCGATCCGACTCGGTTTGAAAAGTGGGATTCGGAATGTGGGACTCACAAGTCACCATCATGTCACCTCGCGTTACCTGCCGTGCATTGAGGTACCTGACCCCAGCCCGCAGATTGACGGGGTATGGGTCGATGGATCCTGGTCCTCGTCGCGCTCACGGTGTTGCTACCCCAAAGCACCGCTGCAGACACGTGGTCGTCGCCATTGCACGTGCGTGTCTACGACAACACGCAGCTGCCACTCGACCAGCTGACGGCGGCGTTGGACGGCGCGGGCGATGTGCTGGCATCGATCGGACTTGCGGTCCAATGGCACGGCTGTTCGACGGCAGCGCGCGTGGCCTCCGAGCCGCGCCCGGCGCTGGAGCAGGCGCCATGGTGCGGCGAGCCGTTGGCCATCAACGAGCTCGCCCTGCGAGTGGTACACGCGGCGACGCCGCTCGAGTATCGAGGGCAGTTGTCGTTGGGGGATTCGCTGATCGATCAACGCCTGCGCATCGGGGTGCTGGCGACGATCTACCTTGAACGCGTCGAGTGGCTCGCACAGGCTGCGGACGTGCCCGTCACGCCCTTGCTCGCGCGAGCCATCGCACACGAGATCGGCCATCTGCTCCTCGGATCGCCACACCACGCGACAAGCGGTTTGATGCGCCCCGTGTGGCGCCGCGAAGATCTGCAGCACGAACAGCCAGACGACTGGACATTCACTGCAGCGGACGCCAATGCCATCCGCGCCCGACGACGTGACGCTGATGTGATTGCCCTGCCGTAGCCCCTCCTGCGGTGTCGTACTTTTCATGTGGGAGCCGCGTTTTGTAAAATCCGGCCGATCGAATTTCGGAGGGGAACATGTCCATCAGGAATGCAATCGCGTTGCTGTTCCTGCTGCTCGCGTTTCCCATCGCCAGCCTGGTGCCCGCCTTCGCCCAGGCTGCGGCGAACGGACCTGCCCCGGCCCAGGCTGCGGCGGACAGGCAAGACGCGAGCGCGGTTCTACAAGCACTTCAACAAGGCATCGGTAAGGAGCCGCCACCGAAGATCCGTGTGACGGCTCGCGGCTCGGGCTACGTGCTCACCACCGACAATGGCGTGCCGCTACACTACGGGATCGAGAGCTACACGCAGGAGCTCGATCTCAAATCACAGACCGTGTCCGAGCACATCGTCCCGGCGAACGGCGCCGCCGGAGGTACGCAATCGCCGTCGCCGGAAACGCACACAGCACGTGCTGATGATGCGTGGTCGACGCAATATATGTTGTGGATGACTCCGTATGGGTTCCTGACTGGGGCGACGGCGCGCGGTGCGACGGCGGCAGCTGAAACCCTGGACGGAGCCAAGTACACCGTCATTGCGTTCACGCCGATGGGAGGTCAGCCGGTGCGCGGCTACGTGAACGACCAGAACGTGCTCGAACGAGTGCGCACCACGTTTCAGGATCCCGGCCGGGGAAAGGTGGACGTCGAAGCCATCTACTCGTACTGGATGGACTTCAATGGATCGAAATTCCCGACCATGATCATCCAGAAGGAAAACGGCGAGCTGTCGCGCATTCTCGTCGTGGGCAGGGTGGAGCCCGCAAGCGCCAGCACGTCCTGAGGCTGGGCGCGCGGCGGCGAGGAGCCTCGGTGTTAACATCGCGGCACTCGACACCGAGGGCGCAAACTGACGATCACGCGAGAGGCTGAACGGCGCGCGTTCTTCGCGACATGTGCGCGCGTCGGCGTCTCGTCCGCACTCTTTCCCGCGTTGGTGTGGCAGGAGCTCGAGGCGCAGGAGACCCGCCGCGTCACGGTGGAGATGCTGCGGGCAGCCGCGACCGCGACGGCAGCTCCATTCAGTGAACGTGAGCTGGAGGCGATGGTCGCGGCTGCCAACGCGCATCTCGCGCGCTACGAGGCGCTGCGCCGCATTCGTCTCGATAACAGCGTCGCGCCGCCCCTGTATTTCAATCCACTGCTGCCTGGCATGCCGGTCGACCGCACGAAGCGGCCATTCCGTCCCGCCATACCCAGAGCCGTCGCGCGTCCGGCGAACCTCGAGGAGATCGCGCTCTGGCCGGTCACCGCGCTCGCGCCGTTGCTGCGCACGCGGCAGGTCACCTCGGTCGAGTTGACCGAGATGTATCTGGCGCGGCTGAAGCGGTTCAACCCGACGCTGCGATGCGCGGTGACCGTGACGGAGGATCGCGCGCGCGACCAGGCGCGTACCGCCGACCGCGAGATTGCGGCAGGTCGTTATCGCGGCCCGCTGCACGGCATCCCCTGGGGCGCGAAGGACATCATCGCGGTCAAGGGCTATCCGACAACGTGGGGAGCCGCCCCGTTCAAAGATCGCGTGCTCGACGAGGATGCGACGGTCGTGTCGCGACTCGACGCTGCCGGCGCGGTGCTCATCGCGAAACTCGCAACCGGCGAGCTCGCGCGCGACGACCTCTGGTTCGGCGGTCAAACGATGAACCCGTGGGACGTGACGATGGGTTCGCAAGGGTCCTCAGCGGGTCCAGGTTCGGCGACGGCTGCCGGGCTGGTCGGATTCTCGATCGGAAGCGAGACGCTCGGGTCGATTGTGGAACCCTCGGGCATCTGCGGTGTCACTGGTCTGCGGCCGACGTTCGGGCGCATCAGCCGTCACGGCGTGATGGCACTCAGCTGGAGCCTGGACAAACTGGGACCGATGTGTCGCAGCGTAGAAGACTGCGCGCTCGTACTGGCTGCCGTGCAGGGGTCCGATGAGCACGATCTGTGGGTACAGGATGTGCCCTTCAACTGGAACCCCGCTGCCGTGGAGATCCGCAAACTGCGGGTCGGCTATCTCAAGGCAGCGTTCGACGACACACGGCAATCGGCGCAGACGAACGCGAACGATGGTGCCGCGCTCGACGTCCTGCGCTCACTCGGCATTTCGTTCGTCGAAGTGCGACTGCCGGAACACAGCACCATCGATCCCCTGCCGATTCTCTACGGCGAGGCCAACGCCACCCTCGACGATCCGCTGCGCGTCCAGCCGCAATCGCTCGTCCGTCAGGACCGCGTCGTCACGCAGAATGCGCTGTTCTTTCTGCCGGCGTCCGATTATCTCAATGCCAATCGCGTCCGGGTGCTGCTCATGCAGGAGATGGCGCGGGTGATGACCGACGTCGATGTGTACGTCGTCCCGTTCGATTACTCCGACTACACACCGAATCCCGTGGCCACGCTCAACACGAATGTGACCAATCTCACCGGCCAACCCTGCGTGCAGGTGCCGCACGGCTTCGATGAGAAAGGCCACCCCACCGCGATGGCGTTCATTGGCCGCGTGTTCGGAGAAGCGCCGATGCTGGCGCTCGCGCGAGCCTACCAGGAGCGCACCGACTGGCACCGACGACACCCGATGCTGTGACAGTGAAGCTCAGGATCCCGCCTTGCCGCGGCGCAGTTCATCGCCGAGGACGATGGCTTCGGCGATCTCTTTCTTCGTCTTGCGCCGCTGACGGCTCTGGCGCTGGATCGTGAGATAAGCCTCTTCTTCGGTAATACCAAGATCGCGCTGCAGGATGCCCTTTGCGCGATCGAGGATCTTGCGTGTCTCGAGCCGTTCGCTCAGCTGCGTGTTCTCGACCTCCAGCCGCGCCATCTCGATCTCGGCACCGACGAGAAACCCGATCGTCGAGATCAGCTGAATCTCCTGACGGCTGTATTCGTGTGTCTGCCGGTTCTGCAGGTTGATGACGCCAACCAGCTTGCCCCGCGAGAGAACCGGCACCGAGAGAAATGCCTCGTAGCGATCCTCAGGCAGCTCGTTGAACGTCTGGAATCGTGGATCCTCGAAGGCGTGGCGACTGACCGCCACCGGCTGGCGATGCTCGGCCACCCATCCGGTGATCCCCTGACCGACGCGCAACTTCAGTCGATCGACGACGTCCGGGTGCGGCGTCTTCGATGCCCGCATCACCAGCGCATCGTCATCGAGGACGTAGACGAAGCACGAATCGCACTGGACCAGACTGGTCACGAAGTCGACAACGCGGCCGAGCACTGCGTGCAGGGGATCGGAGGCCGCAATGCGACTCCCGATCTCGTGCAGCATCTCGATTTCCGAGCCTGGTGTTTCGTCGTAGTCCGGATCCACCTTCTTCGCCACACTCGTTGTTCTCATGATCTCACGCTTGCTCGATCTGATCGCGCAGAACGCCGCGATACGAATAGATTCCTGCCTGACGGACGGCTTCGGGTGCCCAGCGGCGCGACCACACCGCTCCCAGCTCGAGGAGCACCGCCACGCCGACGAGAAATGCCGCCGACAGGGCGAAGAGCCCGGTGGTGTAGCTGCCGGTCATGTCGCGCACGGCCCCGAGCAGCGTCGGCAGGAAGAATCCGCCCAGCCCGCCAGCAGCGCCCACGACACCGGTCACCAGACCCATGCGCGTGGGGAAACGCTGCGGCACCAGTTGAAACACCGCGCCGTTGCCCATCCCGAGCATGCCCATGCCGACGAAGAGCAGCGCCACGGCAACGGGAACGGATGGACCGGTCGCAAGCGACGCGATGCAGATCGCAAAGCCCCCCAGGAGGAACACGAGCAGGCGATAGCCGCCGAGCCGATCCGCGAGCCATCCACCAAACGGTCGCAACAGACTTCCCGCGATGACGACGACGGTCGTAAAGTCGCCGGCGGCGACGCGCGAGACCTGGTACTGCTCGTGGAAGAACGTCGTGAGGAAACTGGACAAGCCGACGAAACCTCCGAAGGTGAGGCTGTAGAGAAACGACAGCCAGAGCGTGTCCGACTCTCGCAGCAGCGCGCCATACGCACGCATCGATACGGGCGCCGGGCGGTTCGGACTGTCGCGTGCCATCAACGCGAAGATCGTCAGGACGGTCACGACGGGAATGAGCGCCGCGGCAAAGGCAATCGGCCATCCGAAGTGCTCCGCAATCCTGGGAGCGAAGAGCGTGGCCAGCAGCGTGCCCGAATTTCCCGCGCCGGCGATCCCCATTGCCAGACCCTGATACTCGGCCGGATACCAGCGGCTTGCCAGCGGCAGCGCCACGGCGAAGCTCGCGCCGGCGATCCCGAACAGGAACCCGACCAGATAGAAGTGCGCGATCGTGTGTGCGAACTGCCATCCGGCAACGAGCGGGACGACCGTCAGCGTCAGCCCGATGAGACCGGTCCGCCGGCCGCCGATGCGATCGGCAATCATCCCGAGCACGGGACGGAACAGCGATCCGCCGAGCAGCGGAATTGCCGTGAGCAACCCCTGCTGCGTCGCAGTGAGATGCAGTTCGTCGCGCAGGAACGGCGCGAGCGGACCAAGCAGCACCCACACCATGAAGCTGACATCGAAATACAGCAACGCCGCGACCAGCGTCGGCAGGTGGCCTGCCTTCAGGAATCCGTGTCTGTTCATGCTGCCGCCCCTTCTCCTTTCGCGGACCTGACAAGGTCCGCGCTACCGTTTGCGGCCCTATCGATCTGGGCGCTACCCGCGTCCGGAACGGGCAGCGCAACAACGATCACGCCTTCATCGACGCGAATCGGATACGTGGTCACGCAGTGATCCTTCGCCGTGGCCGGGCGCTCGACCGACCCACTTGCCAGATTCACCTTCCACGCGTGGAGCGGACACACGACGGAACTGCCCGTGACGATTCCGTCGCACAGCGGACCACCCTGATGCGGACACCGGTTGTCGGTCGCGAGAAATCGATCGCCGAGGTTGAAGATGGCGATCTCGCGCGCACCGATGCGCACGGCGCGCCCCTCCCGTTCCGGGATGTTCCCGGCCGTCGTCACACGGATCCAGACCCGATCGCTCATGCGGACACCGTCTCCAGGGGAATAAGGGGAATGAACTGCGTCGGATGCTTCGGCGACATGCCTTCCTGCCACGCATCGCGAGCACGCGCCTTCGATTTGCGTAGTCGCTCGAGCAGACCCTGCCTGACCCAGTCCTGCGCGTAGACGGTTTCCTTGCGCACCTTCTCGATGCCGAGACGCTCGACGAAGTCGTAGGTGCGTTCGAGGTAGTTCGCGTTCTCGCGGTAGTACTGGAAGAAGAGCTCGGCGGCCTCGAGCGCCAGCTCTGTCGTTTCGACGGTCGTCAGCAGATCCGCCTTGCGCACGCTCTTGCCGGCTGCGCCGCCGACCACGACCTGCCAACCGCCTTCGACCCCGACAAGGCCGATGTCCTTGACGGTGGCTTCCGCACAATTACGCGGACAGCCGACGGCGGCCATCTTCACCTTGTGGGGTGTGAACAGATTCTCGAAGCGGCGCTCCATTTCGATCCCCGCCGCGGTCGAGTGCTGCGTGCCGAAGCGGCAGAACTCGGTCCCTACGCAGGTCTTCACCATGCGCACACCCTTCGTGTACGCCTGACCGGACGGCATGCCGAGATCGGCCCAAATCTTCGGCAGGTCCTCTTTCTTCACGCCCAGGAGATCGAGACGCTGACTGCCGGTGACCTTGACCATCGGCACGTTGTACTTGTCAGCCACGTAGGCGATCCGCCGGAGTTCATCCGGCGTCGTCACGCCGCCGCGCATGCGCGGCACGACGGAGAACGTGCCGTCCTTCTGGATGTTCGCGTGGACGCGATCGTTGATGAAGCGCGCCGACCGATCCTCGTCGTGATCGCCGCACCAGAGCATGTCCATCATGTAGCTGAGCGCCGGCTTGCACACTTCGCAGCCGACACCGTTGCCGTAGATCTCGAGGACCTCCTGCACCGACTTCAGTCGCTGGCTGCGGAGGATCTCGCGCAGCTTGTCTTCGGCAAAGGGCACGCAGCCGCAAATCACCTTCTTCTTCTCGTCCTCGAAGTCGGGCGCGACCGCTCGCAGCAGGTCCTGACAGAGGCCCGTGCAGCTGCCACATCCGGTGCTCGCCCGTGTGCATTCCTTGAGTTGCGACAGCGTATTGACGCCCTTCTCGTGAATGGCCGCGATGATGCTGCCTTTCGTCACGCCGACGCAGCCGCAGACGGTTGCGCTGTCCGACATCTCCGCGATGTCGAGTCCTGCATCAGCCGCAGGCGGGGGAAACAGCAGGTGGCGCCGCTGCTTCGTCAGGTCCTCGCTCGTGCGCAACCACTCCATGTAGCGATGACTGTCCGACGTGTCGCCGACGAGGATGGCGCCAACGAGCTTGTCGTCGCGCACCGTCAGCTTCTTGTAGATGCCGAGCGCGCGATCCTCGAACCGCACCGGCTCCGCGTTCTGCTCGCTCCAGTCGCCGGCGGAGAAGACGTCGACGCCCATGATCTTGAGCTTCGCCGCCTGGACGGTCCCTTCGTAGGTTGGACCCTTGTGCCCGGTGATCGTCGCCGCCAGCACCTTGCCCTGCTCGTACAGCGGCGCCACCAGTCCGTAGCAGACACCGCGATGTTCGACGCATTCGCCAACCGCGAAGATGTCCGGCTCGGACGTTTCCATGTAGTCGTTGACGACGATCCCGCGATTCACTTTGAGACCGGCGCGCAGACCGAGCTCGGCGTTCGGCCGGATACCCGCTGCCACGACCACGAGCTCCGCGTCGATGCACGTGTCGTCCGACAGCGCGACGCCTTCAACGCGTCCATTCCCGAGGATCGCCGTGGTGGTCCGTCCAAGCAGCACCTTGACGCCGAGCTCCTCCATCTTGCCCAGGAGGTAGTAGCCGCCATCGTGATCCAGCTGGCGCTCCATCAGCGTCGACATCAGATGCACGACGGTGACGTCGCAGCCCTGCACCTGCAGTCCGCGCGCAGCCTCGAGACCGAGCAGGCCGCCGCCGATCACCACTGCTTTCCTTCCCGGCGCGCAGCGCTCGAGCAATGCGCGTGTGTCGTCGATAGTGCGGAAGACGAACACGCCGTCTCGATCGAGCCCTTCGATCCGCGGCATGAACGCGGAGCTTCCAGTGGCGAGCAGTAACAGGTCGTACGGCGTCACGCTGCCGTCGTTGCCGGTGACGGTCTTGGCGTCGGGGTCCACGTCGACGATCCGGACGCCGACGCGCAGGTCGATCGCGTTGCGCAGGTACCACTCGCGCGGGTGGAGCACGATCTCCTCGGCTGTGCGCTCGCCCGCGAGCACCGACGACAGCATCACGCGGTTGTAGTTGACGTGCGTTTCGTCACCGAAGACCGTGATCTGGAACTCGGGCGAGTACTTGAGAATCTGTTCGACGCAGGCCATCCCCGCCATGCCATTGCCCACGACCACGAGGCGCTTCATCGCGCGCCACCTTTCTCGCGGACCATAAAGGTCCGCGCCGCATGTGTTTGGGAGTTGGGAGTTGGGAGTTGGGAGTTGACGGTTTTCTCCACCCTTACCGCCGACTGCTTGTAGTTCGGCTCGCGCGAGAACGGATCGAACGCGCTCTGCGTCATCTGGTTCGCGTTCGACTCCGCGTAGTGGAACGGCACGAATATCTGACCCGGACCGATCGTTTCGGTCACGCGCAGCTCCACGTTCTTGACACGACCGCGTCGCGACACCACGTCGACGCGATCCTGCGGCTTGAGCCGAAGCGAGCGCGCATCACGCGGGTTCATCTCCACCCACGCGTTCGGCGACAGCCGCTCGAGGATAGGAACCTTGCCGGTCTTCGTCCGCGTGTGCCAGTGCTCGACCGTCCGCCCCGTGTTCAGCACGAGCGGATACTCCTTGTTCGGCTGCTCGGGAAACGGCTCCCATTTCGCCGGAATCAACTTCGCCCGCCCGTCGTCGGTTTGAAAGATGCCGTCGCTATAGAGCCGGCGCGTCTCCATCGGATTGCTCGCGCCCGCGGGAAACGGCCACTGCACGCCCCCGTACTCCACCATTCGATAGGTCATGCCGGAGTAGTCGCACAGCCGTCCCGCGGAGACGCGCTTCCATTCCTCGAACGCATCGGCCGGCTTCGACCAGCCCGGATAGATCTCGTCGCGCACGCCGAGGACGTCGGCCAGACCGAGAAAGATGTCGAAGTCGGAACGCGCTTCTCCCGGCGGCGACACCGCGCGATTGACCTTGCTGACCCGGCGCTCCGAGTTGGTGTAGGTACCCTCTTTCTCGCCCCACATCGCGGCCGGTAACACGAGATGCGCGTACTCGGAGGTGGGCGTCGGGTGATAACCATCCTGCACGACGAGAAACTCGAGACCTTCGAGCGCCTGCTGCAGCGCGCCCAGATTCGGAAACGAGACGATGGGGTTGGTGGCGATGATCCACAGCGCGCGGATCTTCTTCTCGAGCGCGGCTTCGATGATGTCGGGATACGCGAGACCGCGTGCAGTGGGAATCCGTTCGACCGGGACATTCCACAATCGTGCGAGCTCCTCGCGATCGGCGGCGTTCTCGAATTTGCGATAGCCAGGCATCGACGAGGCGAAGCCGGCTTCGCGAGTCCCCATCGCGTTGCACTGGCCGGTGATCGAGAACGGTGCGGCGCCCGCGCGGCCGATGTTGCCGGTAATGAGCGCGAGGTTGTTGATCGCGTTGACCGTCTCGGTCCCCTTCGTGCTGTGATTGACGCCCATCGTCCAGCCGATGAACGCCGACCGCGCCCGCGCATACGTCCACGCGGTTCGGAAGATCATCTCTGGCGACAGCCCGGTCAGCTCCGCGACGCGCTCCGGTGTGTATTCGCGCACCGACTCGCGCAGCTCGGCGAAGCCCGTGGTATGGGCCTTGATGTACTCGTGGTCGATCAGGTCGTGCTCGATGACGACGTGAATCAGGCCGTTGATGAGCGCGAGATCGGACCGCGGGCGCAGAGGCAGATGGAGATCGGACATCATCGCCGTCTTCGTCACCCGCGGATCGACGACGATCAGCGTCTTCTCCGGATTGTCCTTCAATCGCCAGCAGAGGATTGGGTGGTTTTCCGCGATGTTGGCGCCAATCAGCATCACGACGTCGGCGTGCTCGAAGTCCTCGTAGGCTCCCGGCGGTCCGTCGCTCCCGAACGAGCGTTTGTAGCCGGAGACCGCCGTCGCCATACACAGCGTCGTGTTGCCGTCGTAGTTCGGCGTGCCGATGCCGAGCTGCACCAGCTTGCCGAGCGCGTAGAACTCCTCGGTCACGAGCTGACCGGTGCTGATCACGCCAACGGCACCAGATCCGTAGCGCGCCTGCACGTCTCGGAATTTCGCCGCCATCGTCGTGAGCGCCGTATCCCAGCTCACGCGATTGAAGGTGGACCCGGTTCGAAGCACGGGGTAGCGAGCGCGGTTGTCGACGTGAATCGTGTGGTGCTCCGACAATCCCTTCGGGCACAACAGTCCGCGATTGACCGGATGATCGGGATTGCCGCGCACGCTGACGGCGCGACCGTCCTTCACGCCAATCAGCATTCCGCATCCCACCGAGCAATAGCCGCAGGTGGTCGGCACCCATCGCTCGGGAACCTTCTGCGCTGACACATAGCCGGCCGTCGAATCGACGGTGTAGGCATACTTGTCAGCCCGCGTGTCGAGTCCGAGCAGTCGTTTGAGGGTCATACCGCTTCGCTCCCCACGGCGACATACGGAGCCGCCATGTGCTTCGGCACCACGCTGACGAAGAAGAGATACCGGCCGAGGACTTCGCTGCCGAGCGAGAGTGCGAGTGCGGCCACCATCGCGACGGTTGCATACGGCGCCTGTTCGGCACGGTGCGCAATCGCAGAGGGGCCGACGACGAGAAGCGGCAACACGATCGCGCCCATCGTCAGCAGCACGCTCCGAGCAATGAAGCGCGACGCCAGCACCGTGGAAAACAGACGCGCGGTGCCGCGGAGCTCGAGGCTGTCGGACGCAATGAGACGAAGAAAGCGGGCGGCGAGCGCGACCAGCTGCGTGCCGCCCATACCCGCGGCGATGATCGCCAGCCACTGTTCGTGGCCCGCGCCGACCGAGGCGGCGAACAACGGCCCGAGCACGGCGGCGGTGAGGGTGAACTGCACCAGGGTGTACGGTGTGTTCCATGCCGGCCGCGACGGCACGCGATAGATGTAGGCGCTCGCGCAGACGCCGGCGAGACCGAGCAGCACCGTCACCGCGCCGATGAGCGCGCTGCCCGCGATGCCGAACCACAACGCGCCGGCGTAGGCGGCGGCAACCCCCGAGAATGCCGAAAACAGCAGCACTTCACGACTGAGCCACGAGCGCTTCCACATGCGCAGCGCGCGATAGGCGAACGCGGGCCGCCCGAGGTGCAGCGTCGAAGCGCCCAGCGCGAGCCCACCGACCAGCAGCGAGCTCAGCGCCGCAATCCCGAGGCGCGAGGATCCGCCGATCAACTGCAGCAGCCAGATCGCGGCAAAGGCGCCGACCGAGAGCTGCGTCAACACCGTCATCACCACGAGCGGCCAATGCGCGTCGGAGGGCATGACGTGCGTGATGTCGTGCGGCTTCGCGTTCGTCGGCAGCTCGGGAGCGGTGATGCGGGTGGTCGACAGACTACCGTCATCGATCGGCACGCCGGTCGACGCGACCGCCGCCGCGACCGACGCGCGCCAGTCGACCGTGTTGACGATCTCGATCTGAATCGCGCCTTCAGGACACGCGTTCACGCATGCCGGCGTCTGTCCGAGCTCGAGGCGCCCGTGACACATGTCGCACTTGCCGACCACGCCCCGCTCGGGATTGAACTGCGGGACACCATACGAGCAGTTCCACGTGCAGTACTGACAGCCGATGCAGGCATCGGCGCTGTGGCGCACGATCCCCGTGACCGGGTCCTTCGTATACGCGTCGACCGGACACCCTTTCAGGCAACTCGGCTCGAGGCAGTGGTTGCACCCCATCGACAAATACGAGCGCGTCGCCAGCGGGAAATAACCGCCTTCGATCTCGCCGACGCGCCGCCAGTTGATCGCCGCCGGATTGCCGTTCTGCTCGTTGCACGCGACGACGCAGCATTTGCAGCCGATGCACTTCCGCATGTCGAAGTGGAATCGGTACTGCTCGCCCGGACCTGGCGTACGCGTCGGCATCCGTGCATCGAGCGCGACGTCGGTGGCGCGGGCCTTGTCAGGTCCGCCTTCGTTGAAACCAAGCGGAATGCGTCGATCGGTGCGTCGTGTCAGCGCGAACGTGACGCCGTCGTCGACAGCCCGCTTGAGCAGGGGCAATGAAGCCATCTGACTCCAAGGGCAGAGCAACTCGACACGGAGTGCGGGATGTTCGGGGCGCGGCTGTTGCGCTCGTTGCAACACGGAACGAGCTGTGCGCCGGAAGACAGGGCCAGGCGTACTGGCGAGGCGATGCGCTACGGCACGGCGCGCATCACCACAACGAAGATACACATTCGATCGCGCACCAGCAAGAGGGGCTGAGGCTACGGATTTGTAGAACGACGATCTTCAGCGAACGTTTTTGGATGAGTGCGTGGTTCTCTCGCTAAGTGGTAGACGCATAACGTCTGCCGCGGCAACGACGCTGCGCACCCGTGCACGTCATCACGTGATTCGGCCGCCACCACCTGTTGCATGGCCGTCATTTTCGCTCACGCGAGACCGCAGGGCTCGACGGTTGCGACCTCGATGCAGCATCGCGACGCATTTGTCCGGGTCACGTGCGAGTCCAACAGGTTTGTGCGTGGCGTTCTTTCGCGTCGGTGACGCCAATCGACGCAACTCTGCGCCAATCACGCGGTTGTCGGTCGATTGGTGCGCACGGA